>Ga0126383_10001539_pt1 | contig 14445 bp, 20 predicted proteins | sample PanSoiMetPlot_35_FD_96882 | JGI IMG/M metagenome (GOLD analysis project Ga0126383, IMG submission 96882) | Tropical forest soil microbial communities from Panama - MetaG Plot_35 | ecosystem: Environmental > Terrestrial > Soil > Tropical forest > Bulk soil | place: Panama | collected 2016-02-17
CGAACACGGCGATCGAGTCGCGATCGGCCACCCAGAGGGCGACGTGGTCGAGCGTCTCGGGCCTCACGCGCGCCAGGATAACGACGCGTTACTTCCTGCCGTCGACCGCGCGCTGAAGCTGGCCCTTGTTCATCTTCGAGCGGCCGCGGATGTTCATCCGCTTGGCCTCGTTGTAGAGCTGCTCCTTGGTGCGGCCGCGCGGCCCGCTGCGCCCCGAGCGCTGGCCCCCGCGCCGGCCGGAGGACATGTCCTGCCGGGACGTTCGGGACGACTGCCGCGCCTCACCGGTGCGCGCCCGTTCCTTGTTGACCGTACGCGCGGCGATCTCCTTCGCCCGCTTGGTGGAGCGGCCCTGGCGCTTTTCGCTGTCCTTGACGTGCTCGTACTGCCGTTCGCGCTTGTTGCTCCAGGCTTGCTGAGGCATGCAGATCCCTCCTCGGTTTGGTCCCTGGGACCTGCCCCGGAGGGCGGGTTTTATGCCTTATTCCAGCGGGGGGTTCTGGACGTTGTGCTCGGTGGCGTACTCGTTCGTGAGCTGGTTGATCACGTCCGCGCCGTCGCCGTAGGCGTAGTTGATCTTCACGAACGCCTCCCACTTATCCGGGAGCGCGTCCTCCGGGAAGATCGCCTCGACCGGACACTCCGGTTCGCATGCACCGCAATTCCGGGTCAGGATTCCGCCGGCCAGCGTGAAGGAGTGTTTCTCCGGCACGACCGCGCAGAACGTTTCCTCGGGGTCGGCGTCACGCTCCTCGATGCTCATGACCCGCCAGTAGACCTCGCGCGTCGCGAGGGAGAGCCATCGAATCGGACGGCTGCGCACGCCGAAGTTCGTCTCACGGTTCGACTCCTCACCAGACCCGACCACGACGTAGCCCGCGAGCGGAGCGGCCTTCTCGAGCCAGTCAAGCGCCTCGTGGTCGGTCGAGCGCAACCGCCAAGAGCCTGCCTTGGCGGGATCTCCGTCCGCCGCGAGCCAGCCGTCCGTGAAGCCGGCGACGTATTCGGCATCGGCATCCTCGGGTAGCGCGCGCTTCAGATTGACGGGCGCTCGAACGACCCCGGTGCCGACGTAGCCTGGGTGCACATCGAGGCACGGCGAGAAGTTGATCTGGTCGAAGAAGTCCTTGAACCTCCCGACCCGGTCGCCGTAGAGCTGGACGTAGTGGAGATGCTCACCCGATCGAATCTCCCGCTTATTCCAGGTCCCGTCGCCGAAAACGAGGCCGTGGAGGGCGCCCAGGCGGTAGGTCTCGGTGTCGCGGCGCGGGCTGACACGCGCGGAGGGAACGAACTGTGCCGGCGAGAGCGAATCAGTTCGCTGGCCATCGGCGAGGAACCAGGAGTGTGTCGGCGTCGCCCAGATCGAGCGACGGAACCTCGAGATGTTGCGCGTCGTGAGTCGCGTGCCGCCGTAGCGATCGCGCTCCTCGAAGGCCGGCGCCAGCTCGAGCCTGACGAGCGGCTTGCGCCGGAAGCGTTTGACGAGCGCCGGCCGAAAGCCGTCGTCCGTCAGGACTCTTACAGCCTGGTTCTCGAGCTCGGCGAACGACCGCAGCCCGTAAGAGGTGAACAGCTGCTCCTCCCCCGCGAAGCAATCGATGCACTCCTCGGGATCGATGATGAGGATGCGCTCGAACTCGTGGATGCAGTCGACCGGGCAGACGTCGACGCACGAGAGGTCTTTGATGTCGATGCAGGGCTCGGCGATGATGTAGGTCACGGCGCGTCAGTCTACTGACGCGAGCAGACCCTCCACGAGCTCCTTCAATCGCTCGTCCAGAGCCGATTTTGCGACCACCTGATCGAAACCGGCCGTGTGCGCGCGACGCAGCCCGTCGGTGTCCGTGTGGTTCGTGAAACCGAGCAGCGGCACTTCGGGATAGGTGTCCGCGACTTCCTCCGGATCGATCCGCGAGACGTCGCAGATCACGAGCTCTGGAGGGTCGACGCTGTCGACGGTCGTCAGGCGGTGTTGTGGCAACAGGGCTTCCAGCTTCCCCCGGAAGAACACGTCGACCCCCGCCAGCAGGATCGTCGCCACGTGCACAAAGGTAACACCCTCCGCAGCTAGGATCGACCCCCGTGGCGAAGGAGTTTCAGGCTGTTGCACGCGTCGACGAGATCCCTCCGGGAACGCTCGCCTGCGTGAAGGTCGACGATGTCGAGCTGGCCCTCGCGCGGGTCGGGGACGAGTTCTACGCCACGCAGGGCCACTGCCTCCATCTCCACGGCCCGCTCTGCGAGGGGCGCCTCGCGGACCACGTGCTCAGCTGCCCGTGGCACGGCTGGCAGTACGACGTCCGCACCGGCGAGAACGAGTTCGATCGCGCGATCGAGCTCGAGACCTACGAGGTGCAGGTCGAGGACGGAGAAGTCCGCGTCGCTCTCTGAGGCGTCGCTTGCGATGCCGATCAAGAGGCCGTACGGGCTTTGCCCATGCGGCCGTCTAACGCACGATCTTGGATAGACACCTTTCTGACCCGGCGGACGAGCTCGAGCGAGAGCTCGGCGCGGGCCTCGACCTGATTCGCCGCGGCGAGTACTTCGCCGCTCACGAGGAGCTCGAGGACGCCTGGCGGGCGGCACCGGCCGAGGAGCGCGACTTCTTCCAGGGGCTCGTCCACTTCACCGTGGCCTGGTATCAGGCGGGCCGCGGGAACCGCATTGGCTGCGAGCGGCAGCTCCAGAAGGCCACCCGCCGCCTCGGGCCGTACGCTCCCGAGCACCGAGGCGTGGACGTGGCATCGATCCTCCAGCAGGTGGCGGCGGCGGCCGAGACCGTCGAGACCGGTTCGCTGGATCTGCGCGCGCCCCGGCTCTGATGCGCGTCGCCTTCTTCACGACCTCGTATCCTCGACACGAGGGCGACCTCGCCGGTCGGTTCGTGTTCGACCTCGTCGGGCGGCTGCGGGGCCACGGAGTCGAGATCGACGTCGTCGGCCCGGGCGCCTACCGCGACTTCGGGCTCACCGGAAGCGGCGGAGCGGGCCTCGTCGCGAGCGTGAAGCAGAAGGCGTGGCTCGTACCGCCGCTCGCCTGGTCGATGGTCCGCGCGCTGCGCCGGGCCGCGAAGGATGCCGACCTCGTCCACGCGAACTGGCTCGCGGGGGCGGCCGTCGCGCGGTTCGCCGGGAAGCCGTTCGTCGTGACGCTGCACGGGTCGGGAACCGCGGGCCGGCTTTCCGACCTCGGCCTCGCTGAGCGGTCGCCCGAGGTCGTCCGCCGGCTGCTTGGACCCGCACGTGCAGTCATCTGCGTCTCGCCCGCGCTTGCCGACGCCATGCGGCGGATCGGGATCGCGAACGTCCACGAGATCCCCTACGGCGTCGAGATCCCGGGTCACGTCGGTGAAGAGGACGAACCGCCGACGGTGCTGTTCGCAGGCCGCCTCTCCCCCGAGAAGCGGATCGACGTCGTCGCGGCCGCGACCCACGGTCTCCCGCGCGTCATCGCCGGGGACGGGCCGCTTCGAGAACTGCTTCCGGACGCGCTCGGCTTCGTCCCGCAGCAGGAGCTGTTCGGGCTCATGGACCGCGCCGCCGTCCTCCTCCTCACCTCCGAGCGCGAAGGCCTGCCGAACGTCGTCCTCGAGGCGATGGCGCGCGGCAAGACCGTGGTCTCGACCCCGGTGGGCGGGATCCCGGCCGTGATCGAGGACGAGAAGACGGGCCTGCTCGTCCCGATCGGAGACGTGCAAGCGACGCGAGCCGCGGTCGAGCGGGCGCTCGGCGAGCCCGGCATCCGTCAGCGGATCGGAGCAGCCGCCCGTGAGCGCGTCCGCGAGTACTGCTCGTGGGACCGCGTCACCGAGCGGACGCTGGAGGTCTACGCGACCGCTACAACTGATTGAGCCCGATCGCCTCGAGGGCGCGATGCAGGAGCACGTTCAGCCACCAATCGCGGTGGAAGAAGAGCAGCAGCCCGAGCGCGACGAGGATGAAGCCGCTCACGACGCGGATCACGTGGTAGTGATCCCGAACCCATCGGAAGGCGCCCATCGCGTGCGTGAACGCGATCCCGATCAGGACGAACGCCGCGGTGATCCCGAGCGAGTAGGCCGCGAGCAGGACGATTCCGCGCACCACCGTGCGCGAGTCGGCGGCGAGCGCGAGGATCGCCGCGAGCGTGATCCCGACGCACGGCGCCGCGCACACCGCGAACGCCCCGCCCAGGAGCGCCCGCGATCCGCTCTTGCGCGCGCGGCCGAGCATCCCCGGAGCAACGATCCGCTCGGGCCACGGGAGCAGGCCGGCGAAGGCGAGCCCGAGCACGACGAGGACGAAGCCCGCGACCTCGGTCTGGCGCTGCTTGTCAAGCACGCCGCCGATCGCGGCGGCGGCCGCACCGAGCACCACGAAGACCACCGTGAACCCCAGCGCGAACGGCACGCTCGCCGCGACCACGCGGCGCGCCGCTCCGCGTTCGCCCAGCCGCTCGACCTCGACCGACGAGATCGCCGAGAGGTAGCCCGGAACCAGCGGGAGCACGCAGGGGAACGCGATCGAGACGAGGCCGGCGAGGAACGCAACCGGGATGCGCTCAACCAGCGAGCGCTCCAATCATGACGCGACACTCTCGTCGCACTGGGTTCTCGTGGACTGGGCGCGCGACCGCATATCTGCCTCTACCCATCGAACCGGGCAAGCTCGTCGTCGAGCTTGCGCTCCAGCTCCGGGTCAAGCGGGTGGCCGTTCAACGACCACGGCCCCGGTACCTGTTCCGGCTCCTCGCGCCTGCGGCTCCAGCGCCACGCGAGCAGACCGATCACGCCGGCCGCGCCGATGATCCCGACGAGCGGCAGCACCCAAGCGAGCAGGTTCCAGCCGTGCCTGGGCGGCGCCGCGAGGATGCGCGTGCCCCAGATGTCGACCTCCTCGTTGATGATCTGGCGCCGCGTCCAGCCCTGGCGGATCCGCCGCTGGATGTGCGCCCTGATCCGCTGGGCCGCCGGCGAGTCGGACTGCGCCAGCGTCTCGCCGGCACAGATCGGGCACATGAGCTGGTTCTCGAGCTCCGTGAGCGTCGGGTGCCGCTCGCTCGCGACCGCAGGGGCGGCGAGCGCGAGCGCGGCCACGGCGAGGAGGAGGATCCTCATGCCTTCTGCGCCTTGTCGATTCCGGCCCGGAGCGTGGCTTCGTTGATCTGCCCTGCGACGTGGCCGACGACCCGGCCGCGCGGGTCGACGAAGAAGGTCTCGGGCAGGCCGGTGAGCCCGTACGGAGGCGAGGTGACGTTCTTGGTGTCGTGAACGATCGGGTAGGTCACGTGGTGCTGGCGCATGAACTTGCGCGCGTCTCCTGCGAAGTCGTTGACGTCGACGCCGAGAACGACGACGTGACCGCCGTGCCCCTTCCACACGTGCTCGAGCGCGGGCGCCTCCTGGTTGCACGGATAGCACCAGGAGGCCCAGAAGTTGAGCACGACCGCCCTGCCGCGCAGCGAGGCGAGGTCGAGCCGCCCGGGCCGGTCGAGGCGGGTGAGCTCGAAGTTCGGCGCGTCCGTGATCTCGCCCCTGTCGATCTTCTGCGCGACTCCGCCGTTGTTGTTGTCGAACGCGACCTTCCAGATGAGCAGCGCGAGCAAAGCGAGCACCAGGCCCACCGCGAGAGCCTGCGCGCCGAGCTTCACGCGTGCGGTCATGCGGAAACGATGAAGACGGTCGTGCCGATCTGGACGTGGTTGAAGAGCCACTCCGCGTCCGGGATGTGCATTCGGATGCAGCCGTGCGAGGCCGAGTAGCCGATCGACGCGTCGTCGGGGGTTCCGTGGATCCCCACGCCCGAGGCGGAGAGCCCCATCCAGCGGGTGCCGAGCGGGTTCCCCGGGCCGGGCGGGATCGGCTTCGCACCCTGCGCCCACGACGAGTGCGGCGGATACCACCAAGGGTTGCGCCACTTCACGACGATCTGCCACCGCCCGATCGGCGTCGGATACGCGGACTGGCCAGTCGCGACGCCGAAGACGCGCCACAGGCGGATCCCGTTGTAGAGGTAGAGCCGGTTGGAGCCGCGGCGGATCACGATCACCGGCCCGACGCTCCTGCGCGTCAGCTTCGGCTCCAGGGTCCGAAACGCGAGCTGCACCGGAGTGCGGGTGTTCGCCACCAGCGCCGCGAAGATCCGGCCGAGCGACTGCACCTGGCGCAGCGAGCGCCCGACCCGCTCCGCGCTCACGACCGGACGGAGGTTGCGCAGGCCGAGCTGGGCATCGAGCGGCTTGCGGTCGAAGCGATGGGCCACGGCGGCGACGTACGCAGCGGACTTACGCCGGTCGAGCTTCACGCGCAGCTTGACCGCCGTCCCGGGCGACGCCGCGAGCGCCTGGGCGACCGCGCCGTTGACGTAGGCGGACGCATCGAGTCGCTTCATCGACGGGTAGAGCCGGTGGCCCGCGACGACGAGCGGCAGCGGCCTTTGGAAAGCGTCGCTGACCGTCGCAAACGCCTCGTCCCGGGTGAGGCCGCCGACCGCGACTCCCCCGACCGTGACGCCGTCGGCGATCACAGCCTCCGAGGTCGTCGTCGTCGCAGTGGTCGTCGCGGTCCGGACGACACCGGCCGAGACACCGCCGGCGGCACCGAGACCGAGCACGAACAGCAAGGCCAGACCCGCTCGCTTCACCGCGGGAAGTCTAGCCCTGGGAAGATCCGCGGATCGTCGGCGATCACGCCGTCGACGCCGAGCTCGTCGAGGGACAGGAGCGCCTCGCGCGACGGAACCGTCCAGGCGAGGACGGCTGCGCCCACCGCGTGGCACCGGTCGACGACGGGCTTGCTCACCACCTGCCACTGGAGCATCGCGGCGGTCGCTTCGGCCGAGCCGAGCATCCAGGCGATCCGCCGCGGAAGGGCAGCCCGCATCACCTTCAGCGTCGACCCCACGAACGGAGTGGCGAAGCGGCGGCCGCTGACGCCGAGACGGTCCTCCGGATACGTGAGCCCGAGCCGGAGATTCGGCTCGAGCGCGTGCAGCGTGCGCAGGCTCGCAGCCCTGAACGAGCTCACGACGACGCGCTCGACGAGGCCGTGTCTTCGCACGGCGTCCACGAGTCCGTGCTCGGCCCCGCGCGCCTTCAGGTCGAGCTGGATGCCGCAGCTCCCTGGCCCCAGGAAGGTGAGCGCGTCGTCCAGCGACGCGAGCTCGGCAGGCACCTCGGCCTGGGAGTGCGCCAGGACGAGCGCGCCGTCGAGCTCGAGCACGTCGACCTCGACCAGGTCGCATTCGAGCTCCAGCGCGAGCGCGAGCGCCGCGATCGTGTTCTCCGCCGCAAGCGCTGCAGCCCCACGATGGCCGATGCGCAGCATCCGGCCGTCACGGCGCCTGAGGTCGATCATTCGGTGCGCCGCAGGACCACGACGGCGAGATCGTCGCCGAGCTCGCCGGCAAAGGCCCGGCAATCCGCGACGAGCGCCTCGGCGAGCTTCTTGGGGGCCAGCTCGATGTTCGCCATGATCGCCGCGTCGAGCCGCTGCTCGCCGTAGAGCTCGCCGGCTCGCCGCGCTTCCGGGAGCCCGTCGGTGTAGAGCACGACCGTGGCGCCCGGCTCGAGCCGCAGCCGCGCGGTCTCGTAGCGCTGTCCGCCCTCGATCCCGAGCGCGAGCCCGGAGACCCCGATCGCCTCGGGCGGCTTGCCCGGGTGCACGACCCGGGGCGCCGGATGGCCGCCGGACGCGCAGGCCAGCTCGCCGCTGCCCGGATCGGCCGTCAGGTAGAGCAGCGTGATGAACTTCCCCGCGCCGATCTCGCCGAGGACGATCTCGTTGGCGGCGGCGAGGAAGTCGGCGGGCTCCGAGTGCTCGCGGGCAAGCGAGCGGAAGACGAACTTCGCCATCGCCATGTCCGCCGCGGCGTCGATCCCGTGGCCCGTGACATCGCCGAGCACGACGGCCAGGCGTCCGTCTGCGAGCTCCAGGAAGTCGTAGACGTCGCCGCCCACCTCGACGCGCGTCGACGGTGCGTAAACCGCCCCGACCTCGAGCCCCGGCAGCTCCGGCTCGCTCCGAGGCAGGAGCGCGTTTTGCATTGCTTCGGTGAATTCCTTCCGCTGCTGCTGGAGGCGCGCGTTGTCGAGCGCGAGCGCGGTCGGCCCGGCAATCGAGAGCCCCGCCGCCAGCGTCTCCGCGCCGATCGGCCGCTCCACCCGGAGCGACAGCAGCGTCAGCGTTCCAAGAATCTCGTCGTGCGTCGCGAGCGGGATCACCGCGGCCGTCGAGCCCTGGTCGAGGAACGGGACCAGCGGCTCGTGCGCGGGTCCCAGCGCCTGCGCCGTCTCGGCGTCGAGGACGACGACCTCGCCTGCGCGGTACGCGGTCGGCTGCACGGGCGTGAGCGGCTGGGGCAACGAGAGGATCCGCCCCAGCGGCTCGGCCAGGCGCTCGTCGCGCACGTGCGTCGCCGCAGGAACGAGCGAGTCGCCGCGCTCGTGCGGCACCCGCAGCACCGCCGCGTCGACGTCGAGCTCCTCGACGATCGTCCTGACGACCGCGGCGAAGGCGTCGTCGAGCGAGACGCTTTCCGTGAACGAGCGCGAGATGTCGTAGAGCGCCCGCAGGCGGCGCGAAACCTCGGCCTCCTCGTCGCGGGCGCGCTTGGCCTCGCCCGACTCGCGCTCGACCTTCTCGTGCAGCTGCGCGTTCTGGACGGCGACCGCGAGCTGGGCGACGAGCGCACGGAGCAGCGACTCCTCGTTCTCAGTCACGACACGACCCCGCTCTGGATACGCGGCCAGGAGCCCGATCAGCTCCTCGCCGGCGCGAAGCGGGACGCCGAGTGCCGCTTCGATGCCGACCTCCTCGACGGCGTCCTTGACCGCGGCAAGGCGCGCGTCCGCGACCGCGTCCTCGACGAGCACGAGGCCCCGGCCGCGAGCCGGCCCGAGCGCCAGCTCGAGCAGCCGCTCGCCGATCCGCACGTGCGGGCCGGTCAGCCCGCGCTCGGCGGCCGTCTCGAGCCGCTCGCCGTCCTCTTCGACCAGGTAGACGGCAAGGCCCTCGGCGCCGATGAGCTCGCGCACACGATCGACGGCGGTCTCGAGCGTGTGCGACAGCGACAGCTCCGAGATCGCCTGCCCGACGATCGTCAGCAGCGCGCGGGTTCGGTCGAGGTCGGTCGCGAGCGAACGGCGGCGCTCGCTGGTCCGCAGCGCATGGGCGGCGCGCACGGCGAAGGTGGCAAGTCGCGGCAGCAACGGGCCCAGCGCGTCCGGCTCCTGGGCGAAGACCAGCTGGAGCGCGCCGACCGGCGGCTCGCCGAGCTGCAGCGTCACGACCGTTCCGCCGGCGGCGGGCTCGACCGTTACGGGCTCACGCGAGTCCTCGGCGCGTCGCAGCGCCTCGAGCGCGAACGCCGAGGCGGTAGCGGTGGCAGGGCCTGCCCGCGCGGCCAGGACGTGCTCGCCACTCTCGCCGCGGCGCCAGACCAGGCAGGCCTGCGCATCGGTGGTCTCGGTCGCGAGCTGCGCGACCTGGTCGGCGGCGTAGGTCTCGGACGAGCCGGCTGCGAGGGCGTCGCCCGCCAGCTCGAGCGCGTCGCGCGCGGTGCCCGGCTCGCCTGCGAAGGCCCGCCAGGCGAGCGCGACCTCCTCCGCGGCGGCTCGCGCGAGCGCGCGCTGTAGCTCGTCGAACTCGCTCCGGCTCCGCATCAGCTCCACCGAGCCGATCACCGCGCCGTTCTCCCGCACGGGCAGGCGGAGCACCGCGACCGCGGCGACACGTTCCGCCGCGACGCGCAACGGGGGCGGAAGCTCTTCGCTCAGGGCGGACCTCGCGTCGATCTTCGATCCCTCGAGCTCGGCGCGGACCGACTCGGAACGGGCATGGACCGCGTGCGCGACGAGCACGCCGCTCTCGTCCGCGAGTCGTGCGATGACGACGTCGGCGTCCGCGAGCCGCCCCGCGCGCTCCACGATTCCGGCGAGCGCTGCATCGAGGTCGGTCATTCCCGTCGTTTCCCTGGCCGCCACCACCTTGCCCCCGGATCGAAGTATGGCCATTTACACTGCCCGGCATGGCTCTGCCCGAGCGGAAGCAGGTCGAGGAGGAGCTGCTCGATCCGACCGCCGTCCACCAGGCCTACCGGAAAGAACGCCTGCGCCGCCGGGCCCGCGAGCAACGGGCGCGCGAGCGCCGGCTGGCGGGCCTGCGGTTCTGGTTCGCGGTGATGCTGGTGATCGGCACGAGCATCTTCCTCGCAGTGGTCATCTGGCACGAGATCCACCGCCTGTTTGGTCTTTGAGCTTCACCCCATCGTGTCGAGCGGTCAGTTCAGACGGCCGCACGGGCAAGCCCGCGCATCCTGAGAGCGGCATCGCAAGCCATGCCTTAGGCCTCTAGGAGATACTTCCGCGCGTGGAGCCGTCCGAGCAATCCCCTCCGCCTGACCGCGAAGAGCTCTACTACGAGCCGGAGCAGGAGGTGATCATCCGGCCGGCCGGAGGCTTCTGGGCGCTCGGCGGCCGGCTCACCTGGGTGGCCGCGCTGGTACTGACGATTTCGGCCTTTACGGACTGGTACGCGGAGCACGGCCTTGCCGGCCCGACAATCGCGGTGATCGCCTGGCACACCGGCGCGCTCGGCAAGCTCATCTTCTTCATCGGCCTCGTGCTGCTCGCGCTCGTGATCGCGCGCGAATTCGGGTTCGAGCTGCCGCCGTCGATCCCCGAGAGCCTGGTCGTGATCGCGCTCGGCTCGCTCGCGACCATCTTCGTCCTGATCCGCCTGATCTCGATCCCCGACTCGATCCCGCCGCCGGCGGGCCGCGGCATCGGGATCTGGATCAGCCTGTTCTCGTCGCTGGCCGTGATCGCCGCAGGGCTCCTGCGAGCATCAGAAGAGCTGTAGCGACCAGGATTCCGAGCGCCGCGCCGCCAAGCACGTCCAGCGGCCAATGGACGCCGACGTACACCCGCGACCACGCGATCGCCGCCGCGAGCGCGAACGCCGGGAACGCCAGCCGCGGCACGCACCAGGCGATGACGGTCGCGCAGGCGAACGCGATCGCGGCGTGGCCCGACGGGAACGACCCGGAATGCGGCGTATGCACGAGCGGCTTCGGCTCCGGGTAGACGAGCGGCGGCCGGCGCCGCCCGATCCATTCCCGGAGCCCGTACGAGAGCGCGTCGGCCACGAGGTCGGCGGCGAGCACCAGGATGAAGAGCCACGGCTTCCGCCAGAGGATCGCGAGCACCCCGGCCGCGACGAGGAAGATCGCGCCGTCCGTCCCGATCCACGAGAGGCCGACGAAGAGCCAGTCGATCCAGCCGATGCGGTGGTGGACGACCCAGCGCTCGAGGTGCCTGTCGGCCGCGATCAGTGCCCCTGCAGGTGATGCTGTCCAGCTTCTGGGTCGTGAGCACCAAGCCAGGGGCCGCACTCGTCCGCGGCCAAGGCAGGTTGCCTTCGTAAGGACGAGCGTGGTGCCTGGCGCCGTGTGATCGCGGGCCAGAAGCAGACGTGCATTGCCTGGAGTGGCACTAGGTGGGGAGGAGCTGCTTGGTCTGGTCGATCAGCTGCTGCGGGCTGAAGGGCTTGCCGACGAAGCCTTGCGCTCCGCGCGACGCCGCCTCGCCCGCCTCCTGCTCCTCGATCTTGCCGCTGAACATGATCACGGGGATCGCGCCGACCCCGTGCCGTTCCTGGACGCGCCGCAGCATCTCCCACCCGTCGACGCCTGGCATCATCACGTCGAGGAGGACGAGGTCGGGGGACGACTCCTCGAGCACGTTGAGCCCCTCCTCGGCGTTGCCGGCCTCGCGAACGGCGTAGCCCTCCATCTCCAGATTGACGCGGACGTACTCGCGCAGACGTGGGTCGTCGTCGACGATGAGCACGACGGGCGAGTCGGCGGGCGGACCGCCCGGGCCGGAGCGCTCGAGGAACCGGTCCAGGTCGGTGCGCCGGTAGCGGCGATGGCCGCCGGGTGTGTAGAAGGCCGGGACGCGGCCCTGGTCGGACCACTTCCGGATCGTGCTTTGCGCCACGCCGAGGTACTTCGCCGCCTGGCCGAGGGTCAGCCAGTCAGGCTCCCCAGCCGGCGCAAGGCGGCGTGAGGCGTCATTCTGGGCCATGCGCAGCCCGGAATCTACCCAAAGCTCGTCCTTTCTAATCCTGAAAAACGAACTCTCTTGTGGACCGAGGTGTGTCGACCGGTCAGCTCAGACGGACCCCGAGCCAAGCTCGGGCGTCCTGAAAATCGGCATCGCAGGCGACGCCTCACGGCGTGGTGACCGTGACCGTTGCCGATTCTGGTGCCAGCGTGAACGTGCGATCGAGCGTCGTCGTGTGGCCCGGGCCCGGGTTGTCTTCGAGCGCCTGGCCGAGAGCGATGCCGACCGCGAAGACGAGAACGAAGAGCACGGCACCGACGATCCAGCGCCCTCGATTGCTCTTCTTGCGGCGGCGCCGAGTGGTCGTCACGGCCGGTAGTCGACGGCGCCCCGGGAGTAGACGTGGAACGCCGCGTCCTGGACCGTTGTCTGCCGCATCGGCCACCCCGGGGCCGGGTCGTGCTCGGCGAGCGCCTCCTGCACCCAGCGGTCGGCTCCCGCGTAGGTCTCGGCGAGCTCGTCGAGCGTGAAGGTCTGCCCGACGCGGCGGCGGAGCTCGTCGAGGACGAGCTCGAGCTCCGCGAGCAGCACGCGGTAGCGCTGCCGATCCCCGGAGGCGGACTCGAGCCTCCGGTAGCCCTCCTCCCACTCGTGCCTGGTTGCGTCGAGCGTCGCCGGCGGCATGCTCCGATGCTACTCAGGGGTGCAACAGCCCTGCGAGGGCCAGAGCGGCTCCACCTCGGCAAGGATCCTCTCGCCGAGCTCGTATCCAGGGCGGGCGAGTGCGAACGCTGCGTGCGCGTGTAGGCACTTGAGCCCACCGGTCCGTGTCTGTCCGCCGATCCCGCCGGGGAGCTCTGGCCGAAGGCGGCGCTGCTCTTCGTGCGCCGCCTCGACGCTCGCGCGCAGGTCCGGATCCTCATTGGCCAGCCGGCTCCAGCGCTCGACGCCGCCCGCTGCCTCCAGCCGGGAGATCCCTTGGACGAGGTACGGGCAGGTCAGGTAGTAGCCGGTCGGGAACGGCGAGCCCGACTCGTCGAACGGCTCCTGCTCGGTGACCGCGGGCCGGCCGTACGGGCAGCGGACTACGACCCGCCGCAGCGCCCGCGGCGGGCGGCCTAGCTGCCGCTCGACGATCGCGCGGTCATCCACCCTTTGCGATCGTAGCCTTGTGGTGAAGCCACGCCGTGATGCCCTTCACGATGAAGAGCCGTTCGCCGGCACGCACGAGCCCGAGCCGCCGCGCCTGTTCCTGGAGCGCCTCCGGCGTGCTCGCCTCCGCGAGCCGGTGCTGGAGCTCTCGCTTCTCGGCCTTGAGCGCCTTGACATCGGCCGAGCGCTGGGCGAGCTCGTGCTTCGTGCCCAGGTAGCTACGCAGGGGTCGCGCGTAGAGAAGGCCGACCAGCACGATCGCGCCGACCGCGAGCCACCGCATGAGGTGCCTTCGGCGTGGAGGCTTCCGCTTCGCCACGCGGCCCGGTTCGCGACCGTCCCGGCGCTTCCTCCATAGGCACCGCTTGCGGTGCCGCAATTAGGGCGCGGGCTTTGCCCGTGCGACCGTCTGAAATGACCCGTCGAACCTATGGGGTTGCCACAACCGCTCTAGGCAATCGCGACCTTGATCAGATCCGTCGTCCCCGGAAGGTTCACGGCAGTGCCCGCCGTGATGACGACGCGGTCGCCCTGCTCGACGAGCCCACTCTTGCGAGAGGCCTCGAGCGAGACCTCCCAGAGGTTCTCCACGTCCGCGCTCTCGGGAATCAGCAGCGGCGTCACCCCCCACTCGAGCGCCATCTGGCGCAGCGCATAGTCGTGGTGCGTGAGCCCGAGAATCGGGCGGCGTGGCCGGAGGCGCGCGACGACCGAGGCGGTCCGCCCGGTATACGTCGGGACGAGCAGCGCTGATGCCTGCAACACCTCGGCGACGTCGCAGGCCGCGTTGGACATCGCCTGCCCGACCGTCGGTTCCTCGCTCGCCTCCGGGATCTGGTGCCGGTAGCCGAGGCTCGGCTCGACGGCCCGGGCGATCCGGTCCATGTAGGCGACCGCCTCGACCGGATATTCGCCGATCGCCGTCTCGCCGGAGAGCATCATCGCCGAGCTGCCGTCGAGCACCGCGTTGGCGACGTCGCTGGCCTCGGCGCGGGTCGGCTCGGCCTGGTGCACCATCGACTCGAGCATCTGCGTGGCGGTGATGACCGGCTTCCCGCGCTCGAGCGCCGCGATGATGATCCGCTTCTGCAGGAGCGGCACCATCGCCGGGCCGATCTCGACGCCGAGGTCGCCGCGGGCGACCATCACGGAATCCGACTCGGCGAGGATCGCGTCGAGCGCGTCGACGGCCTCCGCCTTCTCGATCTTCGCGATCACGTGCGCGTGCGAGCCGGCCTGCTCGATCAG
>Ga0126383_10001541_pt1 | contig 14437 bp, 16 predicted proteins | sample PanSoiMetPlot_35_FD_96882 | JGI IMG/M metagenome (GOLD analysis project Ga0126383, IMG submission 96882) | Tropical forest soil microbial communities from Panama - MetaG Plot_35 | ecosystem: Environmental > Terrestrial > Soil > Tropical forest > Bulk soil | place: Panama | collected 2016-02-17
CGCGTCGACGGCTCTCCAGCAGTGACGTCTTCTTCGTTAGGTACTCAACGTCGAGTATGTACGTTGGCGACGTCATCGACATAGGTCCGCTTGCAATCCGGTAGCCGATCAAGCAAAGCAACAGCCGGGGGTTGAAGGTGCGAGCAACGTCGTGCGTATGCCTTTATTCGTCGAGCAGCGGGAGGAAGTCCGGAAGATTTTGCGGGCTCAGCGGGAATCCCAACAAAATCGAGATGGCCGCCAAAAACCGTGGTCATTGAGAATTGGGTCTGCCGCAGTTATGTCGATCGAATGAAATGCCATTATGCAGCTAAAGGCCGAGCCAGAAAGATCGTGCGAGCATTCCAAGAAGATCGGCGCGGCGCAGTTGCGGCAGGCTTAGATTAGTTTGCCGAGCGACATCAAAACTCGTAACCCGAGCATGCCGGGCCCCGAAATGCGCGAAGCCAAAGGCGCCAGTTGAATGGCACCCAATGCGTTCCGCGCAGCGTGGTCGAAAATCCCGTTGCGAGGGCCTTCGAACTTGCGACGTGTAACATATTGCGGTAGCGCCATTTTTCTCGGCCAGGAAGTCAATATTGCGATGCAACATACTTTGCGTCAGAGTGCTATCAGGCAGGGAGAACGACGATGCCGGCTATTGCAAAGGCGAGGGGTGTTGCTCCTCTAAAGGATCTGTACGAGATCAGCGAGATTCCGCCACTCGGACATGTGCCGGACAAGATGCATGCCTGGGTGATCCGCAAGGAACGGCACGGTCCTCCCGACAAATCATTTCAGCTGGAAATTGTACCGACCTGGGCAATCGGTGATGACGAGGTGCTGGTCTACGTGATGGCGGGCGGCGTCAACTACAATGGCGTCTGGGCCGGTCTTGGCGTACCGATTTCACCGCTCGACGGTCACAAGCATCCATTCCACATCGCAGGCTCCGATGCGTCGGGCGTGGTCTGGGCAATCGGCGCCAAGGTTAAGCGGTGGAAGGTGGGCGACGAGGTCATCGTTCACTGCAATCAAGACGATGGTGATGACGAGGACTGCAATGGCGGCGATCCGTTGTTGTCCCCTTCGCAGCGCATTTGGGGATACGAGACACCTGACGGGTCGTTCGCACAGTTCTGCCGCGTGCAATCGCGTCAACTCATGCACAAGCCGAACCATCTCTCGTGGGAAGAGTCGGCTTGTTACACGCTCACGCTGGCGACCGCGTACCGCATGTTATTCGGCCACCCCCCGCACACTCTCAAGCCTGGCGATAATGTGTTGGTATGGGGCGGTTCAGGTGGTCTCGGGGTATTCGGTGTGCAACTCGTGGCCGCGTCCGGCGCCAACGCGATCGCAGTCATATCCGATGAATCGAAGATTGAGTATGTTCTCAATCTTGGCGCCAAGGGGGTGATCAATCGCAAGGAGTTCAAGTGCTGGGGCCAAATGCCTGCCGTGAACTCGCCTGAGTTCGGTGATTGGACGAAAGAAGCGCGTCGCTTCGGCAAGGCGATCTGGGATATCACAGGCAAACGAGATGTCGACATCGTATTCGAACATCCGGGTGAGCAGACGTTTCCGGTTTCCTGTCTTGTCGTGAAGCGCGGCGGCATGGTCGTCTTCTGCGCGGGGACAACAGGCTACAATCTTACATTCGATGCGCGTTACGTGTGGATGCGGCAGAAGCGTATTCAGGGCTCACATTTTGCACATCTCAAGCAGGCGTCACAGGCGAATCGTTTTGTGCTGGAGCAACGCATCGACCCTTGCATGAGCGAGGTTTTTGCCTGGGACAAGATCCCCCTTGCCCACATGAAGATGTGGAAAAACCAGCATCCGCCGGGAAACATGGCGGTGATGGTGAATGCACCGCGCACCGGATTGAAGACGTTCGACGACGCACAAGAAGCCTCGGGCGGCTAGCGTTTGTCAATACGCGCCCGGGCGATGACCGAATTCAGTTCGCCGCCATATATGAAAATCGACGCGCAAACATAAAGAAATACCAGCGCGACCATGGCCGATGCCAGTCCGGCATACATCGAAACGTAGGCAAATGCATAATTCGCAAGATAGCGGCCAAAAAAGGCGCCGCTGATCAGCCACAGCAACAGCGTTGCGATGATTCCCGGTGCGATCTGCCTGAAAGAACGCCGCCCAGCCGGAAGCCAAAGGTGGACGATCATCAATGCGAACACAAGCACGGCAGCCGCCACCGCGTAGCGCGCAAAGGTGATGAGGTCTCCGAATTGTTCCAACGCCGGCACATAGTGCACAAGCTTTGAGAGTATCAAAGGTGCCAACACCACCAGAAATGAAAACGCTAAGATGGCTACCGCGCCGACGAGTACATAGACGATCGATTCAATCCGCAGCAGCCACCAGGAGCGTAACTCCTTGATGTTATAAGCCCGGTTGAGTCCAATGCGCAGACTCTCCACACCGCTGGAGGCGAAGTAGAGGGCGAACAGAACACCGAGTGTCAACACGTCGCCACGTGTCGATGTCAGGACACCGGTGATGTCGAGAGCGATGGGTGCTGCCACTTGATTTGGCCAGGCCTCAAGCAAGATACGAGCGGCCTCATCCGCAAGCTCCTTGGAGCCGAAAAAAAATCCGGCAAGCGCGGTGACTACAATCAAAAATGGAAACAGGGCCATCAGCGTCGACAACGCAATATGGCTCGCGATCGCCCAACCGTCGTCGTCGTTGAACTGCCGAAACGCGTCGGCTGCAAGTCGCGTTGACCCCTTAAGAACGCGCAATAGATGCTCCCGCAGGCGGCATCTATTCAAATCGTCTATTGCCGGACGCTTTGCAAGCCCCGTGGGAGCTCATCTTTCGCTTTGCAGTACGGAAATTATGCCGCTTTCACGTTGATGAAGGAACTGACGGACCTGGGCTTCCACGCCCTCGGCTTCCACCGCGACCGAGTTAGCAAGTTCCTTGACACCCGACGCCGTCGAATGGGCGTTGGTGATCTCAGCCACGCTGCTCATCACTTCGGCTCCGATGCGAGCCTCACCCGAAGCGCGACTGACTCCTGCTGCAATCGATGCTAACAGTCGTCAGACCAACTCCGACTGCTTCAAGAGTCTGCATCCGAAAGAGTGGCTAACGAGCAGCAAGGCAATCAACTCAACCAAACCGTTCAACAGTTGCAAAGCGCATTGCATCAAGAGGCTGTGCGGCAGCAGATGGCGCGTTCCAAATCCGATTTTGATGCTTTAGTGAAGGAAGAAACGGAATCGCTAAAGCACCTGGATTTGGATGAGGGTTACGTCGAACGTTGTCTGCTTGCGGAAGCCTTTAAAGACCCGGAATTAGTTCGCGCATTTGAAGCTAGGTATTACGAAACGCCGAATCCAATTCAGCGTGCCGAATTGGAAAGCCAGATCCTAGCCTATAGTCAGACGATGATGGCAAGGGCGTCTATGCTTGCAGATCCTCAACAGCGGGCACTAGCTCAACGTTATATTCAGGCTGAGGTTCTGCGGCTTTATGAAAGCACATTTCTTGATCCTGTGACTTATCGGCGGAATGGCGCTAAGTATGTGCAGCAAGCAATCGAACAGATGCGCCCAAAGACCAAGGGTCGACCGTGAAGCCACGCTGGATCGTGCTGCGGTAGCGGCAGCGGTAAGAAGCAGTGGAAAGGTTGATCCTTCAGCACCAATGCCAAGCCTAACGCATATGAGCAATAAAGAACGCAAAAATTCACTCGTGAGAATTTCGGGTTCTAAGAGCGGCGCGGGCGTGAGGGTTGCTCCTTTCGACTTACGCCCTTGCTTGACGGCAGCGGCCAAGTATTCACTCCGTGCTCTTGGCCGCTTTGCCTTCATAGGTAACTGAGGAAATATTTTGCAAAAGATTTTTCCCCTAGCAATCTGGCTATGCTGGACGTTCGCCGCCAACGCTAGTCCGCTGCCGAATCCTTGGACAACACCGGGCGCCATCAATCCGCAAGTCACGGAAAAGGTTATCTGTGCCAAAGGATTTAGCACGAAGCGCATCCGGCCTCCGCTAAGCTACACGAGCAAATTAAAGCGGCAGCAAATGGCCGCCGCGCATTTGAAGGGCAAGCCTGCAGCCTATGAAGAAGATCACCTCATATCGCTAGAACTTGGTGGGCATCCGACCGACCCTAGGAATCTTTGGCCTGAGTTGTGGAACGGAAGATGCGGCGCTCATACAAAGGACCGGCTAGAGGATCGTTTGCACAAGCTGGTCTGCGCTGGCAAGGTGCCACTCTCTACGGCGCAATCGGAAATCGCTAGCAATTGGGTTATGGCCTATAACCAATACGTAGGCCCGCTTAGTTGTCCGATGCTTAATCGTTAGCCACGGCTACCCAGAAGCCAATCCGGCAATGCCCGACTATATTTGCCGCTTCTGTATGTGCCGAGAGCATTCCGCATTTTTCCCGTCAGGCGGACCTTTTAATTCTAAATTTATTGTTTCCATACCGGGTGAAAGGGTAGCTTTTGGCAAGCGACCGTCCGATAGGTACGACCTCCTCGTCGGATGAAAGCTAAGGGCCGCAGCCGCCCATGGAGCCTGCGGCTCTTTTCTATCAATAGCGATGCCGTGAGCTGCGGCCGCGCCCCTCACGCCCTCCCGGATTGTAAAATTGATTGGGCACGCAAAATCCACCGATACCGCTCACGGTTGCTCTACACTGCTCAATAGTGAGGAAACCGCAATTGCTGGCGCCGCCAAGTTTACCCGTATACAGAGCGCACCACGGATAAGGATCGTAGGGGAGAGCGCTGGCGGCCGTTTGCGTCAGCACTACCGGCACCGCAACAAGCGCCGCCATAACCTTGGTTTCAAAGCGCATCGGCAGGCCTCCTGGTTGTTGTTGAAAATGGCGGCTCGGCGCGGCTCAGTTCGCCACGCGAGTCTGACCCTCGGTTCATTAAAAGCGCTTTTTTGTGACGGCTAACACAGCGCTCACATTCCACTCACCTAATCTGATTAAAGGGAGATCCACATTTTTGCCGGTCAGAGGAGACTAAGATGAGCTTCAACTATCTGACTAATTCCAGTGGATTTATGCGGATCGCCGCCTATGTGGGGCAGCTGGTCGACGGCGCCGTCGATGGGCAGATCGAAAAGCTCTCTCAGCGACTGGATCCCAATCCGGCCGGTCGATGCCTGAATCGTCCGTGCGACTTGGGTGAACTTATGTCCCGCTCGCTCTAAAATGCACAAAAAGCAGCAATTCGACGGGAGCATTCAGTGATCCGTGCAATCAGCTTCTCAGTGATGTTTCTAATTGTCAGCCTGATGGGCTCACTGTTGGTCGTGACAGCCGAAGCCTCTTGGAAATCGTCCGCTCTTATGGGGCAAAATCAGGGCTACTGCCACGACGGTAAGCAACACGCCAATATCGCGAATTGTCCCGAAAATCGAGCAAATGGCGCGGTACACGGAAAAAAAAGAGCACAGCAAAGCCGATAAGCGCAGTCTCGTTGAAAGGCGCCGAATGTGCTGAGCCAGCCGTTCTTATTTCAAATCGACGGATGCTCCGACAACGCGATGATGCGCGGCCATGATAAAATTGTTCATTATCGTGTTGATATGTGTGCTCGTCGTGTACCTGTGCTTTGAGACCTGGCGCACCTAATATGACGCCTCTAAGGCGGTCAGGTTTTGAACCCAAGTTTGGCCCAAAGGTAAGACAAGGACACGATGATACCGGAGCGTCGGCAACGCCTAGAGGATCGTCAACGGACTAGAATTCAGGCGGGCCAATCACGTCGTTAAAATTCGCGATCGGAAGCACCTATTTTGCATGCACCAATTCAACGTGGCGTTTTTTGCGGATTGGGCGACGTGTAGGAGATTTTGGCGCTTTAGGCCGATCCAATTCTGTCCCGAGCCCGGATTTGTTCGTGCCTGGGGATGGATTTGGGCCCCTGACCAGCGGTCGCAGTAGCTGATGTGATGATCAAGGACATTCCGCATCAGCGGAAGCGGGGGGTCCATGGGACGTATGCAATTGTCCGGTTTTGCCGGAGCACACTGTAGATACAATGATCAGGCCAAAAAATGGTTAAATTTCATAGCAATTTACCTTCAGGACGACTGTGCCAGGCTGGCCGAAAGGTAGGATTTCTTCGCTGATTTGCTTTCGTGCAGTGCATGCATACTGTCATTGGCTCTGTCAAACTGGTGCGAGTTTTCGATGCCCATCGCCACGTCCAGACCCGAAAAGTACGACTTGGTAAACCTTGCTCGAGAGGCGACCTCGGTCCTCGACGCGCTGCTCGCTGATGCAACCACAAAGGTGCGCGAACGAGTTGTGGTGGGAGGCCATGTCGTCGGCCGGCTCTTCGATCGCGCGCAACGCGCCACTCATGGGCTTGCCTGGTTCGCAACTTATGTGGAGGCGGTGCGCCAACTCGCTGCCTATGCCGCGCGCATAGCCGATGACGGTGCACTCGGCGAAGTCGAGGACCTGATAATCCGCATAGGGCTTGGGGAATATCTTGCCCAGGTGGTGGGTGGCATTCCGATGAGCCAGGGCGAAGTCGCAAGGCTATCCGATTTAGGCCTCTCGCCAGCTCAGGTGGCCGAACGCATAAATCCGATCGCAGAGAGCCTCATCGTCGATGGTAACAGTGCCGAACGGCGCGCGCGTCTGATCGAATTGATGCGCGTAGGTCATAGCGTCACGGTTGGTCTGTGCGGGCTCGAAGAGACACTGGAATCAATCCGGGAGGAAATGCGCAAGTTTGCCGACACTGAGATTATCGGACACGCGCAGGATTGGCATCGCACTAACAGCTATATCCCGCTCGGAGTCATCGCACAGATGTCCGAGCTTGGTGTATTCGGTCTAACCATTCCTGAGGAATTCGGAGGAATGGGACTTGGCAAGGAATCCATGTGCGTGGTCTCGGAGGAGCTTTCACGTGGTTACATCGGCGTCGGTTCGCTCGGTACCCGCTCGGAAATCGCGGCCGAATTGATTCTCGGCAGCGGCACCGCATCGCAGAAGGAAAAATGGTTGCCTAAAATCGCCTCCGGTGAGGTGCTGCCGACCGCGGTGTTTACCGAGCCGAATACAGGTTCGGACCTCGCCTCGATCAAGACGCGCGCAGTGCGCGAGGGCGACGTCTACAGAATTTACGGCAACAAAACCTGGATAACCCATCCGGTGCGCGCCGACTTGATGACCCTTCTCGTGCGAACAAATCCAAAAGAAGCTGGCCATCGTGGCCTGTCGATGTTGCTGGCGGAAAAGCAGCGAGGTGATGACAAGCATCCATTCCCCGCACAGGGAATGAGCGGCACTGAAATCGAGGTACTTGGCTATCGCGGCATGAAGGAATACGAGATCGCGTTCGATGGGTTCGCGGTCAAGGCGGAGAACTTGCTGGGTGGAGTCGAGGGACTGGGCTTCAAACAGCTGATGCAGACTTTCGAATCCGCCCGCATCCAGACCGCCGCGCGTGCTATCGGCGTTGCACAAGCTGCCTTGGAGCAGGCGCTCGACTACGCGCAGAACCGTGTGCAGTTTGGCGGGCCGATCATTGCCTTTCCGCGTGTTGCAGACAAGATTGTAATGATGGCAGTGGAGATCATGATTGCAAGACAGCTCACTTATTATGCGGCGCGGGAGAAGGATTCCGGGCGCCGCTGCGACTTGGAAGCCGGCATGGCCAAACTGCTTGCTGCACGAGTAGCCTGGGCTGCTGCGGACAATGCCGTGCAGGTGCACGGCGGCAATGGATTCGCGCTGGAGTTTCCCGTCTCTCGCATACTATGCGATGCGCGTATACTCAATATTTTTGAAGGTGCTGCCGAAATCCAGGCCCAGGTCATCGCCCGACGTCTGCTGGACGGCACGAACTGACAATGTTGCGAGCGCAAGTTCTGCAACAAACCCTAAACTGGCCACATTTGATCCAGAGCAAAATCTGATCGCGTGTTTCTTTTAGTCTCTGGTGTAGATTTGAGGAGTTGGTCCATGTCCGGACTTTTGATTAGACACGGCGAATGGGTGGTGGTCTGTGACGGCGCCAAGGCCCTGATTTTGGAAAATACCGGGGATATTAACTTCCCCAACCTGAAGACAGTCCAAGTTTTCGAGCAAAAGGATCTCGCGACGCGTGAGCTCGGGACAGATGCGCCCGGGCGTGTTATCAATTCCGTTGGCAACATGCGAAGTGCGGTCGAACAGACCGACTGGCACGACCAATCGGAGCGAGCTTTTCTTACGCAGCTGGCGCACCATTTGGACAGCGCCATTTCTTCCGGAAGGGCCAAATCGCTGATCGTCGTAGCTCCGCCGCGTGCGCTGGGAATGATCCGCCCAGCCTACTCGCACGCGCTCAATAGCGCCGTGCGCGTCGAGGTTGACAAAGACTTTGTCAAAATGCCGGTGCATCAGATTGCGAAGCACCTGACCGGTGGCTGATGACGGAAGCCGAAAACATCAAAGCCTACGAATATGACTAGCCCATCGCTATGACGATGCTATGGTCGCAGCGATTCTCGATGAAAGACCGTCGGATGAGGCTGCAATCAGGTCGGCGTTGGCGTTGCGCTCAAACATACGCGCTTGTTGTGGTTCTGACTGCTTTCGCGGCAGCGGCAGCGCATGCGCAGGCCACAAAAGGTCCGCCCGCTTCATCTCCGGCCGGCGCGGCGGTGCAGCCCGGGGAAGGGGCCACAAAAGCCGACGTTTTGGCGGTACCCGGCTTCTGGGACCCGCGCCGGCGACCGGAGCGCCCCGACCTTTCACGCATCAGCATTATCCGCTTCCTTACGGAAACCGACTATCCGCCATTCAATTATGCTGGACCCGATGGCGCACCAACTGGCTTCAATGTGGATCTCGCCCGGCTGATTTGCGAAGAACTCAAAGTCGCCTGCACGGTGCAGATGCGTCGGTTCGATACGTTGATTGGAGCGCTCAACAGCAATAACGGCGATGCGGTCATCGCGTCGATTGCGACGACCCCCGAAATGCGTGCGCGTGTCGATTTCAGCGATCCTTATTACCGCACACCGGCACGATTTGTAGTGCGGCGCGACAGTACCATCGAGGACATTCGCCCGGAATTTCTCGAGGGAAAAAAGATCGCGGTCGTGGCGGGCACTGCGCATGAGGCTTATCTCAAGGCGCTATTCACGGAGGCGGAGATTCGGCCTTATCCTGACGCTGACGCTGGGCGCTTTGCGCTGAAGCGAGGCGAAGTCGACCTCCTTTTTGGTGACGGCGTCTCGCTTGCCTTTTGGCTCAATGGCACCGACTCCGCGAACTGCTGCGTGTTCCGCGGCGGCCCGTATCTCGAGAGCCGCTTTTTCGGCGAAGGCATCAGCATTGTGGTCAGACGCGGCAATGATCTCCTGAGGCAGGCATTCAATTGGGCGCTGTTCCGGCTGTGGGAAAAGGGCCGCTTCACCGACCTGTGGTTACGCTATTTCCCGGTCAGTCCGTTTTGAATGGCGCATTTGACGTGGTCGTGTGGCATTTCTAGTGTCCGCCCCCCGGAGACACGATGCCTGCGACCGAAACCGCCGCTTTTTTCCGTCAGTTGGCCGAGCAGTCGAATGCCTGGCCATTCGAAGAGGCGCGCAAGATTGTCGCGCGGCTCAAGAAACATTCCAAGGACCAAATCATCTTCGAGACCGGTTACGGTCCCTCGGGACTTCCGCATATCGGTACCTTCGGCGAGGTCGCCCGCACGACCATGGTGCGCCATGCGTTCCGTGTATTGACCGACGATAAGGTGAAGACACGCCTTATTGCATTTTCCGACGATATGGATGGGCTGCGCAAAATACCAGACAATGTGCCGAACAAAGAGATGCTGGAGCGGCATCTCGGCAAACCGTTAACCAAAGTACCAGATCCGTTTGGGACCCACCCCAGCTTCGGTGAACACAATAACGCGCGCCTGCGTGCTTTTCTGGACCGTTTTGGGTTTGGGTACGAATTCATGTCGTCTACCGAATGTTACAAGTCCGGTCGCTTCGATCAGGCATTGTTAAAAGTGCTGGAGCGTTTTGATCAGGTCATGGCCATTATGCTGCCTTCGCTGCGCGAGGAACGGGCAGCAAGCTATTCTCCCTTCCTGCCCGTATCACCTAAGAGCGGAGTTGTGTTGCAAGTACCGGTCACCGCGCATGATGCCAAGGCCGGTACCATCACCTATCAAGATCCCGAGACAAACGAGCAGGTCGTTACACCGGTCACCGGCGGCCGCTGCAAGCTACAATGGAAACCGGATTGGGCCATGCGATGGCTTGCGCTCGGCGTCGACTACGAGATGGCAGGGAAAGATCTGATCGATTCAGTGAAACTGTCGGGCGAGATTTGCAATGCGCTCGGCGGAACTGCGCCGGAAGGATTTAATTATGAGTTGTTCCTCGACGAGAAGGGCCAGAAAATATCCAAGTCGAAAGGCAATGGACTGACTATCGAGGAATGGCTGCGCTACGCCAGTCCCGAGAGTCTGTCATTGTTCATGTACCGCGAGCCGAAGGCAGCCAAGCGACTCTACTTTGACGTCATTCCGCGTAACGTTGACGAGTACTATCAATTTCTCGACAGTTTTGAACGGCAGGGTTCGCGGCAGCAGCTTTCCAATCCGGTTTGGCACATTCATTCCGGCAAGCCGCCAAAGATAGACATGCCGATTTCATTCGCAATGCTTCTGACGCTCGTATCGTCATCAAATGCCGAGAATGCAGAAACGCTGTGGGGTTTTATCGGCCGCTACCGCCCTGGCGTGACACCGAAGACGCATCCAAAGCTCAATGAGCTAGTCGAATATGCTATCCACTATTTCCGCGATTTTGTCTTACCAGGAAAGAAATTCCGCGAACCAACCGATGTCGAACGCGCGGCTCTCATTGATTTGCGCGATGCGCTCTCGCAACTGCAGGCAAAAGCCACTGCTGAAGACATCCAGAACGTGGTCTACGAGGTTGGACGCCGTGACCCGTTCCTGGATCAGAAAAAGAAGGCAAAAGATGGCAAGCCTGGGGTGTCGCTTGACTGGTTCAACCTGCTTTATCAGGTATTGCTGGGTCAGGAAAAAGGTCCGCGCTTCGGCTCATTCGTGGCAATCTATGGCCTGCAGAATACCATCGACATGATTGATGGTGCATTGGCGCGATCCGCGTAGCTATTGACTCGCCCATACAATCCGCGCAACCCAGACAACGTCCGACCTCGCCAGCGTTCGCTCGCGGTGCTCGGCACTGAGCGATTTGAGCTCGACTGACTTTGCAGTCTTGCGTTTGAGCTCCTTGACCAGAACCTCGCCATCTCTTGTTTTTACCACGACACGATCGCCTTTTCGCACCGCTGCGCTCGGCGAAACGATGATGACGTCACCGTTACGATAGGCCGGCCTCATCGAGTCGCCGGAGATTTCTAGTGCGTAGGCGTGTTCATCGGTGACGGAGGGAAGAGCGATCTCCTCCCAGCCTTTACCGACAGGGAAGCCGCCGTCGTCGAAAAAACCACCGGCGCCGGCTTGTGCAAAGCCAATCAAGGGTACGTTGTGCATAGCCGCTTTGCCGCCGTCCGTGACCAAGGTAACGAAGGTATCGAATTTGGTGCTTGTCGCCTGCAGCGCCTTAGCAACGGATTCTGTCGAAGGCCAGCGCGGCCGCCCTTCCGGTGTCACACGCTTGGATTTGTTGAACGTCGTCGGATCGAGGCCGGCTTTCTTGGCCAAACCAGAAGGCGTCAACTTGGCACGCGCGGCCAACCGGTCGATGGCAGTCCATATCTGGTTGTGAGTAAGCATGGCCATGGACGCTGGCACTATCTGCGATTGTGAATTTGAGGATAGGAATTATAGCCTTGAGTCGCCCCCCTGTCGCAACAGTTTCCTTCAGCGCCTGCCTTAAGTAAGCCAGCCTTGGCCGATAGATTTCGATTGTAGTGCAATTTTTGGAGGCTAGCCTGGTGATCGGCCTATTCGACCGCTTGTCCCGCCCGTTCCTGCGTGCTCTCGATCCCGAGGATGCGCACAGGCTTGCGATCAAGGCGCTGCGGTTCATGCCTTTAGCCAAGGCACCGGCCGATAGCGACGAGTTGGCCGTGCGTGCCTTCGGACTCAAATTTCCTAACCCGGTCGGTCTTGCTGCTGGCTTCGACAAAAACGCGGAGGTTCCTGACGCTTTGCTGCGTCTCGGCTTTGGCTTTGTCGAGGTCGGCACCATCACGCCGCGGCCGCAAGCGGGTAATCCCCGACCGCGCCTTTTCCGTCTCGAGAGTGATCAGGCGATCATAAACCGTCTCGGCTTTAATAATGACGGCGCTGCTGCGATTCATATGCGACTGGCCGCCCGTCGCGATGCTGGTGGGATCGTTGGCGTCAATATTGGCGCCAATCGCGATTCAAAAGATCGTTCTGAAGACTACGCCCGGCTGATTGAGACTTTTTCCGCCGTCGCCAGCTATTTTACCGTTAACGTATCGTCGCCGAACACGCCGGGTCTGCGCGATATGCAACAGGCGAAGGTCCTGGACGATCTGCTTGCCCGCGTGATCGACGCGCGTGAAAGGCTTCGGCCGCGTGCGAACTTAACGCCGGTGCTCCTCAAAATAGCGCCTGATCTGACGCTGCCTGAACTAGACGATGTCGTCGGCGTAGCGCGCAAAAGACACGTCGACGGGATGATTGTCGGAAACACCACTATCTCGCGGCCCAGCTCGCTGCGCGAGTGCGACAGGAGGCATGAGGAGGGCGGTCTATCTGGCAAGCCACTCTTCAAGATTGCAACCCGCATGTTGGCGGAAACTTTCGTGCGCACTGAGGGCACGTTTCCGTTGATCGGGGTTGGCGGTATCGACTCCGGTGCGACCGCTATCGCCAAGGTCAAGGCGGGCGCCACGCTGCTACAGCTTTACACGGCGCTCGTCTATCGCGGCATTGGCATGGTGACGGAGATCAAGGCCGAACTTGCGACGGCGCTCAAGCGGGGTCACCGCAATTCACTCGCATCGATGGTCGGCAGCGACGCCGCCACGATCACCGCGGAAAGCTGGCCCGCCTAGCGTCCGCGCGGCGCGTTGATCAGTCGCATTATGAGCCAAATCGGGATGACGATCACCGCTCCGAGCAGGAAATAACGCCACAGCCAGCGGAGTGCGTCGAAGCCCATATTCCAGATCGATCGGATTAGCCGCTCGATACTCTTCATAATGTCGAATGGATCGAGGCCGAGCGCAGAGAGGATCACGCCGACCAAAATCGACAACAAAATCAGGCGCAGCAGCACTCCCAATGGGGACCCGCCCGCCCAACGCGCGACCTGATTGTCAGCCATGACCGCCTCCATTCACGGGCACTCTAGCACGTTCGCGCCGCACCAGCATTTTTTCGAGAGTTTCCAGCCGATCTGCTTCGCCGGGTGGCTTGTCCCAGCGCAGCCGGTTGATCCGCGGAAAGCGCATCGCAATACCGGACTTGTGACGTGTCGAACGTTGCAGCCCATCGAATGCCACTTCCAGCACAAGTCCGAGATTTGATTCGTGCGCTACCTCGCGTACTGGCCCGAAGCGATCGACGGTATTCCGACGCACAAACCGATCAATCTGAATTAGTTCTGCGTCGGTGAACCCGAAGTAGGCTTTTCCAACGGGCACTAGCTCCTCGCCGCTCTCACCCTTGGTCCAAACGCCGAAAGTGTAGTCCGAATAGTAGGACGAGCGCTTGCCGTGCCCCCGCTGCGCGTACATCAGGACGGCGTCAATGATTAGCGGGTCGCGCTTCCACTTCCACCAAGGTCCTTTTGGACGGCCCGGAACGTATGGCGCATCGCGTCGCTTAAGCATAACTCCTTCGACCGCTTCGGCATCCGGGCCGGCACCGGCGGACGCAGGATCAGCGCGCGCCGCGGCCAAGTCGTCCCATGTTTTGAATGGTACCGTCAGTGAAATATCGATCCGTGGATCGTTCAGCTTCATGACGAACTTTTCCAATCGTTCCCGGCGCTCGGCAAATGGGCGGTCGCGTAAGTCTTCATCGGCTTCGGCCAACAGATCGTAGGCCCGCAGGTGCGCAGGAAATTCCGCGACCAATTTCGGTGTTACCGACTTGCGATTCAGCCGTTGTTGCAAAACGTTAAATGATTGGACACGGTCTTCGCGCATGATCAGCAATTCACCGTCGATTGCGCAGGGCAGGCGCAGTGCCCCGAGCAGATCGGGAAAGCTCCTCGAAATCTCCTCGCCAGTTCGCGAATAGAGCCGTGCGATCAAGTCGCCACCTTCATCACGTCCTGCGACTGCTTGCACGCGTATACCGTCCCATTTCCATTCGGCCATGAAATCAGCCGGAGCGAGAGCGGCTAGATCGGGTTCTTCCGTGGCGTGCGCGAGCATGGGCGGGCGAAAAGGCGCTGGATCACGCGAGAAAGGTTTCTCGGCGCGTCCTTCGAGCCAGGCGAACATATGCAAATACGGCGGAGCGAG
>Ga0126383_10001542_pt1 | contig 14436 bp, 14 predicted proteins | sample PanSoiMetPlot_35_FD_96882 | JGI IMG/M metagenome (GOLD analysis project Ga0126383, IMG submission 96882) | Tropical forest soil microbial communities from Panama - MetaG Plot_35 | ecosystem: Environmental > Terrestrial > Soil > Tropical forest > Bulk soil | place: Panama | collected 2016-02-17
CGGGTGGACACCTACCGGGGCGCCGGCCGGCCCGAGGCGACGTACCTCATCGAGCGCATGGTTGACCAGCTGGCCCGGGAACTGGGCATCGACCAGGCCGAGATCCGGCGCCGCAACTTCATCCCCAAGGACGCGTTTCCTTACCAGTCGCCCGGCCTGTTCGTCTACGACAGCGGCGACTACGAGCAGAACCTGGACAGGGCACTGGACCTTGTGGGGTACGAGAAGCTGCGCCAGGAGCAGGCGGAGTTCCGCCGCTGCGGCCGCTACCGGGGCATAGGGCTGGCCACCTATACCGAATTCACCGGGCTCGGCTCCGGCCGGGACAACGCCGTGGCGGGCTTTGCCTACGGTGGCTGGGAATACGCGCGGGTGCTGGTCCATCCCGCCGGCCAGGTCAGCGTGCACGTCGGCACCGCCGACCAGGGCCAGGGGCACGCCACCAGCTACGCGCAGATCGCCGCCGATGCGCTCGGCCTGCGGCCGGATAACATCGACATCGCCGAAGCGGACACCGCGGCCGTCGAATTCGGCCAGGGCACGTTCAACTCCCGGTCGATGCCGGTCGGGGGGAGCGCGGTCTACGAGGCCAGCCGGAAGGTCCTGGCCAAGGCCAGGCAGTTCGCCGCGCACACCCTCGGGGCGGCGGCCGTAGCGGACGTCGGTTACGAGGCGGGAGTATTTACCGGCCCCGAACGCGAGGACGGCGGCCCGGCAAGCAGTGTGACGTGGCAGGACGTGGCCCGGCTGGCTCATTTCGTCCCCGACATCCCGCCCGGTCTCGAACCCGGCCTGGATGAGCGGGTCTTCTACGACCCGCGGGGGCTTACCTTCCCCTCCGGCACCTACGTTGCCGTCGTCGAGGTGGACCCGGCGACCGGCGATATCGTCATCGACCGGTTCCTCGCGGTCGACGACTGCGGCCCGCTGATCAACCCGCTGCTGGCGCGCGGGCAGGTCCACGGCGGCATCGCGCAAGGGCTTGGCCAAGCGCTGCTCGAGGGAGCCCGCTACGACGGCGAGGGTTCCCTCGCCTCCCGCGACTGGACGACCTACGCCTTCCCCCGCGCCCAGCACGTTCCGCACCTGGAGACCGAACACACCATCACCCCCTCACCGTTCACCGCGCTGGGCATCAAGGGGATCGGCGAGGCAGGAGCCATCGGGGCACCACCGGCCATCGTCAACGCGGTTCTCGACGCCCTGGCACCGCTGGGCGTGACACACCTGGACATGCCGCTGCATCCCGAACAGGTCCGTACCGCGATCCGCCAGGCCGCCACTGCCGGCACCGCTCCGGGGGGTGCCCGATGATCCCGGCTGGCTTCGACTACCTGCGGCCGGCAACCATCGCCGAGGCACTGCAGATGGCCGGCCACCACGAGGACGCCAGATTCCTCGCCGGCGGCCATGCGCTGCTGCCGAGGTGGAAACTCCGCCGCACCGGTCCCGCTACCGTCATCGACCTGGGCCGCATCGCCGAGCTCCGCGGAATCGAGGTATCCAGCGACGGCAGCGCCGCGGAAGCGGGCGGCAGCGGCAAGCCGGGCGGAGTGGTGCGCATCGGCGCGATGACAACCTCCGCCGAGATCGAGCATTCGGCCGGCGTCGCCCGCGCCGCGCCGCTGCTTCCGCGGGCCGCCGCCGTGATCAGTGACCCGCTGATCCGCAACCGGGCCACGCTGGGCGGATCGCTGGCAGAAGCCAGCCCGGACGGCGACTGGCCCCCCGTCGTCCTGGCTGCCGACGCCACCATCCATCTGCACAGCCGCGACGGCGAAAGAACCGTCCCGGCCCGTGACTTCTTCACCACCGACGGGGCGGGCGCCAGCAAGAACGCCACCACACTGCGGCGAGGTGAACTGCTGACCGCCGTTACCGTGCCGGCGTTCACCGCCGGCACCCGCTCTGTCTATCTCAAGCGCATGCACCCCGCCTCCGGGCACGCCATGCTCGGCGTGGCGGTCGCCGCCACCTTTGCCGCCGACGGCACCTGCCGCGACTGCCGCATCGCCATCACCGGCACCGCAACCGTCGCGAGGCGCGCGGCCCGGGCCGAAAGCCGCCTCACCGGCTCGCGCCTGACCCCCGAAACCATCCAGGCCGCGGCGGACGCGGCAACCGACGGAATCACCTTCACCGGCGACCTATTCGGGTCCGCCGCCTACCTGGCCCAGCTGCTTCCCATCTACCTGAGCCGGGCCCTGGCCGAGATCGCGACGCCGCTCACCCATGCCTGACAGGGGATGGCCGAGGCCGGCCATGACCTCAGAGGTAATCGCTTCTGGCCTGGCACTGCCGCAGAATCGGCTGCGGAGAAGCACCCCGGCAACACGAGGAGGTCACCATGAAGTGGTATGGAGTCGGGATCTTGCAGGACGTCCGGATGGGGCCGCCTATTAAGGAGTACCTGGAGCAGATTGATGCGACGCTGGCGCCGTTCGGGGGTCATTTTATTGTCCACGGCGGCAAGGCGGAAATGCGCGAGGGAGAAAGCCCTGGCATTTTGATCGTGATCGAGTTCCCCGATTATGATCACGCCCAGCAGTGGTATTCTTCGCCGGCCTACCAGCGAATCCTTCCGCTCCGGACGGAGCACTCACGTAGCACGGTATTCCTTGCCGAAGGCGTTGACCGCACGCACCGGGCAACCGACGTGCTCCGCTGACCTGCCCGCCGCCTCTCCGGTCAGCGGTTGAACAGGCTGTTCATGGTGGCGAAGTCAACGGCTGCGCCGAGCTCGGTGTAGGTACCCGTGGTGAGCAGCTCGGTTGCCGCGCGCTCGGCGACTGCGTAGGCGGCCTGGGCGATGGCAGTGCCGACGCTGACGCGCCGCACCCCCGCGGACGCGAGCTCGGCGACCGGGGGTGCGCCCGGGCCGGCCATCACGTTGATAGGCAGCGGTGACGCGTTGACCAGCTCGGCTATGGTCGGCACCGCGGTGAGGCCCGGCACGAACAGGCTGTCCGCGCCCGCGCCGGCGTAGGCGGAGGAGCGGCCCAGCACGTCCCCCAGCCGGCCCTCGGGGGCGCCGATGCCGAACAGGAAGACGTCGGTCCGCGCGTTGATGAATAGCTCGGGCAGTCCTGCGGATGCGGCCGCGGTCCGGGCAGCCTGGATTCGCTCTGCCTGCTCGGCAGGGTCGAACAACGGGCCGCCGGGAGCACGGGAATCCTCGAGGTTCACGCCGACCGCACCGGCTTCGATGACCGCCTCGACCGTTGCGGCGACGTCCTCCGGGCCGGGACCGTATCCGCCTTCGATGTCGGCCGTGACCGGGATGGTGACGGCGGCCACGATCTCGCGGACCCGCTCGATCATCTCGGCACGGGTCAGGCCCTGGCCGTCGCCGCGGCCGACCGACCAGGCCACGCCGCCGCTGGTGGTGGCGATCGCGTGCGCGCCAGCCCGTGCGATCAGCGCAGCACTGGCGGCGTCCCAGGCGTTCGGCAGGTTCAAGATCCCCCTGGCGTGCAGTTCGCGCAGCGTCTCGGCCTTGGCCCGCTGGGTCTGGTCTGCCACGTTGCCCTCCTTCGGTTGCGGGCTGAGGGTACCGTGCCCGGACGGCTTCCGGGCACTTCACCGGCGAGGTTTCAGACGCCGGCCACCGGTTCGTGGTCGACCTCGACGAACTCCATGATCAGGCCGCCGAGCTTCCCGGTGGCATTTCCGCACGTTTTCCGGCGGCCGAGAAAGCTTTCCGCGCGGCCGCGGAACTGCCGGTTTAATGCCGGTATTTTGCCTGGACATTGCATCAGCACATGCACAGTATGGGATATGCGTAAACCAAACGTTCGGGAGACTTTCGCCTTCCACATATAGCACCGCGCCTTATCCCGTTGAATAGCCGGCGCGGCGGGGCCGGTCACCGCGACCGTCACCCGGCGCGTGAAGCCGGGGCACGAGGCGGCCCAGGAGGAATCGATGTGGGAATACGAATACAGCGCGGACACCATCGCCGCTCCGGAGACGCTCTGGCGCTACTGGTCCGACCTGGCGACGTGGCCGCAGTGGAACGACGGGATCGAAAAGATAGAGATGGACGGCCCGTTCGCCGTCGGCACGACATTCCGGATGACTCCGCCCGGCGAGAATCCAATTACGCTGCGCCTGGTGGATATCGTGCCCGGGGAACTGTTCACCGACGAGATGGACGCCGGTGACTTCACCGTCCGCACCATCCACCGGCTGGAGCAGACCGTGGCGGGGATGACCCGGATCATCTACCGGACGGAGATCACCGGTTCAGCCGCCGGGGAAGTAGGCCCTCAGCTTGGCCCGGCGATCACGGCCGACTTTCCGGATGTGCTCGCCGCGCTGGTGCGCCTGGCCGAAAGCGCCGACGGTTAGATGGCCATGCGCCCGCAGGTCCACGAGCATCTGGAGGAGACGGTTTCCTGGACCAGCCGCGAACGGCTCCGGATTCTCTGGTACCGGCTCCGCCTGACCGTGCAGGAGATGAACTATGCGACCCGGCGGGTAGTCGAGCAGCAAGCGCCCTGGAGTGCTCGCCGCCACCCCTGATGGAGGATGGGCGCATGGACGCCCAGCGGGGGTACGGATCGCTCGCCGCGGTGCTGGATGACGTGGCCGCCGGCCGGTTCCCGCCTGCCGACGGCGGTGTCACGATCGTGCCCGTGCCATCGCGCCGGGATGCGGGGGTGATCGGGTTCACCGCCCACGCGGTCATCTTCATCGACGCCGATCCGAACTGGGTGTCCGCTCAGCTGCCCGGCGACCTGGCCGGGCCGCTGAGCCCGGCGTTCTTGCAGGCGCTGTGCGAGCACACCGGCCGCCAGGCGCACACCGTCGACATGCTCTGCACCGCCACCGCACTGCCCGGCCCGCCAGCCGTGGCCCTGGCCTCTGGGCCCAGTCTTGCCCACCCGCGGTTGGCCCGGGCGCTGCGCTACCGCAACACCGTCCGGGCCTGGCGTGCAGATGGGGGCATCGTGCTGCTCGGTCGCGGCATCGCCTCCCGGTGGGAGGTAGCGATTGAGGTTGACCCTGGCCGCCGCGGCGCCGGGCTTGGCCGCAAGCTAGCCGCCGCAGCCCGCCACCTGTTGCCCGCTGGCACGCCGCTTTGGGCGCAGATCGCCCCGGCGAATGCGGCAAGCGTTCGGGCGTTCCTCGCCGCCGGGTTCACGCCGGTCGGCGCCGAAGCCCACCTGACCCACGACGAGCTGGGCGAGTGATCTCCCCGCTGCAGCTGCGGTGGTGCGCGTCCCGTGGTGTTACGCCTTTTATGCAGGTGCTCGGCACTGGTTGTTATCGATGTGCTGCAAGGGGTGTGCTCGGGCATGCTGGCAGCCATGACGGACTCGCACGACCGCCGCGGCGTCGGCCACGGCCACAGCGACGAGCACGAACACGGCCATAAGCACGACCGTGCGGCCGGGGCGGGCGCGCTGGCGCGGTGGCGGCACCGGCTGCGCCCGCACTCGCATGAGGCTGCGGACAAGGTCGACGCGGCGATGGAGGCCAGCGACGAGGGGATGCACGCGCTGTGGCTCTCCCTCGCCGCCCTTGCCGTTACGGCGGTGCTCCAGGCGGCGGTGGTCGCGGTTTCGGGTTCGGTGGCGCTGCTGGGGGACACGCTGCATAACGCCGCTGATGCCCTGACCGCGCTGCCGCTGGCGGTGGCGTTTGTCGTGGGCCGCCGCCCGCCGAACCGGCGATACACCTACGGCTATGGCCGGGCCGAGGACCTGGCCGGGGTGGTGATCGTGGTGGTGATCGCGGCATCGTCGGGCCTGGCCGCGTACGCGGCGGTGACGCGGCTGGCCCACCCGCAGCCGGTGTCTCATCTGATCGCCGTGGCGGCAGCGGCGGTCATCGGGTTCGGCGGCAACGAGCTGGTCGCCCGTTACCGGATACGAGTGGGCCAGAAGATCGGCTCGGCTGCCCTGGTCGCTGATGGGCTGCACGCCCGCACCGATGGGTTCACCTCCCTGGGCGTGCTGCTCGGCGTGGGCGGTGTCGCGCTGGGCTGGGACTGGGCTGACCCCGTGGTTGGCTTGTTCATCACGGTGGCCATCCTTGCGGTGCTGCGCCAGGCGGCCCGGGATATCTACCGGCGGCTGATGGATGCCGTCGACCCGGACCTGGTTGACCAGGTGGAACAGACCTTGCGCGGCACCACTGGAGTGCTGGGCGTGGGCCAGGTCCGGCTGCGGTGGATCGGCCACCAGCTCCGGGCCGAATGCGAGGTCGTCGTGGACCCAGGCGCCAGCGCGATCGCGGCACACCAGGTGGCGGTGGCCGCCGAACATCAGCTCCTGCACGCCCTGCCACGCCTGACCGCGGCGCTGGTCCACGCCGACCCGCAGCCACGCGAAGGCGCAGACCACCATGCCGTCTTGGCACCACACCGCTGATGGACCGCAGGAGGGGATCTACGCCAAGGATCGGTCACCAAGGGTGACATTCGGCCCCCGGGGGGCGATGATGGAACCCTACTGGATATGCCTTGGAACGCGGGTACTGCGTGGCAGGGCCGAGGCGGGCAGGGCTTTGGGGGAAGGCGCTGACAATGACGATCTCGGACAACGGCCCGATGGCCGGGCCCTCAGCTGTGAACTCTCTCTCGCAGAGCAACGGCGCGTCCTTCTATCGCGAAGTCGATGCCGTTCGACGGAAGCGGATTCAGGCCGCGGGCAGGCGCTTCGTTGAGGCCACCGCCGGGGCTCCCTGCCTGGTGCTGACCGGGCGGATCGTCGGGATCGGAGATCTGGGGGAGTCGACTGAATGGCGTGTCCAGCAACGCTGCGAGGAACGGTTTGGCTTCCCCGAGCCGCCCTTGCTCGATGCGATCAACGTAATTCTGGACTCGACCGGTGGTCCGCTCGATAGTGCGTTTAAGATAATCCTGTACCTCTCGAAATATACTGAGAGCATCAATATATACGTTCCCCGCAAGGCCAAGAGCGCCAGCACGCTGATCGCAGTCGGGGCAAACCAGATATTCATGTCACCATTCAGCGAGCTGGGGCCGCTCGACACCCAGATCAGGGATCCGAGGAACCCCACAGATTATGTATCGGCGCTTGATTGTTACCAGAGCGTTGATTATGTGCGAGACTTTGGGTTCGGCACGCTGGCACAGGCGCTCAAGCAGCTGGCGTCTACTACTCAGGGCCGCATTCCATTGGTTGACCTCGTCAACACGGCCGCTGAGTTCGCGGGGAACAGTATCACACCGATGATTACCCAGGTGAAGGCGCTGGACCTTGGCGCCTGGGGGCGCAGCCTGAAGATCGGCGAGAAGTACGCGCAGATACTGCTGGCCAGGGTCGACCCCACAGACAACGCAAGAACGGAAAGGATCGCCAAACGGCTCGTCTACGGTTACACACATCATCGCTTCCCAATTGATATCACCGAAGCAGAAGAGATTGGCCTCAGGCCAAAGCTAATGTCGCCGGAGCAATACAAGAACGCTTTCGAGATCGTGAGCGCGTGCGAGGAGAACGAAGTTTTCACCGGCTTTATTGATGAACGCGATGAGCCGGTGGAGAAAGACCGCGAGGCCGCCATTGCGAGTGACGGGGAAGCACAGTCTGTGTAAGACTTGTGTCAATCCTGCGGCTATGCGCATGCGGCAGAACGAATGCATGGGAAACAGGGGTGACCAACTGTGCCTCAGGTGCTTTGCCTAGAGCCTGACTGCAACCAGACAGTGGAGCTTCCGCCCAGTGAGCCAATCGCTGTCACCGAAGAGTACTTGCCTGACCAGGAGATTGAGCTCACCTGCGCAAATGGGCATCATAATTTCTACTCAGTGAGGCCTTGACGTCAGCTGCGCTGCAGGACGCGGGCGGCGCCGGCGACGACCGTGGCGCCCAGAATCCAGCCGAAGACGACGAGCGCCGAAGCGAGAAACTCCCCCGTGCCGTTTGCCGAGTGCCATATCTGTCTGTCGCTGAGACTGCTAACTGGCATTAGCAGATCGAGGGTATAGCTAAGAGAATCGCCCAGGCCGAAGTGGTGCGGAGAACCGCTGATCCATACTGGCTGGACGACGTAACGGAAAACCCCGGTGCCCAGCAAGAGCAGCGCACCTAGCCAGACTAGTGCGCGGAATGGTGTATATCCGTATCCTACGAGTATGTCCTGCATGTAGTACCAGATCTTGGTGTACCACTGCCGCCAAGGTGTGGCGCGATTACGCTGTCGGCATTTTTCTAGCAAGAGACAGCGCGCCGCGTGATCGTCGCCCACACGCCGGTATGCCTGGGCTAGCTGCTCATACGGCTGTGCCAGGTACCGGGGATCGTAGTAGCCGCCACGTTCCGCCTTGGTTTCCCTTATACCGTTGCGCAGCCACAGATAGCGGTCCTTCAGCTTCACCTGGTCCATGTGAATCGCTGTGTATTCGAGCCCGTTCAAGACAATCCTGCCCCGGTCGCGCCAGCGTTCAGGATCGTCACTGAAAACGTCGGTTCTTACCTTGGTGAGATCGAGAATTCCAGTTGGCGGCTCACCGGTTATGGTTAGTGCGCCGATACGCGCGTTAGTGAGGTCCGCGGCGATATCACCTTTGAGGTTGGCCGTGAGCAGCGTAAGCTCTCCCCCGACGGTAGATCGGGTAAGAATAGCCCTTCCATGCGAGGTAAAATTGCGCCAGATTCCAAGATCTCCGTCGATCACGACACGCACCAAGCGCAGCGCGACGCGAGATCTTGATGGGCTGGGCGTATCCGTGGCACCCGCTACATGCGTGCCGACTTCGGCGTCGTTGAAATACGCCGTCCCCTTGACATGGGCGCCGATAGCGCATACTTCCCCATTAGCGGTGAAACCGTTGTCACAGTAGAGGCTACTGAGAATCTCAGCCCGGTCCAGCCGGAGCGCGACACCACCGGGATTTTCCAGCCGGGCCCCACGCAGTTCCAGGGTGCTGGTGATGGTGGCATCGATGAGCCTGACCTCACCTGCCGCGGTGACCTGATGTGCGCTGAACTCCCGGCCGACGGTCATCCCCTCGCCGTTGAAGGCCACCTTCTTTTCCCCGGCATCCGTGGCTGGGGCAGTTTCCTGACCGTTGGCCGGAAGGATCTTTGCGCGGTCAAGGCACACGGTGCCGCGGACCCGCACGCCGACCATGCTCAGGGCGCCGGTAGTCTCCAGTCCACCATCACAGCGGACGCTGCCGTCCACGGTCATGTGATCCGCGACCAGCGCCTGGGCGTCGCTCTGCCGCCGACCCAAGCGGGCGCCCTGCAACTGGACATCATGATGGAAGCGGGCACCCGTGAGGTTCACCGTGCCGGAGCAGGAGACATGCCTTAGCCCGAGGTTGCCGTCGAGCTCCAGGTTCTCCGCATCGAGCCCGGGAAATACCGAGCCGTCGAGGATCAGGCTGTTGAGCCGCGCTTCGCTCACCGCGACCGGTTCGTCAAAGATGCATCGCCGCAAGATGATGGGATGCCCGATCCGGGCGTAGCTCAGATCAAGCTGCCCAGTGACATGGGCGCCGCTCAATACCAGGCGCGGGTGCTGACCCGAGCCCCGGTCACCGCGCAGCATTGCGGCGAGCACCTGAGCCCGCACCGTCGGCGCCCGCGAGGCACGGACTACCATCCGGTACGCGGGGGCGGGCCGGTGGCCATCCCAGGCCCGTAGGTCGAGCTCCTGCCCCAGGCAGAACGCGTTCCAGACCTTGGTCTCTGTCCGCCGCAGTGCCATCTGCCGTCCTAGCGACGGGGGTGGCGCGCCCCGCTGGCGGGCCCAAGCCCTGCTGGTCACAGGCGTCTTCTCACGCTGATCATCAAGCCGCTAAGCTCCCCGCTCCGCCCGGCACCTGCACACCGTAGCGATTACTCCAGAATCCAGGATGAACCAAACGGAGGATCCGGACAAGCCGCCGGGTTATCGCCGCGGGCTGGTTTGCTGTGCGGTTTCGCGCAGAACGAGCAGCGGCCCGGCCGGCTTTCCATGCGCAGGTGATGGCGAAGTAGGCCGCCCTGCGGGGCCTACATCACCTTGAGGCACCTGAATTTGAAAGCCGACAACGCTCCGCGGCGCATTCTGCGCGCGGCCGGCGTGGCGTGCGCAGGTGTTATGGGCAAACCCTTGTTCCCGTCGTGGATGCCCCGCGCGCCTCCTGGGGCGCGACGGTGCGACGCGGGTGGGCAGCGTGGAGTGTTTCCGGTGGGGCGGGCGGGATGGCCGTCAGAGGTAACGCACGCCCCTTGATCGTGTTCTGCCTTGCCCAGGCCGTGGCCAGCAGTGGCCTTGCGGGTTGCCCGGCGCGTCATTGGCCCAGCTGCCAGGAGGTGCCCCGGATTGCCAGTAGTGGCGCATGTGCCGGCGGAACCGGGCCACCGTGAAGAGCCCTGCCAGGCAGGCCACCAGCCACAGCACCAGGACGAGCTGGAGGAACGCGAAGAGCACCCAGTTCGCGCCGGGAATCACCAGCGCGGCGATCAGCGCGAGGATCACCAGCGGCAACAGCCGCGGCCCCCTGCGGAAGACGGGCACGCGGCGCATGGCCCGGGGCGCAGACTGCCGGGTCTGCGGCGTTACCGGCGCGGGATCGGGAAGGTCGGCCATGATGGGCCGCAAGTCCCCGACGGTCTTCGCGGTCAGGGCTGCCGAGATCCGCTCGTCCAACTCGTCGGAGGAGAGACGGCCCTGCGCGAAGTGCTCGCGCAGCCGGGCCGCGACGCGTTCCCGGTCGGCGTCTGAAATCCGGATGCGATCGTCGGTCATGTTTTCTGCCTTACCTAGATTTCCTGCTCGTGCTGGCCCGGTTCACCGGCATCCTCGGCGAGAAGCTGGTATAGCTCGCGCCGCGTCTGCTGCAGCAGCCGTTCGGCGGCCAGGACCTGCGCGGGGGTTCCCGCGTGGGCGATCTGCGCGATCCCGCCGCCGAGCCGGGCCGCCTCGGCGAACAAGCCAGGTACCTGCCAGGCCTCCTGCTGGGCCGCCGACTCCCAGGCACCGCGCGCCATCTCGGGATTCTGCTCCACGTACTCGCGGCCTGCCTCGGTCAGGCTGAACGCGCGCCGGCCGCCCGACTCCTCACCCGCTATGAGCCCCTCGTCGGCCAGCTGGGACAGCGCGGGATATACCGCGCCCGGGCTCGGTCGCCAGGCCCCGCCGCTGCGTTCCTCGATCTCAGACATGATCTGATAACCGGTGTGCGGGCCTTCCCGCAGCAAAGCCAGGATGGCGGCACGCACGTCGCCGCGGCCGGCCTTCGGACCGCGTGCCGCACCGGGCGGACCGGGTGGTCCCTGCCACCAGCCGCCCCACGGCACGCTGAACCCGCCGCCCCAGTGTCCCGGGCCCTTCTGGCCGCCGGCTTTCCGCTGCCACGGCCCGGCCTGCCAGGCGCCGCCCGACTTCGCCCAGACGCCGCAGCGGAGGTGGCTGAGCAAGTCGCCCGCGCATCTGAATATCCCGGACAGGCGGAGCCCAACGTCGCCCCCACCCCATTCCGCTGCCGCCATCATCGATGTCCGCCCGGTCTCTCACGATACGATCACGATATATCGGCAGCGTACGTCAACCCTCTGGCAAGGTCAAGCTATGACTCGATGAGACGCCCGGCTTCCGGCACCGGCAGGCACGCGCGATCCACCGGGCACGATCCGGGACCCCGCGTTATGCCATGTGAGCGGACCTCCCCGGCGTCTACCCCTTCCAACCTCGGGAGACAGGCGCGAATAATGAAATCGCGCGAGCCGGACGGCACACACGTGTGCGCCAAGGAGCCCGGCGACCATCACGTCCCGGCAACGACCTCGAAGGAAACGGGTAAACGTTAGCTATCCCAGCACCACCAAGGCGCGGCACCCAGATGTCCTGATCTGTGCGCGCCTTCATCACAATGACCGGAGCCAGCGAGCGATATGACCACAGCAGATGCTCCCGCTCTCTCTTACTCCTCGGCACCAGGGCGGTGGGTGCTGCTGATTACCGTGGCCGGCTCGGGGATCGCCTCGCTGGACGCCACGGTCGTCAACATCGCCCTGCCGACGATCGGGCGCGATTTTCACACCGGCATCGCTGCCCTGCAGTGGGTGATGAATGGCTACACCCTGACGCTTGCCGCGTTCCTTCTCCTCGGCGGGTCGCTGGGCGACCGGTTCGGCCGGCGGAAGGTCTACCTGACCGGCATTGTGTGGTTCGCGGTGGCCTCGGCGGCGTGCGGGTTTGCTCCCGGCGTGGTGTTCCTCATTGTTACCCGCGTGCTCCAAGGAGTGGGGGCGGCGCTGCTCACGCCGGGAAGCCTGGCGATCTTGGAAGCGTCGTTCCGGCCGGCCGACCGGGCCCGGGCGATCGGGGCGTGGTCGGGCCTGAGCGGCGTGGCCGTCGCCGCAGGGCCACTGGTCGGTGGCTACCTGATCACGGCCGCGTCGTGGCGGTGGATCTTCTTCATCAACGTCCCCATCGCGGCAGCGGTGGTCGCCCTTGGGTTGCGGCACGTCCCCGAGTCGCGTGACCCCAACGTGACCGGGGCGATCGATTACGCGGGCGCACTGGCCGCGGTGGTGTTCCTCACGGGTATCACGTTCGCGTTCATCGAGGCCCCCACGCTTGGCTGGTCGTCGCCGGCGGTGCTCGCGATGACGGCGGCGGGCGTCGTGGGCCTGGCCGCGTTCCTGGTCCGGGAGCAAACCGCGGCCGCGCCGATGCTGCCCCTGTCGATCTTCCGGGACCGGCAGTTCGCCGCGACCAACGCCGTCACGTTCCTCGTGTATGCGGCGCTGACCGGGGCGACCTTCCTGCTGCCGGTGACGCTGCAGGTGGTATGGGGTTACACGCCGCTGGCCTCCGGGCTGGCGCTGCTGCCGCTGACCATCATCATGCTGGCGTTGTCGGCCCGCTCCGGGCAGCTCGCGACCCGGATCGGGCCGCGATTGCAGATGAGCGTCGGCCCGCTCGTGGTCGGCGCGGGCCTGGCCATGCTTACCATGGTCACCTCCGGGTCCAGCTACGTGGTGTACGTGCTGCCCGCGGTCGTGGTGTTCGGGCTCGGGCTGGCGATCACCGTCGCGCCGCTCACCGCGACCGCGATGAGCTCGGCGCCCGCGCAGCACTCGGGGATCGCCTCGGCGGTCAACAACGACGTGGCGAGGTTCGGCGGCCTGCTGGCCGTCGCCGTGCTGCCGGCGCTGGCGGGCATCACCGGCACGGTTTACCTGCACCCAGACGCGCTCGCCGCCGGCTTCCGGACCGCGGTGCTGATCTCCGGCGTGACGTGCGCCGCGGGCGGGCTGCTTGCCGCGTTCACGATCACCAACCCGGCACGAGCGCCCCGGCCAGCCGGTGCACCCGCGCCCGAAGAATGCCTCCACTGCGGCCTCGATGCGCCACCGCTGACGACCACACTTAGCCACACAGCCGACACCGAATAACCTCTCGCCTGCTCGGCACCCGGCGCACCGGTACCGGGGGCGCTAGCACACGCGGCTACGCCGGACTGACTACCGAGGCCCTTAACGACGGCGTCGCCGAACTCGCCGCGCTCATCAACCGGGCGGCCGATGGTGACCGAGAGGCTACCCGCCCGAGCAGATAGGGTTGCGCTAGCGTGGCACAGCGGGTGGGGCCAGGGCGGAAAGCAGCCGTAGCCAGGCAAAGTGATCTACCAGGAGCGGAATGAAAGCGCTGGTCAAGGCGCGAGCTGAGCCCGGCCTCGTGCTTGAGGATGTTCCAGTCCCCGCGCTGGGCAGGGACGATGTGCTGATCCGCGTACTGAGAACCGGCGTTTGCGGTACGGACCTGCACATTTATGAGTGGGATAGCTGGGCGCAGGCGAACGTGCCTGTGCCGCTTGTCGTCGGCCATGAGTTTGTTGGCGAAGTCGTGGAAGCCGGATCCGACGTGCGGGAGCTGCGGCCGGGCGATCTGGTGAGCGGTGAGGGCCATCTCGTGTGTGGCCGCTGCCGCAACTGCATGGCCGGGCGCCGCGTCCAGTGCGCACACACGAAAGGGGTGGGCGTCAACCATCCGGGAGCGTTTGCTGAGTACATCGCGCTGCCGGCCACGAACGCGTGGCGGCACCCGCCGGATATCAACCTCGACGTCGCAGCTATCTTCGATCCTTTTGGCAACGCCGTGCATACGGTCCTCACGTTCCCGGTCCTTGGCGAGGACGTGCTCATCACTGGCGCTGGCCCGATTGGCCTGATGGCAGCGATCGTTGCCAGGCACGCGGGTGCCCGGCATATCGTCATCAGCGACGTGTCCGAGTACCGGCTGAAGCTCGCTGAACAGATCGGTGTCACCCTGGCGGTGAACGCCACCGAGACCAGGCTTACCGACGTCATGGCCAAACTGGGCATGCGGGAAGGGTTCGATATCGGGCTTGAGATGTCAGGCAAGCCGGCCGCACTGCAGGAGATGCTGTCGAGCATGACCCATGGCGGCAAGATCGCCATGCTGGGTCTTCCCGCGGAAGCTTTCGGGATCGACTGGGCGCAC
>Ga0126383_10001543_pt1 | contig 14434 bp, 14 predicted proteins | sample PanSoiMetPlot_35_FD_96882 | JGI IMG/M metagenome (GOLD analysis project Ga0126383, IMG submission 96882) | Tropical forest soil microbial communities from Panama - MetaG Plot_35 | ecosystem: Environmental > Terrestrial > Soil > Tropical forest > Bulk soil | place: Panama | collected 2016-02-17
ACCTGCCCCCACTGCGACTGAACCGCCTGGTCCAAGGTGACGAGGCTGTTGTACGAGCCGGCGCACGAGAATCCGATCACAACGAGAATCCCGAGCGCGATTATGGCGATCCACTTACCCATGCATTTCCTCCGCGCATTGCACCGACGCAGCCCTGGTCCTGGTTCATGTACCCTTGGCCCTGGAAAAGCAACAGATTGCTCGGCAAGCTTGGAGGTCGCTGCCCAAGTCTGGCAGTGTGAAGCGCCTCGAACGAGGTGCGGTCACATGGCGAGCTCGATACCGGTCTTCCAGACGCGCGATGAGATGCCGCAGCGTTACCGGGAGACGCTCGAGCAGATGATGAAGAGTCAGGCCTATCGAGAGCTGGCCGCGGCGAGGATGTTCGGACACGGCCTGCAATTCGTGGATTCGAGCAAATGGCTCAAATTTCTCGTCTGGCACATCGGCGAGGAAACAGAGCACTACCTTGCCGTGGCGCGGATGTACGAGAAGTTCACCGGTGAGTCGGTGGACCCGTGGGTGGCCGAGCGACTGGCGCAAAAGCCGATTCCGTTCGCCCAGTCCTGGTTCGAGCTGGCGATGGCGCAGTTCCTCTACGACCGAGGAGGCTTCTGGCAGCTGCAGGAATACGAGCGCTGCTCCTATCCGCCGTACCGCGAGGTGATCGGCAAAATCATCGACGAAGAGCGCGGACACCAGGGGCTCGGGGAGCGAATCGTCGTTGAGCAGTGCCAGACCGGACGGTATGACGACTGCAAGCAGCCGCTGTTCGAGCACTGGCTCAAGCTGGGATTGCTTTCCTTCGGCCGCCCGCAGAACGAGGGCAACCGCTACGCGATCGAGGTAGGGCTGAAGAAGCGAGACTCCGGCGCGGTGATGCAGGATTTCATCACCGACCTCAAGCCGGCCGTTCGCCAGTGCGGCCTCGCATTTCCGCCGCCGGCCAGGCTCGGCCTGGAGGTGCCCGACTCGCTCGACTGGGAGATTTAATCAGGCTGAATGGCCCTCGGCGCGCCAGCGGACGATCGCGTGGAGCGGCACCAGCAGCTCGGCATTGTCGTGTCCCAAGATGAGATCGAACGGGCCGACGACTCGCAGGGGCTGGCTCAGCTTCACGCCGTTGCGCAGGACCAGCTCGACAGGGTGGCCCAGGTGATCGGCAAACGGTCGGGGATCGGACACTGCTCGCCGTTCGGGTTGCCGGATGATCGGCGCCGGATCCTGCGCCAGCTTCGGATCGCGCTCGAGCGCGGGAAACATCTTCTCCCAGACCTCCTGCTGCGCGAGGAGGACGACCTGAAGTTTCTCGAAACGGCCGCTGCGCTTGAAGGTGAAGGCGACGCGCTCAACGGATTGCAACACGTCGCGCAGGGTCTGCTCCGCGAGCACCACCGCGAGCTCCGCCTCCTGCTCGATAAGCGACTTGAGCAGCGCGTCAATCGCCTCGCCCGGGATCGCGCTGCGCGCCTGCTTCACCGCTACCTTCTTCTGCGCTTTGGCCTTGCGCTCGAGGAACTCATCGGGAGAAAGCCCGCTCTGCAGCACTCCGAACGCGTCCTCGAATCCGAGCGCAGGGTGCCGCTGCATCAAGTCGTAGACCTGGTCGAATCTTTTGGCCTCTTCGGCGTGCAGCTTTCTCCAAATTCGGCACTTCATCTTTCCTTCGAGCTCGCCCCGGGCGATCCGCGCCGGCACGTGCTCTCGCTTGGCGAGCGCGTTGATCTGCTCCGCGGTGGGAGGCGGCCGGGGCGGCCCCGATCTCCGCGGCGGCCGTCCAGCGGGCGGCTTTCCCATCGCCGCGGGCGGAGCTGACTGCGGCGGTTTTGGCCCCGGCGATACGGCCGGCCGACGGACCACTTCGATTTGAGGACTGCGGCGGGGCTTCTTCTCGTTCACGGTTCGATTCCTGTTCAAGGCTTGGCGGCTGCGCCCTCGCTGCCGTTTAATTTCTCCGTCAGATCAATTTTCCACGCGTTGTTCTTGCGGACCATGGATACCTGCTGGGTGTGACCGGCGGCGGTGGCGCCCAGGACAGCGCGGTCGCCATCCTGGCGAAGGACCTTGACCTCGGTCAGGGGCTCAGGTCGCGGCGCGCTCGAAAACGCCAACGATGCGGGATCGTCCTTGATCGCCCCGCCCGAGGCGGCGGCGATCTCCTTCGCCCTCGCGGCCAACCTTTGCTGCGTCTCCGGCGAGAGGGCAGAATAGGCCACCTTCCAGTCCGCGCGCTGAACGGCTTTGCTGAAGGACGTGTACACCTCCGCCGGGCTGTCCGCGCGCGACTTGTCGCACGCGGCGAGCGCAGTCAGCGCCGAGATCGTCAGGGCCAGTCGCACGGACGGTATGTACTTCAAAACGCCGCGCAGTCCAGCGGACTTTCTTCAGCCTTCAAACTGGCGAACGCTGTTCTTTCCAGCCCACTTGGCGGCGTAGAGAGACGCGTCCGCCGCTCGAAGCAAGCCCTCGTGGCTCTCGATCGCCGGGATGGGGAAGGAGGCGACGCCAATCGATACCGTGCAGCGGATGGCGCTGCTTTGACCCAAGGCGGAGCGGTGCTCCAGCTGCAGGGCGGCGATCGCCTGCCGAATCCGCTCTCCCACTCGAAGCGCTTGGCGCGGACCGGTCTCCGGCAAGAGGGCGACCAGCTCTTCGCCTCCGTACCGCGCGAGCAGATCCACGTCCCGCAACAGCTGGCTGGCCATTTTTGCGATCTCGCGCAGCACCCGATCGCCGACCGCGTGGCCGTAGGAGTCGTTGATCGCCTTGAAGTGGTCGATGTCGAGCATCAGGCAAGAGAGCGGAGCGTGGTAGCGGTCTGCTCGCGCGAACTCCACCGCCAACCGCTCTTCGAAATACCTTCGGTTGAAAAGGCCGGTCAATGGATCCGTGCGCGAGAGGGCGAGCAGCTCCTTCTGCTTTTCCTCCAGCTCCCGGTTTCTTTGAACCAGGGTGTCCTGCAGCGCCTTGAGCCGCAGCATCGACTTCACCCGAGCGGAAAGCTCAGCCGCGTCGAACGGCTTGACCAAGAAGTCATCCGCTCCCAGCTCAAGCCCCTCGATCTTCCCCACCGCTTGCCGCGCGGTCATCAAGATGACCGGGATGAACCCGAATCCGGTTTCGCGTTGGTTGGCTTTGACGATCCGACACACCTCCACGCCGCCCAGCCCAGGCATTTCGACATCCATGATTACCAAATCCGGCCGATGGTCGCGGATCGCGGTGAGCGCCGCGCTTCCGTCCGCCGCGTCGAAGAACTGATAGCCGTGCGCAGCCAAAGCGGCCTGCACCAGCTGCACCACCGCCCGGTCGTCGTCGACGATGAGAACCTTCCAGCGGCGGTTTTCTTGCGTGGATGAAGACGTGCTTGGTGAGTCTGGCGAGTCGTTCGGCACCTGCATCCGTTTTGAATCCTGTCCCCCGCTGGAAACTGCGTTCTTCTACCGAACGCCGATCCTCTCGTCCAATGGCAGACCGCGGTCGAATGTAAGTACTTGTCGCTGTGCAGTCGGCGCAGGCCTGGCGTGGAGGCCGCCCGACTCCTTTATCAAGCTCGTTTTTCGGGCAGAATGGGTATTGCCGATGATTCAGATGTTCCACGTCTACAAGGCCTACGCGAATGCGCCGCCGTGCTTGAGCGATGTGACCCTGCAAATCGAGAAAGGCGAATTTGTCTTCGTCACTGGACCTTCCGGAGCAGGCAAGACGACGCTGCTGAAGTTGATCTTTTGCGCCGAGCGGCCGACCGACGGGCAGGTTTTGGTCGAGGGCCGCAACCTCAGTCGCATCAAAAGCTCGGCCATTCCATTTCTTCGGCGCAACATCGGAGTGGTGTTCCAGGATTTCAAGCTCCTCACCCATCGCACGGTCGCAGAGAACGTCGCCTTTACGCTTCACGTATTGGGCGTCTCCAAGGTCGAGTGCGAGGAGCGGGTGAGAAAGATGCTCAAGCGCGTCGGCCTGGCGCACAAGGCGGACTGTCTTCCGCAGCGGCTCTCGGGCGGCGAGCAACAGCGGGTGGTGATCGCCCGGGCGCTGGTGAACGAGCCAACGATCTTGCTGGCCGACGAGCCAACGGGGAATCTCGATCCCGAGCTCACGGTGGAGATCATGGATCTGCTCTGCGGCGTCAACGTCCGGGGCACCACGGTGGTGGTGGCGACGCACGACGCGAGCTTGCTCGCCCGCTATCGGAAGCGGACCATCCGCCTGGATGGCGGATTCGTGGCGTTCGATCGAAATGAGCTCAAAGAACGGGTTTGGATGGCCGCCGGATGAGAGCTCTGGCGAAGACGGCCTACTTCTGGAAATCCGCCGTTCAGGGTGTCCAGCGGACGCCACTGATTCACCTGTTGGCGGTGATCACCATAGCGATCGTCTTGCTTGCAGCGGGCCTGGTGCGCAGCAGCGTCCAGCTGCTCGATTCGCTGACTGAGACGATCGGAGGCGACGTCGAGCTCACCGTTTACCTAAAGGAGGGCGCCACGGAATCGGACGCGGCAGACGTCGCGCGCACGCTGGAGTCCCGAACGCGCGGTTCGGCGGTGGTCGTCTCGCCGCAGGCCGCCCTGGCCCGCCTTCGCGCGGAGCTTCGCGGCGTCGGTGACGTGCTGACGGACTTGCCGTCGAACCCGCTTCCGTACTCGGTTCAGCTGCGCGTTGCGCCCGGCTTTCGAACCACCGACGCGCTCCGGTCGCTTGCCGCCGAGGCGAAGGCGATGCCGGAAATCCAGGATGCCGATTACGGCGAGGAAGCAGTCGCGCGGCTCGCCGCCATTGCTAGGGCGGTGCGCTATGCCGGGCTCGTCGGATTCACGGTGATCGGCTTGGCGACGGTGTTCATCGTTGCGGCCACGCTGCAGCTCGCGATCTACGCCCGCAGGGATGAGATCGAGATCCAAAAGCTGGTGGGAGCCACCGATCGCTTCGTCAAAGCGCCGTTTCTCGTTGAAGGCGCGCTTCAGGGATTGGTCGGCGCGGCTTTGGCGCTGGCCGCGCTCTGGGCATTTTCGGCGTCGGTCGGGCCAAGGCTTCAGCTGCTGTTCGCGTTCGTCCTGCGCCCGGGAACAGAGCTGTCGCCGAATCCATCCGTCGCCTGGGAGCTGTTGCTGGCCGGCTGCGCACTTGGATTGAGCGGAAGCTTCGTCGCCGTCGGGCGCCTTCTAAGGACATGAGCCGCATCGCTACCTTCGCGGCGGGCGCGGCGATTCTCTGCGGCGCGATCTCATCGAGGACTGCGTCCGGCGAGGATCTGCAGCAGGAACGGGCCGCGGTTCGCGACCAGCTGTCCGCCGAACGGGCTGCGTTGACGGCGGCGAGGGAAAAGAAGGTGCAGGTGCTCGAGGCGTTGGAGTTTACCGAGCGGCTGGCGCGTGCTTCCCGAGCGCGGGCCCGGGCGCTCGATCTTGAGCTGACTGCTCTTGGCGGCCGGATGGAGTTCGTTCGCCGCGAGCGAGAAGCGGCCCGTCTCGAGCTGTCGCAGCAGTTGCAGCGGATCCAGCCTCGGTTGTTCGTTCTTTACCGCCTAACGCGCGAGCATCCGCTCAAAGCGCTGCTGTCCGCAGCCGATTTCTCCTCGCTGATCTGGCGCTGGCGCGCGGTGACCGGTCTGCTCTCGCGGGACTTGCAGGCGCTCCGCGAGGCGAAGCGGCTGGCGGACTTCGAAAGCACGCTGGCCTCGGAGCTGGAAGGGCTGGACAAAGACCTCGGCCAGTGGCGCGAGGTTTCGGCCGCCCACGCTCGCGAGGCCGCCATTCGCAAGCGCGAGCTGACCCAGGTCGTGGCCGCCCTTACCACGGACGCCGTCGAGTCGAAGCGAATCATCGCTGAGCTGGAAGAACAGGAGCGCGCGCTGACCAAGTTGATCAAGGCCCTGCAGATGGCGCGGTCGTCGGGTTTTCCCGCGCTGAAGGGCCGCCTTCCGCTGCCGACGGAGGGAATCGTCGAGGTGGGCTTCGGCAAGGTGGTCAATCCGAAGTTCAACACGGTTACCGTGCAAAAGGGTTGGGACATCCGCGCCGACGAAGGCTCGCCGGTTCGAGCCATCGCCAAGGGACAGGTCGTTTACACCGGTTGGTTGCGCGGCTACGGGAACGTCCTCATCGTCGACCACGGCGGCGGCTTTCACTCGTTGGTCGCTCACCTCGCGTCGTTTTCGCGAGCTGCAAGCGAATCGGTCGAGCCCGGAGATATGGTGGGCACGGTCGGGGACTCGGGCTCGCTCAAGGGAGTCTACTTGTACTTTGAGATTCGACAGGACGGAGAGGCAGTCGACCCCGCTCAATGGATTCAGGACCGCGCCTCCGGCCGGTCGCGGAGTCGGGGCGGGCGCTAGTTGGATCTTCTCGGCGTCCTTCACCAGAGCTTGCGGCGCGGATTGGTGAAGCGCGGCGCGAAGTCCACCAGCCGCCAAATCCTCGACCACCGGATCCATTATTACGAGCTGGAAGGAAAAGGGACCGGAGCGCCCGTGCTCCTCGTGCATGGGCTCGGCGGTTCGTCGAACGGCTTCTACAAGATTCTCTTCCGGCTCGCTCGAAGGTTCTCGCGGGTCTTCGCCATCGATCTTCCCGGCCACGGCTTTTCTCCTCCCGCGCAGCCCCCGACGACGCTTCGCCGGAACTTCGAAGTGCTCGCCGCTTTCTGCGAGCAGGTGGTTGGAGCGCCCGTATTCGCGATCGGCAACTCACTCGGGGGTGGTCTCTGCCTGGCGCTCGCCAGCGAAAGACCCAAACTGGTGCGTGCTCTGGGTCTGTTGGCCCCCGCCGGCGCGCGGTTGGGAGAGGAGCAACTGGCGGAGATTTCCGCCGCGCTCCAAGTCCGGAACTCGGCTCAGGCGAGGGCGCTGACCCGCCGGTTGTTCCATCGAGCGCCGCTCGTTTCGCTGGTGTTCGCGTCGCTGATGCCCGGAATGTACGGCACGCCGACCGTCCGCGGGCTCCTCGCTGGCCCGGACGCGAAAGGATTCCTCTCCCCCGAGACACTGCAGCGCGTCACCGTTCCCACGCTGCTTCTGTGGGGAAAGAGCGAAAGGCTTCTTCCCTTCGAAGCGGTCGAGTACTTCCGCCAGCATCTGCCCCCGGAGGCGAAGATCGAAATCATTGAGGGCTTCGGCCACGTTCCCCAGCTCGAGCGTCCGAGGGAGCTGACCTCGCGGCTGAACCGTTTCGCGGACGAAGCCCAACTTTAGGCTCGCCGCCTTCGCCGAGGATGCAGGTGGGAGTGCACCGAGGCGACTCTCCCCTTACAATCCGGCAGAGCCTCTCCAAAGGACAAATCGTGCCAAGAACAGTCGTTGGTTATGTGCGGGTGGGCGCGGCGTTGATGCTGCTTTCGCTCGTGTTCAGTCGCAGCGCGCTCGCCGGTCGCGACGATGAAACGTATAAGCAGCTGGAGCTCTTCGCGCGCGTTCTCTCCTACGTGCAGAACAACTACGTCGAGCGCGTGCCGGAGCAGCAGCTGATCTACGGCGCGATCAAAGGGATGCTGGAGACGCTGGATCCGCACACCGTCTTCATGCCTCCGGAGCTCTTCAAGGAGATGAAGATCGACACCTCGGGTGAGTTCGGCGGCCTGGGGATCGAGGTCGCCAAGAAGAGCGACGCGATCGTCGTCATTTCGCCCATCGACGACACTCCCGCTGCGCGCGCGGGAATTCGCGCCGGAGACGAGATTGTGTCGATCGACGATGAAAGCACGAAGGGGATGGACCTGGGCTGGGTGATCGAGAAGCTCCGAGGCCCCGCGGGAAAGAAGATCGTGCTGCGCATCATGCGCCAGGGTTTCAGCGCTCCGCGGGAGATCGCCGTGATCCGCGATCACATCCGCATCAACCCCGTCGACGGTCAGCTCTACGAAGGCATTGCTTACGTGCGGGTGAAGAATTTCCAGGAGCGCACCGACGCCTATCTGCACAAGGAGCTGGATCGACTTCGCGCTCTCAACAACGGCTCGGAGCTGCGCGGGGTGGTGCTCGACCTGCGCAACAATCCGGGAGGGTTGCTCGACCAGGCGGTCGCGGTCAGCGATCGATTCCTGCCCGGGAATTTGACCATCGTGACCACGCGCGGGCGCGACGGACACAATACCACCGAAGAGCGGAGCAAAGATCGCGACACCGAGAAACCTTATCCTTTGGTGGTGCTGGTAAACAGCGGCAGCGCTTCGGCCTCCGAGATCGTCGCTGGGGCCCTGCAGGACCACGGGCGAGCAGTGGTGATGGGGACGCCGACGTTTGGCAAGGGCTCGGTCCAGACGGTCATCGAGCTTGAGGACGGCTCGGGTCTGAAGCTGACGATCGCGCGCTACTACACGCCCAAGGGTCGCTCGATTCAGGAGCGCGGAATCATCCCCGACTTCATCGTCGGCGAGGCGCCCGGCCCGACCGCGCTGTCCAAAGAGCCCCCGCGCGAGAAGGACCTGCGCCGGCATTTCAAATCCGAGGACGCGGCCCGAGAACCGCCGGCGCCAAACATCCCGCCCAATCTCAAAGATTGGGCGGCGACGCAAAAGCTCAGCGACTATCAGCTCAAGGTCGCGCTCAATTACGTGAACACGCTCGCCCCTCGGACATCGTCATCCAGCCAACGCCAGGTTCGAGCCGAGTAGCGCTGCTTCTTTGAGCTGCGGCTAATCGTTTGACAGCGCTGGACTGGCTACCTATTGTCCGACGACTCAAGCAACAAAGATGAGAAAACCCCTGGAAATTTGGGGGCCTGAGTACTTGGAAGAGGAAAGGAAGGCCGAATCCACGGGTTCGGGCGGGGCTTCTCGGATGGCCGAGTGCGCCTTATCTCGGTCAAGCAGGATGCGCGCGCCACCGTGGAGGGGTTGTCGCAAGAGATGACCACCGTCGAGATTCTCTTTCTAGGTGTCTATTTCAGCGTGCTGTGCGTGCTGGCGGTCTACGGTTCCCACCGCTATCGGATGGCGTACCTGTATTACCGGCACAAGTTCAAGCTGCCGGTTCCCAAGGGCCGGCTGGCGCGGCTTCCGCGGATTACGGTCCAGCTTCCCATCTACAATGAGCGCTACGTGGTCGAGCGGCTGGTAGATTCGGTGTGCCGAATCGAGTACCCGCGAGACCTGCTCGAAATTCAGGTCCTGGACGATTCCACGGACGAGACCTCGGCGATCGCGCGCGCGAGCGTGCAGCGGAATCGCCAGCGCGGCTACGACGTCACCTATCTGCGCCGGGGCAGCCGCCACGGCTTCAAGGCCGGCGCGCTCGAGTACGGTCTGGCCCGGGCGCAGGGCGAGTTCATCGCCGTGTTCGACGCCGACTTCGTGCCGGCTCCGGATTTCTTGCAGCGCACGGTGCCGTTCTTCGCCGACGAAAAAGTGGGAATGGTGCAGGTCCGCTGGGGCCACCTCAACCGCGAGTTTTCGATCCTGACCCAGGCCCAGTCGATATTTCTCGACGGCCACTTCATCATCGAGCACACGGCGCGAAATCGATCGGGTTGCTTCTTCAATTTCAACGGCACCGCCGGAATCTGGCGCCGCACCGCGATCGACGATGCCGGCGGATGGCAGCACGACACGCTGACCGAAGATCTCGACCTCTCCTACCGCGCTCAGCTTCGCGGTTGGCAGTTCGTATTCCTGCCCGAGGTCATCTCGCCGGCGGAAGTGCCTGTCGACATGAACGCCTTCAAGAGCCAGCAACATCGATGGGCGAAGGGCTCGATCCAAACGGCGAAGAAGCTGCTCCCCACCATCCTGCGCAGCAGCCTTCCCTTCGCGGTGAAGCGCGAGGCCTTTTTCCACCTCACCAACAACATGGCCTACCTGCTGATGGTGTTGCTCTCGGTGCTGATGCCCATCTCGATGGTGGTGCGATTCAAGCACGGCCTCTACGAGACTCTTTTTCTCGATCTTCCATTCTGCATCTCCGCCACCGCGTCGGTGTGCTTCTTCTACATCGCTTGCCAACGCGAGCAGGGGCTCAGCTGGTGGGATCGGATCAAGTACCTGCCCTTCGTGATGAGCATCGGCATCGGCTTGGCGGTCAACAATGCGACTGCGGTGGTCGAAGCCTTGCTCAATCAGCATTCCGGCTTCACCCGCACGCCGAAGATCGGCGTGGAGGGGAAGGCGGTCAAGCCGGAGGTCAGCGAGAGCTACCGCGGCCGCCGAAATCTCTTGCCGGTGGTAGAGCTGTTGTTCGGCCTTTATTTCACCGGCGCCCTGTGGTTCGCGATCGACTCCGAAATCTACACGTCGGTCCCCTTCCTCATCTTGTTCCAGGTCGGTTTCCTCTACGTGGGCGTGATGAGCGCGCTTCAGGGCAATCGAGTGGGGCGATTGCTCTGGGACCGCCTGCCGGCGGCGGCAAAGCAGGCGCAGCGCGCAGTGTAGCTGGCGCTTCTTTGCGATTTCCTGCTACTCCGGCGAGTCCGAGCCTGCATCGCCCGGGCCGGCAGGCGGCGGGCCGGAAATCCGGATCAGCCGGTGCTCCGCCATCATCCAGTGATCGCCGGCCAGCGAAGGGCGGCAGTTCTCCGGCGCAACGGCATTGCTCATGGCGGATCTCAAGAGCAGCCCGCCGTCTTCGCACCGCACCAGCTCGGTGGGAAAGTCGACTGAACAGCTCAAGCCCGAGATCACGTAGACCACCGCCCGAGTTTGGCCGACGAATCCGTTGGCCGTCCTCGATAGGGTCACGGAGATGGGGTTCGAATCCGGCTTGCTCACACCCGCGTCGCCCTGCCGTTCCACCGCCATCGACAGCGTGCCTCCATCGTCTGCGGCGAGATAGTTGAAAGTCGGGTTGAGCGCAGCGACGTAGGTACCCGAGAGATCGCTCAGGCATCCGCTGGGGACGCGAATCACCGGCGGCGGCGCAGGCGGCGGTGGACTGGGGCCGGGAGGCGCTTTACGGATGCATGCGACCCAGCCGACAAAAAAGGCCAGGCCAAGCGAAGCCCACCTGAAGCACGCCCTTCTCAAGCGCTTTGCGTTGTACGCAGCAGCTTCTCGGACGTCAATTTACAGTTTCTTCGGCAAACAGCGCCTCGACGAATTCGCGCGGATTGAACGGGCGCAAATCGGCCACCTTCTCACCCACGCCCACCCAGGTGACCGGAATCTTCAGCTCGTCGCAGATGCCGATGATGACCCCTCCCTTGGCGGTGCCGTCCAGCTTGGTGAGGGCGATCTCGGTGACGCCCACCACATCCAGAAACTGCTTTGCCTGGGCGATTGCGTTTTGACCGGTGGTCGCGTCGAGCACGAGCAGCACCTCGTGCGGCGCGCCGGGAAGCGCCTTGTCCATCACCCGCTTGACCTTCTTCAGCTCCTCCATCAGCGGAACCTTGGTGTGAAGTCGGCCGGCGGTGTCGGCGATCACCAGGTCGGCGTTTTCCTGGCGCGCCTTCTTGATCGCGTCGAACACCACCGCGCCCGGATCCGCGTTGTCCGGTCCTTTCACCAACTCCGCCTTCGCCCTGTCTGCCCAGACGTCCAGCTGCTCGGTTGCCGCGGCGCGAAAGGTGTCGCCGGCGGCGATGATTACCCGCCGCCCCTGCTGCGTCGCCTTCGCCGCCAGCTTGCCGATGGTGGTCGTCTTGCCGGAGCCGTTTACGCCGACGACCATGATCACGTGCGGCGGTCCCCCTGAATTTTGCGAGCCGGGAGCCGGCAGGCTGACGATCCGCTCGACCTCGTCGCGAATGACCACTTTCAGCTTGTCCGCGCTGGACAGCTCATTGCCCTTCGCCTTGTCGCGAGCCAGCTGCACCAGATTCGCTGCGGTCTTCACGCCGATGTCGGCGGTGAAGAGAATCTCTTCGAGCTGCGCCAGCACGGACTCGTCGACGCGCTTCGGCTGACCGAAGAAGGAATTCAGCCGGGACATGAAGCCCTCGGTTCGCGTCTTGCCCAAGCCCTGGGCGAGCGTCTGCCCAGCCTGCGCTTCGATCCGCCGCTGCTCTTCTTCGCGCGCTCGCCGCGCCAGCTCCTCTTGCTCCTCGCGCGCCTTGCGGGCGGATTCTCGGCGGAGCCGCTCCTCTTCTTCCCGCTCGAGCTGGTGCCGCTCTCTCGCCTCGCGCTCGGCGGCTTTTTTGGCCCGGTATTCTTCGCGCTTGGCTTGCTCCTCGCGCTCTTTCAGCGCTCGGGCCTCGGAATCGAGGCGCGCTTTGGTCGCGGCGTCGGCCGCAGCTTTCGCCGCGTCGGCCACCTCTCGCCTTTCTTTGGCCAGCTGCTCTGCTTCGCCGCGCGCTTGCTCCGCCTGGCGACGCCGCTCCAGCTCCGCAGGCGAGGCTGGCAGCTCGATGCGCGGCTGCAGCTTCTCCTCCGGCAGCGCGGGCAGCTCGGGCGGCCGCTCGCGGCGCCTGCGCGCCCGGACCGCTCGCCGCCAGAGGATGAGAGCGACCAGAAGCAGGACAATCGCCGCGGCGATCGCCAGGCTGAGCACCAGATGGCTCTGCGCCCATTCCGAGATCTCGTGGGACGGCACAAGCGGCTTGACCTGCCCCCAAATGCGCTCTGGAATGGCGGGTAACATCATCGTCTTCGCATACAACAGACCGCGCGGCCTTGCCTATTGCGCGCTTGAATCTGGCTCCGCCCGGTCAGTGGGGTCTATAAATCGATCGATGCGTCTGGCTCTGTGCGGTGCTGCGCTGCTCGTCGTCGGCTGCATCGTTGAAGCGCCGGGCGGAGACAAGTCTCCGGAGCGGGCACGCGCGGTGGTGCGCGAGGTGCCTCCGCTTTCGTCGACGCTCGGCGCGAACCTCGACGGCAAGGTCGAGCTTTCGGCGGCGAGCATCGAGCCGGGCCGAGTCGGGCCCGGCGAACAAGGCAAGGTGACGCTCTACTTCAAGGCTCTGGACGACCTGGAGAAGGAGTACGTGGTTTTCGTGCACGTCGAGGATGCCGATGGCCGGGGCTTTCGTTTGAACCTGGACCACCGGCCGGCGTCCGGAACCTATCCCACGACGAAATGGCGCAAGGGAGAGACGGTGAAGGATGAATTCCCGCTCCAGGTGCCACCCGGCATTGCCGTCCGGCGGCTGAATGTGTGGGCCGGCCTATGGGAGCCGCAATCGGACGTACGGCTTCGGCTGCGCAATCCGGACGCCGTGCGCAACGACGGAAACAATCGCGTGCTGGTGGCGCAGGTGCCTGTACAGTGACCAAGGTCGGGACGCCGAGCATGTATCGAACGACGCGGAGCTGGCTGAAACTGGTTCAAGAGGTCGAGGAGCGCATCTCGCGCGAGCACACCCCGTGGCGCGCGCGCAGCGGTTGAAACGTACTCGACTCGAGATCCATGCGGGCACCGGGCGATTCGGCTCGAGTAAAGTCAGCTTCGGACGTTCCGTGACATTCCGGTCATGAGCGCATTGGGAACCTCAGAATTCCGACGCGCACCTAGTACTTCGCTGCGGGAACATGGCAGCACGCCAAAGCACGCGACTTGCAATGATCCAGTCAGTTCGTTGAGGAGGCGGCTGAAATTGTGCTGCCAACCGCGTTTCGCTCACATTCGATGGCGGTCTGTGCTGCTGGCAGGACTGTTTGGTTTATTCGTTTGCAGGTCCCGCCCGGCGTTCTGCCAGAATCCGGGGAGCCCGACGACGGGTCCAACGGAACTCAAAGCGTCAACAATCCGCGGTCTAGAGTTTGGATTTAGAGCAGGTTACGGCTTCAATCTCAGTAAATGCGAGGGGTGCGGTGACCCTGTTAAGCTCATTCCGCTCTGGGCGGACCTCGGGTATCGAATACATCCGAATTGGTACGTAGGTGCGTTCTTTCAATATGCAATCCTGCAATTTCCCGACTCTTGCCAACACTTTGCTTCCCCAGTGAGCTGCTCTGGGAATGACCTACGCTTTGGCGTGAATGTCCACTACCATCTTCGGCCCAATCGAAGGCTGGACCCCTGGGCAGGAATTGGTGCCGGTTATGAAATTGCCCACTGGGAGACGATGTATTCGCGCGACACTTATTCCGTCGAATTCAGTGGATTCGAGTTGAACCTGCAGGTCGGCCTTGACTGCCGAGTCTTCCGCACCACGGCCGATCGCACACTTCCGCTTGGCATCGGACCCTTTGTGGCGTTGACAATCGCTCAATATTCAAACGAGTCTGCGAAACTGTCCGGGTACAGCAAGACTCATGAATGGCTGATGCTCGGAGTTCGAGGAGTGTTCGACCTGATTCTGGATTGAAATGGCCGACTCAGTTACTGTCAAACCGTAGGCATCACACTGTAACGGGTCGCTATTTCACACCGGTCAAAACGGTGCGGTACTTGATCGCTGTGCCATTCATGAACCCTCCCTTAGTGGGAGAGAAGTCCGGGTAACGATGACTGCATCAGCGCCGAGTGCGCACGCTTTTGCGCGCATCGCGTTTTGAAGCTGCCACGGGGTGTAATCACCTATATTGCCATAGCCATCAGTCGGTGCGCCGACGTGCAAGGCGGCTA
>Ga0126383_10001544_pt1 | contig 14434 bp, 17 predicted proteins | sample PanSoiMetPlot_35_FD_96882 | JGI IMG/M metagenome (GOLD analysis project Ga0126383, IMG submission 96882) | Tropical forest soil microbial communities from Panama - MetaG Plot_35 | ecosystem: Environmental > Terrestrial > Soil > Tropical forest > Bulk soil | place: Panama | collected 2016-02-17
AAGAAAAAGAAAAAGAAAAAGAAGAAGAGGAAGATGAATTAAGTCAGTTTGAGGATGAGAAAGAAGAACCTGCTGAAGATGATCTCGAATTAACTACGCCTGCGCGCCGCAAAGACATATTAAAGAAATATCCCGAACTCTTCAAGGATTTTCCATATCTCGAAAAAGCTTATTATAGAGAGCAACAGTTTACAGAACTTCTTCCAACCATTGATGATGCAAAAGTTGCGGTAGAAAAAGCATCAACGCTAGATGCTTTGGAAAACGATTTAGTTCAAGGAAACCTTGGAAAGTTATTTCTTGCATCGAAGAATGATAATTCTCAATCTTTTCATAAGTTAGTAGACAATCTTCTTCCCTCATTAGCACAAGTTGATGAAGGTGCGTATCATCATATAATCGGAAATATTATTAAAAGCACGATTGTTGGAATGGTTAGAGAGGGTAGGAAAGCTAATAATGAAGCTTTAGAAAGCGCAGCCGTTGTTCTTAATCAATACGTATTCGGTTCTAGCGAATTTACTCCTGCTTCAAAATTAACTAAAGAAGAAAGAAATACAGATGAGCAAGACAGATTAACTTCTGAAAGGCAGCAATTCGCACAGGAAAGATTCAATTCAGTAAATGAAAGTTTAAATACTCGTGTTGAAAATATTATACATAATACAATCGTTAATAATATTGATCCCAAAGAATCAATGACTGATTATGTTCGTAAGAATGCAATTCGTGAAACTGAAGAAATGATAGCTGATTTAATTGAACAAGATTCGCGTTTTAGAAAAATACGGGATAATCTTTGGATACAAGCAGCTAGGTCAGGTTATAGCAAACAAGCAGTAGATAGGATTCAATCAGCCTGTGTCGTCAAAGTCAAATCACTGTTGCCTTCAGTCTTAAAAAAGGCCCGAAATGAGGCTTTGCGCGGCATGGGTAAGCGCGTTCGTGATGACGATAGCGAACAAGAAATCGTATCATCCAGTAATGGTAAGAGGCGTTCTGCACCTCCACAATCGCAGACTAGTAGAGGGCCAAAGCCCGGTCAAAAGACGATTGATTATTTAATGGAGGATTAAATGGCAGTTGCCGAAGCACAAGTTACAGCTATGGAGCTGGAAAAGGTGCTTCCAAAAATTCGCGTTTTATTTGAACGGGACGATAAGTTCTATTCAAATATTAAAAAGCGCGACGTTGAAGTTGTAAGCGCGCGCCAAATGCGAGTTCCTTTGGAATTGCGCCCCGGTGGTTCATTCCAATATTTCAATCCAGATGGTGGTGATTTAGGTCGTGGTGGTGGTCCAACTTGGGATAAGGCATTAGTTTCGTGCGTGTTTTTCAGTGAAAACATTGAATACACGAAATTAACCCAGTGGGCTACTGATAACGATCGCAAAGCGATTGCTAATGCAGTGCGCAAGCTAACTGCGGAATCGTTTGATGAATTACGCCGTCAAATTGATGCCCAGTTGATGCAGGCTGGTAATGGTCAAATTGGAACTATTACTGTTGCTGCTACTTCTGGTGGTGTTGATACTTACACTTGCACTACTGACGGCTTTGGCGTACGTCTCATGCGCTACGGTCAGGTAGTACAAGTATATGATTCAACAGGTGCTACCTTGCGTGGTAAGGGAACCATTACGTTATGGGATGTGGAGAATTTCCAAGTTTCCGTTACACCTGCAATTGCAGGCGCGACTGGAACTGACATTCTAGTAACTGATGGTTTAAGCGCGCCCACTACATTACCCGCGCTTTACGGAGTTCCTTATCATCATTCCAACGCATCTGCTGGAACATGGTTAGGATTCTCACGTAGCACCACACCGGAAATCCGTGCAAATCGTGTTAATGCGGCTTCTGCTGCGTTATCATTACCTCTTCCCAGGTTGGCGATTAACAAAATCGGCAATCGCGTGGGTATTGATAATACATTCAAGCCCAAAGCATGGTTGCATCCTGCACAAAAACAGGCTTATGAAGATATCGGGCAGGCAATCTCGATTATTCATAAGATGAACAAAGAAGAAGGTTTAGATCTGTATTTCGATAAAATGCAGTTCGCGGGCGCGCCCGATGAACCTTCTTTTAACTGGGATAAAACACGTATTGATTTTGTCTCAGATGAAGTCTGGGGTCGAGGCGAATTACTTCCATTAGGTTTCTACAAAACTGATGGACGTAACATTTTTGAAATTCGCTCGTCTTCAGGCGGCGTAACTGCTGCTGACATTTTCTATCTAGTAAATGGCATGCAGACATTCGTAAACAATCCTGCTGCGTGTTCCTACATTGACACGTTAGCAGTACCTACGGGCTATTAAGGAGGTCACATGGCATTATCTGGTGATCTTCTTGCACAGAATTTTAGCCCATTTCAGAGTGATAAGCAACCATTTCCTGCTACGATTGCATCAGCCGCAACAATCGCGCTTCAAGCGCGCTTTACATTCGTAACTGGAACTACACAGGTTGCTACTATTACTCCACCCACGAACGGCTATTGTGAAGCTGTTCTTTGCTTTACAAACGCTTCTCCGGGTGCATTAGCAACATCAGGTAACATTCAGGTGGCCTATCAGCCCATACAGAATAGACCATTCTTTATGTGCTATGATCCATCATCGGCAAAATGGTGGGTTATGAGTGTTACTTAAAGAAAGCCTATTATTACTTGCGGAGGGGTGAGTAATAATGGGTAGTCGGGGCGCGCATGACTTTAAAATACGCGCATTTTTATGGAAAAAATAGAAGACATCAATAAGCAATTATCTGATTTATACGGTAAAGACATTTTTGATAGTATGCCAATATGGCGTGTTGTTTGGTCTGATGATCAATTTGAGAAGCGTTTAGGTGATTTTGAAGATATCACACCCGCAGGAGTTTACCTGCGAACGGTTAGAGAAGTAAGATTAGTTCCCAAATATCGTCAATGGATTCAACATAAATATATTCTCGAAAGATATATTTTAGTGCCTGAACAAAATCAAGAAGAATTAGCAGGCTTAACTAAATCATACGAAGTAATTTGGGTATTCGAGGATAAAGCGGGAAATCCATTACCACCTAAACTTGAAGCGTGCAAATTCATAGTTAGCAATATTTATGCTGTACAATATGGGCATAAAATGGTTCGATATGTTGATCCTGAAAATTCTCAAGAAGCACAAATTCAATTGAAGAAGGAAAGAGTAGAAGAAATTCAGAATGCATTATTTGGTGATGAATTAGGTCAAATTGGTTTGGATTTATTAACTGGTCAAGCAATTTCGGTTCCCTCTAATTATAAGAAGGAAAATTGATTATGTCTGTTACCGCTGCATTTCCCGGCATGAGTCCATTTCGGCAGCAAGTTATACGCGCGCCCGTGAATCCAATGGATAAATGCACGGTTGTCTCTATTTTCCCATTTCATATTAGAGAAACAAAGCCTACAATTTCTCCCAGTACCTTTATTATCGCGCCTGGATCATACGAGAATCCAACTTTACTGGTAGTTGGGCCATCTTCATGGTGGCGTGAGATTGATGAAAAGCAACCGATGTTAGAAATTCCTGTTTCATCAATTCAGGTTGCGGACGCGATTGTAAGGGATTATTGCAACGGATTGTTGGGTTGCAATATGTCGGATATCATGCCAGGTTTGTTTTATTTGCAAGGTGCGGTTCAACAGAAGAATCTGAAAATAGACCATTTACCCGAATTGGATGTAGCTGCAAGTAAACAAAGACGATGGTTTGAGAAGTTAATTGAATTAGCTGATATTGATTGGGCTAAAACTAACGGTAATCCGCTTTGCATTAATAGCTTAATGCGACATGCGGCAAAGGAATTAGGATTAGAAGCAACTAAAGATTGGATGGAAGATTTCAAGAATTTACAGATGATTCGTTGCATTGCTTGTGGCGCGCTTCGCAATCCTGCATTTCCTGTATGCGGTTCTTGTCATGCTGTAATTGACAAAAAGCGCGCAGAGGAACTTGGTTTAGTTTTCGCTAAGTAAAATGGCTACAGCAATCGACCTTACAACTGGCGAAGTAATGGACGGCGCAGCAGCCGCAATGAATGATAATGCGAAGTCCATTTATCCCTATTCGGTTCAAGTTCCTTATTTGAATATGGCCTTGCGCGCGCTTCAAGAAGAATTTGAATTGAATGAAATGCCAGTTACGGGTACAACATCATCTGTTATCACTGTACCGTTTGGTACATCTTCCTTGGGATATGGTGGTGTAAGCCCGAAATTACCAGATGATTTGATTGAGCCTATTGAATTATGGGAGCGCGCAACCAATACAAATCCATTCGTTCCCATGACTAAAATAAATATTCTTCCTGAATATATGAATGGAAGTGCAATTCCACAATTTATTTACTTTACATGGGAAACCAATCAAATTAAATTCTTTGCAGCTACACAAACTAATGATATTAAGATGAATTATCTTCGATATTTATTTCCCAAAATAGCGGTAAATGATGATGGCTTAACCGCGCTTGGTGTTGCAAATGCAGGATCTTATCTGATATTTAAGACTGCTGCATTTATAGCAAGATATATTGCTGAAAATACCTCGCGCGCTCAGCAACTGGAAGGTGATTCTGCCGATGCATTATTTAAATCCCTAGGAATTACATCAAAGAATAGACAATCGATTATTGTTCGTCATAGACCATTTAGGAGTGGATACAAAAGTCGCGCGCTTTACTAGTCTCTTGCTCACAACGTGAGTTGCCAGAAAGGTTGGAGACATGCCATTCAGAATTGGGAACAGGGTAAATTTTCAAGCATGGTTAAATAACTTATATAGAAATGATATTGGTTGGTTTACCTTTGCTGGTACACCAACAAGTGGTACATCAGGAACTTTAGCCGGATTTGCTGGTCCTGGTTGTTTGTTATGGGATACCACAAATAAAGCTCTGTATGTAAATTCTGGAACTAAAGCCTCACCTTCGTGGACATATTCAAGCGCGGCAGCCGCAACTAAAACCAATTTCAGTAATACAACAGTTTCTGCTGGATATGCTACTGATACATATTTAGCGGGTTCTGCTATTGCTGTGCCCGCTGGTATTGTGGCAGGCGCGACTTATGGATGCACATTTGATATGGTTAAGACTGGTGCTGGAACAGCAGCATTTACAGTCACTTTGCGTTATGGAACTGCAGGGACCGTTGCTGATGCAGCGATTATTACATGGGCATTTAGTGCTGGTACAGCGAATGCTGATACCGGAACATTTCGTGTAGAAGCACACTTTAGAAGTGTTGGTTCTGGCACAAGCGCGGTTGTGGTTGGTCTAATTGAATGCAGCCATCAATTAGCTGTAACTGGTTTGGTGTCCACAGGCGCGTCCGGTTATGGTTCTATCACAACTGTATCAAGTGGATTTAATTCCACGCCTGCTGGAAGTATTATTGGATTATCAGTGAATGGCGGTGCATCATTCTCTGGAACCAATACTACTGTAGAAGCTCAACTTCGCGCTTATTAATTTTTCCTAGTCTGTTTACCCGGCAGATTAGGTTTTGGGGATAACAGGTTGTTGGGAGTCTGTTATCCCTAAAATTTAAAATATGCAACTACGCGATCACGATCCGATAACTCTTGATAAATTTAATGGATTATGGGCCAGAGAAGATCCTGATAATACTCCATTAGACCATTTTCAAGATTGTCAGAATGTTAGGCATATAGGAAATTCTTCTTTTGGAACTAGAGATGGTATAGGAATTAGCCAAGATGTGTTAGTTCCTCTTTCAAATGTTAAGAGAATATATAACTATCCAATGCAAGATGGTAATACTTTAATAGTTTTAGTTAAGAATGATGCGGATCAAGGTGAAATTCATCATGTAGTAGATGAGAATACTACATTTGGTCCAGTTTTGACCGTTGCACAAATGGATGATTTTGCTTTTGTTCCATACGCGGGGCGCGCTTACATTTCACCATTCACCGATTTTTCGAATGGTGAGCTTACAATGCAAAAGGGAGTACAGAATGAATTCGTATACGTGTATAATGGTGATGGAACGCAAGCGCGCAAGATTGCGGGCTCACCATTAACAGGAACTTTAACCATTGCGAATGGTGCAGCAGGCCATACAGATCCTGGATTACATATTTTTGGGTTTGTTAGTGAAACTGATACAGGTTTTCTGGCTGCACCAGGCGCGCTTGCTTCATTTACAACACTTTCCACAAATTCGGTTAGCTTTGGAACTGTTCCAGTTTCAGCAGATCCTCACGTAATTAAACGTCATCTAGTTGCTAGTAAAGCGATTGTTGGATTTAATGGTGATGTTACAGGTTATCAATTATTCTTTGTACCCAATGCAACAATTAATGATAACACGAGTTTATTTCTAAATAATGTTTCATTTTATGATGCAGATTTGCTAGATGATGCTTCGCACTTGATTGATAACTTTACATCAGTTCCTGCTGGTGCTGTTTTATCTATTTATCATAATCGTTTGTGCATTGCGGCTACTTATAACGATATTTCACTTATACAGGTATCTGCTGAAGGCGAACCGGAAGCTATATCGCAAATTGATGGATTAATAGTAGTTCCTTTAGATGGTAATCCTATCACAAACATCCAAGAATTAAGGGATGTGATGTATGTTTTCAAAAGATCACGAACGGTGGCATTCGTTGATAATGGAGATGTACCATCTTCATGGCAAATGGTCGTCATCGACAATGCACTTGGAACTTGTGTTCACGGTGTCGCTACTGTGCTTGATTCTGGCTCTGCTTCTGTTGATTACTTAGCTGTTTGTTCGTACGCGGGTGTGATTCTTTTCAATGGACAGTTTATTATTCCAGAATTAAGTTGGAAGATTGAAGAATATTGGCGCACTTTGGAAAGAAATGATTTTGATTTGATTCAGATTGTAAATGCGCCCATTCAAAAAGAATTCTACATTGTTTTGCCTACGCGCTTGTTATTATCAGGCAATTATTCATTAGGAATGGACCCCAAATCCATGCGTTGGGAACCTTGGGGCTATATAATGGGTGTAAATACAGTTGCTATTCATAATATTGATGAGATTATTCTAGGCGCGGATTTAGGTTAATGGCTGGAACTTATTCATTGGAAGTAACTGATACAATTGCTTCCTCTGTAGGAAGTTGGAATGATGCTGTAGATTGTGGCTCATCTTTTAGTAATGCCAAATTAACAAGCGATGGTTGGGCAACACAACGCGCTTGTTTTGGTGGTAATAATCCAAATAATATTGCAATTCGATTTACTTTTTCATTAGTTGCTGCATCCATTAGATTAGATGGGGGACCATTAATTGCTTTTGCGGGATTACCAAATGGTTGGCGCCCTACATCTGCTCAATTAGCTGTTTTCTTAAAATCATTTAATGGTATTACTCAATGTTTTATTCAATTTGATGCAGCTACTGAACAATCAGTCACTTTATTCAATGGTAATAAAACATTTACAAATCCCAATTCATTAAGTGCATTAGATTTATTTAATAATGGTTGTGGAGATAGTTGTGTAAGTAGTCAAGTATTTTCTGACTTAACTATCCAAGGAATTGGAGCTGCAGTTAAAATTACGGGTAATTATACTATTGATGCTGTAACTAGTTATCTTACTCCTAATCCGCTAACTATTGGTAAAAACTTAGCTACTGGAAATGATTTACCTGATTTACTTGAAATTCATGCTCCTAATTTAGATCAAGTTACTTCAGTTAATTTAGCTTGGACTGATAAAAATAGTGTTCCGCACACTATAAATATTCCTGCAAGTCAATTTCCTGTTCATACGCCTACTATTATTGTTATTCATATTATACCTATACCACCTTTCTTTCCGCCTAGAACAACTCCAAACGTAACTGTTACAGGAACTACCTTTTCTGGTAGCGTACCATTAGGAACCTTAACGATACAGTTTGAAACAGGTTCAGGAATTTATAGAATTGTAAAAAATAAGCGAAATGATACACTTTATTTGGGTTCTACATCAGTTCACTGGGTAAATGTATACAATATTATTGAATTAACTGACGAATATGAAGAAATGGTACCTATAAATCCTGTTTTATTGACTCAACAAGGTTTACCTGAAGAAGAAATAGTAGAGGATGATCCTGCATTCTTTGTACAAAGCACTTCTACGAGCGCGCCTGATACAAATGATGTTAAAATTCCCGATCCATTCGTAGAATTGGGGTATATTGGTGGCTAAAGGTGATTTTAACGGTGAATTAATCCATTTTGGCGCGGTTCGTTACCGTACAACTGGTAGTGGACAACTTCTCACCACAATTCTTAGCTTAGATAGTCAAATTAGCTCATTTTTACCAAATATTGCACTCGCGCCTAAAAATGCGATAGAACCAACAATTTTAGCTAACTTTATTCAACAGCGAGGCAAATTAAGAATAGGAACTGTTAATAAAGATGAATATTTTTCAATTTCAAGGATTATTGTTTATGTAAAGCCCGTTGCATCTGGTTATCCGCAATAATGTCAGTAAATGTTACTAGGCTGAAAAGCCTATTATTAAGAACTGGATTACAGAGTAAAAATCAACCATTATTTCAATTCCTTGATGAATTAGTAACGGAATTGGTTGATGTTAACTCTGTAGCGACCGCAAGTGGTACAGGAACAACAGTAATCAATACTATAGGAAGTTTAATTGGTATTCTTGGTGGAGAAGGAATGGATGGTGAAGATGGATTATCCATTCCATCCACAGGTGGTTCTGGTGGGGGCGGTGGTACTGGAATATCAACACAAGTTTTGGCGGGCGCGCTCGCGTTAGGTTATCTACAAGATTACGGAACTGGATGGACTGAATTTGATGCAAATGGTAATATTAAAACTACTGGCTCTGGTGGCGGTGGTGGAGGCGGCGGTGGCGTTACAATCGCGCAAGTCGTAGCAATTGAATCGTTGAGAATTCTATGATTATTCTCGATGCAACGAATAAATCTCTTGAAGTACTTTTAGGTGGTGCTATCACTACAAATCAATTGATATGGACTGCGAGCTATGTAGATGTTAGTCAGAGTACATTCGCTGCATCAGCCGCGTCTGAAGCTGATGGTGTGACGAATAATACTACTGCTGTAACTATGGTAGCCGCACCTGCTGCTAGTGTATCAAGACAAATCAAATTCCTATCAGTCCATAATGCAGATACTGTTGCGGCAACTGTTACAATTCGGATAAATAATGGTGGAACATTCCGTACTGTTTGGAAAGCTACATTACAAACCTTAGAAACACTTCAATTCGTGGCTTAATGTGCCTGCTGGATTTACAGCTTTTGACGTAAACGGTGATATAAAGACCAGTGCAGTAGTCAATCTATCTACTGGTGTAACTGGAGTTCTGCCAATTGCTAATGGTGGAACTAATGCAAGTGCGCCTGGAAGTGCGCAAGCAAATATTAATTCTCAAATTAGTATTACAACAACAGGTAATATTGATGATTTAGATTTTGGTAATGCTTCTTTAATTCGAATGAATAATTCAGGTTTATCTACAATACGAGGATTATTAGCAGGAACTAATGGGCAACGAGTTACTATTATTTCAGTAGGTGGCGGACAAGTTGATCTTGCACATGAAAATACTGGTAGTTTAGCATCTAATCGTCTTCATAATTTCGCTACATCTGCTAATACGTCATTAGCAGCTGGATGCGGAGTTGCGACATATCAATATGATGGAACTGCACTTCAAGCGCGCTGGAAACTAATAGAACATTTTCAGGGAGATTTCATCGATGTAGCATATTCGGCAGGAAATTTTACTGCTGGTGGTTCGATGACATGGACTGTTGATGCGGGAGACCAAATCACATATGCTTATTATCTTTCAGGACGTATTTTAACTGTTGTAACATATCTTGATACTACAAGTATTGGTGGAACTCCTGCTTTACAATTATTTATTGCAATTCCTGTTGGATTTACAGCTTCTCGAAAATTTCAAAATGTTTCAACATTATTTGATAATGGAGTTTTTGCACTTGCTTACGTTCGAGTTAGTGTAAGTGGAACTACAATAGAAATTGGTCGAGGTGACACAACAAATTTAACGGCATCGACTAATAATACATATATTCGTGTATTGATAGCATTTTCGGTGAATTAATGGCATTAACTGGATTCTTTGTAATTGATGTTAATGGTAATCTGAAGATTACCCAATCAGGCGCAGCTTTACCTGATCCCGTAACTATTCCACATGGTGGAACTGGGCTAATTACTTGTACTCAGGGTGATTTATTATACGCAAGCGCGGATGGTGTATTAGCTAGATTAGCCAAAGCTACTGGAGGTGTTAGAATTTTAACTAATCAGGGAACTAGCTACGCACCAATATGGACTAATCCATTAGGTGGTTCAATTCCACTAATTCCTCGGCCTACTTCACGTAAATCAGGATGGATAGAAGCTATAGCAGCTTCAACTACACCCGGATTAGTTGTGTTAGATTCAGCTGTGAATGCTAGTACTTCACAGAATGATACAATATCCAATTGGCTTCGATATTCGACTACGAATGTATCAGGCAATACTATTGGATTTCGTTCAAACTCAGATATCATGTGGATTGATCATGGACCAATACTTGAAGCAACAGTTAGACTACCTACATCAGTGGCTAGTCTACGGATATGGGTGGTGTTATCCAATGTCGGTGCTGGATACATTACCAATTCAGATGATCAGCATTTACTCAAGGGAGTTGGTTTCCGTTTCAGTGCTGGAACCGATACCAAATGGGTGCCGTGGACGAGTGACGGTACTACCCAAACAATTGGAACTGGAATCGTTGCACCTGTAGCTAATACAGTCTACACATTAACTTGTGTAGTCGCGGCTGGAGGTGGTTCTGCAACTTTTACGATAAATGGTGATGCATCAACTGCGCAAACTGTATCAATCGGCGCGGGCGCGCTTGGAACTGCAATGCGAATCAATATGCAAGTAACTACCACGACTACTGTAATCAAAGATTTCGATATTGCTTCTGCGTATGCTGAGTGGAGTTAATGTTTACCGTTACTGATGCAAACGGCGCAATAAAGGCTGCTATAGGAGGAGCTTTAACTGATCCATTAACTGTTCCACATGGTGGAATAATGGATGTAAATCAGATTTTGCAATCTGAGATGATTTATGGACTAACTACTAATCACTATGCGAGATTACTTGTAGATAATGATTTGGGCGCAACTCCGTGGAAGACGATGTTTAATGGTGGTTCAGTGTTATCTGATGGAACTATTCTAGCTGATAATGGACCACGTTGGGGTAAACTATTTGGCTCAGGATTAGATAGCGGAGGATCACCATTCATTGGTAGGGTGTCATCATTCAAATCAAAGCGACCGCGCGTATGGTGGTCAATATCGAGAATCGGTGTAGGAAGTGGATTTGCTAACGTAGGATGGACTACATCAATTGGTGGAACTCAGAGTAAAGTAACTGATTCCACATCAACATGGGATAGATTTACTACATCTGCTGCTGACAATATTAACGTAGCCGGATTTAATTCACCAACTGCACAACCAGATTGGCCTGCGCACTTACCGAATTTAACAGCATTAATTCGAACTGGTAGTGATATTACTGATACACGCTTATTCATTGGATTCACATCGGCTAATCTTAGCGGGAATACCGATGATCAGTCATTAAAGAGAGTAGTTGGAGTTAGATATTCGACCGCGGCCGGTGATTCTAGTTGGACACCAATAACTTGTGATGGAAATGGTGTTCAATTACTCGGAAGTGCTATTGGTAGCATTGCAGCATCTACAGTTTACACAATAACAGTTAATGTTGGTCCTTTCATTGCATCAATCTATGTTAATGGTGTTCTTGGCTCGGTTCCAGTCCAACCACTTATTATTGGACAGGGTATTGGTAGCCAAGTTGGTGTCAAAAGTGTGGTAACTATTGCTACTAAATTCCTTGATATATCAGCTGTTTACACGGATTGCCAAATTCCACTTTAAGGAGAAATATGGCTGCAAACAAGGCATTTCGATTTGGTCCTATCGCATTAACGAATACTCTTACTACGAATATTTTAAATCCTGGAACTACTACAGGTGGCGTTAACGGTGGTGGTTCAGGAAACTTATATTTAATCATTAAGCATATTAGAATCGTGAATAAGACAGGTGGCGCGGTTACGTGTTCATTTTGGTTAGGCGCGACAGGCGCGAATGCTGCTGGAACTGAAATAATTGGTCAAGCATTATCAGTTGCAGCAAATAGTTTCATTGATTGGTTTGGATTACTTCGTTTAGATGTGGCTGACTTTTTAGTTGGTGGTGCTAGTGCAGCTACATCTTTATCTATTCAAGGTGAAGGAGAGATTGGAGTAGCATAATATGGCTGCTGGCGTACAAGTAAACATGCCGGATTGGTGGCTATATCCTCATGGAAAGCCACAACCAAGTGTTTTACCAACACTAACTACAGGTGCGGCTAATCAGGCACAAGCAGCTAATAAAACGCAAGGTGAAGACTATGATACCATTATGGGTGGTTATCGTAGTCTTGCTGGCAATTTTCCAAGTGCTGCAGATTTAGCTAGAAATACATTAGCTACTTATCGTCCTACGCAGATGACTGCGGCGCAGTATGCCTACAGTCCAAGCGCGGATGTATCTTCATCATTATCAGGTCTCAGTGGATTAGCACAAACAGGCGGGCTAAGTGCAGCAGATCAACAGGCATTACGCGAAAGAGGTGTATCGCCTATTAGAGCAGCATACGCGGCTGCACAACGTAATGTTGATAGAAATCGTGCTTTAGCAGGTGGATATAGCCCGAATTATGCTGCTGCTACAGCAAAGATGGCGCGCGAGCAAAGTGATATTACTTCTAGCAAAATGAATGATATTAATGCTGGAATTGCAGAAATGGTACAGAAAGGTAAATTAGCTGCCGCACCCGCATATGCATCTGCTGCTGAAGCTGAAAATGCAGCAAGAACACAAGCAGGTGAAGCACAAGCTGCAAGAGAACAGGCTGCAAAAGAATTTAATGCAAACGCGCTTAATCAATTTGGCACGCTTGGAACGCAATTGATTTTGCAAGCAAATCAAATGGATTCAGATAGAATTCTCAAGGCGTTACAAGGACAATCTTCATTATATGGAACTACACCTGCATTATCCAGTTTATTTGGTAGTCAGGCATTGCAAGGTGTAGGATTGCAAGGTCAGTTAGATCAAGCACAGAATAGAAACATGACGGATATTATTGGAAGAATTCTTGCTAGCGGTGGACGATAATGCCTTTCATGTCAAATCTTCGGATGAATAATATTTTTGGCGGTGCTTATGATCGTCCGGGTATGAATTTGGATGAAATAAGCAATATTTTGCAAAGGGCGCAAGCATATCATGGTGGAAATCCTTCTGCCAATTTTATAAGTCCAGGTGGAGGCGCGCTTCATGGCATTGCACAAATGGCATTAAATCCACAAGTAGATCCCAATACACCGGGTAATAATTTACCAATGAATGTTAATATTGATAGGGCATCTTATATGGGTGGTCCATCACAAGCATTTGCTGCTGGTATTCTTGAACCTGCTGAAAAATCAAAGGAATTTCTTATTGCTCAAGCTAAAGGTCAAGCTCCAATTGCTGAAAAAGCTAGAGAATTCAATGCTAAATTAGAGCAACAAGGTGAACAATTTGGACAGAGACAAGATGTGCGATGGGGCGAATTAGCTAATAAAGAAAATCGCACCAATATTTATAAATATACTAAAGAAAATCCAACTCACAGAATGATTGCGGGCAAGGATGGTCATACTTACAGTTATAATCCTGCTAATGATTCATTAAAAGATATGGGCGAAACTGGAATGAGTCAGCAGGATTTAATTGATGCACAAAGTCAAGCAAGACAAGATGCAATTAGAGAACGTGGCGCGCAAACTAGACAAACACAATCAGAGCGAAGCGCACAGCGAATGAAAGAAATTGGTGCTACAGGCGAACAAAGTTTAGCTGCAATTGCTGCTAGAGCAGCAGCTAGGCCAGAAAATGCGCTGAATACGCAAAGACAACAGAATAACACAGCGCGCCAGCTAAAAAATACCAGACCTGATTTAGCACCATATATTAAATTTGATGATAACAATAATTACCAACATAATACTGAAGCTCCAGCAGAAATTGAAAATGAACTTCGTGATAAGATTTATGGTGGTGTCGGTGGACCAAAAGCCGGTGATATTAATTTACCAAAAGAAAAACCAATACCAAAGAAAGATCCCGCAGGATTATTCAATCAGGATGAGGATGAAGATTAATGCCGAATTTAGCTTCGCTCATTCGTAAGAAATATCCCGGTTCATATGATGATGTATCTGATCAGGATTTAGAAGATGC
>Ga0126383_10001545_pt1 | contig 14432 bp, 9 predicted proteins | sample PanSoiMetPlot_35_FD_96882 | JGI IMG/M metagenome (GOLD analysis project Ga0126383, IMG submission 96882) | Tropical forest soil microbial communities from Panama - MetaG Plot_35 | ecosystem: Environmental > Terrestrial > Soil > Tropical forest > Bulk soil | place: Panama | collected 2016-02-17
CGGGGACTGGAAGACGGCATCCTTCGAGGATCTGGCCGGCGACGTCGTGGCAGCGTTCGAATACCTGAAGACACGCAGCGATATCGACCGCTCGCAGATAGGACTCCTGGGCATTAGCCAGGCCGGATGGATCATGCCGCTTGCGGCCGTCCGGGCCAGGGACCTTGCCTTTCTGATCAGCATCTCCGGAGCCGGAGTTCCAGCCGCCGAAACCACGATCGATCACGCGCAACGCGAGATGGCAGCTTCCGGTATGAAAACGGAGACGATCGCCGAAATCGTCGAACTCTTGAGGCTGCAGTATGAATTTGCGCGAACCGGACAGGGTTGGGACAAGTACGCTGCGGCCCGCGAGAAGCTTGCCGCCCGCATGGGGCTTCCCCCGGATACATTTCCCGGATCTCCCGACCATCCCCAATTCCAGGTCATTCGAAGGCTGTATCTCTACGATCCCGCGCCGACACTGCGTCAGCTCCGGACGCCGGTACTGGCACTGTTCGGAGAACTGGACAACAATATCCTCCCGAACAAGAACAGGGACGCCTGGGAGGCAGCGCTGAAGGCCGGCGGCAATCCGGACTACACGCTTCGCATCCTTGGTGCCGCGAACCACGAGATGTTCGAGGCGAAAGTGGGAAACAACAAGGAAATGGTGTCCTTGCAGCGCTTCGTTCCCGCATACGCTGCAACGGTCGAGGATTGGCTTGGGAAACACATCAGCGGCTTCCGGGCAGTTCCCTAAGCTGGAGGCGGTATACCAGACGTCCCGAAGGTCAAGCCTTGCGGTTCTTCGTCCGGGACGAGGGAACCGACTTCAGCGGGTCGCGGCTGGGGCGCTTTGAATCTTCGTCGCTTGAGAACGAAGGCTTTGGGGAGGAGATCCTTTAGTTTTCGCTAGGTTTCTCGGCGTTATCGATGACAAGGACTGGGACCGTTACCTTTTTCGGCGTGAAGGTGAGTCCAAGCTTCTGGAGTCCCTCGATGACGGTTCTTCGCAAGGCATCGCGGGGATCGGTGTCCGGATCTCTCTCGAGCGTCCACTTTACGTCGAAGTCGTAGAGGCCGGTGATGCCGGTCTGATCGACGCCTACTTCATACAATTTGCCAGCGACGAAGCGGGCGAACATTGGCATGCTGATTCCCTGGCCGCGGATTCCTTTATGATCGAGGCGGAAGGTGTCGGCCTGTTCTTCCGTTTCCGCCGACGGCGTCAATTTCGGACCGCCCTTCGCCACGCCAAGGGCGTAGCCGGAGATTTCCTTCGTGCTGTTGTGGAGCTTGAGCTTGAAACGCTCGGCAAGGAGGCTGACGAGCATGGGCTGGAGCTGACGGTCGGTCAGATTGCCTGAAATGTTGGCCTTGGCGATGACGTCGAAGCGGTCCTCGTGGATCCATGCCGGACCGCCGGAGATGTTCCAACCCATAACACCGTAGGCGCGCTGTATCAGCAGGCCGAGGGTGTAGCCGCGGGCGGAGAAGCGGTTTCCCGGGCCGACGTGGATGCCGACGATCCGGTCGTCCAGGCGGTTCTGCTTCACCGATGCCACTTCAAAGGTTTGAGAAAAGGCGCCGGTCACGAGGAGCGGGGTCAGAATCACCTCCCGCCAGATGTGCCTAGTCATATCGGTCTCCTTCCGGTGCAAGGACGCCCGGCATGCGCGAACCGTTAACCCGTGGCACCAAGAAAAAATCGGGTGTTTTCCGGTAGGTGATTTTAATTATGAAGGAAAACGTCTGAACCGGCGCGAGAGTCGTTGCGTTTGTATATGACCTCTGCTGTCATTCTGAATGAGACCCGATATCAAACCGTAGCCCAGCGGCGTTGCGGCGACCGAAGACCGTTGGGCCGCGCGCCTGCGCGGCTTCGGACCCGTCGGAATCCTCGCCTTCTTCTGAGAATCGCGTGCCGTGAAACTTGTGCGGAACGGCTATGGACGTTCCTGTCTTAGCTCCGGCTTGGTGTAGGAAAAATGGCTGTGAATAATCTTACAGCTTTCTCGAGTCCGCTCATATACGGCCGTCGAGTTCCAGCGAACGGTGACCTGCTGTCCACCGGGCCGCGTTACATGGTTGACCACTTGATAGGACAGAACCGCGATATCACCGCGCCGCTGAACCTTGGGATTGTTCATCTCGTAACTGTCGATCTTGATCTTGCCTGTGATCGGGGTCAGAAGATCTTTCATCGCCGCAAGGCCATCGACGCGGTGCTCCTGAGACGGATCGAAGTAGGAAACGTCCGGGGCGTAAGCCTCAAGAAACCCTTGCGGATCGCCTTTGCCCCAGCGGTCAAGCGCGGAACGCTCCAGCGCTATGATCGTTTCGGGCTTGTAATCATCTGCGGCGCCTGTGGGTGCCGCCGACAGCGCCAACACGAGCGCCGATACCACCAAACCTGCTTTGTCCATAGTTGTTGTGTCCTTTGCGAAAGTCTCCGGATTGCTATCTAAATGCCCTCGCATCCACTGTGAGCCCGATCAGGTTTTCCTTGCCGAAGCTGTGCAGTATGGCATCTGCTCTTTTCTGTGCCGTCCTCGCATCCTTCCCGCGCCCCGCCCTCCGCAAGAACTCCGCGTAGCTATCCATCACGTATCCAATCAGGTAGTAGTCAGGACCAAAATTGCTCTCGCCATGGGAAATGACGAATCGGAACAGGGAATCGGCTTCCTCGGGCTTGCCTGTCAGCGCCGAGACGGCAGCCGCATTTGCCATCGTTTTCAATACCAGAAGCGGCGGCGGATTGGTCATCGTTCGCAGCAGCGCTCGCGCCCGGTCGGAATATGTACGCCCTTCGGAAAACCGTCCCATCCGCATGTAGATCGTCGACAAATTGCTATGGCCAATGACAGTGCGCTCGCGGAATTCCGGCGTCGCTTCACCTTCGAATACAGGCAACGCCGCCCGATAAAGGGCTTCGGAGTCCTTAAATTTTTGCTGGCAAGCCATTGCCGAAGCGAGTTCTGCGAGCAGAATAGCCTTGTCGGTTGGGGAAAGGGCATTTTCCTGGCGCAGAAACCTGCGGATCAACGACTCCGTCTTCGAGACCTCACCCAGCTCAAGGTAAACCGTGGACAGGTCAAGCGCGACCTTCACGGCGTTTGGACTGGCGGTGCCGAGCCTCCCCTCCACAATAGCGAGTGCGGAGGCGTGGGCGCGCTCCGCCTCGCGCAGACGGCTCAGGATCTGATACTGGTGGCCCATGTGGTTCAGCGTAATGGCCATCGGCAGTTCCTTAACACCGAACCTCTCCGCTTGGTTGCGCGCTGCTATATAGGCCAGTTCCGCTTCGTGATGGCGGTTCTCACTCACGAGCCGGTCGGCCGCGCCAAGCTGATCGATCCAGTCTTGTTGCGTACCCTCGGTTGTGAAAGCGGCGGCCAGCAACAGCAATTTGACCATCTTCCTCTCCTACACCCGGCTTTTCCCTTCGCGTTTGACCATCGCACCTGCAGAGGCTCGGGAAGCTCGGCTGCCCCTCCGGCACGTTCCTTTCCGGGTCGATCCTTCCAGGCAGCTCGCCTATTCCACCTTGAGGGCGACGATCGGATCGACGGTTGTCGCCTTTCGTGCCGGCACGTAGCAAGCCGCGAGCCCGGCCGTCACGAGGAACACAATGACTCCGATCAATGTGGCCGGATCGTGCGGCGAAACGCCCCAGAGTTGGGCGGCAATCATTCGCGTCATGACGAAACTGGCCAAAAGGCCAACGGCAAGCCCCGTGCCGATTAACCGATAGCCCATGCGCAACACCATCCACAGAACGTCGCCCCGACTGGCGCCCAGTGCCATTCGAATCCCGATCTCGTGGGTCCGCTGCGACACGACATAGGCAATGACGCTATAAACCCCAGTCAGCGAGAGAATCAGGCCGATGCCCGCAAACACACCGAGGATGATCAGGCTGAAGCGGGGTTCCGCGTATGAGAACTGTTTCAGATATTCGGTCAGCGTATCGGCGAAGGTCAGAGCGACATTCCGATCGACGGCCCAGACTTCCCGTCGCACGACGTTGAGCAACGTGCCCGGATCGCCTGCCGTTTTCACGAGGATGCCGCGATCGAATGCGCCCGTGACGGTGTAGGGGATAAGCACCTCCGGCATCGGCGCCTCCTGGATACCACGGTTTTTGACGTCCGCAATCACGCCAACGATCTCGAAACTCGGGTTCTCGATCGCGCCATGGGGCAAACTCTCCAGCATGCTGAGCTTGAGATGCCGTCCAATCGGGTCGAGCGCGCCGAAATAACGCTTTGCGAGTGTTTCGTTGACGACGGCGACTTTCCGAGCGTCGTTGACATCGAAGTTCGAGAGCGTTCGGCCGCGCACGAGATGAAGGCTCAAGGCCGAAAAATAATCCTCGCTGCAAAGCTGGTAGGCAGCGTCCCACCGTTCCGTGTGACTTTGGCCCGGAACATCGATCTCGCCGGCGATCCGGGCATTGAAGAAGAAAATCGGCAGGCCTGTCGACTCCGCGGCCGCAACAACGCCCGGCAGCGCGTGCAGGCGCTGGAGCAGCGTCTGAAAAAATTGTTGTTTCGCCGCCGCAGTGGCGTATTGGCCGCGCGGCAACGGAACCCGGGCTACGAGGATGTGATCGGGATTGAGGCCAAGATCCACGCGCTGCAGCGCGACGACTGTACCCATCAGCAACCCTGCACCCACGAGCAGCACCAATGACAGCGCCACCTCGACAACAACCAACGCGTTTCTCAGCCGTCCGCTGCCGCGGCCGGCGCTTGTACCCTTGCTCGAGTCATTGAGCGATTCGATCACGTTGCGCCTGACGACCTTGACAGCCGGCACCAGCCCAAACAGTAACCCGGTGACAACAGTAACCGCGAGGCTGGCCACGAGCACGGGCGCATTCAGGCCGATGACAACTTCGCTCGGCAACAGCGTGACAGGCATCAGGGGCACGAGCGCCTTGATGCCGGCGTAGGCGAATAGCCAGCCCACAGCCGCCCCGCAAAGTGCCAAAAGCCCGCTCTCTAACAGCAGTTGTCGAATCACCCGTCCGCGGCTTGCTCCCAGCGAAGCACGGACAGCAATCTCCTTCTCACGTGCGGTTGCCTTTGCGAGCAGCATGTTGGCGACATTGCTGCAGGCGATCAGCAACAGCAAACCGACGGCTGCCGCGAGCGTATAGAGCGTCGTCCGGAACTGGACGATGAGGCTATCGACCCAGCTTACGACCTGCACGCGAAACCGGTTCGGATAGTTTTTCGGATAGATCGCTGCCAGGCGACGGGCGATGCCGTCGATATCGGCTTCGGCCTGTTTGAAAGTGACACCGGGCTTAAGCCGGGCCTGCAACCGGAAAGACCGGCGGTTGATGTCAGGGTTGCTGCGGTCCAGGGGCACCGCGCGCCACAGGTCGGCCGCGAATTTCGTGAAACGGGCAGGCATGATCCCAACCAGCGTCGTCGGCACGCCGTTGAGGATGAAAGAGCGTCCGACGATGGTCGGATCGAGATTGTAACGGCCAAGCCACAGCTTGTGAGACATCACGAATACGGGCGGTGCGCCCGGCGCGGCATCTTCGGGTAAGAGGCCACGCCCAACCAACGCCGGCACGCCGAGAAAACGGAATGTGTTCGGTGTGACATACGCGCCGTCGTACTGCTCGGGTCCTTCTCCAGTCGTATTGAGGACATCCTCGTGACTTCCACCGATCACCTCTTCGAAAACGCGGTTTTGTGCCTGATACTCGAGAAACTCCTGCAGCGGGAATGCAGTCCTTCCAACCGGCCGGGCGACAGCGGTGTCTTGAATCTGCACCACGGCAACGCGGTCGGAATTCACGTAAGGGAATGGATCCAGCAGCACGCCATAAATCACGCTGAAAATGGTTGTCGTGGCACCCACGCCAAGTGCCAGCGTCAACACGGCGAGACCGGTGAACGCCGGCTGCTTCAGGAGTCGGCGCAACCCATAGCGGATATCCTGCCACCACGTCTCCACAACAAACTCCCAGCCCGCTGTGCGTACAGCCTCCTTCGTGGCTTCGAGGCTCCCGATCTCCAGGCGAACGGCTCTGCGCGCTTCTTCGCGGCTCATGCCGTGTTTGATCCTTTCGTTCGTGGCCATCTCCAGGTAACCAGACAGCTCCTCGTCCAACTCCCGCTCGACCGATTCCCTTCGCAGGAGTGAGCGGAGACCACCCGTCAGATTTCCCAGAAAAGCCATAGAGAATTCGTTACGACGACGCCTCCAGTATTCGGGCGATGGCCGCCACCTGTCTTCCCCATTCTTGTGTTTCGCTCTTAAGTCGTTTTCGTCCTTCGGCTGTTAGGGCGTAGTACTTCGCCCGCCGGCTATTTTCTGTGGCTTTCCACTCGCTACTGATCAGCCCCGCGCGCTGCAGCCTCTGAAAAGCGACAAAGAGCGATCCCGCATTGACCCGAAAAACGTTCTGGCTCATCTGTTCGATCCGGGCCGCGACGCCAAAGCCGTGCATCGGCTCCAGCGCTAATGTCTTCAGGATGAGCATGTCGAGGGTTCCCTGGACGAGGTCGCCCGCCTTCTCTGCCATTATCGCCGTCCTCCTGACAATCAAGAGTAGAATACTCTACTTTCGTACTGATTGTCAAGAGGAAGATCGCAGGCAGGTTCAGGCGGATATCATTGCCGTCGATGGGAATCCGTTGACACACATCACGCCGTCCGAGCCTTGCGGTACGAATGATTCCATGTGGGCTTCCGTTGCTTCCGCCGAGTGTTCAGGCGCCACCGCCCCATGCTTCTTGTGGCGGGACTTTACGCTGCCGCCTGAGATTAGCGCGGCCGGGACTGGATCTCGGGCACGGCCTTCCCGGCTTTAGGGCTTGCGGCCGGGACGTCGAAGCTGATGTCAGCGCAATAAAGCAATGCGCCTCTGTGCCGGTGACAAGGTTGGGCAATGAGCGATGCGATAGTAATAGTCTTGGCGCATCGCTCCGGGCGTCGATGGAGCCGGGAGGCAAAATTTATGGAATTTCCAGTTCGGGGCTGCGCCGTGCGGCGAGTGAATCAGTCCTGTCGCAGCATCGTGACCGGGTCCACTTGGGCGGCCCGTCGAGCGGGGATGTAGGCCGCAGCGCCCGCGGCCAGCACTAGGAACAGAGGTGCAATCGAGAGCGTCAGCGCATCCGTCGGGCTGACTCCCACCAGCATTGATTGCAGGACACGGGTCGCTGTCAGAGCGCCCAGAAGACCGACGATGCTGCCGAGAAGGACGACCGTCATAATCCGGCGCATCTGGAGCGAAACAAGCCGTCGCGGCGTCGCGCCGAGCGCCATGCGAATGCCGCTTTCTCGGTTTCGCTGGGATACAACATACGACGTGACGCCGTAGATACCTGCACAGGCCAGCAGCAGTGCAATGGCGGCCGTCAGCGCGAGGCCCCGGCTGATGACGCTGACGCGCGCAACGGAGCTTGCGAGGACCTCGTCGAGGCTCTTCGCGTCGAATACCGGCTGATCCTTGTCGATCGCGGCAACGGTCTGTCGGACTGCGGGAATCCACTGCAAAGGATCGCCGGCCGTGCGCAGGACGACGTGGAATATCGCGGAGGGGTTTTGCGTATAAGGAAGATACATCTGCGGCAATGTATGCGGATCGATGCCGTCGAGCTTCACGTCGCCGACGACGCCAACGACTGTCAGCCATTGGTTGTTGGATTTGGGAAGCCAGTAATGGCGGGTGTCCGGAATGAGCAGCCGGATGCGCTTGCCGAGGGCAGGCTGGCCGGGCCAGAAGCGTTCTGCCATCCCGGCGCTGACGATCGCCACACCGTGGGCTTCATCGTTGTCCAGGTCCGTGAAGGGCCTGCCTTCGCGCAAAGGGATGGCGGTCGTCCGGAAATACTCCTTGCTGATGACCCAGTATTGCACCTGCGGCTCTTCACCCGGGCGCGTTAAAGGCTTCCGGTCGAGAACGACGCCGACAGTCGTTCCGAGCACCGACAGAGGCGGGAAATTGACGAGGCTCGCGGACCGGATGCCGGGCAGCGCGGCGAGGCCCTCAAGAGTCTCGCGCGCGAACCGGGCGATACTCACTCCATCCGGGTAGCGGGCGGCGGGTAGCCAGACCTGCGCCGTGAGGATATTGCGCCGGTCGAGGCCCCGGTTCATCCCAGTCACTGTCATCACGCTGCGTAGCAACAGGCCCGCACCCGCCAGCAACACGACGGCGAGAGCCGCTTGGCAAGCGATGAGGAAGTCGTAGGTACGGCGGCCGCGCAGCGCGTCTGCTTTGAGGTTGGGCGCGGACGCCTGCAACGCCGGCCCCAGCCCGGCGACAAGGCTCGCGACCAAGCCCGCCACGGCGGTGAAGGCCAGCACCGCGTCATCCAGACGGAACGGCTCGACACGATTGAGCGCGTTGTAGGGCAGACTGTTCAGACCCTGGATCAAGGCGAAGGCGAGGGCGGCTCCGACGCCGGTGCCGAGCGCCCCCAGAACGGCGCTTTCCGCGAGGAGCTGGCCCGTCAGGCGGGCGCGGCTCGCGCCAAGGGCGATGCGAATCGCCATTTCCCGGCGGCGCCCGACGGCATGGGCAAGGAGGAGGCCGGTCATATTCGCACAGGCGATCAGCAGCACGAAGCCGATAGCGACTTGCGCCATGATGAGGAAAGAACGGCTCCCGAATGTCCACTGTTCTTTCAACGGGATCACGTCGGCGCGCCAGCCTGCACTTGTGTCGGGGTGCGCAGCGGCAACGCCCGCGGTGACGGCGTCCATCTTCTGGCGCGCCTGGGCGAGCGAAACGTCCGGTTTGAGCTTGGCGTAAACAAACAGCAAATGGTCGGCACGGCCGCCCTGCGCGGGATTGAGCGCGAAGGGAACGAAGAGATCAAGCTCGCGGTTGAGGACGCGGAAGAGCCGGAAATCCCCCGGCAGAATGCCGATCACGGTGTGAGGTTCGTTTTCGACGAGGATGGACCGGCCGACAATCGCGCTGTCGCCGCCGAAGCGGCGCTTCCACAGGCCATCGCTCAAGATCACGACGCGACCGCGGCCCGGCTGCTCGTCTTCCGCCGTGAAGCCGCGGCCGCGGGCGGAGGGCACGCCGAGAATGTTGAAGAAGTCGGCCGTTACTTTCAGGCCTTGCACGCGTTCCGGCTGACCGGTGCCACTGAGCGTGAAGTATTGGAAATTCCAGGCAGCCAGGGCGTCAAAGGCCTGATTCTCGCGCCGCCAGTCGAAATAGTCCGGAATGGATACCAATTGCTGGCGGAGGGCGCGTTGGGGGTTGGCCTGATAAATAGTCAGAATGCGCTCGGCGTCCCGATAGGGGACGGCATGAAAGAGCAGTGTATTCAGGACGCTGAACATCGCCGCATTCACGGCGATGCCGAGCGCCAGGATAGAAACAGCCGGGAGAGCAAAGGCCGGCTGGCGCCCTGCCAGGCGCAAGCCATAGCGCAAATGCTGAAGGAACATCGCTCGACTCCTTCTGCCTGCCTGTCAGGCTAACGTTTGCATGCTGCCAGCGGCATCAATAAAACGGGCAGAAGAACATCTTACCGTCCGGGAGCGCTCAGTCGGTACTAAAGCTCAAGCTCGGTCAGACTGGAGAACAACGGGATTTGGCGGACGCTGGCGATGGCTGGCGTGTTGAACGCGTTGAAAGATGCTTTGCGGCGCACGAACCTGGTTCGCCGGGTGTTGCGATCTGGTATATACGTTCTTGTGCTGCACGGGTACAGAGGGAAGGTGGCAGTGGTCACCGGTGCCGCGAGCGGCCTCGGCCGAGCGCTGACGCGCGAACTCGTGTCGCGCCAGTGCCATCTTGCGCTCCTCGATGTCGATGTTTCATCTCTTCAGGCGGCGACGCTGGAGTTTGGCGGAGCTGGCATCAAGCTCACGCAGCACTGCGTCGATGTCGCTTTCGAAGAGGCCCTGAAAGGTGCCACGGCGGATATTGCGCGCGCCCACGGCGCCGTGCATCTGCTGATCAACAATGCCGGCGTGTCCGCCTCGGCGGCTTTCAACGCCACAACGTCAGAGGCGTTCGAGCGGATCCTGAGCGTCAACTTCTTCGGCGTTGTCCACGGCTGCCGGGCCTTCCTTCCACTCCTCCAAAAACATGGCGAAGGACAGATCCTGAACGTATCGAGCTGTTTCGCCTGGCTCGGCTATCCTCGCAAGACTGCGTATGCGGCGTCCAAGGCGGCGATCCGCGGTTTTTCGGAGTCGCTGCGGCTGGAGCTTGCCGATAGCGGGGTGGGCGTGACGCTGTTCTACCCGGGGCCACTGTCAACATCGCTGGTGCGTAGCGGCATTGCTGAATCAGAGGAGGGGCGGTCAAGAGAAGAGGACTTCCTGCGCCGGCGCGGAGCCAGAGTCGATCGCGTCGCGCGGCGCTGTCTGGACAGGCTTCTCGACAATCCCGCACGTATCGTGATGAGCCTCGATTACCGGATCATGGATGCAATGGCGCGGCTTTCGCCGGGGCTGGCAAGCCGGGTCATGGGATGGGGGGCTCGTCGCGCGAAGTTCTGAACCGCTGACGGGATTCCCCGCGTGATCCCGGCGGTCATCAGCGTGAATATGGCCAGGGATGACCGTCTGACGGAACATGCGTTCTTATTCCTTCGCGATACTATCCGAACGGTGAGACGTCGTTCACGACCGATGATGACGGCGCAGAAGGTGTGCCGGCGGTAAGTCGGCGGCTCAGCATGTTGGAGCCATGGGCGAAGTAGAGGAAGGTCTCGTTGGGATCGGGCATCGCTCAATCATCCGTCAATGACGGTGTGCGCCGTTGGCATGCCCTGCTCGGTGATGCGCGCTTTGATGGTCTCAGCGCGCATACTCGCAGGGCATTGCTCCAAAGCCATCCGGGCGGATGCACCGTTGAGGCGATTGCGAATTCGTTAATGGGGCACAAGTTCTTATCCCATTTCAGGGGCGGCTCCCAATAGAGGTGCGGATAAACCTTCTCGCGGAGCCGATCTCCCATGGGTAAATGGCAGGCCCTCGGGGGCGACTCCAAAAAAAACAGCATTGTGAGCGGAAGAACACCGCAGACGCGTGTTCAGCAACATACACACCGACCGAGGTGTTACATCGAGGACACCTTCATATAGAATATCTTTATATGGACCTGCTCAAAGGTACCCTCGACATGCTGGTCTTGAAGACCCTGCGGCTCGGACCGATGCACGGCTACGGGATTGCCAAAGCCATTCGGACGAGCAGCAGCGATGCTCTGGAGATTGAATTCGGCTCGCTTTATCCGTCGTTGAAGCGCCTCGAACTGAAAGGCTGGGTCGCAGCAAAATGGGAAACATCCGAGCATAATCGCAAGGCCAAATACTACAGGCTGACGCCCGTCGGCAAAAAGCAGCTTCAGCAGGAGCATTCAAAGTGGACCGGTTTTGTCGCGGCTGTCTCGCGCGTCATGGAACCGGCCTCATAGAGGAGCGCCGCCATGAATTTCTGGCAAAGATTGAAGTACCTGCTGCCCCGTTTTCGTGACGACGAAGAGCGGGACATGCAGGAGGAGCTTGCATCGCTCGCGGCCATGGCCCAACGGGGGGAGCTCGGAAACCTGACGCTGGCGGCCGAACAACGGCGCGAGGCCTGGGGCTGGACGTGGCTGGAGCGGCTGCAGCAGGATGTCCGGTACGCGTTGCGAACGATGCGCAAGAGCCCGGCCTTCTGCGTCCTGGCGTTGCTCTCGCTCGCTCTTGGTATCGGCGCGAATACGGTGATTTACAGCTTCATGGATTCGATTCTGCTCCGCAATCTGCCGGTAGCCAGCCCTGAGTCCCTCGTGTTGCTGAACTGGCACAGCAAAGAGCCCGCGGGCATCCGCCCCAATCATGTGATGCACGGCGCGGATGGGAGCACCTGGACCGACCGCAACGGCAAGAGCAGCGGCATTTTCCCCTTCGGCGCGTTCGAATTACTCCGGAAGAACGATGCGATCTTCTCAAGCCTGTTCGCCTACTATCCGACGGAAAAGCGGACTCTCGCTGTCAAAGGACAGGCTGAGATCGCCACCGGGGAATATGTCTCAGGTGACTATTTCCGCGCGCTCGAAGTGCCTCCCGCCGCCGGTCGTCTGATATTTGCCGATGATGACCGCGTCGGCGCACCGCTCGTCACCGTCATCAGTATGCCCTTAAGCGAACGCGTTTTCGCAGGCGCTGCGAACGCGGTCGGGCAATCGATTCTGATCGATAACCTGCCAGTCACTGTGGTTGGCGTAACGCCGCCGGAATTTTTTGGCGTCGATCCCGATGCCAATCCTGATTTCTACGTACCGCTGCATGCCAATCTGGTAATGGACGGAACCGTCTCCTGGGCCAAAACCGCGAAGACATATCTCGATCGCAATTATTACTGGATCGAAATGATGGGCCGGCTGCGCCCCGGAGTCAGCCGTGTACAAGCACAGGCCGCACTTGCCCCTCAATTTCAGCAGTGGGTCGCGGCGACCGCAACCAATCAGCGTGAGCTGGACTCTCTTCCGGCGCTGACGCTAAAGGAAGGGGCTGCCGGCCTGGACACCCTGCGACGGCAGTACTCCAAGCCCTTGTACGTGCTATGGACGATGGTCGGCCTGATTCTTGCCATTGCCTGCGCCAATATCGCCAATCTGCTGCTGTCGCGATCGGCAGCCCGCCAGCGCGAGATAGCGGTGCGGCTCAGCATAGGTGCCAGTCGCGGGCGATTGATTCGACAGCTTCTAACGGAGAGTGTTCTCCTCGCAGTCGCAGGAGGAGCGCTGGGCCTGTTGCTGTCTTTCTGGGGCGTGCGTTTCCTGACTCTGCTGTTGGGCAATGGGCAGGAGAACTTTACTCTGAGGGCGGATTTGAACGGGCACGTGCTGGCCGCGACATTCGTCCTATCCGTGTTGTGCGGCGCAGTCTTCGGGTTGGCTCCCGCCCTCCAAGCGACACGCGCCGACATTGCGCCGGCGCTCACGGGAAATCGCGTGGCGGCAGGCACCGGGCATGTGGGGTTGGGTATGTGGCGCCTGAGCTTGAGTCACACGCTGGTGATTTCGCAGATCGTCTTTTCGTTGCTGATGTTGGTGGCTGCCGGGCTGTTCGTGCGGACCTTGTCCAATCTGCAAACCATTCGAATGGGCTTCAATCGCGAAAAACTGCTGCTGTTCGATGTGAACGCCCGGCAGGCCGGCCATCGCGATCCGGAGATTCTCGCGTTCTACGCCGGTTTGCGCAAGCGTTTCGCCGCAGTTCCAGGCGTTCGCAATGTCACGCTTTCGCACGCCTCGCTACTCGGCGCCGGCAGGCGCTTGGAACTTCGCGTATCGGGGACTCCAGCGCTGGATACCTGGATTCTCAACACAGGGCCTGGCTTTTTCTCGACCATGCAGATTCCCATCCTTATGGGCCGAGAGATCGATGACCGCGACCAGCCGGGATCGCCCGGTGTTGTGGTCGTGAACGAGCGGTTCGCCAAAGATCACTTCGGAATCGAGAATCCGCTGGGGCGCCGCCTCACTCTCGGCGGGCCCCATCCGCGGGATATGGAAATCGTCGGCGTGTGTGCCAATGCTCACTACGGGCGGTTGAAGGACGACATCCGGCCGGTGATCTACATCCCCTACAACCAGGGAGACTATCCGCGCGTCCAGCAGATGGTCTACGCACTGCGTACGTCGGGAGATCCTCGCGTTCATGTCAATGCGGTTCGCGAAATCGTGCGTCAGGCCGATACACGCATCCCGGTCATGAACGTGAGGACCCAGGCGGCAGAGATCGACCGTACCATGAACCAGGAGATTATTTTCGCCCGACTTTGTACCGGCTTCGCTATCCTGGCTCTGGTGATCGCCAGCGTGGGCCTCTATGGAACGATGGCATACGCGGTCGCGCGGCGCACCAGCGAGATAGGCATTCGCATGGCGCTGGGGGCACAGCGTGGCGCGGTGATGCGGATGATTTTGCGCCAGGTACTGGTGCTTGCGGCCGCAGGGCTCGCCATGGGTCTGCCCACGGCTCTTGTCGCATCCAGGCTCGTCGAATCCTTCCTATTCGGAATCAAGGCCAACGATCCGCTGGCGCTCGTATTGGCTGTGGCGATTCTGCTATGCGCCGCGCTGATAGCCGGTTACATGCCCGCACGGAAGGCGTACCGGATCGATCCTCTCGCGGCGATACGGTATGAGTAAAATCGGCGCCAAATGGGAAACATCCGAGCACAATCGCAAGGCCAAAAACTACAGGCTGACGCTGATCGCAAAAAGCAGCTTTTAGCAGGAGCATTCAAAGTGGACCGGTTTTGTCGCGGCTGTCTCACGCGTCATGGAGCCGGCTTCATAAAGGAGCGTTGCCCATGAATTTCTGGCAAAGATTGAAGTATCTGCTGCCCCGTTTTCGTGACGACGAAGAGCGGGACATGCAGGAGGAGCTTGCATCGCTCGCGGCCATGGCCCAACCGGGGGAGCTCGGAAACCTGACGCTGGCGGCCGA
>Ga0126383_10001546_pt1 | contig 14426 bp, 11 predicted proteins | sample PanSoiMetPlot_35_FD_96882 | JGI IMG/M metagenome (GOLD analysis project Ga0126383, IMG submission 96882) | Tropical forest soil microbial communities from Panama - MetaG Plot_35 | ecosystem: Environmental > Terrestrial > Soil > Tropical forest > Bulk soil | place: Panama | collected 2016-02-17
CTTTTTCTGGGATGTGTCGCTCGAGCGTGAAGTCTTCAGGAATACAACCGCGGCATTGCAGTACGCGGGCTCGGCCGGGCGCAATCTTTTCACGCTTTCCAACGTCAACCGTCCTGGTTCGGCGGCGGCTTTCCTGGCTAGCACGTCCCCGACAGCCCGGCTCAATGCGGGGCTCAACCAGATCTTTTTCCTGGACAGTAATGGCAGGTCCAATTACAACGCGTTCATTGCCGACTTCACCAACAACACCTGGCGAACAAACGGATGGCAGTTCACGGCGCGCTACCGGTTCGCGAAGGCGCTCGACAACGTGAGCTCGTTACTCGGTAACAACTTCGGTCTCTTCAGCGGCAGCTTCGCGCCCAATTTGCTCTCGCCGTTCAATCCGGACAACGATTACGGGCCGTCTGATTTCGACGTCAGGCATCGCTTTATCGGCAGCGTCACCTGGGAGGTCCCATATGACTGGTTCGGCTCAAGCAGTTGCTGCGGCGGCGGTCCCGGGTGGAAGGGGCGTTTACTCAGTGGTTGGTCGGTGACTGGAATCTTCGCCTTCCAGACGGGCTTCCCGTTCAACGTCTTTGATTGCAGTGGCGCCTTGACGCCCGAAACTCCTTGTCCACGCGCGCAAGTGGCTCCGGGAGTTAACCTGGGCGGCATCCGTTCCGGTCAGGGCGACTCGTTCCCGAGCGCGACTATTCCCAACCTGTTCAATTTCCTCAGTGGAACGAACTTCATCACGACTACTCCCAGCTTTGTCTTTCCCCCGTTCCCGCCAAATACGGTCGGACGCAATTTCTTCCGCGGACCGAACTTCTGGAATATTGACATGGGCCTTTACAAACGGATCCGAATCTCCGAGACCACCAACGTTCAACTCCGCGGCGAGTTCTACAACATTTTCAATCACGCCAACCTGTTTGTGCCGACCGGGACAGACATCAGCTCGACCCCGTTCGTCCCCGCCTCCAAATTTGGAAGACGAATCATCCAGGTAGGAGCCAAATTCTACTTCTGATCTTTGATCGGCGCCGCGCCGCGCGCGTAAGCGAGCGATAATGCGCCGAACAATCTGTGAAGATTTTGAAAGGGAGAGTCTGCGGGGCTCTCCCCTTTTTTTACCCCGCCATGCAATGTGAGCACGTGGCTTGCTTCAGCTTAAGACCGCGGGATTATTCAGTGGTTCCGCCACGCTCGGGTGTAACTTGAAGTCCTTTACGAATGAGGAGTTGCGGCGGGCGCGCGAGTTGTTTGTCAAAGTCCGCGCGCTCGCCGCAAACCGGTAGAAGCCTAAATCTGTAGGTGAACGTATCGAGATGAGATCGAAAGCTGGGATGAAGTAGATCAAGGAAGCGAATAGGAAGATGGAATAAATATTGGCTTCGTGTTCCCTGAGACGGAAATCGTTATTTCAACCCAATTCAGGCTTCACTCATTCGCCGTGTCAGCGGGAAAGGAGAGATTGACCGTGAAAATGGGAAACATATATTCGAGGGCGTTTCTGCGGCGCTGTTCTCTGATGACGGCGCTGCTGCTGGTTCTGTTCTCGACGGCGGCCCAGGCGCAGTCGTTGGTGCGCGTAGCGGACGATTCGTATAAGCGCGGTCTGGAACGTTTCAAGCAGGGCGACCTGACCGGCGCGATCGCTGATTTCGATCAGGCGCTCGCCGCCTATCTGAATGAAGCCGGGGCCTCAGGCGCTCAAACCTCCAACCAGCTTGCCAGGGCCACGCTTGACGGCGTCACAGTGGATTATGGTGACTGGGTTATCCAGGTTCCGCGCGGCGCCGCCATCTATCAGAATCGCGGGCTGGCGCGGCTCCGTCTGGGAGAGACGGACGCGGCGATAGAGGATTTCAACCAGTCAATCAAGCTGGCGCCGCGCAACGCCGGCGTCTACCTCTATCGCGGCATTGCGATTCAAAGCAAGGGAGATCTTGAATCGGCCATTGCCGATTACAACCGCGCCATCCAGCTTTATCCGCGCTACGCCGAGGCCTGGTACAACCGGGGCGTGGCCAATCGCGACAAGGGCGCCATCGACACGGCCCTGGCGGATTTCAATCAGGCGCTGGCGATCAGCCCGAATATGATCGACGCGCTGGTCAACCGCGCGGCCGTTTTTTACGACAAGGGCGATTTGAAAGCCGCGCTGGCGGATTGCAATCAGGCGCTCAAGATCGACCCGCGACATCACATGGCCTGGAACAACCGCGCTCTCATCCGTTACCGCCAAGGGGATTTTGACGGGTCCGTGTCCGACGTCACACACGCTATAGAAGTCAACCCCGATGACGCGACGCCTTATATCAATCGAAGCTCTCTCCGCCTGGAGAGGGATGATTTTGACGGAGCGATGACCGACGCCGAGAAGGCCATCTCGCTCAATCCGAGAGTGGCCACGGCCTGGGGCAACCGGGGTCTCGCGCGGATCGGCAAAAAAGATTTCGAGGGCGCCATGGCCGATTTCAACCGCGCCCTGGAAATCGATCCGAGATCCGCGGCGACATACTTCAATCGCGGGAACGCCTGGTTCTCCAAAGGCGAAGCCGATAAGGCTCTGGCCGATTTCGAGCAGGCGATCAAAATCAATCCCAACGTCGCCCCCGTCTGGAACAATTGCGGCAACGCCCGGTTTGTCACAGGCGATATCGAGGCTGCGGTCGCCGATTACAACCACGCCATCGCGTTGGATCCGGGCTACGCTCTGGCCTACGCCAACCGCGGCATGGCCAGATTGCTACAATGGCGCGACGCCGAAGCCGAGCGCGATTTCGAACAGTACCGTGTGTTGGAGCCTAACCCCGATCCGGGTTTTGAAAAGCGAATCAGCGAAGCGAAGCGGCTGCGGGCCGAAGTTGATCCACCAAAGGCGAAGCAGATCTAGGAGCGCCGCCGCTGTAAGCGCATAATAAATCCCCCTGGGAGCGCGCGAACGTGAGCGCGCTCCTATTCTTTTGCGATGGAGTGGGACATACAGCTTCGGATAATCGGGGAAGTGGCGCCGGCGCCTTGCGCAGGCTCGGATGGATTGAGCGGTATGCTGAGCGGAAACGAAAATAACGATCTCATCCGGGAGATTCGGGCGCAGGGCGTGAGTGACACGCGCGTGCTCGACGCCTTCGTCGCCGTGCGCCGGGCCGACTTCGTTCCGCCGGAGTTCGCCGGCTCCGCTTACGAGGACCGTCCCTTACCCATCGCCCACTTCCAGGTTACCACTCAGCCGTCGCTGGTCGCCCGGATGGTGGAGGCGCTGGATCTCGTGCGGACGGACTGCGTGCTTGAAGTCGGTACTGGGCTCGGCTTCCAGGCTGCGATCCTCTCTCGGCTCTGCCACCTTGTCGTGTCGGTCGAGCGCTTCCCTGATCTGGCTGACGCCGCCCGTGAGAACCTTCGCAGGGCGGGAATCACGAACGCGCTCGTGCTCGTCGGTGATGGCACTGAGGGCGCGCCGGCGCACGCCCCTTTCCAGGCGATCATCGGCGCCGCCGCTGCGCCGCGGGTCCCCGCTCCGCTCGCGGAGCAGCTCGCCGAAGGTGGACGGCTGATTTTGCCGATCGGTCCCGGGGGCCATGAGGACGTGACTCTGTTCCGAAAAGAAGAGGGTAGGCTCGTGCGGCTGGCAACCGTCGTTCCCGCGTCCTTTGTACGAATGGTCGGCGCCCACGCGTATCCGGGTGATTAAGGATCGAGGATCGAGGGTCGAGGATCGAGGATCGAAGATCGCCTTACGCGTGAAGACGCGAGCTTCAATTTTCAATCCTGGATCTTCGATCCTCGATCCTCGATCCTCGATCCTCAATCCTCAATCCTCGGTCCTCATTGCGATACTCTCCACGACGGCCAACAGTTCATCGGGTTCGAAGGGTTTGGCGACGTGAATGTTGAATCCGGCGGCCAGAGCGCGGATGCGGTCTTCGGCGCGAGCGTGAGCCGTAAGCGCGATGGCCGGGATGTTTTTACCGTGATCCGAATCCAGCTTCCGCACCCGGCGCATCAATGCGTAGCCGTCCATGTCCGGCATCTGGATGTCTGAGATCAGTATGTCAGGAGGCCATTTCTCATATTGCTCGAAGACGTCCAGCGCTTCTGCCGCGCAGATCACAGTCTTCACGTCGGCCCCCCACTGGCTCAGCAGATAACCTGTCAGAGAGGCGCAGTCCGGCTCGTCATCAACAATCAATATTCGCATCCCTGCCAGCGCAGTGGAGCGAGGACTGTATTCGAGTTCCGGGTCGCAGCTCTTAGTGTTATCACCGTTTAAAATCGTAGTCGTCGGAATTGTTGATGAGGAAAACATAGTGATAACGATCTCGTCTTTGGGAAGCGGATCGCTCAAAATATCTCGGTGTCATATTTGGTTTCACACAACGTCGCCGGGCCGACAGCCTCAAATCCGTCTCAAAACTTCTGTCTTCGGCTAATGGGACACGAGGAAGTCAGTCGTCCATCGAAAATAGTTTTTCAGGATGTTACGTTCCGACTAGTCTTTGCGAAGAGAAAAATGGGGTTGTGCAATAAACAAATTTTATGCGCTGTTAACCTACAGGAAAAAGCTGATACCGCGCTTCAGCTTGATTTTCGATATTAAGGATTACCATCCCTTCCGTTCCCGCCAAGATTTGGCAACTGGCGTTCCATCGAAAGCAATGACCACAACATATGACTTTAGAGCCGGAACCCAACGGGTCCGCATGTATCGGACAAATGCAAAGTGTTCGCGCTTAGTTCATCTGACAGTAATGTTTTTAGCCATTATGTAGGGAGTAAAGATTAGCTGGAAAGCTTGAGAAGACTCATGAGTTTGCCGAGCACGTAAATCAGGGCCAGGAACACGACCAGAGCCAGACCTGACAAAACGGGCACGGTCCATTTGGAAACAACTCGAATAGAGGGCGTCTGTTGGGCGATAGATACTGGTGGTCCGCTATTGTCGAGAGCCGCGACGTCGATGGTTGGGCTTGGAGTCGTCGCTTTCGGTTGGGGGGTAGGCGTTACGCTCAGCGTCGCGATGGGAGTGGCTGATTGTTTCGGGGCCGGCGATGGAGTTGACGCCGGGGCGGATGGAGGCCTGCGTCGCGATCGTGACTGGCGGGCGTCATTCATTTCCTGTTCAGAGAAGACATCTTCTGGGCCGTACCTTGAGAGCGATCTCTTCTTTTCGGGCGTGAGCCCCTGCTGTGTCTCTGTCTGATCGCGGTTTTGCGGGACTTGAACAAAAGTAATCCGCATGGCGAACGCCGGTTGGGCGATCCCGGCGATCGCGACGAAAATAATCAATGCAAGTGAATGAAATCCGATCCTCATAACATTTCCTCGGAGTGTGTCATGGTGATTCAACCGAATCCTCACAAAGCGCTAATCAGCGCGTAGATGATCAGGATCAGCGTGATGAATAAGACGACTGCGATCCCGGCATAGATTGCTATGGCGAGACCGTTCCCGTTAGCGCCCGTTCCGGCTTCGGCGCGTCTGCGGCGCTCTCCGATTACAGTATCTCTCTCTCCGACGGCGCGGGCTTCCGCAACGCCCATTCTCCATTCGGCCTCTTGGCGTTCAATCGCCTCCGTGAAAGAGGGCGCGTGGGCGCGCTGTTCGGCTTCGGTTTCGGATCTGGCTTTGGCTTCGGCTTCGACGAGCGCGGCAAAGACGGATTCTCTTCCGACCAGTTCGTTTCTAATCGCCGGGGGCAGCGACAATTCGCCGGTAACCTTCTTTTCAATCTCCTCGGCTTTGCGTTCGGCCCGCACTCGCAACTCGATCTCCTTGCGGACGGCGTCTTCCGCAAGGAGGCGGCGCTCTTCGGCTTCGCGCGCGCGCGCTTCGGCTTCGGCCAGCGCCGCGCCGAATTTGGCTGCGATTGATTTGGTCCCGTCGAGGGGCGCTTCATCGGTTTTAATGCCGCAAAACGGGCAGTCCGGACGAGCTGTCGCCAAATTGACCTGAAATACCCGGCATAAATGCTGTTTCGGAGTCGAGCTTGGAAATTGATGGCAAGCGGGACAGGCTGGTTGCGGCATTCCCCAGTTGAGCACCGTGTGATGTTTCCGCAGCGCCTGATCGTCGAAATCAAGCATCGTCACCGCGCAGTGGTCGCAGACGTAGAGCCTCGGATTCAACGAGCTGTGACAGAACGGGCATTGTTTGACGGAAACACCGGCGAGCCCGATCTCCCAGGCGACGAATGTCTGGCAATTACAACAATATATCCATGAGCCGGAATAGGGGAAGTTGTCGGTAATCGTATGCTCATCCGCGCCTTCCTTGCACACGATGATGCGGCTCGTGCGCGACATGGGGAAGTTGGCGTGGTGCGTCAGGCAGTGGATTTTTACTATATCTGCTAGCATCGGGGCCGTAATTCGGACGCGAGCGGAAGTGCGGAATACAGAGTGGGGAGCGCTCCCTATTCCCCACTCCCGACTTCCACTCAGGTTATGCTCTCGCGGCCGCGGCCTGCACGGCGCGCCGAGCGTAAACTCGAGCCAGATGACGACGGAAATCGCCTGACGCGTGGATGTCTTCCATCGCGTCCGCGGCTTCCGTGTCGGCTTTGGCGGCGGCCGCGCTGACCGTCGCCTCGTCAATCGTCTGGCCTCGCAGCGCGGCTTCGACGGAAGCGGCTCTGAAGGGCTTCGGCGCGAGGCCGGTGACGCCGATGCCGACATCTTCGCATTTGCCGTTGGCGATCCTGAGCTGGGCCGCGACGCCGACGACGGCGAAGCCCGAAGCGGATTGCGGAACTTTCAGGTAAACCCCTCTGTTCGGCTGCGCGGGTTTTGGAACGCGAATCTCGGTGACGATCTCGTTCGGTTCGACGGCGCTGGTCATTATATCAACGAAGAAGTCGGATGCTTTGATCACGCGCTCGCCCGAACTCGATCGCGCGACAATCTCCGCGCCGAGCGCCAGGATCGTCGCGGGCCAATCGGCCGCCGGGTCGGCATGCGTCAAACTGCCGCCGATGGTGCCGCGGTTGCGAACCTGCTGGTCGCCGATCTGCGCGGCGGTCAGCCCGAGCAGCGGGCAGTGTTGTTTCAATTGGGCGTTGGCGGCGATCTCGGCGTGCGTGACGCCCGCGCCGATGCGGATCGTGTCGCCGTCAATCTTGATCATTTTCAACTCCTTGATGCGCCCGATGTCAATGATCGCGGCGGGCGCGGCCAGACGGAGTTTCAACACGGGAATGAGGCTCTGACCGCCGGAGAGGATTTTGCAATCGTCGCCGCGCCGGTCAATGAGCTTCAACGCTTCTTCGATGGTAGTCGGCGCGAAGTATTCAAAATTTGATGGGATCATATGTTTTCCTCTTGAAAGCTTTTCCTCACAGTCATCGGCCTTACTGCTTGATCGCCTGTTTGATCAGTTCGGCCATGCCGAACTTTTGGTCCTTGTTGAGAAACGACGGTTCGGGCGTCCAATCGGGCGCCTGCTGCAAGAAGGAATGGCTGTCGCCGAGCAGCAGCCCGATGAAGACTTCGGCCACGATGCGACCGCCGACGGGCCCGAGCAGTATGGGGGTTTGATCGTCTTTGAACTGCTGTTGCGCTTCGGCCAGGATGTAGAACCAGAGGGGCGCCCGTCGTTTGAACGAATCGCCGAACTCGGTGATGGGATGATTTCCCGGCGAGTCTTCTTCGGTCGCTTTGCCGACGCGCAATTTCTCGTCCGGGATCGGTTTGACTCCCATCCGCCTCGCGACATCCTGTCCCGACGGCAACCCCAGTCGCAGGCCGCGGAGCAAGTTCCGTTTCGCTAGCGAGGCGATGCCCGGGGCTTCCGTCGCAGGAAGTTGTCCCAGCGGATCCACGAGCGACGAGTCAATCTTGTAAGCCGGTTGAACCCGATGAATCCCCAGCTTCGGCGGGTTGTCGCCCATGTCGAAATAAAGGCTCCAATCGATCGCCCAAACGCCGGGGAATTCGCGGAAACCGTTGAGCCCCTGATCTGTGTCGGTCGGCGTGAAGATCGCAAACCGTCCGTCATTTTTCGGACCGCCGGTAAGCAGCGTCGTGTTCAGACGGTACTGCGGCCGGATCATCGAATGGCCGAAGCGATATGCAGCGACCGAAAATTCGACCGGGATAAACGGCTCGTTACGCCACCGATAAAACCGCAGGTTCGGTTTCGCCTCGTGAATCGGCTGATTGTCTTTCAGGTGCGGCAGGATGCTGTAGACCATCTCCCATCCGACGATGGTCGGCAGGAAATCGTGCAGCACGACCCACTGGTAATGCCACCGCACCTGCCGCTGAATTTCCTCGAACGAAGCGTTCGGCCCGAGGAATTCCACCATCGCGTTGTGAAACCGCAGGAAGACCGCGTGCAGTTGCGAGACGATGACGTTCTCATCGTTGCGCGGATCGCCGACCAGCGCGCGGGCGCGGCTGGTCTCGGATTTATGACGCGGCAGGTCGTGGGCGTTCGGGTCGAAGCTTTCCGCCCCGGTCAAACGGCGCCCGAGTTTGAAGTGACGGCCGTCGTCTTCGTACAGATACGGTTGATCCGACGGGCCGCGGCCGTAAAGAGAATCCAGGTCGAAACGCGGCGTGCGGAAGTCTATTAGTTGATCAGGGTCGTTCTGTTTTTGCAGGCTGCTCATCGGATCGAACGTGAGGTCGTGATCAATGAACTGGCCAAGGTACGTGAACCCGGCGGAGATCACAGAGCTCTCTTCCGTATCCACTTCCGTTTCGGGCGTGGGCTCGCCTTCGGGAACGGCGACCATCTCTTCCGCCAGGGCGTCGAGATCGTCGGGAAAGAATTTCGCCGCGGGAAGTGTGCGGAACATCCGTCCGAAGCGCCCTTCGAACATCGGCGACTCCACCGTCGAATCCAGGCCGCGCAACACGCCGTGACGCAGCGGGCGCGATGTCATATCTAACTCGGGGGTTGGTGAACTAACCGATTGATTATCGGCCATCTTTTCCTCCAAAAATTGCGGGGCAGGGTAATTAGCTGTTCATCAGACGCCAGAGCTTTTCGGGCCGCAAAGGCAGATCAACGTGCTTCACGCCAAACGGCGCGAGGGCGTCGATCACCGCGTTGGCGACTGCGGGCGTTGAACCGATCGTGCCGGCTTCGCCGACGCCTTTGGCGCCGAGCGGATTGACCGTGGTCGGCGTCTCGGTGTGATCGAGTTCGTAGCGCGGCAGTTGATGAGCCTTCGGCACGGCGTAATCCATCAACTCGCCGGTCAGCAACTGGCCGTTCTCGTCGTAGACGACCTCTTCAAATAGCGCCTGAGCCAGGCCCTGCGCGATGCCGCCGTGAATCTGTCCCTGGACGATCAACGGGTTGATCTGCTTGCCGCAATCGTCAACCGCGATGTAGCGGAGAATCTTCACATCGCCGGTCTCTTTGTCCACTTCGACGACGCAGATGTGCGTGCCGTTAGGGAAGGTGAAGTTCTTCGGCTCGAAGAAGTGCGACGCGACCAGCCCCGGCTCGAAATCGGGCGGGACGTTGTGTGGGACGTACGCGGCGAGCGCCACTTCCTGAATCGTACAGGTCTTGTCATTGGGCGCGCCGGCGAAGCGGCCGTTCTCGAAAGTCAGACTGGCCTCGTCGGTTCCGAGCAGATGCGCGGCGAGCGTTCTGGCTTTGGCCACGACTTTCTCGGTGGCGCAGGCCAGCGCCGCGCCGCCCACAGCGATGCCGCGGCTGCCGAACGTGCCGATGCCGTATTGCACGATCGACGTGTCGCCGTGGATGACCAGGACGTCTTTGATGTCGACGCCGAGCATGTCGGCGACGATCTGGGCGAACGAAGTCTCTTCGCCCTGCCCGTGCGGCGAGATGCCCGTCATCACGGTCACTTTGCCGGTCGGCTCGACGCGCACGGTCGCGCTTTCCCATCCGCCCGAAGGCAGCGCGATCGAAGGCCCCATCGCGCAGATTTCGACGTAGGTCGAAACGCCGATCCCCGTCACGCGGCCTTGCGCGCGCGCGGACTTTTGCTCTTCGCGCAGCTTTTTGTAGTCGGCGATCTCGAGCGCGCGGTTGAGCGCCTTTTCGTAATCGCCGCTGTCGTAAAACAGGCCCGTAGCCGTGGCGAACGGGAACTCTTCCGGCCGGGGGAAATTTTTGCGGCGCAGCTCCACCGGGTCCATGTTCAGTTCCCGCGCGATGATATCCATCATCCGTTCGACCAGGTAAGTCGCTTCCGGACGTCCCGCGCCGCGATAGGCGTCGGTCGCCATCTTGTTCGTGAAGACGCCTCTGCAATTCATCTGAATCGCCGGAATTTTGTAACAGCCCGAAAGCATCAAGCCGGTCAGCGTCGGGATCGCGGGCGTGAGCAGTTGATGATAGGCGCCGAGATCGGCCGTCACGTCGTATTTCAAGCCGAGCAGCGTCCCGTCGTTTTTAACCGCGACCGCGGCCTCGCCGACCTGCGCTCGGCCGTGGATCGTGGCCTGGACATTTTCGCGGCGCGACTCGATCCATTTCACAGGCCTGTTCAACTGCATCGAGATCCAGCCCGTGAGCGCCTCTTCGGCGTAGACATTCAATTTGCTGCCGAAACCCCCGCCGACTTCGGGCGCGACCACGCGCAGGCGGTTTTCGGCGATCCCCAGCATCAACGCCAACTGCGTTCGCAGCAAGTGCGGGATCTGCGTTGACGACCACAGGTTGAGTTGATGTTCGCCGGGGAAGTATTGGGCCAGCACGCCGCGCGGCTCCATCGCGATCGGCGCCAGGCGTTGATGATTCAACCTTTGGGTGACGATCTTGTCGGCTTGTTTGAAAGCCGCTTCGACATCTCCGGTTCCCGCGCTGTGAACGTAGGCGACGTTCGTGCCGAACTCCTCATGAATGACGGGAGAGTTTCCCCGAGCCGCGTTCTCGGCGTCGTGGACGACGTCGAGCGGGTCGTAATCAATCTCGATCAGGTCGGCGGCGTCACGCGCTTTGTACCTGTCGGTCGCCACGACGGCCGCCACAGGTTGGCCCACGAAGATGACTTTGCCTGTGGCGAGCACCGGGTATTTCGGGACTTTCAATTCCGGCAGCGCGGCGGCGCAAGGCACATTCCCGATCTTGCCCTCCACGTCTTTGCCGGTGTAGACGGCGACGACGCCCGGCGCGTTTTTAGCCGCGTCAACATTGATCGAATTGATCTTCGCGTGGGCGTAAGGGCTGCGCAGGACGGCGACGCTGAGCGCGCCGGCGAGTTCGATGTCGTCAACATAATGGCCAATGCCCTGGATCAGGCGAGGGTCTTCAGTGCGTTTGACTTTCTGTCCGATATATTTTGCCAGGAATGACATGCGGCGCCTCCTTACGTCAATCAGTTAGGGCGGCCTTTGAGGCCTGAGAGTTCATCCTGTCCGCCGCGTATTTTACGGCGTCAACGATGTGCTGGTAGCCGGTGCAGCGGCAGAGATTGCCTTCCAGCCCGTGACGGATCTGCTCTTCGGTCGGGTTCGGACTCTCTTTGAGCAGCCCGTATGCGGACATAATCATTCCTGGCGTGCAGTAACCGCACTGGAGGCCATGGCATTCCCAGAAGCCTTCCTGCAAGGGATGCAATTGGCCCTCCTTCGCCAGACCTTCGATGGTGGTAATTTCGGCCCCGTCGGCCTGGACGGCAAGAATGGCGCAGGTCTTGACGGCTTGGCCGTTCATCAGCGCTGTGCAGGCGCCGCAGATGGACGTCTCGCAGCCGATGTGAGTCCCGGTCAGTCCCGCCAGGTCGCGAATGAAATGAACCAGCAACAATCGAGGCTCGACATCGGCTTCGTGTTTCCGGCCGTTGATGGATAGATTGATTTTCAAGCGATTCCTCCCAGAGCGTCGGCGTTTAAGGCCGTATTTTGGGGCGAGAGAACGGGCGCCGCATCAAGCGGATGTTGTGAGGATAGCTGCCCGTCAGTCGCGTATAAAATTCGAATTGATCTTTGGGCGATTGCTTGTAGTTACAGATGGTCCATGTGCTAGACCACTTACAAAGCGGCGGCAATGTTACACTCAGGGGCGTCGTAATTTCAATCGGGTTTGGCGTTAATGTTGGATCCGGCGTCTCTGGCCGCCTGCTCAGCGGGGCAGGTGTAGACTAAACAGTACCGCGCGCGTAAGCGAGTGGTCGCGCCAGCGCGCGACCGCTCGCTTACGCGCGCGGTACTGTTTATCAACGAAAGGGAGAGTCAATTCTTTATCGGCTTCGATGACGATTCAGGCTTCGATGATGAATCGGTCTTCGAATCGGTCTTCGGGGCTTCGCCCTCCTTGCGCCGCAGTGACGGGCGCTCGGCGGGGGCCTTCTGATCCTGATCGCCGCCGGTGGCGGCTGGATCAGCGCCTTCGGGAGGAGCTGGTTGACGGCGTTTGAGCGTCGGACGCTTGTCTTCTGCAGGTCCTGAGCCTCCGCGTCCGCCCGTCGCCCGGGCGTTCGTAAACGCGACCAGGCGACTTTTAACCACCTGGAATTCGGAAGTGTTCATGGTGTATTCGCCGCGGTCCGGGAATCGCGCAATCAAGGCGTTGACCTTGTCTATGCGGTCGCCGACCATCGGGTGCGTCATGAAGACCCGCGCCATCGTGCCCGGTTTCTTCTTCTCCTGGGCCTGCAGCTTCTCGAAGAAAGTAGCCATGGCGTTCGGATCGTATCCGGTGGCCCACAGATATTGAGCGCCCAGCATATCGGCTTCGTATTCCGCGTTGCGACCGAATTTCAGAAAGCCCATCGGGATCGCAAGGCTCGCCGCCTGGCGCGCGGCGAAACCGCCCCAGCCACCCATGAAGATCAACGGCAACGTTCCCCAGTTGACAAGCTGGCCCTTCGACGCCTGCTCGACGCCGTGGCGCGCCGCGACGTGGGCGATCTCGTGAGCCATCGGTCCGGCCAGCTCGGCTTCATTGTCGGCGGCCAGGATCAAGCCTTTATTGACGTAGAAGAAGCCGCCCGGCAGCGCGAAGGCGTTGATCTCGTCGGCGTCAATCACCTTGATCGTGAAGGGGACTTTGGCGTCGGAGTGGAGCACCAGGTTCTGGCCGACCTTGTTGATATATTCAACGATGATCGGGTCTTCGACCAGCTTAGCCGAATGGTCAACTTCCTGCGCGAATTGTCGTCCGATGGCGACCTCTTTATCGAAGGAGTAGAAGTTGATTTGGAACTTGTTGATGTTCCGCTTGCCGATCAGCTCGGGGTTTTCGTTCTCAGCGAGCGGCTCTTTATGTGCGGGCTTCTGTGCGGATTTCTGCGCGGGATTGTTCGGGGCGCTTGTTTTCTGCGGGTTGTCTTGCGCCAGGGTTGGCGCTGCCAGAAGTAAGAGGCCAATTCCAAGCCTCAAGTTACGCCGAGCGGATGGTAATCTCATCTTGATTCTCCTTGCCGTATAGCTGCCTTGCAATGTACTGGCTGGTTCGGCTCCCGATGCGATATTTTCTGGAAGCCTCCCGCCGGTCTGTGCGCGCCATGCGCAATGAATGACTCGTCGTCGTTGAAAGGGAAGTGTGGAAATAATCGGTGCTGCATATTTGCTATCAACCTGAGCGCTCGTTTGACTGAGCGCTCGTTTTACTACGTTGACGCATATCGCGTTCAACTGATTATTGGGCGAAGTTACGAGCAGCGCTTTAAGTGGGCGCATTATACTCAGATAGAGCAAAACATGCTTCAAGTTTCTAATTAATCTTTCCTTACAGCCTCTACTGTTTTTATGAGTTTGAAACTGATTGAATTGGTTGGCGCTCAGGTCGTATGAACATTGTGAACATTGAATGAGTTTCACTCAGCTCTCGCTCTCTGGCGCAAGTCGTCGAATTAGCGGCATTGGCACGATATATGCGAACAACAAAAAGTAAGGCCTGAAATTCAGCCTTGTAATTCATTCACGCTAAGAGTCGTCTGAAGACTCTGGAAGGAGGAATATGAATTACGAACGTTTTAAGAAGACAATTGTTTCGCTGGCGATAATGTGCGTCCTCGCGTTTTCTACGATGGTGGCGAGTTTCGTTCCAGCCCACGCGCAGGGGTATTACATATATCCTTACGGATATCGGAGCTCATATGTTTACTCGTACCCGTCGTATGGCTACTACCCGTCGTACGGCTACTATCCGTCCTACGGCTACTACCCGTCGTATGGCTACTATCCGTCCTACGGCTACTACCCGTCGTACGGCTACTTTCCATACCGGCATCACGTACACTTCGGTAGGATTGGGAAGCTCCATTGGTGGTGGTACTAAGATCGGGGAAGCGTAGCGCAGGTGGAACAACTGGGAGTGGAGGCCTCAGAGCTTGACGCCTCCGCTCCCGAACTCCGCAGGACGCTTCAGAAAGCGTCACACTTTTTATTGCAGCCATTTCCCACTATATGCCCGGCACACCGAGATCTGGAGCGCGGCAAGACCTAGCCACCGCAGGTCACAGAGATCACGGAGGGTGGCGGCTTGGTTTTTTATGCTCTGTGCCC
>Ga0126383_10001549_pt1 | contig 14412 bp, 15 predicted proteins | sample PanSoiMetPlot_35_FD_96882 | JGI IMG/M metagenome (GOLD analysis project Ga0126383, IMG submission 96882) | Tropical forest soil microbial communities from Panama - MetaG Plot_35 | ecosystem: Environmental > Terrestrial > Soil > Tropical forest > Bulk soil | place: Panama | collected 2016-02-17
ACGATGTAACGACCTAATATTCTTCGCCTTCATCGGTCTCCGGCGGCACTACGCGGTCCTCGATCCCGTAGGCATGAAGCATCACCGCGGCGAGATAGAAGAAGAACAAGCCGAGTCCCCAACCGGCGGACGCGAATGCAGCAAGGAAAACAAAAATGCCAACTGGAATCGCACCGACCATCCAGAGTAACCCCGCGAAGATGTGTCCCTTATAAATGTGCCCCAGACCGGGAATGATACTGAACATGACCGCAACCATGTCACTCGCCTTGCCTTCTGCGGTTTGTGTCGCGCCGCGCACCCAATCACAGCGGTCGCAGCGTTCAGCATCTTTCGGCAGAAGATGCCCGCAATAAGGGCAGGGCATTTTATCGCCTGTGCTCGGCTCGGGCGCAGCCGTCGGCGCATCTGTGTACTTCACGTTCATACTTATCGAAACTCACAAGCTGCATGGAATTCGTCAAGCAAACAGAATCAGAATAGAGCGACGACGGAGGTACAAGCTCAATGCCAAACACAAAGCTCCAAACCTCGCAGCTGAGATTTGCCTGGGATTTGGAACTTCGAGGGTGCCCGCTTCCCCCACGCAGTGCACGGAAGATTGCCAATGTGCGCTATGCAATGGCAAACTCGGCATCATGGCGTCGCTCTCGGAAATTGTCAGTTACAGCGATCGGTTTCTGCGTATTTGCGAGGTGGGCGATTGGGACAACGCGCTTAACGGTCTCCAGATCGAAAATTCCGGCCGGGTGACGCGAATCGGCGCAGCGGTTGATGTTTCGTCGCGCGTTTTGACTGAGGCGCAAAAGCGAAACGTCGATCTGTTGCTCGTGCACCACGGATTGTTCTGGCCGGGGTTGCAACCGGTTCGAGGCGCGCTGTGCCGGCAACTGCGGCTCGCGTTTGAAAATGACATCGCCCTCTACAGTGCGCATCTCCCTCTGGATATACACCCGAGAGTTGGTAACAACGCACAGCTCGTCGCCGCGCTCGGGTTAAAATCACCCCGACCGTTTCTGGAAGAGAAAGGTCGGCCGGTCGGGCTGAAGGTGCGCGTGTCGCTGCCGCGCAGCGAACTCGTTCGTAAATTACAAAAGGCGTTGAATGGCCCGGTGAAAGTCTTCGATTTCGGCCCCAAGCAGGCGCGCGCGATCGGGATAATAACCGGCGCCGCCGGCTCGGAGATTTACCGGGTCGCAGACGAAAATATCGACACATTCATCACCGGCGAAGCGCCGCATTGGGCCGCAGTTGCTGCCGAAGAACTCGGTGTGAATTTTCTGCTCGGCGGACATTACGCGACGGAAGTGTTCGGCGTAAAAGCGCTCGCTGCACATTTATCGAAACGATTTAGGATGCCATGGGAGTTTATCGATTGTCCAACAGGCTTGTGAGGCGAATTCGGAAGGTCGATTGCCGACTGCCGAATGCCGAAGGAATTCCGCTCCTCCAGGTGAGGAAAGCGCGAGGATGCGTGCGCACTCCCAAAGTTTCCACGAAACAGAACGCCGCGTTCTATCGGTTTTCGCACGAATTGCTTTGGAGTGCGATGTGTCCTCGCATCGTTTTAGCCCGGCACGATCGTTGTGTTCGGCTCTTCATCCTTCTCCTTCTCGCCATCGCGCCGTTTTCGATTTTTGCCGCCGCTAAAAATCCTCCCCCGATGCACCTGCCCGGATACAAAGCTGTGCCGGTGCATTACGGGCCGATGAACAAAATGATCATGTCTGTTCGCATTAACGGGCAGCCCGCGAATTTGCTCGTCGACACGGGCGCGAGCCAACTGATCCTGGACACGGAGACAGCTGCGTCATTCGGAATAAGACCATCGCAACGCGGTCTTCGCTACATCCGGTTCACACAGATTAATGGTCAGGATTTGCCGGTTGGATTTGCGCAGAACATTACAGCCAGCGGCATGAATTTCGGGAGCAGCCCCGTTACGCTGCGCAGTTCAAATCACGCGGGCAGCGGCACCGGGGCCGGGCACGTGGATGGTGTGCTTGGGCTCGACATTCTGCTCCGTCACAAAGCGGTGATTAATTGCCGGACCAAACTGGTTTTCTTCAAGGTCAATCAGGGCCCCGGAATAAACCTCAGTTCCATTGCTTCTTCCGGGAAATTCACACAAGTTCCCATGCAGCGGGAGCAGAATGGCGCGCTTATCGTACCGTCCTCAGTCCGCGGGCAACCGGCGTGTCTGCTCGTTGATACCGGCGCGTTTGTCACCACCTTTCACGAGGCGTTCGTTAAATCGCTCGGAATCGCGTCGGAGCCGACGCGGATCTCTGCACAGTTTGCCGGCGGTGCGTCGAAACGGATCAGCGCAGCAAAAATTAACGACCTGAACATCGGCACGTTCAAAGCGCCGGCGGAAAAATTCGGGGTCGCCCCGCTGCCTTACTTCGCGTTGCAACAAGGCAACAGCAAGATCGCCGGCATCCTCGGCATGGACACGCTCTACATTTGTCACGCGATCATCGATCTCGATAGGATGAGGCTGTTTCTGAAGTGACTGCGGATTACAGGGATGACACGGATGAAACTTCCCTCGCGTGATTCGTTAAAGCGTTAAATCCTTACATCGGATCAGAGTAAAACCGCGGATGACGCGGATCACACGGATTCTGTTACAGCTGCGTCCGCCGCGACGGACGCAGCTGTACCGCGCTTTGCACTCCGCGCACTCCCTATTTGTTCATTTCCTGTTTTCCTGATTCAAGGCTGAAAATTACAACATCCGTGCAATCAGTGGTTTCTCTCTGTACTGTCCGTACCTGTGTCGTGGTCAAAATTCCCGGCTTGACATTCGCGGCGCGTGGATGGCAAAAAGCACCGCAAAATCGCGCACAGGCACAAGCACAAATGTCCGCCCCGGAAAAGCATCCCGCAAAAACACGTATCCTGGTCTTGGAAGAGCACCCGCTGCTTCGGCACGGCGTCACCGATTTTCTGAATTCGCAGCCGGACATGGTCGTGTGCGGTGAGGCCGACAACATTCGCGACGCGCGCCACAAAATTCACGAATGCAAACCGCAGTTGCTGCTGAGTGCGCTGCGGCTGGGCACCGGCGACAGCCTCGAGTTTGTTAAGGCGCTCAAGTCAGAGCGGCCCGCGTTGTTGATCCTCGTTTATTCCGCCTTTGAAGAAACCATCTTCGCCGAGCGCACGCTGCGCGCGGGCGCAGATGGTTACGTGATGAAAAGAGCGCCGAAGGAAGAGCTGCTTACGGCGGTCCGCGAAATTTTGACCGGCAACATCTATGTCAGCCACGACGTAGCGATGCGCGCCTTCAAGAAATCGCTGGAGACGCGATCAGAACATCACTCAGCGCGTCCTACTATTGGCGTTGAAAAATTATCCGATCGCGAGATGCACATCTTCTTTTTGTTAGGCTCAGGGCTTGGCAACAGCCAGATCGCGCAGGCCCTTAATTTGAGTGTCAAAACCATCGAGAGCCATCGCGAGAACATCAAACACAAGCTCGCCCTGAGTTGCAGCCGCGACCTCGTTGCCTGCGCGAAAAAATACGTCGAGGTGACTTTCGTGCCGCCGACGGACATCATTGGCCGAGGCAAAAAGAAGGTCGTCCGTTTCCCCGCCGCGTAGCGAAGAATTTCGGAAAACATTTAATAAGGAAAAGCAACAGAGCAAGAAGCCCTCTGGTCCCATTTCCCTGTTTCCTTTGCTCTTGATTCAGATCAAAAACCTCCTAATCAGGAAAGCACGAACCGAGGGAAGGGATATTCGACATTGCCTGCGGCGCGGCTAGTATCCGGCAACGACAGACGACCCGGCGAAGTTGATGAGGTTTTCATTGTTTCGTTTGGCGGAGAAATTACGAGACGTAGCGCGCATCGCCATGTAGCGCTTGTGAAAAGCTCGTCCCTTGTTGCCAACTCTCAAGCGGGCTACGAATCGCTTGGCTACAGACGCAGGCTGCTTGAAGGTATGAGACAAAACCTCAAAGATGGCCGCATCGGCGCACTTGGATGCTCAGTTTGATTGAGTTCGTGCCCCGCCGGCCTGCACTCGGGAGCTAAGCGCTCTGCGCATTGCGCTTTCTGTTTTGTGCTTGTGCAGTGCGACGTCGATAGCCACTTTCAATTCCGGCATGGTGTAAGGCTTCAGCAAATACCCGAACGCGCCTGATTCGACTGCGCGCGAAACCGTTTCAGCAGATGCGTGCGCGGTCAGAAATACAACCGGAACATCGAGGTGTCCGCGGATTGCGGCGGCAGCTGCAACACCACTGATCCCGCCATCCAATTGAATATCCATGAGCACAAGATCGGCGCGATTGTCTTCGGCAGCGCGGAGCGCGTCGGCAGCAGTGCTCGCGTCGCCGGCAATTTCGTAGCCGAGCTCAGTCAGGTCGTGTTTAAGCGCCAACACAGTCAGCGCTTCGTCTTCAACGATCAGAATACGTTTTTTTGACATAATGTAATTAGTTACAGTTACAGATGAACGGTTGCTTGTTGGGGTAACACTTTGGTTGAAAAAGAAATGGTTGCGCACGTTCCGCCCGCAGGCATGCGGTTGATGACGAACTCGCCGCCAAGCTGGCGTGACATTGCTTCGACGAGATCTATGCCGGTCCCGCGTTGCTGCGCAATTTCGGCCGGCGGGGGCACAAATCCGCTGCCATCATCACGGATCGTTAACGTTACTCGATCGCGACTCGTGCGCAGTTCAGCATCGACATTTCCTGCAGCGCGGCCATGGAATGCGTGCTTCAGAGAATTCAGCAGCAATTCGTTCGCGATCAGGCTGAGCAAAATGCTCTGGTCGAGGTCGAGCGGAACGTGATCGGCGCAAACGTTAAGCGTGAGTTTGCAGCCCGCCGGCTTGTGCGAGCGCAGCAGCATTTCAGCCAGTTCCTGCAAATGCGGTGCGAAATCGAGGTGTGACTGCCCCAGTTCGTTGTAGAGCTGTTCGTGAAGACGAGCCATGGCGTTGATGCGATCGCGACATTCGGTGAAAACATCGCAAACAGCGGGATCCGAAAATTTGCTGGATTGAAGTCGGAGCAAGCTGGATACGATCTGCAGATTGTTCTTCACCCTGTGGTGAATTTCCGTGAGTGAAACAGTCTTTAACGCGAGTAGTGCCTTGAGACGTTCGTGTGCCCGACGGGACGAGATCACCAGTTCAGCCAGAGCGGCCGACGCTAATACAAGTATGCCGGCGTTAATGTAGGAGAGCGCAATGACACGTCCGCTACGGGGCACCATCAAGTCGGCTATGAGCACTGTCGCTCCGCAAAGTACTGCGATAAACCAGCCTGCTTTTCGTCCTGCCCGCCACGTCGCCAACACTACCGGCACGAAATAAAAGACTGTGACGTTGAAGTCGGTAATGTAATCAATCCAGCCAATTAGCATCATCAGCAAAGTGGACCCGATTACCGCTACCGTTGGTGAGAGCAGAAGACCAAAACTATCGCGGAGCGGTTTGTCTGCCGCGATGAACTGTTGCCGGGCGTCGTAGATCGACGAATTGACGTGGCGCTGTAGCTGGACCGCAGCTGTGACCGCCCCGCGGTTCGGTTCCATCAGCACAATTTTAAGACAGTCGAGAATCTGACGCGTTTAAAAATACGCAGGATTTGCTGCCCCCTCTTATGGGAGAGCCGCTGATCGCTCCGCATTCTTATTGCTCACAGTCGTCACGTGAGTAACAGGTGCAAAAGGCTATGACTCCACCACTTCGCGCGGTGATTTTCGATCTCGATGGCGTCTTGGCCGATTCCGAACCGTGGTGGAACGAGATCGATGCGAAACTACTGGCTGAATACGCTGTCAAGTATCGCGGCGAATACCATGGCAACGTGCTGGGCGTGAGTTATCGGCTCGCGGTCGAGTTTTACAAGAATGCTTTTCACATCTCCGCGTCTGTTGAGAAATTGATGCGGCGCAGGGGCCAAATCGCCACCGAATTTTTCGCGAACCGCGTGGGCCTGTTTCCTTCGGCAAAAGCAACTCTGGAAGCTCTGCGGCAGATGAAACTGCACCTTGCGGTGGCGACCAGTTCAGTGAGCGCATCCGCGCGTCCATTCCTCGAGCGGACGGGAATAAAAGACTTCTTTGAAGTCATTGTTACAGGTGACGAAATACAACGGGGGAAGCCACATCCGGACATTTACCTGCACGTCGCGGAGAAACTTAACCTACCTACTGATGCTTGTCTGGTCGTTGAGGATGCGCTTTCCGGCGTCGCCGCAGCCAAAGCTGCAAATATGCGCGTCGCTGCGATTCCCGACACGCGTTTTGTGGATCCGCAAGCCTACGAGAAACAAGCCGATTATGTACTTGAAAGCCTTTCAGAAATTCCGGCGCTTATCCGCGGCATCCGCGTCTAGGGCAAAATTTTCGTGGCGTCGTTTTGGCAGGCGAAGCGCCTGCCCTACAATAGAAAAGTTCCTGCATTGCTGAGTTCTTGATTAGATTCTGCTATGACCGAACAAAAACGGTTCCGGGTGTTTGCGACGTCGCGCATCGGTGATGCGGCGGAGAACCTTCTGCGTACGCGCGGTTACGATCTCGAAGTGTTCCAAGGACCGGAGGCGCCGCCGAAGAAATTGATCATCGAAAAAGTGAAGAGCGGCATCGACGGATTAATCACCACGTTACGGGACCCGATTGATGCGCAAGTGTTCGACGCAGGAAAGGGGACGCTGAAGGTTGTGGCGCAGATCGCCGTCGGCTTCGACAACATCGATCGCGTGGCAGCGAACAAATGCAAAATCCCGTTCACGAACACGGCCGACGTGCTAACCGAAGCCACGGCCGAGTTTGCGTTTTTCATGATGGGAATGCTCGCGAGAAAAATGTGGCAGAGCGAACGGTTGGTGCGCGAGCAGAAGTGGCCATCGTGGCATCCGTTCCTGCCGTTTCTCGGCGACGAGGTCACGGGCAAAACCATCGCCGTCATCGGCACGGGGCGCATAGGTCTGGCGATGATTAAAAAGTGTTCGGGTTTCGACATGAACATTCTTTGCTACGACCCGGCGTATCAGAATTACGAATATATCAAAGCGATTCAGGAGTTGATGGACCTGCGTCATGCGCGCGGTATTCAAAAAGAGAAGACTTGGATCAAGTATGTCGAGTTCGAGGACGCGTTGCGAGATGCCGATTATGTGACTCTGCATGTGCCATTGCTAAGGGAAGGCGAGGCGGATAAACCGACGTTCCACCTCATCAACGAGAATACGCTAAAGCTAATGAAGCCGACCGCGTACTTGATAAATAGCTCGCGCGGCCCAGTGGTGGACGAGAAAGCGCTGGCGAAAGCGTTGACAGAGAAAACAATCTCAGGCGCGGCACTCGATGTTTTTGAGAAGGAGCCGCTTCCGGCCGATTCGCCACTGCTGGATCCCGAGATCGCCGATCGCTGCCGTCTCTTCCATCATTTCGCCAGCGGGGCACGGATCACGCGTCTGGATATCGATCCGGATAGAGGCATGGCCGGCCGCTGCGTCCGGGGACTCTTTGACGTCCTCGAAGGCAACTACGGCGGCGATCCCACAAAAATGCCGTACGTGGTGAACAAAGAAGCGTTCATCCCGTAAGATCGCGGCTGCCGGACCGGCTTCTGCAAATTGTAACAAAAATGTTTGCACGTTGTAATGACGTTGCTATATAGTTAACCAGATGGTTAAATATTCTTCTAGCACATTGAACCGAACCTTCGCCGCGCTAGCTGATCCAACGCGCCGCCGTATCCTTGCGCACCTGGCGCGGGGCGACCGGAGGGTGACCGATCTTGCACGGCCACACGCTATGTCGTTGCCCGCCGTGTCGAAACATCTTCGCGTGCTCGAAAAAGCCGGACTGTTGCGGCGCCGGCGTTATGGGCGCGTGCACGAGATGCAGTTGGACGCCAAACCGCTCAAGCAGGCGGCGCAGTGGGTCGAAGAATATCGTAAATTCTGGGATGATTCGCTGGATCGGCTTGCTGCGTACTTGGACAAGACAGCCAAGCCAACGCAAAAAAAGGAGGCGCACTAGTCCCGATGTGTCCTGCATCTTCGACAAACGCGGTCTTGGTCGCAGTTGGCGCAGCGTCTAGCGGTGGATTGACCACCTTCTTGCTCGTCAAATTTCAAGGAAGAAAACACAGAAACCAAAATCGGAGGAAACCAAGATGACACTGCAAGAAATAGAACTCGAAACAGAAACCAACGACCTGAATCTACAACTCACACAAGTGCCGGTCACAAGCACCGGGATGCTGATCCGAAAGCCCGTCGCAGAAGTATTCGAAGCTTTTGTCGATCCGAACATCACCACTAAATTCTGGTTTACCAAAGGCAGCGAAAGGCTTGAGGTTGGAAAGCAAGTGCAATGGGACTGGGAAATGTACGGCATCTCGGTTCCGGTGACTGCGAAAGTAATCGAACCGAATAAACGCATTTTGATTGAGTGGCCGGGATACAGCGGTCTGACAACAGTGGAATGGACATTCTCGCCGCAAGAGGATGCCACAACCTTCGTCAATATCACCGAGAGCGGCTTCACCGGCGACGGGGACGAGCTCGTAAAACAAGTGACCGGCTCGACGCAAGGGTTCTCTTTGGTGCTGGCAGGTCTCAAAGCGTTGCTTGAGCACAACATCAGCCTGAATCTTGTGGGGGATCGTTATCCCAAGGGAGTCGAACAACAACATTAATCTGGCGAGGTGAATTGAACGCGTTCGCGTCCACCTAGATCTGTAAAACAAAGCAAAGAAATAAGAGGAAACAACAAAATGAAAACCGCAGAACTAGAATTGAACCAGGAAATCGTCTCGGCGCAGGAGTGGGAGGCTGCGCGGCAGCAGCTTCTCGTGAAAGAGAAGGAGTTAACCCGAGCCCGTGATGCATTGGCCGCCGAGCGCCGGCGGATGCCATGGATGGCCGTGGAGAAGAAGTACGAGTTCGAGGGTCCCAAGGGTAAGGCAAGTCTGCTCGACTTGTTCGACGGCCGCCGGCAGCTGATTGTTTACCGGGCCTTCTTCGAGCCAGGCGTGGTCGGCTGGCCCGAACATGCATGCGTCGGCTGCTCCATGGTGGCGGACCAGGTCGCTCACCCGGCTCATCTGAACGCCCGCGATACCACACTGGCGTTCGCCTCTCGCGCGCCGCAGAGGGATATCGACCGCCTAAAGGCACGAATGGGCTGGCAGTGCATTCCTTGGTACACGCTGGCGGACGACTTCGACAAAGATTTTGGCGTGGACGAGTGGCATGGCACGAACGCGTTCATACGCGACGGCGACCGCGTGTTTCGCAGCTACTTCATTAACAGCCGCGGCGACGAGCAAATGGGGGGCACGTGGAACTATCTCGACATCACCGCGCTTGGGCGCCAAGAAGAATGGGAGGACTCACCCGAGGGCTATCCTCAGACCTCGCCGTACGAGTGGTGGAATTGGCACGACGAGTACGGCAACGACGAAGCGTCCGCCAAGGTCCTCGAACAGGTCCGCCGGGGCCGCGCAGCCAGCAGAGGGAGGCGACACAAGGTGATCGCTTCGCCTCGCCGCGAGCCGATGGAGGAAATGATCGACCGTGGGGCGAACAGATCAACATGTGATCGCGATCAAGGAAATCCGAGCCCGCAGCGGACGAATTTACTTTCCAACGTACGCCGAAAATCCGGCCGTCAACGTTTTTGGAATCATCGAGCCGGATACCAATGCAAAGTGAGTAAAAATTATGACTAAAACAAACGATTTAGCTGAAGCGATCATCATGGAGCGCACTTTCGACGCTCCGGTCGGACGAGTTTGGACTGCCCTCACCGATGTAAATGAAATGCGCCAGTGGTATTTCGATCTAAAGGAATTTAAGCCGGAGATCGGGTGTGAATTTGAATTCGTGGTGGAGCACCAAGGCAACACTTATCATCATCTTTGCAAAGTCACCGAAGTGATCCCGGAAAAGAAAATTGCTTACACCTGGCGATACAAAGGCCAGCCGGGAGATTCCCTAGTCACATTCGAATTATTTGGCGAGGCGGAGAGGACGCGACTGAAGCTGACGCACACGGGAATCGAAACGTTCCCGAAGACGCCCGCTTACGCCCGAAAGAATTTCGAGGCCGGCTGGACGGAAATTATCGGCTCAGAACTCAAACGATTCGTTGAGAACAAAGGGAAATCATGATCACGACAACGCGATCGCCCCAACGATGGCTGGAACATCGTGCTTGATCGTTTGGAAAAATTCGGAAGCAAGTGAACTGTAGATGTAAACACAGGAGGAGAAGAACATGAATACTGAAGAAGTTGCAAAGAAGGTGGTGGAATTAACGCGCAAACAGGCGTGGTACGAAGCGCTGGAGCTTTACGATGACAACGTCGTGAGCGTTGAAGCCTTCAGCATGGGTGGCGGATCACCGGAGACGCGTGGGAAAGAAGGTGTCCGCGGCAAAGTCGATTGGTGGGTCAACGCAATGGAAGTACACAGCTTCGATGCCAAGGGACCGTTCGTCGCGCACGATCGATTCGTCGTTCAATTTGACGCTGACGTTACGGACAAGCAATCGAAAGAGCGCAGGAAAATGTCCGAGGTCGGTGTTTACACCGTGAAGGACGGAAAGATCGTCCGCGAAGAATTTCTTCCGCGCGCGGAGGCTTAGCTCCCCCGGCCGGTCCGCACCCGCGGCCCTGCTGCAATCCAAAAGAGGGCAACGATCGCACTCGCCGCGGCGAGCGCGGCGCCAATCGTCATCACCCACCGGAATCCGGACACAAAAGATTCGTCGATTGCGCGGCGGATCAGTTCTTGTGTTTCGGGGTCGAGACCTTCCGGAACAACGATGGCCGCGAGCTTGGTCGATTGAGTCTGGACAGAGTGCGCTGTTGAAGCTGGCAAATTCGCGCTAATCACTCTGCGATCCAGTTTGGTTTTGAACACGTGCAGCATTACGACTCCAAGAACTGCAATTGCAACCAGGCTCGCCGTCCGCGCTACGGCGTTGTTCACTCCTGAGCCAATCCCCGCACGGTTTTGTGCGATCGAACTCATGACGGTCGTAGTAAGCGGCGCCACGGTGATCGCCATGCCTAATCCGAGAACAACCACCGCTGGGAAAAAGGTTGTCAAATAATTGCCGCCAATCGCCGGCACCAGCAAGAGCAGATAGCCCGCGGCTGCGATCACTGGGCCGGCCATGAGCGGAAGTTTTGGACCATAACGCGCAACAAGTCCGCCCGACCAACGCGAGAGCAAAGACATGATGAGTATGAACGGCAACAGCGCCGCGCCAGCGGCAGTCGGCGAGTACCGCTGAACCTGAATCAAGTTCAATGGCAGAAAAAAAAGCGTACCGCCGAGCGCAGCATAAAGCAGAAACGTTAAGAGATTCGTTCCAGCAAATGTCCGCGAACGAAACAGTGCGAGCGGCAACATTGGCTGCGAAAGACGCGATTCGACGAACAAGAATAGAACCAAAACGACAATTCCTGCGCCCAAGGCCACGATCACTGAGCGATTGTTAAAACCGACTTGTGAGGATTCGATCAATCCGTAAACCAGCGCGCCCAAACCGAGTGCTGCCAAAACTGCGCCGCACCAATCGACGCGAGTGCTTTGTAGATCCGAGTTTTCTGCGATTTTGCCGAGCGAGATCAATATCACAACAAGCGCGAGCGGAAGATTGATGAAAAACACAGCGCGCCATGAAACATGCTCGATCAACCAGCCGCCGAGAACTGGCCCAATTGCGGTGGTGATGGCGCTGAAGCCGGACCAAGTTCCAATTGCGCGTCCGCGTTCCTGCTCGGAGAAAGAATTACTGATGATCGCAAGGCTTCCCGGGACAAGAAGTGCCGCGCCGAATCCTTGAAACGCGCGGGCCGCTATCAATTGACGAATGTTTCCGGCAAGACCGCTAAGACCCGACGCGACCGCAAAAATCGCAACACCGAGCAAAAAGATCTGACGGCGCCCGTAATGATCGCCTAACGAACCGCCGACGAGCAACAATGCGGAGAGCAGAAGCGCGTACGACTCGATCACCCATTGCACATCCACCGCCGTAGCGTTGAGATTTGTTTGCAGCGCGGGCAGCGCCACGTTTACGACTGTTCCGTCGATAAAAGCCATGCTCGAAGCAAGGATGGTTGCAGCAAGAATCCAACGACCGCGCGCTTTCGAACATGGCGCCGTCTCCGGCCCGGCTCGAATTATGTTCTCGTCACAAGGTTCTTGAAGAACTGCCCGCATATAGATGGCCTTATAACGAAGTCATCTCGCTTCGCCGCAGTTTTTGCGTCGCGCGTAGATCGGCGCGCCAAACTCTCACGCGAGATTGATATTGTCAGTTGCCATCAGCCGATTGCCGCCGCAAGACGCCACAAATCGTTTCTGTGTCGGTAATGATTGCATCGCCTGCAAATTTCAGACTCTCGATTGACCGATTTGCAGCCTCTTCATTGCCAGCACCGCAGGCATCTGTAACCAGCACCGGAATATAACCGAGGTCGGCTCCGTGGCGCGCTGTCGGTTCGATTCCGATCTCAGTTGCTACGCCGACAATGATAAAGGCGTTGACCCCGCAGTCTCGCAAAGCAAAGTCTAGCCACGTGCCTTCGAAGGCCGACATCGTCAATTTGTCGAACACACCTTCGGTCGGGCGCGGCTGCAATTCCGGCGTGATCTGAATCCGGGAGCATCGCGCAAGAACCATGGACTCACCTGCCCAGGCGAGCCCACTCGTTGCCAGGCCATCGCGATCCGGAACTGAAACATGCCCATCAATTCTTTTGGCAGCGAAAGGTGACGTGAAAAGAACACGCGAACAGCAGCATGGCGAGCGGCATTCAGCACTTTGAGAACCTGTCCCGTGATTTGCCCAGGATTTTTGATTTGATTCAAGATTCCAACCTGCATGTCGTAAACAAGTAGGGCGACTCGCTCCGAATCACACACCTCGTCCAGCGTTTCCGGTATGCCGACTCCGTGGGCTTTCTTCATATTGCACGCTAGAGTGCGCGTTAGTGGTTGACCGCGTACTTGTCGATCAAGGCTTGGAAGCGTGGGTCGTTACGCAAGGGATCCCATACCGGATCGAGCTTGAGCACCGGAACGGTGAGACCGTTGGGGACATTGAGTAAATGATCGATGAGGCGAAGGGCTTCATCCGCTTCGCCAGTTAAGGCATAAATTTCTGCGAGCGAAGCGGTGATTTTCGGTCCATCCATGGCGTCCTGAGATTCGGGTAATAATCCGACGGCACGTTTGCCTTGGGCGATCGCCTCCTGTTTTCGACCGAGTGCCGCCAGGATAAGTCCGTGTTGCGCGTTGCGCGCCGGATCTTCAGGCGCTTCCCGCACCAACTTTTCCGAAATGATGCGGGCCTGCTCGAATTCTGTCTGCGATTTAGCCTTATCGCCTTGGAGCCAATGGATGATGCCTTCGAGTAAAGGCTTTGGGGCAGGGGCGTATGTCTCAACAATCAAGATTTCACCAGGGAATTTCTCTACGACGGCGAGCGCTTCTGGAAAGTTGCGTTGGAACATCAGAAGCCACCATCGCACCCAAGCCACCATTCCATTCGGATCACTCTCATCGGGAATCAAAGAAAGTTGTTTTTCGGCCATGCTGAGATCCCCCTTCGAAAGAACTGCCAGGTACGCTTTAAGTCCGACCGGCCCGAACGCGCGAGGCGCCGCGGCGATCGCGCGATCAAACGTCTTGTCGGCGGCGTCGAAATTGCGCAAGGCCATGTAATTCAAAGCGAGTTGGCTGAGGATAATTGCGTTTTTCGGATCGAGCGCGGCAGCCTTTCCCAAATTCGCGGTTGATTCAGCCCATTTGGCCTGACGCCGCTGAATGGCGCCGATGGCCATGTACGCCTGGGCTTCGTTCGGCAGATCACGTTTCGCGATCTCAAGCTCGGCGAGAGCACGCTCGTAATCGCGATCGCCATAATAATAGGAAAGACCGAGCGCGAGATGTCCCTCCGGAAGGTTCGGTTGCAAGCGCAGTGCTTCGTCGGCGTTGCGACGCGCTTTTTCTCGACGGGCCTGTGTAGGTTCGGAATTGTGATACATCCAACTCTCCACCATTGAGAGACCGGCAAAAGCAGCTGCAAAATTTGGATCGAGCTTGATCGCTTGTTCGAAAAGCTCCTCGGCTTTCAGCAATTCGTTGGGGAACTGATCTGGTCGGTTGGCGTAGTCGTGTGCCTGGATGAAGAGCAAATACGCATCGGCATTTTGCGTCGGCTGGCGATCCAGCCGTTCTTTTTCATTCGGGGAGAGTTTCGCTTGGAGTGACAAGGCAATTTTTTGCGCGAGATCGGTCTGGATTGCAAAGACGTCGGTCAAATCGCGGTCGTAATCTTCCGCCCAGATGTGCTCGTCATTGTCCGCGTTGATTAACTGCACGCTCACTCGCACGCGATTGCCAATCCGGCGGAC
>Ga0126383_10001551_pt1 | contig 14397 bp, 10 predicted proteins | sample PanSoiMetPlot_35_FD_96882 | JGI IMG/M metagenome (GOLD analysis project Ga0126383, IMG submission 96882) | Tropical forest soil microbial communities from Panama - MetaG Plot_35 | ecosystem: Environmental > Terrestrial > Soil > Tropical forest > Bulk soil | place: Panama | collected 2016-02-17
GCGCAAGCAGCAGCCCTGTCCCCGCAGGGCACAGCATTTGTGTTTCGTGTGGAGATCGCCGATGCCGCCCATCAGGCCGCCACCAGCAAGTTGGCACTGCTCAATGTTCAGGGAAGCGCATCGACACCGGCCGGTCTGTTAGATCCGGACCCGAGAATTGGAGGCAGCTTGTCCTTCACACCGGACGGCAAAGGATTGGTTTATTCCATTCAGGAAAATGGGGTGGCGAACCTTTGGGTGCAACCCCTAGACGGCACCCCAGGACACGAGATCACCCACTTTAAGTCCGGCGGAATTGGCGAATTCCATTGGTCGCCGGACGGCAGCAAATTGGCCGTGCAACACGAAGAAGAGACAGCTGACGTGGTTTTGTTACACGACATTAAGCCTTAAACCTTCAAGCAACGGATGGCATGTGTCTTTTTCAATGTTCCAAGGCCATGGCTCAGCCAGGCCTTGGTTGGCACTGGATTTGTTCGCGGCACGGTTTCCCCCAAACGATCCCCGGCAGGAGAATTCAACCCTTGCTCCGGCACTGCATCTTTTTCCCATCTCCGAGCGTTCAAGCGCCGGCTATCCAGGCCCGGCTCGCGCCGCGACCTGTCGCCGGTCAAATTAGTCTTGATGTCGAATCACCAGCCGCTCGGCATCATTGGCAATCATTCGCTGGAAACCTCATAAAAGGAAACCAGAATGTGTGCGGTCTAAATCTGTACGCCAAGTGCCTGAGACCCTATAGCTTGAAAACTCGTGTATAAAACCGTGCTATGCTGCGTCCAACTTTCCGAACACAATGATTCGCGAACTGCGGCTGGAGAATTACACGGTCATTGATAATCTTGCGGTTGAGTTCGCGCCCGGTCTGAATCTGCTGACCGGGGAAACCGGGGCAGGCAAATCCATTCTGATTGACGCGCTCGCGCTTCTTCTTGGAGAAAAAGTCTCTCCTAAGTTCATACGAGCGGGAGCGGATCGGGCGGTTCTTTCCGCTGTATTTGAGGCGGAAGGCACAACGGAGAAGGCGGTCACCCGGGTTCTTGAGGAGACCGGAATCGATGCGCAAGAAGACGGGTTGATTGTGCGCCGGGAGATCGCCGCGGGCGGCAAGGGGCGAGTGTTTATAAACAACCAGCCGGCAACGGTTGCTGTACTCAAGCAACTGGCCTCTCATCTGGCCACGATCCACGCGCAGAACGAATCCATTCTCTCGTTCGACGCGACCGCACGGTTAGAACTGCTGGATCACTTCGCCCTCAGCGACCTCGACTTCACGTGCGAAGCTTTTTCTCAATGGAAGCGAGCTCGCCATCAGATCGAGGAGCTCGAACGGGATGAACAGGACCAGCTGCGACTGCTAGATCTGTGGAGTTATCAGAAGAAGGAAATTGCAGAGGCCAAGCTGCAACCCGAGGAAGATGAGCAGCTGGAGGCAGAGAAGCGGGTTCTGGCCAATGCGGAGAAGATCTATAAGGCGGCGATGAATGCGTTCGACCTGTTGTATGAGGGCAATGGCTCGACCTCGTCGACGTTGAGGGCTGCGCAAAAAGCAGTGGAGGAGCTCGCGCGCTATGAGCCGAAGTTCCAGGAGACACTGCGCGCGCTCGAAAGCGCCCGGATCGGGGTGGAGGACGTGGGCGCCACGTTGCGGGATTACGCGGGTAGGGTTAATGCGTCGCCGGAACACCTGGCCGAGGTGGAGGACCGGCTCGCGGTTTTGGACCGATTGAAACGCAAATATGGGCCGCAGTTGAGTGAGGTGATCGCCTTCGGGGCCGATGTGTCACGAAGGTTATCCGCGGTGGAGAACAAAGATCAGATCTTGCAGGAACTGCGCCAACAGTTGGAGGGGGCTGCGCGGACGTACCTCGATGCGGCGAGTGCCGTCTCAAAAAAGCGCCATCAGGCTGCGCGGAAACTGGAGAAGCTGGTCGAGGCAGAGATAAATGACCTGGCCATGAAGGCGAGTTTCCGCATCACTATTTCCAGCGATGAGGCGGAAGCGAACTGGACGGGATCGGGCTTTGACCAGGTCATGTACATGATCGCCACGAATCCGGGCGAGCCGCTGCGGCGTCTGGAGCTGATTGCCTCGGGGGGGGAACTGTCGCGCGTGATGCTCGCGCTGAAGGCGGTGGTGGAAGCCAGGTCGGGTCAAGCGAGAGACGAACGAGGAGGGCAGCGTACGTTGGTGTTCGACGAAATCGACACGGGAATTGGGGGGCGGGCAGCGGAGGCCGTGGGTAAGAAGCTAAAGGCGCTTTCGCAACGGAATCAGGTGCTTTGTGTCACACACCTGCCGCAGATCGCGACTTTTGCCGACCACCATTACGTCGTTGAGAAGAAAGAGAGTGGTGAGCGTATCCGGACGGCGATCCGGGTGGTTAGCGGAGAGGAGCGAACCGAAGAGGTGGCGCGGATGCTGTCCGGCGCCAAGTTGACGGATGCTTCACGCAAGCATGCCGAGCAGATGCTCAAAGCCAATGCATGAGGGTTCGCAGTGGACTTACAGATAATCCCGGTCCTGAATGCGCCCGATTTTGAGCGACGCTGCGCTTTAGGATCAATACGGTATGGAATGGCTGTGGTAAAACGACGGCGGACGTTTCCCCGTTCAGCCACCCAAAATCGCCGATTACTGCTAATCCCCCGCTGTTCTAGGACTTACGTTGACCACCAGGGTACCTCTTCGATAGCCTTATAGGGTGACATTGTTGCAAAAAGTGTAGGCTATAGCTATTGAGGGATACGTGTCTGCTGAACGAAAAGCCGTGTTGCTGTTGAAGCCTCGGGGTTTTTGCGCCGGGGTGGTGCGAGCCATTGATATTGTCCGCATTGCGCTGGAGGCCTTCGGTCCGCCGATCTATGTTCGCAAGGAAATTGTCCACAACCGGTTTGTGGTGGAGGAACTGCAGGGCAAAGGCGCCATTTTTGTGGATAGCGTCGACGAGGTGCCCAATGGCGAGCGGGTCATCTACAGCGCTCACGGCGTCTCCCCCGAGGTGCGCGATGCCAGCAAGAACCGCGGACTCCGGGTCATCGATGCCACCTGCCCTTTAGTTACAAAAGTTCACGTCGAAGCGGTCAAGTTTGCCAAAGAGGGTTATTCGCTCATTCTGATCGGGCACCGCGATCACGACGAGGTCATCGGTACCCTGGGCGAGGCGCCCTTAGTGACCCAGGTGGTGGGATCACCCGAGGAAGTTGAGTCCCTGGTTTTGCCTGATCCGACACGGGTAGCCTACCTGACGCAGACAACCCTCAGCCTGGATGAAACCAGCGATATTATCGAGGCGTTGCGGAAAAGGTTTCCTTACATTAAGGGACCTGCCGCGCAAGACATTTGTTATGCCACTGAGAATCGGCAAGTTGCGGTCAAGCACGTGGCTTCCGAGGCAGATCTGCTCCTGGTGGTCGGCTCGGATAACAGCTCCAATTCCAAGCGGTTAGTCGAAGTGGCTCGCAGCTTGGGAACGAGCGCGCATCTGATTGATAGTTACAAGAACATCGAATCGGCCTGGCTGGAGGGCGTAAGGAACATTGCGCTCACGGCCGGAGCTTCGGCGCCGGAATGCCTGGTAGAGGAAGTCGTGAGGTTTCTCGTGACCAGAGGATTCGACAATGTGCGGGAGGTTGAGGTGATGCCGGAGAACGTGCGGTTTGGGCTGCCTCCCGAGATCGTGGAAGCGATTGCTGCCGCTCCGGCCAATGTTGCTGCGGAGTAAGTAAACAATATGGAAGAAAGCTCCCCCGCGTCGTTTACGAAATCTGCCGTTCCACAGCTTCGCTTCGGAAAAATTGATGATCTCTCGAGCCGGGTAGCGGCCAGTGTCGATGCCGCTCGAGAGTGTCTCTTATCGCTTCAGCATAAAGAGGGGTACTGGTCCGGAGAGCTGGAAGCCGACACTACGCTCGAATCGGATTATGTCCTGCTGCACACGTTGCTGGGGACGGGCAAGCAGGAACGTTTTGAGAAATGCTGCAATTACATCCTGCGGCACCAAAACGAAGACGGCGGCTGGCCGATTTATATCGATGGGCCATCGAACCTGAGCGCCTCGGTGAAAGCGTATTTCGCGCTCAAGCTGAGCGGCTACAAGGCGGATCATCCGGCCCTGGTTCGCGCCCGCGTGAAAATTTTGCAGATGGGTGGTGCGACCGAGGTCAACACCTTTACCAAGATTTATCTCTGCTTCCTCGGACAGTACGATTACGATGCCGTGCCGGCGGTTCCGCCCGAGATCGTTCTGTTTCCCAAATGGTTCTGGTTCAACATTTACGAAATTTCCTCATGGTCGCGGGCCATTCTCGTTCCATTATCGGTTTGCTACGCCAAGAAGCCGCTGAAGAAGATTCCAGACGAGATGGGAATTGAAGAGCTTTTTGTCGGCGGACGAGACAAGTCGCGCATGCACCTGCACTGGAGCGAGCGATTGGTCTGCTGGCGGAATTTCTTCCTGGTACTCGATCGCATGGTGCACTGGTTTGAACGCGTGCACATCCGGCCGCTGCGCTGGGTGGCGTTACGGACAGCGGAGAAATGGATGTTGGAACGCTTCGAGATGAGCGATGGACTGGGCGCGATTTATCCCTCGATCATGAACTCCATCATCGCGCTGCGCTGCCTGGGATATTCGCTCGATGATCCGCAAGTGATTCGCGCGATGGATGAATTCGAGAAGTTGGGCATCGAAGAGGGCGATACGTTCCGCATGCAGCCCTGCATGTCTCCGGTATGGGACACGGCTTACGCGTTATTTGCGCTAGGCGAAGCCGGTGTGCCGGCCGATGATTCCCGGATGGTGAAGTGCGCCGACTGGATTCTGCAGAAGCAGGTGCGCAGCGGTGGTGACTGGCAGGTTAAGAACAAGCAAGGAAAGCCGGGTGGCTGGTATTTCGAATTCAACAATGAGTTTTATCCGGATGTGGATGACAGCGCGATGGTATGCCTGGCGCTGAGCCGGGTCGAGCATCCCAATGGACGTTATCAACGGGAGTCGGTGCAGCGCGCGATCGATTGGATTTTTTCCATGCAATGCAAGAACGGTGGCTGGGCATCGTTCGACAAAAACAACGATCGCATGGTGTTTCAGCACATACCGTTTGCCGACCACAATGCCATGCTGGATCCGCCGACCGTAGATATCACGGGGCGCATTCTGGAAATGTTGGCCACATACGGCTACACGAAGGATGATCCGCGCGTCGAGAAGGCCATCAAGTTCGTTCGCACCGAGCAGGAGCCGGACGGCTCCTGGTTCGGACGCTGGGGCGTGAACTATATCTACGGGACGATGCTGGTCTTGCGCGGGCTGGAAGCTATCGGGGTCGATCACCACGAGCCTTACGTGCAGCAAGGGGCGGAGTGGCTGCGCATGGTGCAGAATCCCGATGGAGGCTGGGGCGAGACTTGCGCGTCTTATGGTGATCCCACTCAGCGCGGGATTGGCCCGAGCACGCCTTCGCAAACGGCTTGGGCCATCATGGGTTTGCTCGCCGCCAATGACACGCGCAGCGATTCGGTGGCGCGTGGCATTGCCTACCTGCTGCGCGGGCAGAAAAAAGACGGGTCGTGGGATGAGCCGGCGACGACCGGCACCGGTTTCCCCCGCGTGTTCTATCTCGTGTACACGCTTTATCGGGAATATTTCCCGCTGATCGCACTGACGACATACGCCAAGGTGATGTTGGAAAAGAGCTAGCACTCAGCATTCAGCACTCAGCATTCCGCCAGACGAGGACTGTAGCGGCACGGCATCGCTGGATGCTGTCGGTCGGAGCTGAGTGCCGAATGCCGAGCGCTGAATGCGGGCTTTTGTCACAGGAGCTACCGGATTTGTGGGCAGCCACGTGGCTCGCGTGCTGCATGAGCGAGGCGCGGATTTGCGGCTGCTGGTCCGGCCGACCAGTAATCCCCAAAACATCGGAGCCCTGCAGGCGGAGCAAGCAGTGGGCGACCTGCGCGATCCGGCGTCGCTAGAGAAGGCCATAGCCGGATGCGACACTGTCTTCCACGTGGCCGCAGACTATCGATTGTGGGTCCGCGATCCCGATCAGATGTATCGCTCGAACGTGGACGGTACTCGGGCCCTTTTGGAAGCAGCCCGGAAGAATGGCGTGCGGCGCGTGGTTTATACGTCCAGCGTTGCGACTATGGGTTTTCGGGCAGATGGTCAACCTGCAGACGAAGATTCTCCAGTGTCCTTGGGGCACATGATCGGCCACTACAAGCGGTCGAAATTTATGGCCGAGCAACTGGCGATGGAGGCGGGGAAGAGCGGCATAGACGTAGTGGTAGTGAATCCCACTACGCCGGTCGGAGAACAGGATATAAAGCCGACGCCGACGGGTCGGATTATTGTCGACTTTCTAAAAAAGAAGTTTCCGGCATACGTCGATACGGGGTTGAACCTGTTGGATGTGGAGGAATGCGCGCGCGGGCACGTCGCCGCGCTGGAGAAGGGAAGAAGCGGAGAGCGCTACATCCTGGGTGGAGAGAATCTAACTTTGAAACAGATTCTCGATAAACTGGCGCACATTACTGGACTGCCATCGCCTAAGGTGCGCGTGCCTTACGTGCTGGCGCTGGCTGCAGGGGTCGTGGACGAAATAGTAACCGGCCATATCCGGCGGGGCGAGCCGCGTGCCACCATTGACGCGGTTCGCATGGGACGGAAGAAGATGTTCGTGTCGTCAGCTAAGGCCGAACATGAACTTGGATGGAAAGTCGTGGCGGTGGACAATGCACTTGGGCGCGCGGTCGATTGGTTTCGCGCCCACGGGTATGTGTGAGTGCGGCGCGGCTGAGATGGCCGCGTCCACGTAGGATGGAGAATGACCAAGATCGCGATCGTCGCGGCTTTGGACCGAGAAGTGAAGCGGTTGGTTCGACGATGGCGGATGAGCGAGCACGAGCACGAAGGCCGTCGCTACAGATTCTTTGAGAACGGCCAGGTGGTTGTAGTCTGCGGCGGTATTGGTGCGGAGGCAGCACGAAGAGCGACCGAAGCAATCATCCGATTGTACTTACCCAGCCGGGTCTGGTCGGTAGGTTTTGCGGGGGCACTGGATTCTCAAATGAAGGTTGGGGACGGCTTTCAACCTAGCCGCGTGGTTGACGCTAGCGACGGCAGTGCAGTAGAGACCGAGGGTGAAGGTACGCTGGTTAGCTATGGTTCGGTGGTGCGGGTTGAGCAGAAGCGAAAATTGCGGCAAGCCTACGGTGCCCGCGCGGTCGATATGGAAGCGGCGGCCGTAGCGCGAGGCGCGCAGGCAAGAGGAGTCGAGTTCGCCGCATACAAGGTCATTTCGGACGAAAGCGATTTCGAGCTCCCCGCAATCGAGCGCTTTATTCGAAATGGCGAATTCCGTACGCTTGCTTTTATGAGATATACAGCCATACGTCCTTGGCTGTGGCCTCGAGTGATTCGCCTTGCCAGGAACAGCTCGCGGGCCAGCGAGACGCTTTGCCATTGGTTGGCTCAATCGAGTGTGCAACCAGAATCCCTGGAGAACAAACCTGCTGCACTGCATCCAATGAAACGAGCCTGAATATACATGGGTCTTGCCAAACAAGTCGCCGTTGAACCAAGGCGAACGAGCATCCCCGACACCATGATGGCCGCAGTATATCGGGGCACGGATGATGTACGCCTGGAAATGGTGCCGGTTCCGGAAATTGGACCAGGGGAACTGCTGGTTCGTGTACATACTTGCGGCATATGCGGCACCGATCTGAAAAAGATTGCTAGCGGATCGCATACCGCCCCGCGCATCTTTGGACACGAGACATCAGGCACGGTGGCGACCGTGGGCGAGCTGGTCACAAAATTTATCCCCGGCGACAGGGTAGTGATTTTTCATCATGTCCCATGTGGGGCGTGCTACTACTGCGCTCATAAAACATTCGCGCAATGCGCCACCTACAAGAAGGTGGGATGTACGGCGGGATTCGCAGCTGCGGGAGGCGGGTTTGCGGAATATGTGCGCGTGATGGATTGGATTGTTGAGCGCGGCACCGTCTCGATTCCCGACGATGTCTCCTTTGAGCAAGCCTGTTTTGTCGAGCCGGTGAACACTTGCATGAAGGGGATTGAGAACCTTCAACTCGATCGGGATGAAAGCGTGCTGGTGATCGGGCAGGGACCGATTGGAATTATCCTTGGGGTATTGGCCAAGCGAACAGGGGCGAAGGTAATCACTACCGACCTGTACCCGCAGAGGCTTACAATAGCTGAAAGTTTCGGGCTACGACCATCGATTGATGCCTCGCGTCAGGATGTAATTCAAGTCGTGCGGGAGGCGACCCAGGGGCGTGGTGCGGACGCAGTCATTCTCGCCGTGGGTGGCGACCGCCTGATTCGGACCGCCATGGACGCTGCGCGCCCGGGTGGGCGCGTATTGCTGTTCGCGCAAACCGCTCGCGGAGAAGCAATCATTGATCCCGCGGCGGTGTGCGTAGAGGAGAAGACGCTGCTGGGCTCTTATAGTGCGTCGATCGATCTACAGGAAGAATCGGTGCGTTTTGTGCTGGGCCAGGAAATGGACATGACACGGTTGATTTCGCATCGCTTTCCGCTGGCAAAGAGCGTGGAGGCCCTGCAGCTGGCCGCGCGGCCGCGGCCCGACTCGCTGAAGATTGTTATCCAGCCGGGCGCCGCCTGGGAAGGAATCTTGTGACGGGAAAGATGACAGCGGCGGTCCTCTACGGTAAAGAGGACGTGAAGATCGAGCGCGTGCCGATTCCCCAGGTTGAAGACGGCGAGGTGTTGATAAAAGTGCAGGTAGCGCTGACCTGTGGCACCGACGTAAAAGTGTACCGGCGCGGCTATCATGCGCGCATGATTGTGCCTCCAGCGCTGTTCGGCCACGAGCTAGCTGGAGTAATCGAGCAAGTTGGCGGCGGGGTAAAAGGTTTTCGCAAGGGGATGCGCGTTGTGGCGCTGAATTCGGCTCCTTGCGGCCGTTGTTTTTATTGTTCCAAGCATCAGGAGAATCTGTGCGAGGACTTGTTGTTCAACAATGGAGCCTATGCGGAATACATCCGCATTCCGAAACGTATCGTGCAGAAGAACATGCTGACGATTCCCGATTACGTCTCGTATCACGACGCCGCCATGATCGAGCCGCTGGCGTGTGTGCTGCGTGGACTGCATGAGACCGGAGTCGAAATTGGCGATACGGTGACGGTCATCGGCGGCGGACCGATTGGACTGATGTTCGTGCAAGTTGCACACGCGATAGGGTGCAACGTGATCGCGGTGGTCAAGCGTGACTCCCAGGTCGGAGCCGCCAAGAGAAAAGGCGCCAACGAGGTGGTGCAGATCACAAAAATGAGTGATCCGGTCGAGGCGGTGCACGCCATCTCGCCCTCGGGCCGCGGCCCCGATGTCGTTATCGAGGCGGTGGGACAGCGCGAGGCGTGGGAATGGGCCGTTGGCATGGTGCGCAAGGGCGGCACGGTCAACTTTTTTGGCGGCTGTGCCAGCGGCACGAAAGTTCAGCTGGATACGAACCGGCTGCATTACTCGGAAATCACCCTGAAGGCTACGTTCCATCACACGCCGGAGATGGTGCGGCGCGCCTTCGATTTGATTGCGGAACGAAAGGTCAAGGGCGCAGACTACATCACCGGAGAGGCGCCGCTATCTCGCTTACATCACGTCCTGCGCGATATGAGCGACCGCAGTGGCGAGATTAAGACGGCAATCATCCCTGGTCACTAGGAGATAAGATTCGCCACAATGGACACCAGAGACACGAGGGAGCTCGGACAACTTCGTGCTACTTTGCCAGCATTGTGGTGAGTTGGTATGGAATCTACTGTTGCGAGAGAGGCCTTATGCGGTGGGGGACACCTGCCGCCGGAATATGCGATTCCCGACGTCGCTCCGAGTGAAGCCGAAGCACGTCGGTATTGCCGGCGTCTGGCGCGCAGTCATTATGAGAATTTCTCCGTCGCGACGTGGTTTCTGCCGAGGCGCTTGCGCCAGCACTTTTTTAACGTATATGCCTACTGTCGTATTTCCGATGATCTGGGCGACGAAGTAGGCGATCCGACTGTGTCTCTTCATCTGCTGGACCGGTGGGAAGGAGAGCTCGATGCCTGCTATGGTGGCCGGCCAAAGCACCCTGTTTTCGTTGCGCTGGCAGAGACAGTTCGCGCTTGCAAAATCCCCAAGCATGAGTTCTCGGACCTACTGACGGCCTTCCGGCAAGACCAGACCACTCTACGGTATGACTGCTTCGGCGACCTGCTCGGTTATTGCCGGAATTCGGCGAATCCGGTTGGGCACCTGGTGCTCTACGTCTGCGGTTACGACGATGAGGACAGGCAGAAGCTATCTGATTTCACCTGTACGGCGCTGCAACTGGCCAATTTCTGGCAGGATGTCAGCGTGGATTATGCTAAGGGACGAATCTATCTGCCGCTCGAAGATCTGCGACGATTCGGCGTCCAGGAGAGCGATATTGCCGCCCAGCGGAACACGCCACAGTTCATCGAGATGATGCGGTTCGAAGTGGAACGTGCGCGAGAATGGTTCCGTCAGGGGCTGCCGCTGGTGGGGAAAGTCAGCCGGGAGTTGGCCATTGACATCGCACTGTTCAGCCGGGGTGGTCAGGAAATTCTGAATGCCATCGAGCGGCAGGGTTTTACCGTGCTAGGTCGACGTCCGGCGATTTCCAGGTTCCGCAGAGTGGCGCTAGTGGCTCGCGCCGCGCTGGGAAAGCTGGTATGAGTGCCGGCGTGCAACCTGCCCCTCGTCAGTTCGTGCCTACCCGATCCCAACTTGTCGTCGCCTATTCTGTCTGCCGCTCCATAACGCGGACCGCTGCCAGGAATTTCTACTATGCCTTTCTGGTTCTGCCGCGGACCAAGCGCGAGGCCCTGTGCGCGGTATACGCCTTCATGCGCCGTTGCGACGACATTTCTGATGACGCCTATCTCCCCGTTCGCGACCGCCGTATGAAATTAGCCGACTGGCTGGATGCGCTTCATAACGCGACTGCCGGAGCGCCTAGCGACGATCCCGTTCTATTGGCCCTGGCGGACGCGCAGCGCAGGTACAAAATTCCTATCGAACTGCTCGATCAGCTAGCTGCCGGAACTGCCATGGATCTTCAGTTGGCAGGGGAAGAGAAGGACGAGCCTGAGTTTCGACCTTCGGCGTTGTCGGTGCAGTACACCACTTTCGACGATCTTGCGCAATATTGCTATCGGGTAGCGTCGGTCGTGGGATTAGTTTGCATCAAGATTTTTGGCTACCGCGATCCAGGCGCAGAGGCGCTCGCCGAGCGCTGTGGACTGGCATTTCAATTAACCAACATTATTCGAGATGTAAAGGAAGATGTCGCGATGGCGCGAGTGTATCTTCCCTTGGAGGATATGAATCAGTTCGGCGTTACGGTGGAGGACTTGACCGGAGCACCCGATATGGTACGGCTGCGGCCGTTGTTGGCGAGGGAAGCGGATCGGGCGCGCGAATTTTACCGGGCGGGTGAGCAGTTGATTCCCCTGGTCAGTGAGGATAGCCAACCAGCGCTCTGGGTTCTGATTACGATTTATCGGCGACTGCTGGAGAAGATCGCTGCCCAGGGATATAACGTCTTCCGTGAGAAGGTGAGTCTGACGACTAGCGAAAAAGTCAGAGTGTTGGCCAAAGGGTTCCTCAAACGGCTTGCCTGATTTGCTGCCAGGGGTCGACGGAGCCGTTGCTCCAACCGGAAATTTCCGCTGATGATTTAATATCTTTTATCTTTCCCAACGCGCCATTCACTTCAGAAAACACGCCGATGATGCAAGATTTTTCCAAGCCGCCAACTATCGCCATCGTCGGTGGCGGCCTGGCCGGTTTGGCAGCTGGATGTGCGCTGGCGGACTCTGGCTTTCGCATCACGATATTTGAAAGGCGACCCTATTTGGGGGGACGCGCTTCCTCATATCAACATCCCGGCACCGGCGAGATTGTCGATAACTGCCAGCATGTTCTGCTGGGATGCTGCACGAACCTGCTCAATTTCTACGAACGAACGGGCGTGAGCGGCAAAATTCGCTGGTACGATCAGCTAACGTTTCTGGAGCCCGGGGGACGCGCTTCGACCATTAGGGCATCCTCGTGGCCTGCGCCTTTGCATACGGCGCCGTCATTCCTGCGCGCGCCATGTCTAGGACTGGGAGACAAACTGGGGATCGCTCGCGCCATGCTGGCGCTAATGCGTTCCGCCCCAAGCGACGACGGCAAGTCGTTCCTCGATTGGCTGCGCCGCCACGGGCAAACCGATCTGGCTATCGAGCGCTTTTGGAAGACGGTATTGGTCAGTGCCCTGAACGAGGAGCTCGATCGTGTAGCGGTGAATTACGCCGCCCAGGTCTTTCGCGAGTCTTTCCTCAAATCGGCAACGGCTGGAAGGATGGGCATACCCAGCGTGCCGTTGAGCGAGCTATACAACGCGGCCGGGGATTACATTCGTGCGCGCGACGGACAAGTCGAGCTGCGCTGTTCGGTCGAATCATTTTCTTCCGATCCATCGTCAGCCCAGCTCATGGTGGATGGCCAACAGCAACAGTTCGATCTTGCGCTGCTGGCTATTTCCTTCGACGCCATGAATCGCGTGCTGCCGATGTCGATCGAGGCTGCACCATTGCGGAAACAGTTGCAACAGTTTGAGAGTTCGCCGATCACAGGTATCCATCTGTGGTTCGATCGCGAGATAAGCGATCTCGAGCATGCCGTTCTGCTCGATCGCACGATTCAGTGGATGTTCCACAAGTCGCGCTTGCTTGGACGCGGGCGAGAGGCAGGCAGCTACGTCGAACTGGTGGTCAGTTCGTCAAAATCATTGGTCGAAAAGTCGCGGTCCGAGATCATCGCGCTGGCAGTCAAGGAACTGAGCGAATTCTTCCCGCGGGCGCGCGATGCGAAGTTGCTGAAGTCGACCGTGATCAAGGAAGTGAACGCCACGTATGCTCCGAAGCCGGGGGTAGATCGATACCGGGCGGCTAATGCTTCGCCGTGGCCGCGTGTGTTCCTCGCGGGCGATTGGACAGCGACGAGTTGGCCCGCAACTATGGAAGGGGCGGTGCGGAGTGGGCATCTAGCGGCCGAATGTATGGCGCGTGCAGCGGGCCACGGTGCTGCCAAATATCTCGTTCCCGACTTGCCGCCCGATGGGTTTATGCGATGGTTTGGCAGATGAAGAGTGTCTCCTCTGTGCCCATAGCCCCTTGGTGGCGCTCTTCCAGTCCTTGACGAGCCTGCTTGGCTTGCCGCTCGACGACTGCGCCGCATTGCTACGAACGCGGGGACTTTTCTCGTCGGTTCTCGCCACCCCGCTCCGGTGCTGAGCCGTGACGTGCATAAAATCCTATGCGCGAGCACGCCAAAAAATCCAACAACTTAGATCGAGGGGAGGAACGATCTCAAGATTTCAGTAATGAGCCAAGCGATTGTCAGGGAAGCTTCGAGGGCCGGAATTCGATCTCGGCCTCAGGAGAAGCCCGAATTCTGTGCATTATTTAGGCAACATATTCTGCTTCGTTCATACTTCAGCTAAATGGGAGGGGTAGCCAACAGCAAGCTTTGGAGGGCCGCTCGGAGCGAGCTATTTGTCACCCTTTAGAACGATTTTGCGGATGATCGTGCGCCGGGGGAGCGAGTCGGTTGAGTCATTGACAGACTCGTTAATGTAAAGAAGGGGCCTCCAGGGATCACAAGCAATGCCGTTTGGGAATGACAACCGTGCTTTTGAGTCATCTCCATCCACAACCCCGCGTTCGCCGTTGCCAAGAATGCGTTTCACAGCATGGTTGAGAGTTACCTCGTAAACTTCATGCGAGTCGAATGCAGTGACATAGAACCGATCTTGCTTGAAGCACAAGTGCCCTAGTCCTTTTTCGGAAACAGTAGCGAACAATGCGACCGTGCCTCGGGGATCCACCTTCAGCATTCTGTTGTCTCTGAAGTTGACTACGTACAGATTTCCTGCCTTATCGAAGGCGATCCCGTTTGGACACTTAAAAAGGTCACTCTTCGCAAAAGTGGAAATAGAACCGTCGGCTGCAATCTTTGTGATCGAGTTGCTGCCGCAGTTGGCCACGAACACGTCGCTCGTTTTTTGATCGATAGCTATGCCGACCGGTCGGTTCAGGCCAGTCCTCGCGAATATCGCCGTTTGACCATTCCGATCAATCTTGGTAATTGAATCGCCATAGAAGTTCGATTGTACGAGGTTTCCCTCGTGATCAATTGCGTTGCCAGATGAACCATAGAGCCCGCTCGCAAATTCGTGCAGTTTACCTTCGGGCGTTATCTTCCAGACGATGTCACCGAAATCGGAGACATAAATATTACCCACAAAGTCAATGGTGACGCCCCCGACTTCGTGCCCCTCAATGACGCC
>Ga0126383_10001552_pt1 | contig 14394 bp, 10 predicted proteins | sample PanSoiMetPlot_35_FD_96882 | JGI IMG/M metagenome (GOLD analysis project Ga0126383, IMG submission 96882) | Tropical forest soil microbial communities from Panama - MetaG Plot_35 | ecosystem: Environmental > Terrestrial > Soil > Tropical forest > Bulk soil | place: Panama | collected 2016-02-17
CACCATGACGATGCGGCCGGCGCGCGTACTCCGTGGGCCCGGCTCTCGCCCCATGGGTTCGGCGGATGGTTCACTTCGTCCCTGCGTTTCGCCCGGAACGGCAGGGCTAAGAACCGCACTTTGCGCGCACGTCATTAATAGCACATTAGGTTATATTGACTCGTACTTGACTTTATCTTGACCTTGTGGAAAGATTCGCGGCGCCAGCCACGTACGGGTGGCTCGCCCAGTGGGGTGATCGCCGCCGCCAGGGAGGGATTGCGGCGCTCGGCGTCCTGCCGGGCTTCGGCGGGGGAGAGATGAACAGATATTGGGGAGGGTGACAATGAGCAAGCGGATCAAGGTCTGCGCCGCGCTCGCGGCGACGCCCGTACTCGCTGCAATGCTGGTTGTGGCGACCGCACAGCCGAGCGGGGCGTTCATCCACGAAATGATCGGTGCATCGTGCCGCTTTGGCGGCCAGGAGGTGCAGCCGCCCGGCCAGCTCGGCGAGTCGAGCGGGAACTCGTTCATCCGAGCTCTCCAGGCGACCGGCGTGATTTCATCGATCGAGACGACGGCGACACAAGTGACGATCAACTTCGACCTCAGCCAACCCAACGCGAAGTTCGTGTCGGCGGGATTCGCGCTCAGGATCCCGAACGGCGCGGCCCCGGGAGTTGATCTCGTCCTCAACCCACTGCCAACGATCGACGGCTCAACGTTTCCCGCGTTCATTCACTGCGCCAATCTGAACCCCTAGCGGGGTTGCACACCAGCACAGAGACTGCTCGTACGTCGCGGCTGCCGTGGCGTTCGATGCCACGCTCGTAAGGCCCCGATCGGCGAGCGCTGGGATCGGCACCTGTCCGCTCGCGATCAGGAGCTATCCGCGGGGATGCGGCCGGGGCCCGCGACCCGTTAGTTTGGCCGCCAGCTCACGGCCCCACGCGACGGCCCGTTCGCGTTCGCCGTCGGCGAGCGGGCCGCCGGTGGTCTGGACGAAGAAGCTTCGCGTCCCGGTCACCGGGTAGCCCTTGCCGCGCAGCCGGCGCGCGATCTGCTTGGCGGCCGACCCGGTGAGCCAGGCCGGCTTGTCGAACCGGGTGCCGAAGGCCGCTGCCGCGGCGTGGCCGGCCGGCCGGCAGGCGCTCGAGCCAGCCGCGCAGGCTCTCCCGGCCCGGCAGAACCGGCCCGTACTTGGCGTAGGAGTCATCACCCGCCAACGACTGGTGCGCGCCCGGCCTGGCCATGCCGTGGGCGGCCGTGAGACGCGCTGCAGCCAGGGCATAGGATGCGAACGCTCCGTGACCACCACGCCCGGCCCGCCAAGCTGCTCACGACTGTCAGCGGATAGCCCTCCCAGCCGAAGGCTGAGGAAAATGACAGATCGGTGAGAAAATCCGCGGACAAACCGGTGAGAAGCCCGGCCAGGCGTCCTGGTCAGCGACGTGGACGGTGACAAGAAGGATGAGAACCTACACCCGGTCTAGGTTCTCATCATAAATGGCGCTTTCTCAAATAACTTGTCACTACTTGGCCATACGGCCAGATCGATGAGGATTTTGTCGGTGCGCTGTTCTTGCCTCTCGGTTACTTACGGTGACAGCATCGTGGTATGTCCTCCCGGCTGTGGGAATCCGGCCGGACGGGTGCGGCTGAGGCAACAGGCAATGATCCCGGCCCCCTTGGACAAGAGGCGCAAGTGATCACATTCCCCGGTTCCTCTCCAGACAATACCTCCGCGCCCGTCTGCGGGGATACGGTTCAGCTGGGCCGTTTGTTCCTGGTCAGGATGGTAAGGGCCTTGTTGCGGCACCCGAAGATCGCGCGCCGCGGACGATCACGCCGGGTCTGGGAGTTAAGTGGCCCAAGTGGCTTGTGATATTGAACAAGCTAACGTGCAGGAAGCAACTTTGGTGAGTCTGTGAACATTGGCAGCCTGCTGATAATGTCAGGGCTCAAGTGCGACCCCGTTAATGCAGAGACAAAAGTGACGGCCGTTGGCGCCGCTGTCCCCCGATCGAGCCAGCTCCCTCGGGGGAAGGGATGCTCAGCCGACCGGATCGGGGAGGTCGGCGGGGTATGTGATGTGGATCTCGGTGATTCCCCCGGTAACCAGTAGCCCCTGCCCGACCAGGCTCCGAAGATCTACTCAACGGGCAACAGCCGCCAGGAAGGCGGGTATTCCTCGGCCGCGCGGACGGCCACCTCCGGGTACTGACGGGCTAGCAGTTTCTTGGCGGCTGCGCGCGAGCGCTGGGTTGCGGCAACGAGAGTCGGGTCACCCCGCTCGATCTGCTTTACGGCCAGGTCGATGAGCTGATCTGCAACTGGCCCGCCGTCCTGCGCCTGAGTCCCGACCAGCACGGCGTCCAGGCCCGCTGGCAGGCGCGCAGCGTGCACTGTCACGACACCGGGCTTCGAACGCGTGATTTCTTCGTTGATCTCCTGCCGGGTGAAGGACACAAGCTGCCGGGGACTTGCCCGTTCGGCCCCGAGCCCGGCCCCCCGGGTCGTCTCCGCGAACCTGACCAGATCCTGTCCGGTGCTCTCAGCCGGTGTATCGAGCAGTAGCATCATCAGCCGGGCGGCGTTGCGTACCGGGACCCGCTCCTCCACGAGCACGCGAGCGAACCGGGCAAGCTGCGGATCGGAATACCGTTCCTGCATGGTCTCCACGAGGTCGGGCAGCGCCGGACGGACCTCGTCGATGGTGCGTCGCACCTCGGCCAGCGAGACGAACCAGGCGGCATGGTTGCATAGCTGTCGTTCTACGACCGCGGCGATGCTGGCGACCCCGCCGTCATGGGGCAATGGCCGTGCGGTGAACCGGACATGGTTCAGTTGCACCACGGCTGTCCCGTCTGGCACGGTGTCATCGACCGCCACCTCGATGCCCGGGAACGGCACCCCGAGTTTGGTGAAGAGGCGGCGGCGCATTTCGGCGAACGCGTCGCGGCGCATTCCGGTAAGGGTGGCCGCTCGCAGGGTAGCTTCGGACGCGCTGACCGTGATGGACGCCGGACGGAGCGCCTCAGCGGCGATCTCGGACAATTCGGCAGCCGTCTCGATGGGGTCGACCTGCTCGTCGAGGGCCGCCTTGAGCGGGGAGAGATCAGCGATGCTGATGCCGTACGCTACGACGTGCTCCAGCAGCGCGGCCGCGAGAACGTCGTCGTGATTACGGATTCCGGCCATCCACGCCCTGGCCAGCACCACCTCCCGCTGGTTCGTTCCGGCGAGAACGGAGGGGTCCCACTCGACCGCCACCCGGCACGCCATCGTTACTGCTGCGGCGAACTCTTCGCCGTCGCTGGACTGCAGCGCGGCCCTCGTCAGGCCGTGCGCGGCGAGCGCGTCGGACAACTCGTCCGGCACGACGCGGGCTGTCCGACCGGCAATCAGCACACGGGGATCGGTGCCTGCGTCCAGTGACGGCTCGACTCTGATCAGGAAGTGTGCCGGTACGCCCAACGCCTCCGCGTAGCCGCTGAGCGCCTGCTCGATCGCGTCGGGAAGCATTGCCTCCGAATTGGGGCTAATCTGACCGGCCGGCACGGCGACCACGACGTCGAGGCCGGGCCGCTGCGCAGACTTGACGCCCTCGCGAAAGGCGTGCCGCACCCCGCGGAACCAGCCACCCTTCCTCGTCTCAGTTGGCGCCATGGAACTCCTCCTCGGTGAGAACCCAGATCGGACCGGGCACGAGCTCCACCAGCAAACGCCAGAAGAAGGGACGTAGCTTCGTATCGCGCATAACAATCGGGCCGTCGCCGGCATTGGCCCTGTACCAGGCCACGATGCGGTCGGTCAGTTCTGGGACGTCCCCCCGCGGCAGCTCCCAGCTGGCCGGATCGGCAGGGGGCAAGCCGTTGGCCAAGGCGTCTTCCAGGTCGGGCGGCAACACCACGGCTGACGATGCCAGAACCGTCGGCGGCGCGAGGCGTGAGCTCAGTCTCCGGCGCACCTTCGGCAGCAGGTCCAGCGCCGACCACCCCGGTTTAGCTTCCTGCACCACGGAGAAGATTTCGTCGCAGTCGAGGATCGGCACCTGCTCTCGAAGCAGCAGCCGCAGCAGCCGGAGGATCTCCAGTCCATCGGCGCGGCTGAGCCGGTCGATATCCGCCCCGTCGGACGAGCTCGTCGATGCTGATGACAGCCAAAGGCCGACATCGTCGATAGAGAACAGCCGGGGCAAGTGAGTCCGGATCATGGCCTCAAGGTGACGGACCACAAACTGCTCGGCCGGCCAGGACCAGCCGAGGCCGGGATCTGGGTCGGCTGGAGAGGCAGACCAGTGGCCGGGTTGCGCCGTCAGCGGATCGATCGAACCGGCCAGCGCGTTCACCGCGGGAGCGCCCCTATCCAGTCCGTTCTGACCGGGGCTGTCCAGGACGAAGTGTCCTTCCACCTGCACCGTTCCCCCGGCCAGCCGGGTCTCGTAAAGCTCGATTTCGTACTGCCCGGCTTCCGCACCAGGCGGCATGGGCTGCACGTCGACCCCGGGGAATCTTCACTCCCGTGCTCTGCTTTACCTGCTTGCGCATCTGCTTCAGCGAAGCGAGCAGCTGCGAGCTTGGCTGCTGGTCAGCCGTCAGCAGGCCGTCGCCAAGGCGGATCGTGAGTGGAGCAACCAGCGGGAACAGTTGGGCGGCCCCGACGTCCTCTCGGCCAGCGCGGAGCAGGAGAGTGGGGCTGAGCATGTCCATCAAGTGTCTCGCAGCAGTCGCCGTCTGGCTGTCGCCGCCCGTTCCTTCCTGCAAGCTCCGGGTGGCGTTGACCACCTTCCAGTAGAGCTCGGGCCGATCATGCAGCTCAGCAACCGTCTCATGCAGGCTGGGCAGTCCGCTGCTGAGCGGGCCGGATGCGAGAGCCGACCGGAGCTGTTCGGCGAACTCCGTGCTCTCGCCGAGATCCAGGGCGGTGAGTGCCGCCTGCAAGTGTGTCATGGCCGTCAGCTCCGGCGGCGGGTCGGTCATCCTGGCCAGCAGCGTGAACAGCCGCCGGTAGCTGGCCAATGCAGCGGAGGGGTCGCCAGACCGGGCCAGATCCGCGGCCATGGCCCGCATCTGCCCTGCGGCCCTGCTCACTCCGTATCGTGCCTCGGGTACGGCGTTCTCGGTCAGCGTTACGTAACTGACCAGCCCTTCTTCAGCGTTGCCGCCTGCCAGCGTCATCCGGGCCTGTCCAAGCTGGAGGGCTTGCTTCGTGTCCGCATCCGCTACGGCGACGATCTCTTGCAGCTCATCCACTGCCGTCCTGGCCCGGTCCAGGACGGCGCGGCGGTCAGTAAGCGCGGATGAGATCTCATCGAGCGCCGCAATGCTGCCCGGATCATGCGGCCGCTGATCTCGCCGCTGCCGCAAGCGGGGCAGCTCTATTTGGTCTAGGAACAGCAACGCCACCATGCTGCAGGTGGCCTCGATGCCAGCCAGGAGATGCTGCTTCCCCCTGCTGACGTCGTCCTTGTCCGGGTCGCCACGCGCGAGCAGAATCTGGCCGAAGTCGCGGCGGAAAGCGGCCTCCTCCGGGTCGTCGTCGACGATCGCAGAGTACGCCTCCGCAGCCTCGTCATACCGCCCGACCAGATAACAGGCCCACGCGGACAGGTCACCGCGGCGCTCCGGCGTGGTAGACCCATCCCCGCCGCATATTCGTCCGTACGATTCCCGCGCCGCATCGGCTTCCCCCTTCAGTTCCTGGCAGAGCCCAAGCTGCAGGTTGTACAGCGTCGGATCGCCGGGCGGCACCGATTGGAGCAGGTCAGCTGCCTGTTCAATGCGGTGCAGCGCAATAAGGATCAGGACCTTGCGGCTGACCAGCCAGGGTTCGTCAGCGGATCGACCGCGCTGGTCGACAAGTTCGAGCGCCTCGTTGTCCCGTCCGAGCTCACGAAGCGCCAGGAGATACTGGTCGAAGACGACATCGTCATGAGGGGCGGACCCGAAGGCCACACTCGCCAGGTCGAGCGCGGTCCGGCGGTGGCCGAGCAAGCGATATGCCTGCGAGAGCTGGGCCATGATGCGGAAATTCTGCGGATCGCTGAGCAGGCCTTGTTCAAGTAGTGCCACGGCGAGCCATGACCCCCGCGGGCGGTAAAGGTCGCCGCTGCGTTCGTGCATGATGAGGGCCATCGTGATGTACGCCGAGGAGATATCCGCGCCAGGTACCCGAAGCTTGTAAGCCCGGTCCCAGGTCTCCGTTGCCCTGGCGAGGAGTCCTTGATCGACCGTGCCGTCCTCGTTGATGGCGCGCATCCGCAGAGCTTCGGACAGTTCGAAGGCGTAGAGACCCTTTCCGGGATCGAGCTGACACGCCTTGGACAAGTAGGACTCGGCTTTCTCCTCTTCACCGGCCCAGGCGTAACGGCGGCCGGCTTCCCAGTACGCTTCCGCGCTTTCCTGGTCAGCAGCGGCCGGAGCCGCCGTCTTCGCGGCAGATTCGGCGTCCTGCTGCTCGAGTGCCTTCGCCAGGTCGGCAAATGCCCGGCGTTGGGGGTATTCATCTCCTCCCCGGATGCCGGATTCCAGGGCTCTTCGGATGGCCCAGACAGCCGAACCGGGCTCGGTGCCACGGATCCGCCGACCGTACCTCCACAGCAGGTTGGCCGGGACCGGGGCGAACAGTTCCTCGGCCACCGCCTGCTTGCCGGCGACCTCGACGGCTTCGTCATAGTAGTCATCGGCGTGGGCGAAGTCGTAGGCGAACTCTGCTATCAGGCCACGGAGCACGTATCCGGCAGGCTCACCCGGGGCCAGGCTGAGCGCATTGCCCACTTCCTGGGCGGCCCGGTCTGCATCGTTGCTTGCGAGCAGGCATTCGCCAAGGGCGGTGTGCAAGGCCGCGGCGACATCGGACGGCAGGGCCGGATCGCAGTCTTCTGCACGGTCCAGCGCGCCCCGGGCGAGATCGCGCGCCTGAGCGGGGTCGCCCGAACCGCGGGCAACCGCCCGTACCCGCATGCACCAGAGCTTGAACTGTCGCTCTGCCGGCAGCGCCTTCGCGTATTCGCCGTCAGTGAGCATCTCGAGCGCGGGCAGACTCGCGGCGATGTTACCAGCCTTCGCGGCGTGCGCGGAGCGCAGCATGCGGCGGGAGAGAGCTCTGTCGGCCGGTAGGCCGACACTGCCGCTTAGCCAGATGCAGATGTCGAACCGCCGCGCGGCGAACGCCTCCGCGTAATACCCGATCCAGGTATGCGCCTTCTCGCCGGCTAGGGCGGCGACCTCCGTCGTCACCTTGTCCCGCCACGCGTCTCCGAAAGGCTCTGCCACGGAGCGGCGGTCCTGCCTGACGGCGAGGTCGGTCTTGAGGGCGGATACAAGTTCGGCCAGGTGACCGGCGTAGACTCCCGCGTCGTCTAGGGCCGAACGGGCATCCGGGTAATTTCGGCACTTTTCCAGCTGCGCGAGCAGCGCCTCGGCGGCCCGTTGGTAGGGCCGGGACAGCTGGATGGTGCGCAATCGGTCGCGACCACCGTCAGCCAGCTTCCGGAAGTCTTCGCGGAGCGCCGGGGAGGATGCCAGATCAGAAGAAATCACGTCGACTCATTTCCTCTTCGATCGCTTTCACGAGCGCTGAGAATATTTCCGCGAGCTCCGGCCGGTAGGTGTAGTCACGCATTAGGCCCGATATACGCCGCTTGACTTGTGACAGCCGGGGCGGCCAGTCTGGGGGCTCCCGCAGGATTTCCTCGGCCTCATCCCGCAGCTGCTGCGACTTGCCTAGGGAGCCGAGTTTCTGAAGCAGCAGGTCCAGTGTCGACAGGGTGGGTGCTGGCGGGTCCAGGAAGTTACTCGGGCCAACATTGGCCCCGGCTTCCCCCCCGGCAGCCGGGGCAAGCAGTTGGCTATCGACGCTTTGCATATACAGTACCGGAGAACCGAAGAGGCGGTCCTCCTCGAAAGTCGTGAAAAGGTCGTTCCGCGCTCCCTGGACCGCCTCCTCGATGCTCTGCCTTTCGGCCAGCCCTTCATAGAGCTTTGTAACGAACCGCCCCTCCGCCTCCTTGCTGAGTGGGTACTGCATCGCGATAACGGCGGGTATGCCCTCACGGACCAGGGCGGGGGCCAGACGCTCGAAGGTCGCCTCGAAGTCCAGCGGGGACGGCTCACACAGGTGCAGCACCACGAGTCGCACCCTGTCCTCCGGAGCCAGTTCCCAGTTCTGGCTGAACAGGCTGACCAGCACTTCTCCGCTTCGCCACCGGGGGCCGTCACCGTCACCGTCGTCCAGGTAGATTTGCATGCCTTCCTGGCCCTGCGACCTGTTTCGCTTACAGACCCCAATGACATGCACCACCTGCGGATAGGGGGGATTTCGCAGTGCCCTGGCGGCCTTGCCCTGATCCCATTTTTCCAGGACATCAGAGCGGATGCTGGTGCTGTACTTGGTGGGCTGCTTGAGCGCGGCAATCAGCCTGTCGCGCTGGTCCCGGTAAGCATCCGTCTCGGGGACAGTGACCAGGAACTGAACCACCAGCGGTGGATCCCGAGAAATCTTTTCCTTGCTCATCCCCTTTTCTGACGAGAGGCTGCGACTGAGTACAAGCTTGTTCTGCGCGGCCAGGAAATCGTCGTTGGTGAACAGCAGTTCCCAGGGCAGTTGAGCCAGCTCATCGGCGGACGAGTCGAACCTCAGCAACACACGCAGTGTGGCTGATTTTCCTACGGCTGCCTCGCGGCCCTCTTTGAATCCAGTCTCGACCTTGCCGAAAAAGATCGTGTCGTACAGATGCTGCCCTAGGACCGCGAACGTTTCACGGACGATGAAGTGCTGGTCCCGCTCGTATTTAACCTGCTTGCTCGCCCTCGTCAGAGCGGTCCAGCGTTTCAGCCACGAGCGGAGCACCTCGATGGTCTTGCGCCGGAGGGCACGCTCGTCGGCGGGAAACAGTTCCGGGCCGTACTTCTGCTTATCGTGTTTCGGGGTATCGAGCCAGCCAGTGACCTCTTTATCGGTCACCTCCACCGAGTATTGATACTCAAATCTCATGACTTAACCTCCCGGAGCTGACAGTTCCGGCTCGCCCGGCGGCGGCAGCAGTCGCGCGTCTCGGCTGTTGAGGTAGACCACCGGGATGCCCATCAGCCGTGGGTCGCTTTCATAGTGGACTGCCAGGCCCCTGCGGCCCGCCTGGACGGCCTCATCAAGCGGCAGCCCCTCGGCCAGGCCCCGGTAAAAGCCTTTGCTGAACGCGAGGGCCATCCGGTTGGTGACCGCATACTGCATTGCCACCACACATTGCGTGCCCCGGCGGATCAACCTGGGCGCGAGGCCGGCGAAGCTTGCGCGGTAATCGGTTTGCGCGCCGGAGCACGAGTGCAGGAAGACAAGCTTCGGCATGTCCCCCTCGTCGCCGAGGATCTGAGCGAGCACGGCCTCTCCCACCCAGTCGGCTCGTCCGGTCTCATCGACCAGGGCGATCCGGCCTTCCTCGCCGGGATCGTCATATTGTCCGTGGCCGATGAACTGGATGAAATCGGGATGGAGCTCGGTGACGACCTCGCTGAGCGTGTCCCTCGTCGGCTGGTGCCGCACCGCCACGTCGAGGGGAAGATTGCTGGCGATGTCCTCCAGGCTGGTCAGCACCGGCTCGGCGATCACTTCACCCAGGGTGGGATCGTCCGGCTGGGAGACGAGCACCAGCACCGTGACCCGCTCCGCGGGTGCTGACTTCGGGCGCCCCCGTTCCATCGGAAGGTAACGCGTGAGCATCAAGCGCCGGTCCGTGGCAAGGAAGAAACCCTCCCTCCCGTCACGATCCGGCACCCGCAGGTACTCCCATGGGATCGCGGCCAGATGCCCCAGGCCCCTGGCCGGAAACGCCAGCTGAAACCGGATCCGGTCACCCCGTGGTAGCGCGTCGATGCGCTCCTCGACCCAACGCCAGGTGTCTGACGGGAACAGAGATCGGTGGAGCAGGCTGCCGAACGCGCGGATGTCCGCGAACTGCCAGTCCCGGCCACGGTCCCTCAGCCCACGCTCGAACACCCTTATCAGCTCAGCATCGACTCCCTGCACTCCGTGCCGCTGGCCGCGCAGGATCGCATCGTTATCCCCCCGCAATTCCACATCCCCGTTCTCAGAGATGGTTACCGCAATCTCGCTGACTGGCATGTCGCCCCCTCGCGCGTTACCCTTTCATATGTCCACGCGGACACCTCCGGCTGTTTCGCGCGGATACTCGGCCCGATAGGCATGACGGTTCATGAGGAGCGGGTCTGACCAGACACCGGTAATGTCGGTCCGGTAGTTGAACACGATACGGCTGCCCGGTGATCCGTATGCAATGACCCTCGCGATGGCCGCTGGGTCGGGATGTTTGAAATACTTGCTGTCAGTGGACACCAGGTAGATCGGCGACCGCACCAGTTGCATGAGCTCGCGCGTGACGTTGTAGCGGCTGCCGTGGTGCGGAAGCTTGAAAGCGTCGACGTCGAGAACGGGAATATTCCGCTCGGCGAGCAGACGCTCCAGCCCGGCAGTCAGAACTTGCGGAGTAGAGTCCCCAGCCAGCAAGACGCTACGTCCGCCAACTTCGGCGAGGAGTACGATGCTGCTGGCGTTGGCCACTGACCCGTCCTCCTCGGTCTCGCGCTGGGCCGCCAATGCATCCACGTCGAGTCGATCGAGGTAGCTGTCGTCGGGACTGAGGCGCTTGCTGGCTGCGAGTAGTTCGAGCGCGTCGCGGGTCGATCCGGGCGCGATGCCGGCAGCGCGGCACTCCTTATCCCACAAACGCCGCAGCGTTCTCAGCGCGCCGTCGTCCGGCGCCAGGACGGTCAGTGTCAGCCCGCCAGGCAGTTCCACGCGGGGCAACTGCATGCCGCGCTGCCGCTGCACGGCGGCGGATGAGAACGCCACATTCAATGGGATCCGGCGTTCCTCTAGCAGAGCACTGAGGATTTCCCCCTGCGCGGGCCCGAGAGTATCGTCGGGCGGGAGCTGGCGGTATCCGTTGAACCAGACCTCAGAGATCTCTATGGCGAGATCAGCGTCATTGACCAGCTTGATGACACCCTCTATGTGGTCGGCATCCACATGAGTCATAACCATGAGGTCAAGACGTCGAGGACTCGGTTCGATCTTGCCTAGCCGCTCCGAAATCGCGCGGTACGAACGGGCGGGCCCGCCGTCCACCAGAATCCGCCGCGGCGCCTGCGCGTCACCGTATTCGATCAGGACGCTATCGCCCTGTCCCGCCGGGAGCAGTACCACACTCAACCTGGCAGTACTTTGGTCTCGCTGCGCTGTCCCCATCTCTACCGCCCCCCAACGATCAGATGGTAGCCAATATTCAAGCGGAACCTCTGCGCGTTGTAAAGTCCTTATCGGACCGGTCCATGTTGAGGCAACGAATTGACGGATGACGAGGTCTTGTCGAGCTGACCTGATCGCTGTTGCAGTGTCTGGAGTTCCTGGCGGGCCGGTGCTTGCCGAACGCCACGCTGACCGGTTGCCGTCCTCGCGAATCCGCGCTGTTGGGTGAGCCGCCGCGCAGGCGCGCGCCGCGGTCTTCCTGATCCAGTTGCCCGGATCGGCGAAGAGCGGCCCAGGGCGGAGTCTTGGTTGCCTGCAAGTGTGGGATCTTCATAGAAGTCTTGACGGCCGGGCACCGGGTCGATGACGGGGCTGGGGATAATCGTTGCGGATCCGCCGGGAATGTAGTAGGTATCTGGCAGGGATCGGCTATTACACCGCGGATGCCAGGTATCCGTCGCGCGGATTGCGTGAGTTATTCTCCACTCTGGTCCTGTGGTGTGGCGGGGAGGGGTCATGCCGACGCCCGAGGATTCGCCTCAGGCGCTGGGCGCCTTGCGTTTGGGCTGGTACGTGGCTGAGGTCCGGGGCCGGAATCGGCCCGGCGGCCGACAGCCAATAGCGGATCCAATGCCGAACCGCCTGGACCATGTCCTGCCGATGCGCATCGAGCGCACCGGTCCCGAACTGCGGATCGAGGCGCAAGCGGTGCTGGGCAAGCTGGCTGGTGTTCTCGGTGTGGATGCGGTCACCGTCAATGGCCAGGAGCAAGACCGGACGACCGTCGTCGATCAGCGGGCCCGCGCGCTGGCGCAGGTCACGCCGGGCAGTCAGGCCGCGGCCGAGGCGTGGGACGCCCTGGCCGCCAGCCTCTGCGATCGGGATGCCCATGCGCAGGGACACCCCGGCCGCCGGGTCCGACATGCAGTCCGCGGCCTACCGGCTCGGTCGAGGGCTGGCCGAGGTCTACTGGGCGCTCAATCTCGCTGCAGCGTGCGATCCGCTGACCCCGGACTGCTGGGAGTTCCTGCCCGGCGAGCACCGCTGCGCGGAGCTGACCCGGCTGACCGGCCGGCCCACCACCGCATAGCACCGCAGATAATGACCGCGGACGCACATCACTGCCCCTGGCAGCCGCTCATAGAGCGCCGGGATCGCCCATAGTGATTGATACGGAGGTCTTGTTATGGCCCGGATAGGAATTGCGCTCTCAGGCGGGGGTCACCGTGCCACCATCTGGGGTATCGGGGTTCTGCTTTACCTGGCAGATGCCGGCAGGCAGCAGGATGTCGGGGTTATCGCCTCGGTATCGGGCGGCTCGATCGCCAATGGCGTCGTGGCGCACGAAATGGACTACGCGGGAACCAGCCCGGACGAGTTGCGGGCCAGGCTCGGGCCGCTACTGCACCATGTTGCCTACACGGGGCTGTTTTTCTGGGGCCCGAGCACGAACGCCTTCGTCATCACAGTCTTCGCGCTGCTGGGCCTTGGCGCGCTGGGAACCCTGGCCGGGCTGGTGCTGGCCTTCCTCGGCGGGATCGGCGCCTGGCCCGGCGTGGTCTTGCTCGCCTCGCTGCTGGTCCTGGGCGCGGGGGTGCTGGTCTTCACCCGCCGCAGCGCCGTCGTGGACTCCGCGCTGACTCGCACGCACTTCAGCCGCGACGGCCGGCCGACGCCACTGGCCGATGTCGCGCGGTCGCTGGACCATGTGATGTGCGCGACCGAACTGCAAGCCGGTGAGCACTTCTATCTCGCCCCGACCTTCCTGTACTCCTACCGGTTCGGCAGCGGAAATCCAGCGGGCATGCGGCTGTCCACCGCGGTGCAGGCCTCGGCGTGCCTGCCCGGCGCGTTCGCCGCCCGGCGGCTGCCCACCGCGCCGTACCGGTTCCGGCGCGACCCGTCGGTCACCGAGCCGGCGCAGATACCCGGCCAGGCGCTACTGACCGACGGCGGCGTCTATGACAACATGGCCGACCAGTGGCTGGACGGCCTGGCCTCCCGGATCCGCGGCAACCCCGAACTGCCGGTCAAGACGCGGGCGGTGGACGAGGTCATCGTGGTGAACAGCTCGGCCGGCCCGCCGTGGACGGCGGCGGGCGCGAGCTGGCTGCCGGTCCGCAGCGAGCTGACCACGCTGCTGCGGGTCAAGGACGTGCAGTACGCGATATCGACCAGCACCCGGCGGCACAACCTGGTCACCGCCTGGGAGGCCGCCGCCAGCACAGGCCGGGGCATCCAGGGCACGCTGGTGAGCATTGCCCAGTCCCCCTTCGAGGTGCCCGATGCCTTCTGCCCCGCTGGCGCCCCGTGGCCGCAACGCTCTGAGCGGGCCCGCCAGGCTCTGGCCTGGCTCGGCGACACCGAGCAGAACCGGGCGGCCTGGGCCGCGACCGCCGCGGCCAGCCGCTCGGTGCCCACCGTGTTGCGCAAGCTCGGCCCCGACTCGACGGCGCGGCTGCTCCGGCACGCCTACGTCCTGGCCGCCTGCAACCTGCATGTCCTGCTGGACGGCTTCGCACTGCCGTCTGCCCCGCCCAGCGAGGAAGAATTCCGCGCGCTCATCGGAGAACGCTGAAAACGGAAAAGAGAGGGATCCCCCCCCGATCGGGATCGGAACCTCAACTCAACGGGCACCGCCGGAATGATCCTTTGACACAAAGGAGAGCTACGAGAGTGAGGCCCTCCGGCCCTGGTGGGCGACACTGGGATTGAACCCGTGACTCCACCGTGTCAATCGATTGAACGATCCATTTCGACATGCGTCAGCCGGGCAGGAGCGGGCTCGGCGTGGCGCCTCGCTCTTGGTCGCTTAGAGTGGCGGCATCGCGATCTGTCCTCTGGCCACGAACATCCTGGCGGACGAGCCGGGGTGAGGTCCGCCGGACGAACGGCCTGGTTGCCGAGACTGCATCACGGGTGGGCTTCACCGCTCGCACAAAGGCCTGGAGGCCGCCGGGTTGGTGTGCGGGGGGCACCGTGACGATCCCTGACCGACCACCTGACGGGGCACGATGCCTAGCCTGCGGACCCGGCGGCAGCGGCTCCGGCAGCAGCGGTGATGGCAACCATGACTGCGGCCATCGTCGCCTCGATCGCCTTGCGGACCGCCTCGGATGCCCAGTTGCCCTTGGCGATCTCCTCTGCCCG
>Ga0126383_10001554_pt1 | contig 14385 bp, 20 predicted proteins | sample PanSoiMetPlot_35_FD_96882 | JGI IMG/M metagenome (GOLD analysis project Ga0126383, IMG submission 96882) | Tropical forest soil microbial communities from Panama - MetaG Plot_35 | ecosystem: Environmental > Terrestrial > Soil > Tropical forest > Bulk soil | place: Panama | collected 2016-02-17
CGTTGGTGGCTGGCCGCCTCCACCCTTGACGGCGGTGTCGGCTCCTCGGTCTCGCTGGCGTTCATCGATGAGGCCTGGCGGGTGGGGCGCGAGGTGGTGGACGGCTCGATCGCGCCGACGATGCTCGAGCGCGCCTCGCCGCAACTGATTCTCGTTTCGACGGCGGGCGACGGCGGCTCGAAGCTGCTGCTCGAGGATCGGGACGCGGCAATCCTCGAGCTCGAGACGCCGGCGGAGGCGCGGATTCTGCTGCTCGAGTGGTCGGCGCCGCCCGAGTCCTACCCCGACGACCGCGAGGCCTGGCGGCAGGCCTCGCCGCATTGGACGCGGCAGCGGCAAGAGGCGCTCGAGCACGCCTGGGCGACCACACCGTCCGAGACCGAGTTTCGCCGCCAGTATTTGAATCAGTGGGTGATCGCGGCCCGCTCGTGGATTGCGCCCTCTCAGTGGCAGGAGGCGGCGCGGCCCGGGCTCGAGCTCCCGGCCAAGCCGGCCGGGACGATCGCGATCAACGATTTGGAAGGGCGGCCGGGCTCCTGCGGCTACGTGCTCGCGGTCGCCGACGATGAGCGGCGCGTGAGAGTGTCCGGCCGTGCGTTCCCGTCGCGGCGCGCCTTGTGGGCGGCGCTCGAGGAGCTGACCGCCGCCCGCCGCGGCGTCGACCTGCTCTACCCGGCGTCATTCCAGGCGCACGTGGAGCGGCTGAAAGGGATTCGTACCGTCAAGGTGGGGACGCTCGAGCAGCGCGCCGGCTACGGGCCAACGCTGATCGCGCTCACCGAGGGGCGGTTCGAGCACGATGGCGACTCGGAGCTGTCGCGGCAAATGCTGGCGGCCACCCCGGTCACGGTGCCGGACGTGGGCACCGCCCTGAGCGCGAAGCGCTCGCCGGGCCCGATCTTCCTCGCCCGCGCGGCCGTGTGGGCGGTCGGCTACGAACTGCGGCCGGAGCGCCGCAAAACCGCGCGGATTGTGACCGGCTAGTCCGGTCGGGGTATGGCGCCCGCCGCGCCGGCGGCGGATCCTCCACGGTATGCGTTGGCGCCGCTCGAACGTGGTCGAATTGGCGGCGGCACGCGACCGCGTCGAGGTGCTGTCGCTGCCAACGTCCGGCCGGCCCCTGGTTGGCGTGCCGCCGCGCTACCCGTCCGGCACGCCGCTCGAGCTCGCACAAATCGACTGGTTGCCGTTCGCCTCCGGCCTCTCCCGTATGCAGGCGATCACGATCCCGGCGGTAATGGCGGCCCGCAACCTGATTTGCGGCACCGTCTGCCAACTCGAGCTCTACCGCTACCGCTCCGACGTGCGCCTCGACCCGGGCTACCTGCTCACCAAACCGGATCCCTCGACGGCGATCACGCAAACGCTCTCCGGCACCGTCGATGACCTGCTCTTTTACGGGCACGCCTATTGGCGGGTGCTCGAGCGTGACTCGACCGGGCTACCGACCCGGGCCCGCTGGACACCCGTAATCGACGTGACCGTCAATTCGGAATCGACCGGCGGCAGCTACGTCGAGCTCGAATCGTTCAAGGTCGCCGGCGTCGACGGGATCGTCCCGGTCGAGGACATGATCCGCTTTGACGGCTACGCGCCGGCGCTGCTGGTCTATGGCGGCCCGGTGCTGTTCGCGGCGCTCGAGCTCGAGCAGGCGGCGCAACGGCTGGCGGCGGTCGAGCTCCCGGCGGGCACCCTCACCAACGAGGGGTCGGAGCTCGGCGAGCAGGAGGCGGCCGACCTCGTCCAGAATTTCCAGGAGGCGCGCCGCTCGAACGGGATCGCCTTTCTGCAGGGCGTCACCTATTCCCGTGAGAACATGGCGCCGGCCGACCTGCAACTGATCGAGGCGCGCAACCGCGTCGATTCCGACGTTGCCCGGCTAACCGGCGTCCCGGTAGCCATGTTGGCGGCCTCCCCCTCGGGTAACTCGAGCGCGATGCTCTACCAAAACCTCGCGCAGCAAAAGGCGACCTTGGTTACGACGGCGGTTGCGCCCCACCTGCGGGTGATCGAGAAAACGCTCTCCGACATTCTCCCGCGCGGCCAATCCTGCGCCTTTGACGTGCAGACCTACTTGCGCGCCGACCCGGAGGCGGCCGCCGACTACGTGCTCAAGCTCATGGACGGCTTGCACGCCACGAGCCCCGGCGTCATCACCCAGGATGAGGCGCGCTCCATGCTCGGGTTGCCGCCGGCCGAGCGGGCGCCGGGCGCCGACATTCTCGAGCCGACCAACGCGCCGCCGCCGCCCGAGCCGGTCTCGCCGCCGGCGGCCTCCAATGACCTCACTCCCGGGAGGGTCTAATGCTCCGCTTCGAAATGGACGTACTGACCGCCGACCTCGAGTCGCGCACGGTCGAAGGGATCCTCGTCCCCTACGGGGAGGTGGGAAAGATTCAGGGCGTGGACTACCGTTTCGCGCCGGGCTCGGTTCGCTTTGCCCGGGCGCGCACGCCGCTGCTGGTTGACCACGATACGGCGCAGCCGATCGGGGTTCTCAATGAAGTGGTCGACGGCGAGCTGGGAGCCCTCGGTCGCTTCCGTATCGACCGCACCCCCGCGGGCGATATGGCGTTGGCGCAGGCGGCGTCCGGTTCGCGCGGCTCCCTCTCCGTTGGGGCGGAGGTGGAGCAGGCGACCCCGGACGCCGCCGGCGTTTTCGACGTGGCCGCGGCCGCGATCCATGAGGTCTCGCTCTTGGCGCTCGGCGCCTTTGCCGGCGCGCAGGTGACGCGGGTGGCGGCGCAGGCGGACGCGCCGCTTCCGCCGGAGCTCGAGCCCGAGCCCGAGCCCGAACCGGAGCCGGCCGAGGAGCCGGAGCCGGATCCCGACCAAACCGAGCTCGAGCTCGACAAACCCGAGGAGGGACAAACGATGGAGGCAACCCGCACGGCGCCGCTCATGCGCGCCGTCAAAGAGCGGCCCGAGCTCCGCGCCGGCGAGCTCGTACAGCTGATGATCCGCGCGCAGCATGGCGACCTCGAGGCGCGCCGCTACATCGAGGCGGCGACCGCGCTCGCCGAGGTGGCCTCGACCGACGTGACCGGGCTCCTGCCGCCGACCTATGAGCGGCAGGTGATCGGGGCCACGGTGACGCCGCGGCCGCTCCACGACCTGTTCAGCTCGCGCAGCCTGCCCGGCGTCGGGCTCGCGGTCACCAAGCCGAAGTGGACGACCAAGCCGGTTGGTGCCTGGGCGGCCACCGTCGATGCCGACGCGACGACCGGGCCGGCGGTGATCGGCACCCAGACCGCGAACGTCGAGCGGTGGGACTATGCGGTCGCAATGTCCTGGGTGGTGATTCAGCGCTCCGACCCGGGCGTGGTCGATGAAATCTACGGGGAGGCGGTGCAGAACTTCTACCGGGCGATCGAGACCCGGGCCGCGGCCCTGCTGGCGGCGGCGGCGACCAACGCGGCGACGAGTCTCGGCGCAGCCGTCGCGGCGTTCTTCGGCGCCGTCCACCGCAACCCGGACGTGTGCGTGGTCGCCCCGGACGTGTGGGGCAAGCTCGCCGATCGCGGCGTGCTTCAGCAGCCGGTCGCCGGCGGCCCGGTCGCGGTCAATCAGTTCGGGCTCACGGCGATTTGGGGCGGAATCCCGATCGTCGCCTCCCCCGACTTGGCCGCCACCTATGCCTATATCGCGACCCGGCGCGCGCTCGACATTCGCGTCACCGATCCGGTGCGGTTGACCGCCAACGCGATCGGCGCCCTCAACGTCGAGCTGGCGGTGGTCGGGGAGGCGCTGTTCGATACCGACTATCCGGCGGAAATCCTCGAATTCGTCCCGACCATCCCGGCGCCGACCACGGCGGAGGCGTCCTCGGGGCGGAGCTCGAAGTAACGTGAGCTCGCCGGCGCCCGACTGGTTGACGATCGATCACGTGGCCGCCTGGCTCGACCTCCCAGGCGACCCCTCGACCGACGATAACCTCGCCCTCTCCACCGCCGCGGTCAAAGCGGCGGTGGAGCGGCGCCGGTCTGACCTCGTTTTCACCGATCCGGCGAACGTGCCGCAGGACGTGCAGGGCGGCGCCGTCATGTGGGCGGGGATCCTCTACCAAGCGCGCAGCTCCCCGTCCGGGTTCCCCGGTTTCGACGCGGAAACGACCGTCTATGACGCGCTCGGCGCCCGCCGCGCCGAGGTCATGCGGCTGATCGGCTGGCGGCGGCCGGTAGCGATATGAGCGCCCCGCCCGTCACCCTGACCGCCGCCTCGGCGGCCCGCCAGCACGTGTTGGACGTGCTCGAGAGTGAGGGGATCCCGGCCAGCCTCGACGCAGGAGCGTTTTTCCCGGCGCCCTGTGCCGCTTTGATCGGGTTGCCGACGCTGCTCGGCCGCGGTCTCGCCTCGAGCTCGTGGTCTATCCCGGTCACCGTGGTTTCCGGCGACACCGTGAACACGGTCGAGGCGGTGGATCGCCTCTACGCGATGGCGGACGCGATCGCCGACGCGCTCAACGAGTCTGGCTATCGGCCGCGCTCCTGGCAAGCCGGCGTTAACCGGGAGCCGTTGCCGGCCGTGGAAATCGTCTGCACGGTCACCCTCTCTTACAAACCGTAATCAGGACAGGAGGCGTCCCACAAATGAGCACCACCTTCGTTGATTCGCGGCTCGGCCCCGGGACGCTGACGATCGCGACCGCCGACTACTCGTATCAGATCGCCAACGTCGCCCTCGAGCCGAATATCAAGGATTCCGACGGCACCCCGACCCTGGCCACGCCGGCGCCGCCGCCGATCGCGACCCTCACCTGGCACCTCAAGGGCAAGGCGATCCAGGATTGGCAGCTCGGCGCCACCTCGTTCCTCAACTACTTGATGGATCACGCGCTCGAGGAGGTGGCGTTCGACTTCACCCCGTCGACCGCGGACGGGGTGAAATACAACGGGACGGCGCAGCTCCGGCCGGCGGCGATCGGCGGCGATGCCGGCGTGCAGATCACCTCCGATTTCGACTTTCCCGTGGTCGGCACCCCGACCCGCGTGGATCCGCCGCTCGGCGCCGCCGCCAGCGCGAAAAAGGCGGCCTAGATGCTGCGATTCGTCGGCAAAGTTGCCTACGTCGATGGCCGGGAGGTGGAATTCGAGACCGGCTCGGCGGCGGCCGCGCACTATGAGGAATACGCCGCCCGGCACGGCCTACCGATGCCGGGCGACCCGGACAGGCCGCCGTCGCCGACCATGTTCGCGCTGCTGGTCGCCCATTGGGCGCTCGGCAACGGTGCGGGGTTCGAGGTTTGGCGGCGCGAGGTGGACGGCGTCGAGCTCGAGGCGACCGGCGTAAACCCTACCCCCGCGGATCCTGGTCTCGAATGAGGCTCGAGCTCGCGATCCTGCTCCGTTGCGCGCCCGCCGCCGTGGACGCGCTCGAGGATCGCGAATTGGCGACCCTCGTGGACGTGCTCGAGGTGGCGCAGCGGTGACGGCGGTTTCGGTGCAGGTGGACGGGGTGCAGCAGACCTTGAACGCGACCCGGCAGCTCGAGGCGGCTCTTCGCCGCCAGACAAACGGCGAGCTCCGCAAGGCGGCCGGCACCTGCGCGGCCGAGCTCCTGGCCGAGCTGCAGGGGGCGGCCGGCGCGAGCGGCGTGCCGGTCGCCCCCTTGGTTGCCCGTTCGATGAAAGTGCGCTCGGATCGGTTGCCGGTGGTCGCGATCGGCGGCTCCCTGCGGGTTGGCCGCTACGGCGGCACCGCCGGCCAACTCGTTTGGGGATCCGAGCACGGCGGCCACAATTTCGCGGTGCCGCGCGGGCCGGGCTACTGGATCCGCCCGACCGTCGAGCGCTTCAAGGCGAGCCGGGCGGTCGCGGTCTATCAGTCGGCGATCGCGGCGATCATCCACGCAGCGGGGCTCTAGTGGCTGAGGGCGGCCCCGGCAACATTCTCATCAAGGTCGGCGCCGAGGTGGCCTCGGCGGTCTCCGAGCTCGGCCGCGTCAATAAGGCGGTGGACGATACCGGCAAGTCCACCCAATCGATGAGCTCGAAGATTCAGGCGGCCGCCGTGCCGGCCGCCGCCGCCTTTACCGCCGTCGCCGGCGAAACGATCTTGGCGACCAAGGCGGCCGCCGAGCACGAGCAGGCGGTCACAAAAATGGAGGGCGCCTTGCGCCGGACGACCGGCGCGACCGAGGAACAACTCCACGCCAACGACGAATGGGTGGCCTCGCTCGCCCGCGCAACCGGCGTCTCTGAGGATCAACTCATGCCGGCAATGTCCAAGCTCGCCCTGGCCACGGGCAGCGTCGAGGGCGCCCACAAGGCGCTACAGGTGGCGCTCGATGTTTCTGCGCAGTCCGGCAAATCGCTCGAGGCGGTCACCGGCGCCCTGGCCAAGGGCTACACGGGCAACACGGCGGCGCTCAACCGGCTCGTGCCGGGCCTCGACCAAACCGTCATCAAGTCGAAAGACATGAATCAAGTCATGGAGCTGCTGGCGCAGACCACGGGCGGCGCCGCGGCGGAGGCGGCCAATACCGCGGCCGGCCAATACCAGGTTTTCCAAGTGCAAATGCAGCAGCTTCAAGAGGGGATCGGAACCGCGCTGCTGCCGATCATGGAAAAACTCGTCGGGATCATGAACGAGGTGGCAGGCGTGGCGCGCGATCATGCCTCGGCGTTTACCGCGCTGATCGCCGTCGTCGGGGCGCTCTCCGCCGCGATCCTGATCGCGAACGCGGCGATCAAAGCCTACGAGGCGATCACGATCATTGCGAGGGCGGCTACGGCGGCGTGGACGGCGGCGCAATGGCTCCTAAACGCAGCCCTGGACGCCAACCCCATCGGCATCGTGGTTATCGCGATCGCGGCACTCGGCGCCGCGCTCGTGGTTGCCTACACTCGATCGCAGACGTTTCGGAACATCGTCGCGGCCGCCCTCGGCGCCGTGGAATCGGCGGCCCATGCGCTCGGCGCCGCCTTTAACGCGGTGATGGCGGCCGCGAGTGCGGCGTGGGGTTGGATTCAGGCGCATTGGACGGCGGTAGCGTTCGCGTTCGGGCCGCTCGGGATCGCTATCGCCCTGATCGGAACCCATTTCAAGCAGCTCGAGGATATCGCGACCGGCGTTTGGCACACGATCAAAGCCGCGATCGACGCCGTATATGCCGCGATTAGCGCGGTAATCGGCGCGGTTGATTCACTAATCAAGGCGCTTGGCTCGATCCACGTGCCGCATATCTCGATCCCGAATCCGTTTGCGCTCGAGGCGGGCGGCGTGGTGCTCCGGGCGCCGTCGGGGCTCGGACGGGCCGCCGGGCCCGCGGCCGGCTACACGCTCGGCGTGGCCGGCGGAACCACGGTTAACGTCTACGGCGCCGTGGATCCCGAGGGGACGGCGCGGGCGATTCTGAAGGTACTCGGCGCGCATAACCGCCGGCAGGGGCGCTAATGCCGCTCACCCCGACGGGGCTCACGATCGGCGGCACGGCGATCGACCTCGGAACCGTCCTCGCGGACGTAACGATCCGGCACGGCCGAACCGGCTATTGGGACGCCGCTAATGCCTCCACGATCCAACTCGTCCTTTTGGGCGTGGCGAAACCCTCGCATAGCTTCGATCTGGGCTCCGCGCTCGTGCTCACGTGCCACGATTCGGTGGCCGGCACCGATGCGCCACGGTTCACGGGGACGCTAACCGACGCGAAATTGGACGTGGATACGCTGACGCTGATCGGCGTTGGCCGCATGGCCACGCTCGGGAATTACCTGATCGGCGCCGGGGCGTGGCCGGCGGAGGCGTGGTCGGCGCGGGTTACGCGGGCGTTCACGGAGGCGGGCCTCGCGGCCTATCTGACGCTCCAACCGCCGGCCGCCGGCAGCCCCGACCCGCACCTCCTAGCGCGCGACGGCGCAAGCCTCGGGACGGTGGCGCTGTCGGACTATCTGACGGAGCTCGGCGGGATCGTAGACTCCGCGATCGCAGACCTCCCGAACGGGAATATTCTCGTGCAGGCGTCCACGTGGCGCATGCTCTCGGGCGGCGCGACCCTGGATCCGGCCGAGGTGGGCTACGCGCCCGAGTGGGAGAAATGGCTCCCCGCGGCCAATATTGTCAATCTGACGTGGGGGGCGGGCGGCGCCTCGCTCGTGACGGTGCAGGATGCCGGCTCGGTCGCGCAGTACGGGCCTCGGCCGATGGACGTTGCTACGACCATCGACAATTCGGCCGACGCGACCGCGATTGCCAACCAAATTCTCGCCCGTTCGGCGTGGGCTCAATGGACGCTGCCGGCGGCACCTCTGTTGGTCGGGATGCCGTACAGCATCGGGCAACCACTGACGATTACGGAGCTCCCGCCGGCCTCCCCCCATAACCCGTGGACGCCGATCCTCGAGGGGTGGACGGACAACATTACCTCCGATCTTTTGGATGACCTGCTCAATTGGACGATGGAGCTCGCGCTCTCTGATCCGTTGCTCTCCGGGCTAACTCTGCCGTGGAGCGGTATCCCGAGCACGGCGGCCTATCAGTGGAACACGATCAATCAAACGGTTGCGTGGCGGGACGCGACCGAGCTCGATGCCCTGAATCCGTAGGGAGGGATTTCCGATGCCCAATACCCCGAAATTCGCGTTTCCGTATCCGGCCGCTACCGATCCCGTCGCCTCGGGCGCCGCGAATATTCAGGCGCTCGCGGAGGCGGTCGAAGCCGCGCTAACTAACGGTCTGGATTTCGCGAAACTCACGGCGTCCGTGGCGCTGCCGGCGTCCGGCACGGAGGCAACCGCGGCCACGATCCTCACGGGGACGGTTCGCACGTACACGGCCGGCCGGCGGATCATCGAGTTTTGGTGCCCGGGGTTTACCGTGCCGAGCGCGGTGGACGTGCGGCTCGTTGTCATTCGCAACACGGCCACCCCCGTACCGCTCGGCAACGTGCAGGCATCGGCGGGAACCACGAACTTCGGCGCGACCGCTAACCGTTTCTCCTGGCTCGATGATGCGGCGCCGGCCGGCGCCTATAACTACATCGTCAAAGCCTGGACATCGAGCGGCACGGGCGGCACGTTGCTCGCGGGCGCCGGCGGCGCGGCGGGCGGTTGGGCGCCGGCCTGGATGCGCGTCACCTAACGAAATGAGCGCCAGACGTACCAACGGGCCAACCGCCCGAGCGGGCCCCGGCTTTTCGCCGCTCGCCGCGCCACCATCTGCCGCCACCGCCGTCTCACTCGGGCCCGCTCGTTTCGTAATCGCCAAACCCGGCAACATGGCGTCTATCATGGCACGCAATAGTGGGGGGGGGGGGCATAGCGCGACCCCTGACGATGCGCGGCGGGCGTTGGTAGAGCTCGAGCGAATTCTCCGCCGCCGCTTGCGCCGCGAACGCGACCTTAACCCGGCGGGCGATGAGAGCACCGCGCTCCGCCCGCCGGACAATCACCCGCGTCCCGATCGCCGCGAGTAGCGTCCGCCGCTCCGACACTTCCAGTTCTTCGGCGCCGGGCTCGAGCGCGCGGCGCAGGCTCATCGCGGCGACCGCAATCTCCGATGCCTCGCCGATCGCCTCGAGCCGCTGCTCGAGCTCGAGCTCCCGCGCCTGGAACGTCTCGAGCCCGCGCTCGAACCGTGCCGGCGCCAGCCGGGCAGTCGCCTCCGAACCGAGGTAGGCATCCGTGGCCGCCCGGGCGAGCTCGAGCGCCTCCTCGATCGCGTAGCGATCCTCGCCGGCCAGCTCCGCCCGCACGGTTTCGTCGGCGGCCGCTCCGAGCCATTCCAGGGCGGCCGCCTCCACGTGGGCGTCGAGCTCGGCGGCATTGATCGAGACGCGCGCCGTACAGTGGTCGCCCGTGCAGCGGTAGTAGATCCAGCGGCCGCCGATCACGTGCCGGGAGAGCCCGGCGCCGCAAGTGGCGCATTTGGCGATCCCGGCCAGCAGCATTTTCACGCTCGAGGTGGCCCGGCTGGCAACGCTGGCGCGCCGCTCGTTCACCACCTGCACCGCGGCGTGCAGCTCCTCCCCGATGATCGGCTGGTGCCGGTGCGCGTACAGCTCGCCGCCGTAGGAGAGCTCGCCGAGGTACTGTCGGCTCGAGAGCAGCGATTTCATTTGCGATAGGCTCGACCGTTTGCCGCTGCTAGCCTCGTAGACGGCGAGCACGGCGGCCAAGCTGGCGCCGGCGGCGCGCATCTCGTACAGCTCGCGCACGAGCTCGGCCGCCGCCGGCACGACCACCGGCCGCCGATCCGGGCCGAGCCGGTAGCCGTAGCGGAGGGCGCCGATCGGGATCCCGTTTGCGATCGCCTCCGCCTTGGCCAGACTGAACCCCTCGGCGTCCCGTTCCCACTCGAGCCGCGCCACCAAGAGGAACACCTCGCGCACGAATCGCCCTTCCGGCGTCGATACGTCATTCGGCTCGGTCGCCGACAGGATGCGGGCGCCGTGCTCGCGCTCGATGAATTCGAACAGCTCGAGCCGTTCCCTGGCCGGCAGCCTCGAGAGGCGATCCAGCTTCGGCACGATCACGCCGGCCAGCTTCCCGGCCGCTATGTCGGCCTTGATCCGGTTCAGAAGCTCCCGGTTCGCGGTCGAGCCCTTCGCGTCCACCTCGACGCCGTACTCTTTCCAGGGGAGCCCTTCCCGCTTGGCGAACGAGCGATTCAAGTCCATCTGGAATTCAGGCGAGCGGAAGCGCTCATCGTCGCGGCGGCCGCGCGCGCTCACCCGCCCGTAAAGCGCATAGGGAAGCGGTTTCGCCGCTCCGGGTTGCGTCCGTCCGACCATCGCGTTAGGGTTCGACTTTCTCACAGTTGCCACCTCTCAGGGGAATTTGGGGGTAACGAAATTTCCAGAATTGGATCATACCAAGACCCCAAAGACTTTGAACTAGTAAACCCGGCGCTCGAGCTCCGCATGGCCCGGTTGCTTCCCGCTTGCGGCGGCGACCGCCGCCAGGCGGCCGCTGTACTGCGCTTGATCGCCGCCGGCGCCGCCCTCCGCCTGGGGCTCGTGCGATGAGCGAGTGGTGGGAGCGCGCCTATCCGGGCGGCCCGATGGTCGGGCCGCCGCTCGTGCGGCCGCTCTATCCGCCCGACGCGGCCGGGCAGGGGAAGAACCCCTCGCCGCCCGGCGATGATTGCCTAGCGATCAAGCGGGCGCTTTGGCGTGGCGGCAGGTGGCAGGGCCCGGCCTCGCGCTTCGATCGCGAATGGTCTAACTCGATCGCGCACGGCTCGGGCCCCAACGTGGTCGATTCCGGTCTGGCCGGTTTTCAGCGGCAAATGGGGATCATCCCCTCGAGCGGCTGGCTCGGCGAATACACGATGAACGCGATTCGCTCGGCCCGGATCCCGGCGCCGCTACCAAACGCCGGAGAGCCGCTGCTCGACGCGACCGCGATCGGGCTCCTCGAGAAAGCGGCCAGCGCGCACAATCGCACCTCGCACCGTGAGCGGGCGCTCTCGAAAGCGATCGCGCAACTCGGCTACGTCGAATCGCCGCCCGGCACCAACGGGACGATGTATGGCGCCTGGTACGGCATGAATTACGAGCCGTGGTGCGCGATGTTCGTCGCATGGTGCTATGAGGCGGTCGGCGATTCGCCGACCTTCGCGCCCGGCGTCCGCTACGCCTATGTCCCCTACATGGTGTCGGACGCGCGCGCCGGCAGAAACGGCCTCTCGGTAGTGAGCTCGCCGGCGCCGGGCGACCTGGCCGCCTTCGATTGGGAGCGCGACAGCGTCCACGATCACGTAGGAATCTTCGAGCGCGGCACGCCGGCCTCGTTCTACTGCATCGAGGGGAACACGAGCCCGGCGAACGATTCCAACGGCGGCCAGGTAATGCGCCGCGAGCGCTCGAGCTCGAGTGTCGGCATCGTGTTTATGCGGGTGGCCGAGTGAGCTACACGGTTAACGAGCTCGCCGGTCTCGTGGACGACATAGCCAAGGCGCTCCGCTTGATCGCGGACGCGCTCCACCGCCTGATCGAGCTCGAGGAAGAGCGCCAGGAGCTCGAGGAGCCGGATGAGCAGGAGTAACGCGCTCGCGCTCGCCTTTGTGGTGTCCGGGCTGTTTCTCGTGGCGCTCGGTTGGGCGATCTATCAGGCGACCCAGACCGAGCCGGCGCCGCCCACCGAATCGGTGGACGTGGTCGGCAAGAAATGGAAGTGCGATACCCACGTGAACCTTGCCTCGGTCACGGTCACGATTCGCGCGTCCGATCCGATCGCCGATGCGGTGCAGCTCGCCGAGGGATGCTCGGGCTATATCGGCGCGATCAACGTCGAGACCTGGAACGGCGACGGCGTCAAAATGGGATTCGTCCGAGACCTGACGATCGGCTCCCTCATCGTCCATTGCTACGGCCGGCCGGAGGGAAAACACCAAGACGGGGTGCAGGTGCAGTCGGCTGTAAACGTCAAGGTGCTCGGCGGCTATGTCGGCTGTTACTCGGCCAATAACTCTCAAGTCCTGATTCATACCGGCTCGAACGAGCAGCAAATCCCAACGGATATCCTGTTCGAGCATTTGACGGCCGATCCGGCCGGCAAAGAGGATCCGACCGGCCAGCCGGAATATCACTACGGCGCCGGCGGCGCCTACGGCGTTTCGAACGGCGCCTCTCACCGCTCGGGATTCGTCGCCCTCACTTTCCTCTCGCGCTCGAATAATCACGATTTGTGGCAGGGGTCGGAGACGACCGAGCCGGTATGGAGCTGCGACTCGGTCGCCGCCGGCGCGCGCGCGAATTGGGACACCACCGGCACGGGGTGCACGGGATGACCTCGTTCCCCTATGACCGGCCGATCACGCGCCGCTTTGGCGCCCTCGTGCTCCTGGCCTTGTGGCTCTCCGGGGCCGCGGCCGGCGCGCTACTCGTCGGGATCGCCTGGGCGGTCTCGGGATGAGCGTGGCCTTTTGGACGCTCGCAATCGTGCTCGCGGTCGGGATCGTGTTCGCGTTGAGGCGCGATTCATGAGGTCTTGGGCGGCCGTCATCCTCGCCGCCGGCGCGGCGCTCTCGATTCTCGTGCTCTCGGTCGCGGCCGGCTGGGCGGAGGCGCATAAAGGCTTGGCGATTTCGGCGGAGGCCTCGACGCTGCTCTCGACGGCGCTCGGCGCCGCGATCGGCGCCGTCGCCGCCTATATCGGCGTCCGCGCCTCGAACGGCGGCCCCGAGTGAGCTCGAGCCGAGCGTATTCGCGCGAGCGGCGCGAGCTGACGCCACGTATGCGTGACGTGCTCGAGCGGGCCGCCGCCGGCCTTTCGGTGCCGGCGACCGCGGCTGACTTGGCGATCGCCGAGAACACGGTGCGGGTGGTGCGGGCGGCGATTTGCGCGCGGCTCGAGGTGCCGAACATGGCCGCCGCCGTCCACGCCGCCCACCGCTCGGGCGCGCTGCGATGAGCGATGACTACGAGCTCCGGGAGCGGCTGTACGTGCTCATGGCCGACTTTGGCATCTATTCCGAGGAGGTGCGCGCCGCGATGTTGCAAGACCCCGAGCGCGCAATCCTGCTGCTGGAAGCGGCCCGCCGGCCGCCCCGGAAAATCCGAAACCCGGCCGCCTGGGCGATAACACGATTCCGCCATGGCGAAGATCCACGCTCACGCCACTACGAGCCGGAGCCCGAGCCGGAGCTCGAGCTCGGGCTCCCGACCGTCGAAGGAATCGACTACATCGCCGCTGAGGCGCGCCGCTCATGGGTGGGCGTGGCAATGATGCGGCTCGTTGCGATCGCCCTCGAGCGCGAGGGCGGCTACCCCGAACTGGTCGCGCGGCTCGAGCTCCGAAAGCGGGAGCTCGAGGCGTTTCACGCGCACCGACAATCGCCCCCACGGGCCGGCTAGGAACGGGACACTTCCCGGCGACCACTGTCGCCCCTAGCAGCCATTCCAGGCCAGCGTTGCGTCGGCTAGTTCACGTGGGGGCGACTGCATCGCAGGGCGACCGCGGCCTATGACGGCGGGGGGGAACGGGACGACCCAGGGCGGCGCCGGCGCGCATACCGCCGGCGCCGTTGCTTCTCGTTCATGGGGATCCGGGTGAGGTATGCGATCGGGCGGCCGCTAGGCCGCCTGCCCGATCGCCCGCGGTTTTGCTTCGCAGAGGTACGTCCGCATAGCGGAGCTGTGGAAGGTTGTCCACTTACGTACGTAGAATCGGCTACTCAGTGAAGCTGACCGCGAAGTCTCAGGCCTGGCGTAATCATCGCGCCGCCGTGTTGCCCGAGCTGCGTGCTCGTGCCGATGATGCCTGCGAGATATGCGGCGGCCCGATTGATTTCGAGGCGCCCGCCCGGTCGCCTCGTTCCGCCTCGATCGATCACCTGCACCCCATCCATGCGGGCGGTGTGCTGCTCGCACCTGCAGATGAACTGCGGCTCGTGCACTACGGTTGCAACTCGAGGCGTGGCAACCGCACGCGCGCACGTAACGGGC
>Ga0126383_10001555_pt1 | contig 14381 bp, 13 predicted proteins | sample PanSoiMetPlot_35_FD_96882 | JGI IMG/M metagenome (GOLD analysis project Ga0126383, IMG submission 96882) | Tropical forest soil microbial communities from Panama - MetaG Plot_35 | ecosystem: Environmental > Terrestrial > Soil > Tropical forest > Bulk soil | place: Panama | collected 2016-02-17
CTCGAAATACACGCATTTCCCTCATTCCATTCTTGACACATGCCCACGGACGACATAGCCTAGCCCCCTCACAGCGGCAGCCGGTTTGGCACTCCAATTTCTGCAAGCTATCGAGAATGGCAGATCAGCCCTAATTCCAGTCTAGGTCTGAATACAATCTGATACGATTAAGGAATCCAAAGCGATTCACGCCTCGCGTGTTCCTTTCCTCCATCCGCTGCGACTCCTGGCTCGCTTTCGTCACAAAGAACACAGCTTTTTCCATATAGATTCGCTGGTTCTCGTAACACGAGCGCAGGGGACACCTCGGCCAAAACTCCGGCACAGCAAATGCTCATGTATTTCATCATGGAAAAACTTGGCGCTCGGTTTACCACGTTCGCTTTGGCAGCTTGTGCAACGGGGCCGTTATATGTCACGCCCCCGCCAGCGAATGAAGGGTATGCAACGCTCGTCTTACTGAGGGCTCCCGGTATATCTGGAACCGCGTGGTCACATGACTACGACGTAGACAGAATCCTGGTTGCGGAGCTGCGCGTGCATGGATACACCCACAACGACGAAATACACGTATTTCATTAGGGCCGAACAGACTTACACCATTGAGGGATGGCTTCCGTAGCGTGAGGAATTTAAGGTTTGCGCCGGCTTAGGGGGGTCTATGGGAAGCAGAGCATCGTGGCAACTGACTCACGGCCAACGCTCGAGGGAGAGCGAAGTCTCTCGGTACCGCCACGGCTGCGATCCTCCGGAGCCAGCAGACACCGCTCTCGACTGCAACACAGGTTTCTCTCTTCAATTACGCCGTGCTTGTGAGTGTTCGCAGCCGACCCATCGAACGAACGGTGACACACATTGCAGACAGAGTCTCAACACCTCCCAGTGGCGTCTGCTGATCCTGGCATGGCTGATCGCTTGGCTCACCGTTGTTCCTCTCTTCCATATCCATATCCCTGACAGCACTGATCGTTGGTCCGTTCTCCAGAGCGGTGGAGCTCACACCGTTTTCACTCCTGATCTTCCCGGTGAGTTCTCGCGCCCTTTTAGCGACAGTTCCCGTTCCCTCGCAAAGCGGGGTGTCAACTCCCCAGAGCTTGGCATTGCGCTCCTCGTCGAGAAATCCAAGGCGACTGAGCTAACTATTCTGAGGACGCCGTCTCACGTCCTCAATTCACCCCTGCTAACGAGCTTGGTTCTCGAAGCTCCTGAGCAACACAGGACACTTCGTCTCTCCCAGGCAGTCCTTGCCCCTCGTGCTCCCCCTCGCATTGTCAGTGTGGAGATCTTCCCGGTCACAGCAGCGTCCTACACAGCTTGAAGCGAATCACGCTGACGAGGAGCAACACTATCAGTGGTTGCATGCACCAGGCGAATAAGTCAGCGACTAGAACGCTGAGCAGAATGGAGGAGGCTCGATCGTGCAGACCTAAACCAGTCACATGCCGCTCTTGGACCCATCTCACCAGGAAAGGAGACCCCTCGATGAAGAAACTTCTGATGGCTCTCTCCGCTCTCGTCGTGCTCGGCATGATCGCTTTTTCAGCCGCCGCCGCCCCTCCTCCTCCTGCTATCACATTCCAAGCTACGGACGATCCCGGAAGCTGGTTCGCGTGTGCGAATACAGGCAGCACAACGTCAATCGGGTGCGTTCCGGAATCAGTTGCGGGCACAGGAGAGAAATCACTCGCAGTCATTCACCCCGGAGAGACCATTGGGTTTGCCTCCACAGGACAGGCCAACACGCTCCATACCGCGGTGAGTTTACTCTTTCCCACAAAAGCCAAGAACATGCCTTTTGACATCGACCTCGTGCCTCCGTCGCTTGGAGGGTCGGGAAATACCTTCACAGTCACCCTGCAAAATCCAGGGCTGTACGTGTTCTTCTGCGATATCCATGTCTACATGTTCTCTGCCGTCATCGTTGACGATCCGGCCACACCAGAGTTAGATCTTGGCAGAACGGTCAGTCTCCCCCGAGTCACCGCTGGTGGCATCACTGCGCTCCCAACCGCGTCGGACTTGGCCTTACGCCTCGTGCGCGAATTCTTCATTATTACCAATCCCAATAACTGGCAGAACTACCCGGCAAGCGGGACGAGTTCATGGAATCCCTCGTATCCACCAGTCTCAGTATTGGCCTTCGACGCCAGCGGCAATCCGGTGCCTGTACCAGATCTCAACGCATTCCTGCACGCACAGTTTGGCGAGCCCCAGACGCTCTCAGCCCCAATCCCACCGGCGACACCAGGCATTGGACAGGTATGGGTAGACACCCAGTTCGAAACGATCGCGCAAAAGACCAAGCCGGGCACCGCGACAGCAGTTGACGCGACAAATTTCACTGTGGTCAGGAAGGTCGCGCTACCCTCGATCAATCTGAACAATCCGCACAATATGTGGACCGATAAAAACCAGCAAGTGATCTATCAGACCCAATGGTTCGATAATAAACTTGCGGTGTTTGACGGAAGCAGTGGGATGTTTCTGCGGAACGTGACGGTGGGTCCCGCTCCCTCACACGTGATGACGAGAACCACCAACGACCAAGTGCATGTTGCCCTGAACGGTGGCAATGCCATCGTGGAGCTTCAACCGCTGGCAACCGCTGTCATTCGGAACATCCCGATGGGTGGTCCCACCGAGACAACCCATCCGCACGCTCATTGGATGGGCGCGAACGGACAACTGATGGTGACACCCAACGCAGATACCAATGATTCGACGCTGTATAATTTCCCAACCGACTCGATTGCGTCACGAACCCCGACGGGGCATTCGCCTATTGCGACGGGAATGATGCCTGATTCAAGCAAGTACTATGTCGCCAACTTTCTGGACAGCACCATCAGCGTCATCCAAATCAGCACAGCATCGGGAACCCCCACTGCCACGCTGAGCAAAACCATCGACCTCCTCGCCAACTATGATCCGATCAGTGGAGCCATCACCGGCCCCGTCGGAGGATTGCCCATTCAAACTCCCGTGAGTCCGAACGGCAAATTTGCGATCGTGGCGAATACATTGACAGGAAAAATCATTGTCATTGATACGCGCACGGACACCATTGTGGCGATGTTGCCCTGTGACGCAGGATGCCATGGGGTCCAATTTGCCGCCAAAAAAGGTGGAGGCTACTACGCCTTTGTCTCAAGCAAATTCTCTAATCGACTGATAGTTGTTGACCCCGATCCGACCGGAGGAGGGAATGGGAGCAGTGCCATCATTGCGGGAAGCGTGCTCTTGACGACAAAGAATGCTGCCTCCGGATTCCAATCGGACGGCACAGTGACCGCAAACGCAGGAATGGGCGGCCAGGGCGTCCTTCCAATCCCTGTTGTGTACAACGGGTGGGTACAGAACCTCCCGACGAATTGGAAGGCAAAGCTGACTTTAGAGCAATTGAACCCGTTTCCATAACAGGTCGTTCCTGTACTGTCCCCGGTAATGTTGGGGCACAGCAGCATTCGTGATGGGAAAGGACGCAGGGCCAGGTCCCGTAGCTGAACTGTGGCAGAACTATAGTGTCCGATCAGAATTGATTGGAGTTTCGATCTGCCGCTGATTCCCCTCGTCAGGTCGGGCCTACTCTGCTCATCATCTTGCCCCCCTCCACAAACCTGCCGGAGGGGCCATGACCGCGCCAGCACACCCTGGCACACTCCCCACCCCCCTCGCCCTAGTGCGTTCTCAAAGGTGTAACCATTTTTGTAACCGTTAGCCCTCACACCCGTCACACGCAGTGCAACGCTACGCAACACCGAGTGGCGGCGTGTTGTCGTCTAAATCGTCGGGATCCCGCTGTTTATGCGGGGATTGAGCATCTGTTGAGTTGGCAGGGTCTGGTATTCGTAAACCGCAGGTTCGCTGGTTCGATCCCAGTCGCCGGCTCCAGTTTTTCCAACCACTTACACGGCCCCGGCTCATCCGGGGCCGCTTCAACTGTGCAGTTAAATATACAGTTACAAAATGTTTCGTAAACCGCAGATCAAGGCTCCACAGTTATCCGTTCCTTCACTCAAACCGAATTATCGGGGTGCGCGGCTCGCGAACTGCCGTGGAGCAATCGGCGAGTCGCGCTGATCGGCCAAGACATCCTTAAATATTTCCCTCACAAAGCATGCTGGAGCTCCACGTGCTGCGCAGTTCTGCGCAGCTTTGTCAACGACGCGAAATGCAATAAAACCGACAGCGGCACCAGATAGATTGGGATCAGGACAAGCGGAAACTCACCGAGAAGCTCATTGGGCAGGTCGAAGGCGAACTGCTGAATGGGGGACGGTGCCGTGACCATGCCGGTTGCTACCGCGACACTCAGGTCGGTAAGGCCCAAGATGTTCCACACCCAGACCAGATCTCCATTCTTTTCCGGTCCCCGAGCATAGGCAATCGCCACAACAAGTGCGAGAGTACCGACCAATACGTCGCCGATCCCAGCGGGCCAAGCGAACAGGCCCGGCATCTTCCCTGCTCCATACAGGATCAGAAAGATGCTTCCGAGCGCACGATAAAATTGGACGCCGATTAACCACTGTTGTGGCACGGCCTCGATCACACGCGCCATGCTCGACGACCGCACTATCAGCACGCTGCCGATCAGTATTGGCACCAGAATCCCGTATTGAATCGTCGGAATCTGGTCCGAGGCACTTCGATAGACTCCTGACACTCCGAGCGCAAAGGCTATTCCGAACCAACCGATGAGCACAAGGGCCGATATGCGGACAACTCGGCTTTGGTCATCCGCCGACCAACCGGCCCTGCTCAAGGCGAGGCGAAGCCCAAACAAGAGGGTCGCGACAATACCTGCGCCACTGACGAGCACAAAGTACGGAAGATAGTTTGGAACTGTCATGAGAGCACCTTCTTATTGTTGTATATGCAACCACTAACTCAAAAAAAGGGGACTACTCAGTACCTAATGCTGACAGAATTCGCGACAGCGCGGTGACCCCTTGTTTTCCTAGTAAAACGCTCACTTTCTTTTGAGCCAACTGCCACAGAGCCCTCGACTCACGCAGCAGCTTGGCCCCCTTTGCCGTCAGCTTCAAATAATGACTGCGTCCATCCTCACCCGGGACGAATTCCACCCAACCCCGGCGCTGCATCCGTTCTACATTGCGACTGACAGTGGACTTGTCCAGACTCAGGCGCCGCTCAAGATCAGTCGGCGTTGGGGTTTTCATCAGCGAGATCGCCACCAAAATGGTCTGTTGGGCGGTGCGAAGGCCGAGGGGACGCAAGCAGTCGTCGTAGGCCTTGGTGACCACGCGGTTCAGAAGGCGCACCCGCATCGCGATGCATTCTTTTGCCATTCTCTGGCTCATGGCTTCAGTGGGCACGATCATGATTGTATATGCAACTAATCAGACCTGTCAATGCTCACAGGCAAGTCGCGTTCCCGGGAGTGCTGGGCAGGACTAAGTTGTCGATGTCTCTGAAACTTAAAGATAGTTAACAGTTTCGGTTGTAATGTTGCTCAGAGTAAAAATGGAAGTGACGAAGAAAATCTGAGGAAGTAGCGGTATGCTTCCGAAAGATCGTCGCTACTGCGAGCAGGTCTCCCCCCGTGGGTACGGCATCCTTGCCCACCGAGCAATCGGAGAGGGGATTTCACCGCAGAGGAATGCGCAGGGGAGTCGAAAATGCCGGTAAAATCCTTCCCATGCGACCTGCGAACTAACAAACCGCAGGTCACTGAACCACGTGAATCCAAGCGTTTGTTAGATTTACTGTGAGTTTCGTGCGCTGCCGCAGGCCGATGTGTCACGGTGTAACACAACTGATTTCACGACAACAAGGTTGTAAGCAGGTTCACAGATAGTTGAACGGTCGATCGCTTAGGATAAGAACGTAACCGTACTTGAAGTCTTCATCGACAACGCCTGCCGCTCGGGAACTTGCAGCTCATGCCGCGTCAAGCTTGTCTCGGGCAGCGTGAGGATTGACGTGAGGGATGCGCTCACTGAAGAGGACAAGGCCTAGGGATACATCCTTGCCGGCCAGGCCAAAATCCCGAGTGACGTCAAAGTCGAGGCGTGAGAGAGCGCATGGATCTGTTTCGCAGTACTCAATCAATGAACAAAACAAGGCTTAGCTTATAGTACCTGGGCTCCTATCCCGTTCTTATCGCCGAGTAAGTGCGGAAATTCCAGTCCACCCGCTCAAAGGAGGGCATATGGGACTCCTGAAGCGCCTAGCCTTGTCCGGCATTTTCCTGATCGGGTTCCTTATCACGCAAGTCACGGCAGGCACAAATGGAAATCTACTTGAGCCATTGCCGCGGGATCTCGAAGTTAGGCTGGCATTGAGCGCACTTCCGCCGTACCTCCGCGCCGAGGCAAGCGTGTACGTGCTCGATCCCGCGAAAGGATATGCGCTCGAACGGCAGGGGATGAATGGCTTCACTTGCTTCGTGGAAAGAACTGATTTCGTTCGTGAGGACTATCGCAACAACTTGCTGATTCCTGAGTGTTTCGACGCAGAGGGAACCAGAACTATCGTGCCGGTTTCATTTGATGTCGCGCGTCTCCGGGCGGAGGGGAAATTAAGCCCGCAAGAAGTAAAAAAGGAAATCGTGCGGAGATTTCAAGATGGCGTCTATCAATCGCCTGCGCGCCCGGGGATTTCTTACATGCTCTCGCCGATCCAACGGCTTTACGGTGGTCCAGAATCTAAGGCTACGAAGACGATGAACATGCCCCACTACATGTTCTACGCACCTAACCTCATGAGTAAGGATGTCGGCGGAGGACCTATCATGGGGCCGTACCCCTACCTCGTAAACCCGGGACTCCATGCATACATTATCGTGAACGTCGGCGAGGCAGAGAAAGCTCAAATCAACCGTGAGGAGCGCGACCTCTTGAAGGAAGTTTGCTCGTATCGCTCCGATTTCTGCATCGACAAAGGGTCCAGAAAAGAGCCTGGTCAATGACTCTGAAGTCCAGCAGCGGATGGCGCCTCAATAGCGCTGGCGCCCGCCAGAATCCCAATGGGGCGACCCAGTGAGAGCCCGGCGAAAATTTCTTGAAATACGTCCGCTCGCGCGGGCTTCCAACGAAGAGGCGTGAGAGGGCGTATGCACAAAACTAGGCTCAGTTTGTTTTACCTGGGTTCCTATCTTGTTCTTATCGGACTTGGGTTACTCTTTGCTCCGCATGGAACTCTGAAGGTTCTTCAATCCAACACCGAATATGGCGACATCTTTCCGCGCATCGCTGGAATGCTGATGAGCGGAATGGGGCTGTCAATCTTCGGGATGATCCGTGCTCGTGCCGCTGAACTCTATTCAGCGACCCTGCTCATCCGCATGTACTTTATTGCGTGCATTATTGCCTTCTACGCGATGACTCGTGATCCTCTGTTCCTGGTCCTCGGTGGAATTGTCGGGCTTGGGTTCATGGTCACGCTCGCCGCCTACCTCTTCGATCGAAAGAGTGCTAAGTGAGTTTTGGCTAGCTTGTCACTTCACATACGAACGACCGTCTGCGCTGCTCGAACAGTTCAAGAACGAAGGGATTGGAATTGTGGGGCGCATGCTCGAGGAATGACGGAGGACGGATGCCGACGTCACATCGGCCCGTATAGCGAGAAGGTTTTGAGCACGAGGTGTAACTACATGTCAACGTCCACCCAGGCGTTCAGTCCGAGCGGCTCTCTCCAGTGACCGCCCTTGGACCCGAAGTCGGCGCTACGTTTAGTTTCCAAGAGGTGCTGCGATGAAGCCCCTAAAGTGGCGAGGCCTAACCGGCGTGGCGTCTGCCCTGGTGATCAGTCTGACAAGCTGCGTGTCCCCTTTGGCCATGCACCGAGCCGTAATGGAGTACGATCGAACAGTCAGTAGAATCGAGTCCGAGCTGCTGCTCTTGAACATCGCACGAGCTCGTCACCACCGCCACCTCCATTTCACCGCGATCTCTAACGTCGCGGCGACCTTCGATTTTCGGTCGAATGCAGGATTTAGTGGTGAACTCTTCGAGGGCGTGTTTTCCGGGGAAGGCCAGGGCTTCACGAAGAATTTCTACAGCTTTAATCTAGGGGCCAGTGTTGCCGAAAACCCGACGGTCAACATCATTCCCATCCAGGGTGAAGAATTTACCAAACGGATCCTTGCCCCGATTGACGAGATCAAGTTCGGATTTCTCTTTCACCGCGCGGTGTTTCCCGCTCTGTTGCTCCGGCTCATGACCCATGGGATCGTCGTTGAACAGGAGGGGACTGGCGCAGTGAGCGTCCTACCCAACAATCCCTCCCAGGTCGAGGGCTATCGTGAGTTTCGCCGGCGTGTCATACATCTCTCTGCCCTCAATCTCGAACACAAGCTTCATGTGGGCCCGCTCGTGTTTGAGGAAGTCTGGCCGCTGCCCTTGGACCACCCGCTGACCTCAAACGCTCTGGAGAAGGGGTATCAATGGACCCAGTTGGGCGAGGGCCAGGCGTCTCTCCTCAGCCGCAAGGTCATTGGCAGGGTTGCCATCACCAACTACGACCCGGCTCGCCTTCCAAACGAGGAGCGACGCCATCTCCACGAAGAATCTCAACGGTATCCCCCGGACCATATCCTCGTGGATATCCGGCCAGGGTCCCCCGGTGGGACTTATCCTCTCCATGGCAGATTCCAACTCCGCAGTTTCCAAGCTATCCTCGAATTTCTCGCGGAGGGGATCGCGGAAACCCCGGAATTCGATGTCGAGAAGGATCTGCGGACGGGGCCGGTCCCGTCGGACCCCCCACGAACCCTTGAGATTATGGAGACAAAAGCCCCTCCATCAGAGGCCGTGTTTACGGTGGAGTTTGAGAGCCACTGGTACTCTATTCGGAAAAGCGTTGGAGAGACCGGCGGTCTGCATGCCTGGAATCTTGAAGCCTTTCGGGTCCTTTATCAGATCCTTCAACTTACGGTGACGGACGTAGCCCGGGTGCCGACCTTCCCGATTACCATTGCAAAGTAAGGACACAGACAACGGGAAAACCGACGCGGCGAGCAGGCTCTCGCACGTCTACATCTGAAAGTCCTCAACCGCAAGGGTTTTGACCCAGGATGTGTCTCGTTTCGAAGATTCTGTGACCCACCTTACAGAAAGCCAGCTTCCTCGGCGGTAGAGTTTAGGTCACTAGGAGAATAATAGCGACTCAGGACAGTTCAGCTCTGTGTGCAAGCCACAAAGGAAGGGAACCGTGAGAAAGCGGAACAGAAACCGGGAAATCAGAGAGGGCGATGGACCGACGCTGGGCTCAGACGTGATTCGAGAGGAAGTCCCCATGCTCGCAAATCAGCTCTATTGTGCATGCCGGGTGAGTATTGACATGCCTTAAAGCCTCGGTGGGCAGCCGAAAAAATATGCACGAACGAACCAAGAATAAATGAGGCCAAACCCTTGGATGAATTCTGCAGCGAGGAAGGAACATGGTGCGTGAGAGGGAATTACGAAATACGTTGGGAGAGGCCGTGCTGGTCCAGAACGATGATAGACCGGCCATCAAGTCGGATCAGGTGTTGCTCGCGAAACTGTCCGAGCGTCGAACTGACCGTCTCTCGGCTGCAGCCGATGAGATTGGCCAACTCCTGATGGGTGAGCTTCACACGGATGCGGATACCGGTCTCGTCGGGAATTCCGTGGTTATTGCTCAGTTCCAGCAAGAGACGGGCCAGACGGGCCGGGACAGCCCGGAAGACCAGATCCTCAACGCGATTGTACAATTTTCTGAACCGAGCGCCGATGAGCTTGGTGAGCTTCAAGGCCATGTCCGGATGCTGGCGTAAGTAGCGCTCGAAATCTTCTCGTCTGATCACGCAGATCAGGGCATCGTCTAACGCCTTGGCAAGCCCTTCGCGCGGAGAGTCTTCGAGAGCCTCCAGTTCGCCGAAAATTTCACCCGGCTCAAGGATCACGAAGGTGAATTCTTTGCCACTGGGGGCAATACTGGAGATTTCAACCCGACCTTTCTTGAGGAGATAGACGGTCGTGCCAGGATCACCCTCGAGGTAAATGGCCTCTCGCTTCTTGACTTCCTGCATGCGGGTGATTCGGTCGATTTCCTGGAGTTCGGCCCGGGTCAGAGCGGAGAAAAGATTGATTTGTTTGAGATACCAGAGTTTGTTCGGTGAAGAGGTTTCCTGAAGCATTCCGCCGCTCCTGGTAGAGGGGGACACCAGCTTACTTGATGGGAGGGACGGAGGGCAACTTTGAGAGAAGCAGTCATATTGGAGATAGTGTACCTCCGAAAAAAAGGTCCCTTATCGCAGACCGAGGACATGGCAGATAGACCGGCGTAAAGAGCGATCTTGCGAGTCTCTAAGTGGCTTTCTTGTCCCTACTTGACCCCGTTTCAGTCTGGAATAATTCACGGCCGGTAGTGGGTGTTCGACCACCTTTCGGGAGTGAAACCTGGGTGAACCGATGGCATACGCAGCCTGAATGTGGCCGACTTGGTCCCGGTATCGTGCTCCACCCTACGGACGGGCGGCACCCGATGGTGAGCATCCGAACCCTCTCTTCCATGACCAGACGCGCTGGAGCGCAGCTGATATTGGAGATTTCGCTCGCTGGTCGCGCCGCGGCCGATACGTGGTCATTTTCCGGGGATCGTGGTGATTCCCAACGCACAGCTCGGTTTCCACGCTGGGTTATAGGTGCGGGAACCCGGCGAACACCTCATGGAGGTGGTCGAACCATAAAAGGAGGTTAATGTGAAACCGAACATTTGGAAGGCAATAGCTGGAGGTTTCGTTGGCACTCTTTTACTCACTCTGATGATTCGGTTTGTAGCCCCAGTGATGACGGGGCAGAAGATGGACATGGCTGAGAGGCTCGCCGGCATTACCGGCATGGGCTCAATCGCGGGGATGGTTCTCCACTTCTTGATTGGCTCGGTGATCCTTGCGTTGATCTATGCGTTCATCTTGTTTCGAATTCTCCCGGGAACTCCCTGGCAAAAAGGGGTGCTGTCAGGAATTATCTTCTGGTTGGCGCTAGAGGTTCTGGTGATGCCGATAATCGGCGGGGGGTTTTTCAGCTCCCAAATGGGCGGGATGAAAATGGTCATGGCTGCCCTGATCGCCCATTTAGTCTATGGAATGGCGCTCGGCGGAATCGCCGGAGATGCAGAACCGCGGCGAGCGTAGAAATCCAATGAAAACCGGGAAAAGAGCCCGCGCCTTAGTGACCGTGGAAGAGCAGAGGCTTGAAGAATCACGACAGCGAAGGGTGCATTGGAAACGGTGGGGACCTTACCTTAGCGAGCGGCAATGGGGGACAGTCCGTGAAGACTACTGCGACTATGGCAACGCCTGGGACTACTTCCCTCACGATCAAGCACGATCCCGCACGTATCGCTGGGGCGAAGACGGGTTAGCCGGAATCAGCGATCGTCATCAGAAAATCTGTTTTGCGATTGCGCTGTGGAATGGACAGGATCCGATTTTAAAAGAGCGGCTGTTCGGGCTTACAGGCAGCGAAGGAAATCACGGCGAAGATGTGAAGGAATATTATTTCTATCTTGATTCGACGCCCACGCATTCCTACATGAAATTCCTCTACAAGTATCCGCAAAAGCCGTTTCCCTACGCGCAATTGGTCGAGCAAAACCGGCGGCGCGGGAAGCACGAACCGGAGCTTGAATTGATTGACACCGGCGCATTCCACGAAAACCGCTACTTCGATGTGGTCGCGGAATACGCGAAGAGCACGCCGGAGGACATTCTGATTCGCATCATCGCACACAATCGCGGACCGGAAGCCGCAGATCTCTTCTTGCTGCCAACCATCTGGTTGCGGAACACGTGGTCGTGGGATCCACAGGTGGAGCGCCCGGTGCTCGTGAAGGAGGCTAACGCTCGAGGCACAGCGATCCGTATTGAAGAAGGCATGTACGGCAAACGGTGGCTTCTGTGCGAAGGCTCGCCGGAGCTGCTCTTCACCGAAAACGAGACCAACAACGAAAAACTATTCGGCGTCCCGAACCGAACGCGCTACGTCAAAGACGGGATTAATGACTATGTCGTTCACGGTGAAGCGAGTGCGGTGAATCCGGAGCAGACCGGGACGAAAGCGTCGGCGTTGTACCGACGGCGAGTGGACGCGGGCGCGAGTGCCACGGTGCGACTTCGGCTGACCGATCAGGCGAGCTGGGCTGGCCATCCTGCAGAGATCAACGTGCCAAACGAACGGGCGGCGAAACCGCTGGTCGTCGCGGCTGCGGTGTCTGCCCGGAGCGAAGGTGCCTTTGGCCCGACATTCGAGCAGATTTTTGCCCGTCGGATCGTAGAGGCCGACGAATTCTATCTGCGGCGCACGCCGAAGGACTTGTCCAAGGACGCACAAGCCGTTCAGCGACAGGCCTTTGCCGGCATGTTGTGGTCGAAACAATTTTATCACTACGAGGTGAACGCGTGGCTCAAGGGAGACCCGGCTGGACCCACTCCTCCAGAAAGCCGGTATCACGGGCGAAACAAGGAATGGAGACACCTCTACAATGCCGACGTCATCTCGATGCCGGACAAATGGGAATACCCCTGGTATGCGGGCTGGGACTTGGCCTTCCATTGCATTCCCCTGGCACTAATCGATCCGGACTTTGCCAAAGATCAGCTCACTCTCATTCTGCGCGAGTGGTACATGCACCCGAACGGGCAGCTGCCTGCGTACGAATGGGCGCTCGGGGATGTGAATCCGCCGGTGCATGCCTGGGCGTGCTGGCGCGTGTACAAGATCGAGAAGCGCATCCGGGGGGTGGCGGACCGCGTGTTCTTGGAACAAGCATTTCACAAGTTGCTCCTGAATTTTACGTGGTGGGTGAATCGCAAAGACGCTGAAGGAATGAACGTCTTCCAGGGGGGCTTCTTGGGGCTCGACAATATCGGCGTATTCGATCGTTCGGCACCGCTGCCGACCGGCGGGCATATCGAGCAGTCTGACGGCACGAGCTGGATGGGGATGTACTGCCTCAATATGCTCGCGATCTCGCTGGAGTTGGCCCGCGAAAATCATGCCTACGAAGGCGTGGCAAGCAAGTTTCTGGAGCACTTTGTCTTCATCGCGCATGCGATGAACGATCTAGGCGGCGAAGGCATGTCGCTGTGGGATGAAAAAGATGGCTTTTACTATGACGTCCTTCATCTGCCGAACAATGAACACTTCCCGCTGCGAGTGCGGTCGATGGTGGGACTGATTCCCTTGTACGCGGTCGAAACACTCGAGCCCGATATTGTCGACAGGCTGCCCCAATTTAAGCGACGCATGCAGTGGTTCATCGACAATAAGCCGGAGCTGCGGGACCACATACAACAGGTGGAGACGGTGAAAGGGACGCGGCGGTTGCTATCGATCGTGAATGCGGACCGCTTGCGGAAGGTGCTTCGCTATATGCTGGACGAGGTGGAATTCCTGTCCGAGTACGGGATTCGCTCCCTCTCCCGAGTACACCGCGACAACCCCTTCCTTCTGCGAGCAGATGGAGTGAGCCACCGGGTCGACTATGAACCGGCGGAATCGTCGACAGGGATGTTCGGAGGCAACTCGAACTGGCGTGGGCCAATCTGGTTTCCGGTGAATTTCCTTCTGATCGAATCGCTGCAAAAATTTCATTACTTTTTCGGCGATCATTATCGGGCCGAGTGTCCGACGGGTTCGGGGCGGCACAAAACGCTGTGGGAGGTCTCTGCCGACATTTCGCGGCGGCTGGCTCGAATCTTTCTACTCGACGCGAAGAGCCGCCGTCCGGTCTTTGGGGAGAGTGAGAAATTTCAGACCGACCCACACTGGCGGGACTATGTTCCATTCCACGAATATTTTCACGGCGATACAGGCCGAGGCTTAGGTGCAAGCCATCAGACAGGCTGGACGGGGCTGGTGGCGAAATTGATCGAACAGAGTGGTGAATAACATAGGTCCACGACTTGGATCGGAGGAGATAGCGAACCGCACGGTGGAAGCAAAGAAAGAGACCGTTGGCGGTCGCACATCTTCGGGTGTCCTACGCCCTCATAAGGCGCTGGGTTTTTCTCGAACCGATGGCAAATCACTGGGGAATACACGGACTTTGTAGCAGCAGTGAGACCTTCGATGGTGAAGTCCCATTCCGGCCACGATGGCGCGTTGTTCAGGCGTGGTCCGTCGTTGAAGTGTTGTGCGCCTCAAATGCCACTGCCACCTCATGCAAGGTCATCAATTCCACCTACACGAGGAGCTAGAACGCAGAAGTCCAAACGATGACCAACCGCAGGAGCTCACAATGAAAGCGATCGCCGTCATTCCAGCGAGAGCGAATAGCATCCACTTGCGAGAAGTTCCAAAACCGCAACTTGAACAGATTCCGGGCGGGCGCGGCGTGCTGGTGAAGCTGACGCGTGTTGGCGTGGACGGCACTGATAAAGAAATCAA
>Ga0126383_10001556_pt1 | contig 14373 bp, 11 predicted proteins | sample PanSoiMetPlot_35_FD_96882 | JGI IMG/M metagenome (GOLD analysis project Ga0126383, IMG submission 96882) | Tropical forest soil microbial communities from Panama - MetaG Plot_35 | ecosystem: Environmental > Terrestrial > Soil > Tropical forest > Bulk soil | place: Panama | collected 2016-02-17
CTGGAGCGATGTTGTGCCGGCGCAAGATATTACCCACAGTTTGGTCAGAAACTTGAAAGCCCAGATTGGCCAGCGCACCCACGATGCGGTCATATCCCCAGCCACGGTTCTCCCGTGCCAACCGGATTACCAACGCCTCCACTTCGGGCGAGATCCGTGGGCGGCCGGGATAGGCACGATAGCGGGAGCCATCGAACTTCTGCGCCACCAGTCGCCGATACCAGGCGAGAAGGGTGTCCGGTTTGGCAACACGCGCGATATCCTTCAGAGCTTTGCGGCCGAGTCGTTTGGCGATCTCTGCCAGAGTGGATCGCTCCGCATCCGACAGCTGGAGCCGGGCGGGTAGGTGCGCTCTGAGAATGCGGTTCTCTGCCACCAGATATTCGTTTCGCAGCAACAGTTCATGATTGACGAGGCCCGTCACAAAGGCCAGAAGGCGTGCCCAATGGAATCGATCGCGCATGGCAGAAAGTTCATGATAGCCGCCAGCACATGCTCCGTAGGGGTCCGCGAGCCGCCACATCGCGCGGGTATTTTGACCATACAGGGTTCCGTCCTCCCATCGTTTTTGCAACACTACCCTCGGGATCACCCGCCACAACCTGCACGGCAAGCCTGGCTGTTCGAGGCTTTGCTCGATGCTGCATAGTCACGCTCCTTACGCTGAGATCGGCCCTGACGCCCATTCCGCCGCAGATGCAACACAACCCGCTTAGTGGCTCGGAAGAGGCCGGGGCGTGATATCGGCATCCACCATCCCCAGCAGCCACTCCATCGCGCCCAGGTACATCTTCTGGATGCGGATATCGTCCATCGTGTCGTCCTCATGTCCGAAGGACGAGTAAAAGACCCGTCCCTTGCCATACTGTCTGGCCCAGACGATCGGGAAATCGTTATCCGCGCGAAATTGCGGCGCGAGTCTCGCAAAACTGGGGTTCGCGAGGTCCATCTTGCCGGCATCGAGCCGCATAATCACGCGCAGGTGATCGCGCGAGTAGTTGGGAGCGGCGCGCGCTGTGGCTCCTTTTGTCGTGCCGGCTGGCCCGACAATGGTGAACTGGTCCCGGAATTTGAATTCAACCGGAAAGGCGTTCATCCCGGGAAATTTCGGATCCTCAATGATGACCGGCATTTCAACCGTACCGAATTCAGCCGTAAGATTCCCTCCGATCATCTCGGCGTATTCCGGCCAAAGAATCAGGCTGCCGCCGTTACCCGCATGGGCCGCAAAGAAGCCCTTGCCATCATCATGGACGAAAGAGAGCAGGTCCGCCTTTTGCTGGTCGGTAATATTCCACGGCCCCTCGCCCATGTAGAAAATTGCATCAAAATAGTCGAGCGTCTTTACATTGGTCCCTGGAAATACCCCTTTCGTCAGCAGCTTCATGTCGGTTCGAATCATACTCACATACGTTCCTGACTCGCGCCCGATCTTCTCCATCACCGCCATCGCGTGCGAGGCGGCCTGGTGATGGTAATTCGCCACTCCATACCACTCCTGAGGGTCCGCAATCATCAAGACGTGTTTCTTTCCCGCCCAAACATCCACCTGCCCGCGGCCGGCGGCTCGTCCGGGTTGTGCCTGCCCGGGCTGCGGACGCTGTGCCTGCGGGAATAGCGCGGCCGGAAGCAGCAGCAGGAAAAGCATGGACCGAGCGATGCGAAACAGAGGCAACATCAGCTTTGCTCCTAATTCGGCAGTGTGAACGCAAAGAGAGTATCGTTGGCGGCGACCAGAACATACTGCCGGCCGTCGAGTTCATAGGTCATCGGAGCGTTGGTCACGAACTGATCGACGTTGACATGCCACAACGTCTTGCCCGTCCGCGGGTCCATGGCCAGGAAATTTCCCATCGAATCGCCGCCGAATAAAACGCCCCCAGCAGTTGTCAGCAGTCCGGAGATCAGGTTGCCCGTGCCTTTGTCGCCCAGTTCGTGGGTCCAGACCACCTTTCCTGTCTTATAGTCGATTGCCATAGTCACGTATTCCCGCGGATACCGGACGTTCCCGCGTCCCGAACGCGAAATAAAGTTCCATGAGCGCGAGGCATTGACGAAAATCAAGCCGGTCTTCGGATCGTATGCAGGCGACCAGGAGTTGGTAGCCCCGAGCGCGTATGGCGAAACCAGCGTCCCCTGAGCGTTGCCGACGTCTTTCGAGTAGTCCGGAATCACATGACCCTGTTCATCGATTCCCCGGCCCCAGTTCGTTTCCGGCATATACTTAGTGGTCACCAGGTTCTTGCCGGTAATTCGATCCAGCAGGAAGAAGTATCCGTTTCGCGACACCTGCGCCAACATCTTGCGCCGCTGGCCCTTGAATTCCCCGTCGAAAAGAATCGGAGTCTGGGCGGCGTCCCAATCGCGGTTGTCGTGTGGCGTGACCTGAAAGTGCCAGACCTTTTTACCGGTGTCCGGATTCAGCGCGATCATCGTCGCAGTGTAAAGGCTGTCTTCGCCTTGCGCGTTCGGATGGGGCGGTCTCATCCGGGGCACGCCATCGCCGGTGCCGAAATAGTACAGATTCAACTCGGGATCGTAAGTGCCGTTCAGCCACGGATTGCCGCCGCCGTGCAGCATCGATTCCACATCCGGCCAAGTCTCGGAGCCCGGCTCGCCCGGCTCGGGCGTCGTGTACCACTTCCACTGAAGATCGCCGGTCTCCGGATCCCGGGCTTCCAGCCACGACCGGACTTCGTTATTGTTTCCGGCTGCGGTAAGCACATGATTGCCGATCACTACCGGGGCAAACGACGAGAACCAATCCTGCTTCACATCGGCTACCTGCTTTCTCCAGCGCTCCTTGCCGTCCTTTGCGTTGAGCGACAGCAGATAATTGTCCGGGGTCATGTAGTAGAGCCAGTTACCGTACATGCCCAGACCGCGGTTCGCAACGTGGATGGCCCTGTTATCAGGCCAGGTGTAGTGCCAATACTCCCGGCCTGACCGCGCATCCACCGCCCAAATATGGTCGGTGATCGAGAAGTACAGCACGCCTCTCACCAGGAGCGGCGTCGCTTTGATCCTGCGCCCCTCCCAAGCCTGTTGGGATCCGGACAACGCTCCCAAATCGTAGCGATGCGTCCACGCCAGAGCGAGATTCTTGACATTAGCGGTGGTAATCTTTGCCAGCGTGCTGTAGCGCCTGCCCGAGTACTCTCCGTTAAACGTGGGCCAGGTATCGGTAGGCGGCTTATTGAAAGCTGCCGGGTCGAGCAACTGCGCCAAAACTCCGGCAGGAAGCAACATCAGCGGAATCACACACAGGATTTGGTAGCGGGTGGGTTTCGTCATCGAGGTTACCTTGTCAGCGGACGGGCCCCTCTGCGGTTGCGGTAAGGGAATGCGTCACAGATGGCACGCCCGCATTTCATTTCAGCGTTACCAGGTACGCCAGGAGATTCCGTATGTCCGGATCGGTGTATTTGATGAGTTGAGCTCTGTGCGGCGCGAGCGGATCCATCACTTCCACGGATTTGAGCATATCGCGCGAGAACGAGCGGTGCTGGCCGTCCGAGTCGTCCAGGGCGACCAGGAACTCATCGATGAATCGCAGCTTTCCTGAGACTGCGGGTCCCGACATTGGTGTTACCTTCACCGTGATCGGTTTGGTCCCAGCCGGAGTCAGAAAAGCGATCGTAAGTGAGACCGGAGTGTACTTTTTGCCGATACTCTTCAGGTCGCCCGCAGGCGAGTGACAGGTATTGCACTTCCCGGCTCCGTTGAAATATGCTTCGCCCGCTTTCGCATCACCGACAAGCAGCGCTGTCTCCGGCAATCCTCCGCCTCTGCCTGTGTTGTTCCGTAGATGCAGGAAGGCAACAACGTCGGAAATGTCTTCCGATTTCAATGATGCGAACGCCGGCATACCTTGTGCAGGCCGGCCCGCTTTGATCACCGGACCAAGCAGTTCCCCGTTCCGGTCTTGAGAGACCAAATAATTGCGGACCAAAGCTGGAGCCTGTGCAGAACCCGTTCCCTGGCTGCCGTGACAGAACGAGCAACTTGCGGAATACAACGCTCTCCCACGCTCGGCCGCCGCCGGATCGACCTGCACGGGCGCAGCGCCACGCTGGGCATTCAGAAGTGCCGCTGGGAGAACGAATGCCACCAAAATCTGAAGCAGCGTCGAAACCTTTGAGCTCATGGAACTTATCTCCTCGGGATTCTGCGCCGTCTGAGCCGTCGTTTGGTTCCACACTCTATCACAAGTTGAGCTTCGACCGCCGGTGATTGCGACGAAAGTTCGTTGTGGCCGGCGTGGAGCGCCTGAGCGAAGCATTTCACATTGCCTGATAGGGCGTTGTTGCGGGCCGGCGACTTCGCATCTTCGGGGCCTCCGCCGTTCGCCGTGAATTGCGAGGCGACAGGCCGGCCGCCGCGTATTTCATCACATCCGCCAATACGGCAGGGAGTTGCGGAAATTGGAAGCGGAATCGGGCGGCTTCGGTCTCGCGCCGAATCATCCGCTCGCTCGCCAGCAGCACCTCCGCCATCTCGCCGAAGATCATCTTCAGCGCGAACCGCGGCATCGGCCTGGTCCCGTTTTCTGCGTGCCGCCTCTCGGATCGGTTACTGACCCTTGGCCGGTGTGCCTGTTCCGGCAGGATTACGCGATGGCGATTGCGGAACTGCCGGCGTCACGTTGCCGGTGGCGGCCCATTCCGCTCCGCGAATGAAGGCTGTTGTGAAACCCTGCTGCGTCATGGCCAAGAGATCGTGGCCCAGCGTCATGACGACGACTCGCCCTTCACCGAAGGGAACGGTCCAGATCATCGGTTCGTCTTTGCCCGTGCCTGTGTTTCTTGGTCCCGGCTCTTCATGGGCAGTAGCCAGGACGTGGGCGTTCGGCTTGAGGTCAATCTTATGATAGAGTTCGTCGTCGGCCAGAAAGATGGGCGGCAACCCCTTACTGATGGGGTGCTCGCGATCCTGCCATTGGACGGGGAAAACGCCCCGCCGGGCATGTCCGATATTTTCGATTTTCCAGTACATGCCCATCATTTCGGAATACGCGGTCCAGGGATCTCCGTCCATACGGCGTTGAGGCTCCTGCGGATTGCCCCCCGCCTGTCCGAAGAACGGCCCATAGGTCACCCCGTGCACGGTGATCATACCCTTTCCGGAGCGCAGGAAATCCTCGACTGCCTTCTCCGTTACGGCGGGCCAGCGAGGTCCATAGTAATACTGAACGATCAGATCATAGTTGGCGAGTGTGGCGGACGTGATGCCGCGCACTTCCTCTTCGACTTTCACATCGAATTTTCCAGTGTTATTGAGGGCGGCGCGCATGTAAGGCACGTTCGGTTCCCACGGGTGGGAGTAATCCGACGAACCAGTGAAAATCAAAGCGCGGATCTTATCCGCACCAAGCGCGCCGGACGCAAACACCGCAAGTAAACATAGGACCAGCTTCTTCACACTGCCTCCAGAACGTAGACTCTTCCCACGCGAAGTTCGCAGTCAACGACAAACTTATGTTCTAAACCTGCCGATTTCACGATGTCAAAAGTAGTACTTCAGCGCGAATTGGATATTTCTCGGGCTGTTCGATTGGGCCTGTGTGATCTTCCCAAAGGTCGAGCTGGTCACATTGGTATCCGGCCCGGGGATCACAACGCGGTTCAGAGCATTGGACGCGGAGGCTCGCAGCTCGAAGTACTGGTGCTCCGTAATATTGAAATTCTTCAGGATCGCGATGTCCTCGTTAATGGTTTTCGGTCCGCGGATCCAAGGTAGGTACCGCGGCGTGTTGCCGTATTCTCCCGTCGCCGGCAGGCGGAACGCGGCAGTGTTGAGATAAGGAACGCTCCACGCAACGGCGTGATCGGAACTCCAGGCCGGGTTGAGCAGTGGAATTGTCGTGCCCCCGCCGGCGGTGAAACTTGCTCGTGTGGCGTTCGTTCCGGCTACCGTACTGCCATCGGTGACGGGTTCAATTCCAGTCGCGCCATACATTATCTGGTTCGAGCGGAACGTCAGAGGGCGCCCGCTGACATAGGTATGGATCGCCGACACGCGCCAACCGCCGATCAGGAGATTTGCCAGTTTGCCGGTTCCACCAAGGAACTTCTTCCCCCGTCCAACAGGCAGCTCGTACACCCATGCCGCCCGGAAATTGTGCGGCGTATCTTCGAAGGAGAGCGATTTTTCCAGCGCTTGGTTGTACGTATTCTGCGCCGGGCCGTAACCGGCGAACTGATACTCCGAATCCACGTTGCTCAGCGTCTTACAGAATGTGTACGACGTAAGGACGTACAGCCCTGTGCTGAAGCGATGTTCAAAGCTGGTTTCGAGAGCGTTGTACGTGAGGTGCCCGTTATTCATACCGCCGCCGGTGGCATCGATATTGTCATATTGCGGAAACGGCCGCAGCGCCTGCGAGAGCGTCCGTGTTAGCGGGTAGCCGCCGTATGGCAGCTTGAACCCGTTGGCGTTTAGGGTGGCCAGTTGCGCGGGGTTGTTCAGAAGAGAGCTTAGCGGAAGCGCGAGGAGGTTTCCGTAAATGCCCAGGTATTTCGGGTCAAGCTGATTGAGCGTGGAAAGCCGCGCCAGCAGTTTCTCACCAAGGTTGGCATGGTAGCTCACCCGCACCACGGAACTGGCGGTAACCGCATGCTCGATGGTGAAATTCCAGTCCACGAAATACGGCGACCGGCCCGCCGGTGGGAAAACGTAATTCGGTGTGCCGTAAAGCTGAATTCCTGGGTCCTTGACTGGAGGTTTATTCGCCGCAACCAGGGCCGGGAAGGTGTTGAAGCCGTCCTGCAGTCGGAAGGAAATACCGGTGCCAAGATAATCTGACGGAGAATAGAACCAGCCGCCGAATCCCTGGATGCCGTCGTCCGCGTTGCGGTCTTCGCGTGTGGGTTGGTAGTAAATCGCTCCACCCGCGCGAATCACCGTTTTCGAGGTGGCCTGATAGGCGATCCCCAGCCGCGGCCCCCAACCGTTCTTTCTTGTTTCCCCGAAACGACTCGGCGCCCCGTTGACTCCAGCGAACGTCATCGCTCCGGGAATGCCCCCGGCGACGGGATTCGGGCAGGTGAGGCAGAGATTGCTGTTGTGGCCGTTGCGCTCCTGTTTCGGAATATTCAGGTCATAACGCAGGCCGATGTTGAGCGTCAGTTTCCTTGAAATCTTGAAATCGTCCTGAATGAATCCGGCATAGTATGGCCACTGGTAGGCGATATCCGCGCTGTAATTGAAATTGCTGACGCTCGCCAAGCCCAGCAGGAACGCCGCATAGCCGGAGCCATTCCGGCCGCTGATGAACGGATTTTGAGTAGCAGCCGTCGAAAAGGTGACTTGGCCCGCGCAGCCGACACAGTCTTCCCGGCGATAGATGCTCCTGAGATAATCGAATCCGAACTTCACGCTGTGTTTGCCCTTGAGCCACGCCAATTGCTCCTTGATGTTCGTCGTGCGGTTGCGTGAGTCGGTATGCACGCGAACGGAGTAGTTGACGAACTCGGTATCGTATTCGGTCGAGCGCCCTGGCGCTCCTCCGATCAAGGTTCCCGGAACCTGGATCGCCTTCCTCCAATCGTCTGGGACATTGTTGATATTGTCCGGCAGTTCCACGATGTGGCGCTGGTTGAAGCCAACCGTAAGGTGATTCAGAAGTCTCGGCGTGATCACATAATCATAGCTGGCGCGGTAATAGTGGGTCCGCCCATCGCTTGGCCATGAATTGCATGGAACTCCTTTGATGGCCGAGATACAAGGCTGGGCCACCGAGACATACCAGCCATCGAGTAGACTTACCCGGTGCTTCACAGTAAAGATGTAATCGAATTTGATGGAAGGAGTATATGCCAACGAGGTCGACCGGGAATAGGAAATTGCATTATTCGTATAGCCGGTGCCGATCAGCGGCTGCTCCGGATCGTTCGGCGCCGGCAAAACCGACTGAACAGCCTTAGCGATCGGGTCGATCCTGTCGGGGCAAATCACATTCAACACCCCATTGCAGTTAATTTGCTGGCGCTTGGATGGATCGCTGATGATGTTCCCACTCGCGTCGATAGGGTCGTAAATTGGGATCATCTTTCCGGAGCCGTCAACATACTTGCGAAAGTCTCCGTTGCGAAATTCCGGAATTGGAATGGTCGTCAGGGATGTCGATCGGCCGTTTTTGAATTGAGCTCTTTCGTAGGCAAAGAAAAAGAATGCCTTGTTGCGCCCGTTAAACAGTTTGGGGATAACGATCGGTCCACCGATACTGCCGCCGGGATTCCATTGGCGCGCGACGGGCCGCGCCGTGGGCGTAAAGGTGAATCCACGCGCGTTGAAGAACTCGTTCCGCCAGAACAGAAACCCGCTGCCATGCAGTCCGTTGGTGCCGGATTTCGTCACCCAGTTGATCACACCGTTCGACGTGCGGCCATACTCCGCCGAATATGCTCCGCTTTGAACCTTGAATTCTTGCACTGCCTCAACGCTTATGCCGTTCAGCGCCGCATCGTTGCGCCGTTCGCTTTGGGCTTCGGCCCCGTCCAGCTGCTCGCTCTGTCCATTCTCCAACCCCCCTCCAATTCGCGGGTTGCCGCTGCTACCGATAACGCCAGGGGTGAGGATGATGAAGTTCATGTTGCTCCTCAGGCCACCGGTCAGGAGTAATGGCAGATCCATAATCGCCCTGGTCGGAACCACTTTGCCCAAGTTCGACCCTTGCGTCTCGAGAAGCGGGGCCACCGCTTGCACCTCAATCTTCTGATCGACGCCGCCAACGGTCAGTGTCACATTGACATCGATGACACTGTTAATATTCAAAACGATATTCGCCGCTTCAGACTTTTGGAATCCAGGCTTCTCGGTGGTCGACGTGTAAGTACCTACCGGAAGGTAAGGGATATTGTAGACACCGTCGGCGCCGGTGACCGCCGTTTGGGTGAGCCCGGTGTTCACATTCCGCGCGGTGACGGTGGCGCCGGGCACGGTCGCCCCTGATGTATCCGCGACGATTCCGCGAATCGTTCCTCGATCTTGAGCCCGGCCGGCTGTTGCCAACAACACAGCAAGCGCGAGACTCGCGCAGGCGAATCTTCGAAAAGTTGACATGGCGCACCTTCCTCCAGATTTGCCGTACACCGACGTGCGGGAACGATACTATATCCGCAGGGCGTGGGAGTCAAGCGCGGCGAGGCGCGAGCGCTTCGACCAGCACCAGTACATCACTGTATCTGCACCTCAGGCGCCTTGGTGGCGACGAATCACCCGATCCTCCTGGTGATGGCAGACGTATTCGCGGATGACGCGCCGAAGGTGTCCTTCGTTTAGCGGGATCATATGGTCGAGGATCTCGCGCCGGCAGCTTCCAATCCATCTTTCGGCGGTTCCGTTTTGCCATGGGGCGCCAACGCTCGTCCGTTTGGCTTCCAATCCGGTCGCCTCCAGGAACGCAATTACATCACCGTTAAAGATGGAGTCATGATACAGAATGGCGTAGCGATATGGAGCCGTCTCTGCAAATGTCTCACGGAGTTGTTGCACGACCCAATCTGCTGACGGATGCCGCGTCATGTTGAAATGCAGGATCCTGCGGCCCTCGTGCTCGATGACGAAGAAACAGTACAACGCTCGGAACGTCGCCGTCGGTATCGTGAAGAATTCGAAGGCGACGATGGCCTCGCGGTGGTTGTGAAGAAATGCCAGCCATTTCTTGCCGCGTCGCCCCGGCGCTGAGTCCGAGATAAATAGCGTGCGACGTTCGCTCCGATAGCACAAAGCCGAGTTTCTGCAATTCGCCGTGGATCTTCGGTGCGCCCCAGTTGGTGTTCTCATGGGCCAAGCGGCGAATCAATGCGCGAAGTTCCGGCGTGATCCTCGGCCGGCCGCCACGCGGCCGCGATTTCCAGCGCCAGTACAGGCGGAAACTGGCCCGATGCCAACCCACTACCGTTTCGGGTTTGACGATTACCAGCGCATCGCGCCAGCGAGACCAGCTCGTTCGCAAGATCATCCAGAAAAGCCGATCGAGAGACCGCAATGGCGGTCGTGGCCGTTTCCTCTTCAGCACTGCGACTTGCTGGCGGAGTGCGATGATTTCGACCGCAATATCAGTACGGGTTTGGAAGAAAACACGAACCGCGGCAATCAGGGACAGGAGAACAGGAATCACGGGATAATCATCTACCATTCCACGCAGCACGGCGGTCGCCCTCGCATGTGACTGCAAGTTGTGCATTTCACGCCGCGGTCGGGTAATGGCAACAGACACGAGTATCGTTGAGGGAAAGGTGACTGTTCGCCGTCGATCGGAATTGGATCTTCCTCGCGCGCTTGGGGAGTCAACCTCTAACGGTGGATTCCACGTAACGGCGAGCGAATCGGAGTCGGCCCGAACGTGAGTCGGTAAAGCGGGACTGGCAAGCTTTGTTCCAATGGCGAAAGCATCTGCCTACCGAAGCCAGGCTTGCTTCACGTCGGGATTGCCGGCAGTATTGAGACGTTCCATCTGATTCTCATCGAGCGTGAGGTTCAGCGCGGATAAATTTTCGAGGAGTTGCTCGGGACGGCTGCCGGCGATGATGGGCAGCACGGGCGGATCGCTCTGCCGCATCCAGGCAACGATCACTTGATTGAGGGTCGCGCCGGCTTCACGGGCTACTGTCATTAAGGCCTGCCTCCGCTCGTCCGCGTCGGGACCGGCATACTGCTTGGGTACCGGCCGTTCATCCCTCGTGTAGGCTCCCTGCAAGAGCACCGAGTAACCGATGAGCGTAATTCCACGGCTACGCGAATAGTCCTTCAGGTCGTCGTTGATACAGATCTGAGGACCGAAATCAGCACCGTGGCGAGGACGGAAGTACGTACATCTCTGCTCGATGGCGGAATATTGCGACCACCCATGGGCCTGACTGACAGTATTCGCTTCGGCGATGCGCCATACTCTTAAGTTGCTGGCCCCAATGGCGCGGACTTTACCCGTTGTGATCAAGCGGTCGAAGGCCTCCATGGTTTCTTCGAGGGACGTAGTTGCATCGTCGCGATGTGCGTAGTACACATCGATCCTGTCCGTCTGCAATCGGCGCAGGCTCTTCTCGCACTCCCGCTCGATCTCCGCGGCGCTGAGGCCGCCGTTGCAACCAGGGTAATCAAAACCGAGTTTGGTCGAGATCACCATTTGATCGCGAACACTGCGTTCTTTCATCCATTCGCCGATGGTCGTCTCGCTCTCGCCCCCCTGACAGCCAGGGAGCCAGGAAGCGTAGAAATTTCCGGTGTCGATGAAGGTACCACCTTTTTCGCGGAACATATCGAACAAACGGAATGAGGTCTCACGATCGATTCGGCTGCCGATCAAATCTGTCCCAAAACAGAGGGACGAGACTTCGACGCTGGAGTTCCCCAGCCTGACCTTTTTCATTGGCATTGTGTTTGCCCTATTTACTAAAAGTCACCATCACAACTCCCCCGATCATCACGAGGACACCGACTATCTTCATCAGGGAAACTGGTTGTACGGGCGAGCCAAGCAATCCAAAGTGAGACATTACTAAACCGCCGATCACCTGACCCGCGATCAAAGTAATCATGACGGCGCCAGCGCCGGCCTGAGGAATCAGCCAGGCAATTGCGAACACCAGCGTTGCGCCGAACAGCCCGGCAGTCAGCAAGAGAGGATGCACGTGTTTCAGGGGTTCTAGAGACCCGGATTGCCAGCCGGTCAGCCCGATAGCGACTGCGCCTGCCGCGCCGATGCACCAGAACAGTGCATTACCCACGCGGGCATTATTCAATACGCTTCCTACTTTGCCATTCATCGAAAGATGGACGGCCAGCACCACGCCGAGGAATAATGTTAAGACGAAGAGAGGGACTTTCATTTTCTTCTCCTGTTCTGAAGCGATCGCCTGATCCTGCGACAGCACGACATCTTATCACTGTTGGCAGCAGACCGCGCAAACGGTTTGTCCGTATGAGCGTTCTGTTGACAGAACCGCGTCAGTCTACTCTAATACGAGGAGTGAAACCCGTGCCAGCCGAAACGCCTTACATGCCCCCGAATGAAATGCCACCGGCCCCGATTCACCGCGTGCTGGTGGGCCAGAAGGCGCTCGTTACGGGGGCCAGCAAAGGCCTCGGGCAGGCGATCGCGATCGGCTTCGCGCACGCTGGGACGGACGTTCTGGTCAACTATAACTCCGATGAAACGGGCGCCAGAGAAACGGCCGAAGCCATTCGGAAATGCGGCGCGAAGGCAGCGCTCTTTCAAGCCGACGTCGCTAAAGAGGACGAAGTGGCAGCGATGTTCGCACACATGATCGACACCTTCGGCAGGATTGATATCTGCGTCCCCAACTCGGGCATCCAGCTCAATGCACGCATCGATGAGATGACGCTCGCGCAATGGCAGCGAGTCATCGATGTGAACCTTACAGGGATGTTCCTCTGCGCTCGCGAAGCCATTCGCGCGTTCAAGCGGCAGGGGATCGACCGGACGATTTCCTACTCAGCCGGCAAGCTTATCTTCATGAGCTCGGTCCACGACGTCATTGCCTGGGAAGGGCACGCGAACTATGCCGCTTCGAAGGGAGGAATCATCCTCCTGATGAAGAGCATCGCTCAGGAAGTGGCGCACCTCCGCATTCGCGTCAACGCCATCTCTCCGGGCGCGATCCGCACCCCGATGAATGTCGAAAAACTGACGTCCCCGGAAATCTTCGATTCCGTGTTGCTTAAGCTGATACCGTGTAAGCGCATCGGGGAACCGGAAGATGTCGCGCGCGCGACGATTTGGCTCGCCTCCGACGAGTCGGACTATGTGAACGGCACAACGATCTACATTGATGGGGGTATGACCAACGATCCGGGCTTTATTGGAGCCGGATGACCGCACGCAGCTTATTACCCTTCCGGGTACATCAATACCGTCAAGGCTTTTCGATCCATGCAAAGTCCAAAGGCTGTCTGCCACTCCGAAATGAAGAGTTTGGGTTAAGCACCAGTTTCTTATGCATACTCCTTAACAACAGCAGTCTACGCGTAGCAACATCGACCATGCGACCATCGAAGCCGGCGTGATACATCCAGGCTGCCGGACGCGCTAACCATGCATGGGCATCTCACCTCGCGTTCACTTTTTCGGCAGACTGATCGTAATGCTGCGGTAACGAATGCCGCCATGATGGTCGCCCTGTAGATAGATCGGCCCCGGTTCGGCCTCGTGACTGTCTATCGCGCCGCCGGTTACGCCGGCAATTTCCTCGTTATCTACTGTGGTGACACCATTGAAGACCACGGTCACCAGCCGGCCTACAAGCGTGATGTCGTAAACCTGCCATTCCGGGTTGAAGGGCGGCGGCGAGGCGGGTCCCAACATCCCATAAATGGACCCGACGGAGCCGTACGGGTTACGATAACCACGTCCGCCTCCCCTGCCTTTTTGTGGGGCTATCGGTTGGCCCGACGGCGGAGCCTGTCGCGGCGGCGGACCTACCTGCGCCTCATACCGGCCGCGCAGATAGATGCCGCTGTTCTCCTCGGGCGGGCAGTTATACTCCACGTGAATCTTGAAATCGTTGAAGGTTTTCGTGGTGCGGAGGTTCGAACCGCGAGCTTCGTTCGTCAACTCTCCATTCTTGACGGTCCAATGATTGAAGAAGTGCGAGTCGGCGGCATCTGGAGTATTGTTGATAGCCTGCCAGCCGGTGAGGTCCTTGCCGTTAAACAGCGGTTCGGGAGCGCCCCAGGCCGCGGGTGCGGCCCGCTTCAGCGCCGGCGCGTGCACGCCCGCGATCTGCCAGGTGACGTCGCCCTGTTTGGAAACGCCGGAAAGCTTCCCACCCTTTTCGGTAAGGTCCCAGACGAGCTCGGGACGCGCCCCAGCAGGCAAGACAGTCACCAGCAATCGCTGGCCTTCGCTTTGGACCGCTGCCACTGGCGCCACGTTCCCGGTGCGCTGCTGTGCGCGCGCTTCGAGCTTACCTGCGTTCTCGGTAACTTCGAGCCAGCTTGCGTATTTCATGTTACCCACGATGACGGTCAAGTCCCATCGGCCTAGAAACGGGCTCTTTGAGCTTTGTGACAGTGCCGGTAGAAAGACAGAGGCCGCCAAGAGAAGCGAAATGCCGATCTTCTTCAAAGTGCGTAACCCTCGTGCGGAAAGTTTTGGGAATCCGGCAGGGCCGGCCATCTTGCGGCGATCCCACCGGCCGGCGCTCACGCGTCGGCTTGCAGCGACACCGCTTTGCTATTCGAGTTCCCGAGGCCGCGGCGTCCGATGCAATCATTGGGCCTCAATCGTATCAGCGGACTATGGCCAAGTCAAGATGTGATGCGTTGTGATCCGTTGTGGTGCGTTGTATGTCGGGCATTCTCACTTAGTGCTTACATTCTGGAGATTCACACGGATACGAAGCGTACGGA
>Ga0126383_10001557_pt1 | contig 14373 bp, 12 predicted proteins | sample PanSoiMetPlot_35_FD_96882 | JGI IMG/M metagenome (GOLD analysis project Ga0126383, IMG submission 96882) | Tropical forest soil microbial communities from Panama - MetaG Plot_35 | ecosystem: Environmental > Terrestrial > Soil > Tropical forest > Bulk soil | place: Panama | collected 2016-02-17
CTCATGCGGCATCTCGGCCCAGACCAGCCGTTTTATGCGTTTCAGGCACTTGGGTTGAATCAAGGCCAGGAACCGCAGACCTCCATTGTTGATATTGCCGCAACCTACTGCAAGCTGATGTGCCAGATACAGCCCGAGGGGCCTTATCGGATTGGAGGGTGGTCTCTGGGAGGCGTTGTCGCCTATGAAATGGCCTGCCAACTTGAAGCAGCGGGCAAGGAAGTAGATCTGCTGGCGCTGTTTGACAGTCACGTTTTCCGCAGAGATTCAACGTGGATTCACGATTGGCGGAGTTCCGTGGACGAAACGTACCTCCTGAAGCAGTTTGCTGCGGACCTGGGAATCCAGGCTGGTACCACGTATGCGCCCGAAGGCAATGGGAACGGCCAGACAGCTATTCTGGAAGTGATTCAGGCGGCGCAGCAGCAAGGATCATTGCCCGCGGACCTGGATCCAAGCATCTGCGTCCAGCTGTTCAACACCTTCAAAGCAAATCTTCAGGCGCTGCATGAATACGTGCCGGGCGTGTTCGGCGGGAAAGTGCTCTATTTTGAGGCTGAGCATCAGAGCTCAGCCAATTTAGAACCCACAGACGTCTGGCGCGATCTTGCGAGCGGCGGAGTGGATCGGCACGTTGTTCCCGGTGATCACTACAGCATGTTTAACAAAGAGAATTCCATCGTAATTGCCGGAAAGCTGCAGGAGTGTATTCTCCGCCTCGACGCCGAACACAGCGATGGCGAGCTGCTAATGCTGCCAATTGGGGAGAAATAGTCAGGCCCTGCCGGTGTGGCGGGCTTGTTCTTTTTTCTGCACTTCAAACCGATGCACCTTGCTGCCGCTGCTGCAGAGAAGTGAAATAAAAATCTTTAAGTCAACAAGCCAAACAATCATAAGAAGACTTTGCTCAGCTTGCCGTTGAGTCAAGGAGACAGCAAATATGTCCGCAGAAAACCTGTATCTGAAAGAAAACGTACAAGTGGAACCCTTGATTGATCAGTGGTATGCGTGGTCACATTTGCTGCCTCCCGCCACAGCCGCGCGGAACACCACGGAACGGCACATGAAGATCATGAATTCGTACCTGACTGCTCCGCAAATCCATGCGGCCGCGGTAAAAAATCCCAAGATGCTGGGCGGCCCTTTCATCGATTACGAAGGCCAGCGGACGGATGAAATCAAGGCGCTTCGGGACCGGACGCAGCGCGATCGCGCGCACACGTTCGACCTTTCGAAAGCGCTGGCAGAAGTCGATCAGTTGTTGCAGACGAAGGCCAAGGGCTACAGTCTGCAGCCTTTGTATGCTGAAGTCCCCGAGCTTCTTAAAGGCTACGTGGAACTCGTATATGACCTGAATAATCACCCCACGTTCAAGTTGCTCGAGCCGCTTCTCTATAGCTCGGAATACTATGACCGGTCTGCCCAGAGCCTCATGCTGTCGCTCATCAGTGGCGACGATCGTCCTTTTGTCCTCAGCACGCCACGTCTTGAAAGCGAGGACCTGTTGCATCTCCATCTGCCTTTCGACCACGAGGCAGTGGACGAGTTGTTCCGGCTGAAGACGCAGCCCAAGCCGTTTTCTGACATTAAGGATTCACTACACATCAATGGCAACGGAAAACACGATGCATTGCTGCGGTCTTTGCTGACGCCGACCCCGCCGCGTTCGTATGAGCCCTATACCGGAGAGGGAGTCCGGTGGCGCTATTTCGGGCACGCATGCATTCTGGTGGAAACTGGTGGAACCAGCATCATGATGGACCCGGTGCTGAGCTATACCTATGACAGCGGCATCTCGCGGTATACCTATGAAGACCTGCCTGATTCCATTGATTACGTGCTGATCACCCACAACCACCAGGACCACATTCTTTTCGAAACCCTGTTGCAGATCAGGCACAAGGTGGGCTGCATCGTGGTTCCGCGCAATACCGGAGGGTTCCTGCAGGATCCCTCGCTGGAATTGACCTTGAAGAACTGCGGATTCAAAAACGTCATAAGCCTCGACCAGATGCAGGAAATTCCCATCAAGAACGGGAGGATCATGGGCTTGCCTTTCCTGGGCGAGCATTCCGACCTTAATATCGGCACCAAGCTTGCCTATGCCGTGAAGGCCGGACCGCATTCCTTATTGTTTGCCGCGGATTCCTGCAATATCGAGCCGCGGCTCTATAAGCATCTTCATCGCGATCTGGGAGACGTGGATGCGTTGTTTGTCGGCATGGAGTGCGACGGCGCCCCCCTGACCTGGCTTTACGGTCCATTGCTGACGCAGAAGATCGAACGCAGCATGGATGAGTCACGCAGGCTCGCGGGCTCCAATTACGAGCAGGCCATGAGCATCGTAGAAGAATTTGGATGCAAGGAAGTGTTTGTCTACGCGATGGGACAAGAGCCATGGCTGAATTATGTGATGAGCGTGAAATATACCGACGTTTCGCGCCCCATCACGGAATCTAACAAGCTGATTGAGACATGCAGGCAAAGAGGATTGCAGGCGGAACGCCTGTTCGGAGAGAAAGAAATCCTACTGCCCTAAAAGTTGTTGCCCCGGCCATTTCAATTGCCGGCGCCTTCCCGCAATTTCTTCTGGAAGGCCCTTAACAGGCCGCAAGCCGGGGAACATGAGCGCGTAAAAAGCAAGCCAGGACGACCCGCAAAAAAAACCATCAACACAAACCCAGGAGTGTCGCGCAGGCAGGGCACACTCCAAACTTTCGTTTGTATTTATCTGAAAGGAGAAGCATGGAGAACAATCTGAAGAAAATTTTGATCGTGGGTGGCGGATCCGCAGGTTGGATGACAGCCGCATATCTGAGCAAGGTGTTCGGGCGCCAGATCAGCATAACCCTGGTGGAATCCGCGAACATCAACACCATCGGCGTCGGCGAAGCGACGTTCAGCACAATCCGGCTGTTCTTTGAATTTTTAGGGTTGAACGAGGATGACTGGATGCCACACTGCAATGCAAGCTACAAACTTGCCATCAAGTTTGTAGATTGGAACGCGGACAAGCAGCATTTCTACCATCCCTTCCAGCGGTACGAGATGGTGGATGGGCACAACCTGGCGGAGTGGTGGCTGAAGTTGCAGGCAGACCAAGAGCGCTTTGATTACGCCTGCTTCACCGTGCCCGCTCTCTGCGATGCGCAAAGGTCGCCAAGATACATGGATGGCCGGGTCTATGATCACCGGTTCCAGCAGTATGTGGAGGCTGACCAGTCAGATCGCGCCCTGCAACTGGCGGAACTGAAGGTCCAGTATCCCTACGGCTATCATTTTGACGCCGGCTTGCTGGCCAAATTCATGGCGAAATACGCGAAAGCAAGAGGCGTGGCCGAAATTATCGATGACGTGGACAAGGTCCATCTTTCGGAGACGGGCAGCATTGCCGGCGTCGAGACGCGGCAGCATGGCCGTCTGGATGCGGACCTGTTCATCGATTGCACCGGCTTCCGCGGGTTGCTGATCAACCAGGCCCTCGGCGAGCCGTTCATCTCTTTCTCGGAATCTCTTCTCAATGATCGCGCGGTCGCCATGCAGGTGCCGAACGATCCCGAGACCGAAGGAATCAACCCCTTCACCAGCGCGACGGCGCTTTCCGCCGGTTGGGTATGGAACATACCGCTGTTTCATCGAATTGGGACAGGCTATGTCTATTCCAGCGCTTTCATCTCCCAGGAAGAGGCTGAACGCGAGTTGAGGCAGCACCTTGGGCCGCGCTCGGAAGGCTGCAAGGCCAATCACATCAAGATGCGCATCGGACGGAACCGCAATTCATGGGTCAAGAATTGCGTGGCGATCGGCCTTTCCAGCGGGTTTGTGGAGCCGCTTGAATCCACGGGCATCTTCTTTATCCAGCATGCCATTGAAGAATTGGTGCATCATTTCCCGGGAGATGGGCTCAACGAAGAAGCGATCAAGAGCTATAACAAATCCGTCGCCCACTGCATTGACGGCATCCGGGATTTTCTGGTGCTTCATTATGTGGCAAGCACCAGACAGGACACGCCGTTCTGGAAGGCAACCAAAGAGAACATCAAGATTCCTCCCAGCGTGGCGGACTGCCTGGACCTGTGGAAGGGGCGATTGCCGACGAACCGGACCATCAATCCCCACTATCATGGATTTGAAGCCTACTCCTATAGTGTCATGCTGCTGGGCCTTGGATATCGACCGCCCAAGAGCCTTCCTATCCTGGATTACAGCGGAGATATGATGGCGCTCAAACAGTTCGAGGAAATCAAATCTCGTTCGCAATGGCTGGTTTCGACACTGCCCTCGGCGTATGAATATCTTTCTTCAAGATATGTGATGCCGGGGAGCAATGGAAACGGGCTACACACTCAGCATCACAGTGTCCAAGCTGCGGGAATGTAGCGCCGGCGGCAACGTTTCTGGAACTTTCACCCTTATCGTTACGATTCCAAACAACACAACAAGAACGAACGATTCCAGCCATTGCATGGCCCTTGCATCAGCAATGAGACAGCACAGCCGGCGGAATGAACGCTGAGTTTTGCCCGGTGGTCTTTCTCATTTGCTCTTTCAAGGGCCGCCAACGGTGATGGAACAGGAGCATAGCGTTATGAGCCAGAACGGTTTTGACCTGAAAGATTTTCGCCGAGCATGCGGGCGATTCCCCACGGGAGTAACGGTGACCACCATGATGGGAGCAGGTGGGCAGCCGTGCGGTATTACGGTCAGCTCCTTTACCAGCGTTTCTCTGAGTCCACCGCTGGTTCTGGTCTGCATCGATCACCGATCGCCCATTACGCAGTGCTTAGAAATAGGACAGCACTTTGGCATCAACGTCCTGAGCGATCGCCAGGAGGAGATTTCGTCGCGGTTCTCGCGGAAGTGGGAGGAGCGGTTTGTCGACGTGAAGTGGCGGCCCGGAACTACAGGCGTTCCATTGCTGGCCGATGTTCCGGTAGCGCTGGAATGTGTGATCACACAAATGGTTTCCGCTGGCGACCACTGGATCGTGATAGGCAGAGCATTGCACACCATGATTAATGAAGGGCCGCCACTGGCCTATTTTGACAGCGCATACGGCAAGGTGACCCGTCGTCCGCCGCCCGTGCTTGAGCAGGCCGGCACGGCATTAGCGAGGTGATGACAAGATGCGGACTCCTTCTGAAATCATTTTGCGCAGCAGGATTGTGCTGATGGAGGCGAGCGATGCCGATTGAACGGCTCTTGCTTGCGATTGGAACAATCCTGCTGGCTGTACGGGTGTTTGGCTGGCTTCTGGCGCGTGTGGGCCAACCCCGGGTCGTCGGCGAAATGGCGGCCGGGATTGCGCTTGGCCCCTCGCTTCTGGGCTACTTCTTCCCCGATGCAGTGACTTATCTTTTTCCTCCGTCCTCATTCACGGCATTGAGCGCTTTAAGCCAGATAGGTGTCTTGCTATTCATGTTCCTCGTAGGCCTGGAGGTTGACCTGAAGAGGATCATGAAGCAGCGGCTCGCGATCGTGGCCATCAGCAACGTCAGTATTCTGGTGCCGTTTGTTTTGGGCATTGGACTGGCCCGATGGCTTTATCCCAGGTTCGCCGTCTCCCACGTTCCATTTTTCTGGTTTGCGGTATTTGTGGGGACGGCCATGAGCATTACGGCTTTTCCTGTGCTTGCCCGGATCCTGCAGGAGCGCAATCTCTTGCGCTCTGAGATAGGCTCCATGGCCATTTCCTGCGCAGCCATCAATGACCTCAGCGCCTGGCTGCTGCTCGCCATCCTGACCACCATGGTTCATTCCGCCCAGAGCTGGTGGGCCTTTACCATGATGTTCCTGAAACTTCTTCTGTTTGTGGCATTCATGCTGTTCCCTGGACGCAAGATTCTTGCCCGGTTCAAGACATATTCTCTGCGCCGCGGCCACTCTGTTGGCCTGGTTTCCGTCGTGCTTTTGGTGATACTGGCGGCAAGCTGGACGACGGAGCAGATTGGCGTGCATGCGCTGTTTGGCGCATTTATCGCCGGTCTGGCCATGCCGAAGGAAAAGAGTTTTGCGGAAGGACTGCTTCATCAATTCGAGTCTTTCACGCTGGCTTTTTTGCTGCCATTATTTTTTGTCCTCACGGGCTTGCGGACCCGGCTCGACCTCATTTATGAAACGCGAGCGTGGGGCTATGCCCTGGCGATTATCGCCGTGGCGATAATCGGTAAGTTCGCAGGAACAAGCGCGATCTGCTATTTCTTTGGGCTCAGATGGAGAGACTCAGCTACGCTGGGAATCCTGATGAATACACGCGGCCTGGTTGAGCTTGTTGTGCTCAACATCGGCCTGGAGTTAGGAATTCTCTCCCCAGCTTTGTTCACCTTAATGGTCTTGATGGCGCTGGTGACCACCTGTATGGCCGCTCCCATCCTCTCCATGATGAAACTTGGAGAGCCCCATCTGAAAATCTCCGCCGTGGATTTTGCCACAGAACCAATCCCCAAACACAGTTCTCAGGTCAGTGCCTGACGCTGCGCTCTTTCCCCAAGGTCTGCAGTCATAGTCGGAACTCACACCTTTCTTATAAGTCTCTTCCAAACTCGCTAGAGAACCCTGCTGCAAAAGTGGGTTGTGTTATAACCCTGTGCAGGCTTGACGCGTGTTTTGCTGCTTGCCGGCAAATCCTACGTCGCGTTTGGTGTCTACCCGAACGCGTGAGCCGGTCACCAACCCTCTTTACAATAACTTTACATTCCCTTGCCGGCTTGTTTACCCCGGACCGGCAGCATTCTGGCTAAGCTTTTCAGAGATGTAGAGGTGTCTTTATGTCCCTGGGAAGCTTAGCGCTGAATACTGCAGTGGGAAAGCCAGTTCCTCTCGCGTCCGCCAGGAAACGAGCGCTGGTGGTCGACGATTCAGAAACGATCCTGCACGCGATCTGCACGTTATTACAACATCATGACGTGGTGGATGTGGCCGGCCGGGCGGAAAACGGCCCGCAAGCAATTGATTCGGTGATCGACCTTAAGCCGGATCTGGTATTGATGGACGCGGATATGCCGGGAATGAGCGGGCTGCGAGCGGCGCTTCTGCTATCCCAGGTGGCCCCCATGACGAAAGTGATCCTGATGTCAATGGACACCAGCGGACAATTTCGCGCGGCGTGTGCCGGATGCGGCGCCCATGCAGTGATCTACAAACCAAAGTTTTTGCGAGAGCTCAGCACCCTGCTGCAAAGGCCATTGCGAGCCACCAGGCTTGCGGTCCACTTTTAGAGGGCGGCGGAATCTATAATGAATAGGAGATGAACAGGGTTTTCCGGTGGTGATACAGCTTTGTCGACAGGCTCATCGCTGACGCGATGACGTCTGCCTAAAGGCCCGCGATTCGCAAGCGAATCGCTAGACACTGATACTGCTAATGGGCCAGTTTCAACTGACCCACTACCGGTTTTCTCCCCGGAGCTTGCCGTAGCAGCGTATTGAATGACCAGACCACAGACCAGAGAGCGCCTTCTTCGATGGGTAGCGGTACCCGCGCTGGCCGCGGTGTTGGTGGGGCTGGCCGTGTTGCAATATCGCTGGAGCGGCCAGGTGAGCGACGCAACCCGAGCGCAGATGCTGGGAAACCTGCGCGTCTCGCTGACGGGCTTCCGTCAGGATTTTTCCCGGGAGCTTGGGGCTGTCGCTGTGGAGGTGCGTTCGGCAGTGGAGCGCTCCAGTTCCATGAAGCCGGCTGACCTGAATGAGCAATTTCATAACTTGGAGCAGAGATCGGCGCATCCGAACCTGGTTTCACATATTTATCTCTGGCAAGACCCGGCGCACCAGCAGCCGGTGAGGTTCGATCCCACAGCAAGTCAGTTTGAGCGCGTGGCATGGCCTGATGCATTTAACCAGATGCAGCAACGCCTGCTGGAAATTGGTTCGGCGCGTCGTCCGGTAGCAGGCGGTCCGGAAGGCCCAGGGCCGCGGCGCAGGGGCCAGCGTTTTGAATTTGCGCCCCGGCGCAATTTTGGTGATCGCCGCGATAATGCCGGCAGAAAGGGCAACGCGCGCGCGCGGGGAGCAGAGCCGCTCATTCCGTGGGCGATCGACCAATCCATCCCGGCGCTTGCCTATCCGATCCGGCGGTGGGGTACATCTCCAGGGACCCAGCCGGAGGGACCGCCTGAGATTACGTGGTTGGTTATCGAACTCAACCCGAACGTGCTGCGCAAAGAGATTTTCCCCGAGCTGGCGCAAAAGTATTTTGGCGGCTCGTCAGGAATGGAATATTACGTGGCCGTGCGGGCGGCCAGCAAAGATGGCGAGCAGGTCCTTTATTCATCCGGCGCAGGTTTTGGCGAAGAGCAACAGCTGCCCGTGGACGCCACGTTGAACCTTGTTGGTCCCCCCTTTGGACAGGGCGGACCACGAAATGCGGGCATGGAGTTCTTCTCTCCGCCCGTGAGGCCGGCGCCTGGCGACCACGGCCCGCAAGCGGATGAACAGCACCTGGCCGCATTGGACCGGGCACCGAGATTCGAGCCATTTCACTATGCTGACAGCCAGGACGCCTGGCAGGTCACCGCCAAGCACAAGAGCGGATCAGTGGAAGCGGCAGTTGGCGCACTACGCCGGCGAAACCTGATGACCAGCTTTGGCGTGCTGGGAGTGCTGGCAATCACGATGGGATTGATCCTGGTGGGGAGCCAGCGCGCGCGAAGGCTGGCGAAATTGCAGATGGATTTTGTGGCGGGCATATCGCATGAGCTGCGGACTCCGCTGGCGGTGATCTCGTCGGCGGCGGAAAACATTGCTCACGGCGTGGTGGAAGACAAGCAGCAGCTGGTGCGCTACGGCAACACCATCGTGAAGCAGAGCCGGCAGCTCACGCAACTGGTGGAACAGGTGCTGCAGTTTGCCGCTTCGCAGCAGGCACAAGGAAAGCAGGGACTAGGGCGGGTGAGCATTTCCGAAGTGGTTGATGCCGCGCTGGAGGGCACAAGCGCTATGGTGGCAGCAGCCGGGTTCACAGTGGAGCGGCGAATTGAGCCGGGACTGCCGCCGGTGAATGCCGACTTTGCGGCCCTGGTGCGAAGCTTACAGAACCTGATTACCAACGCCGTGAAATATGGCGGGGAGCAACGCTGGCTGCGGGTTTCGGCAACTCCCGCGCCCGGCAAGAGCCAGGAGATCGAACTGGCGGTTGAAGACCGGGGGATCGGCATTGGCAAAGACGACATCGAACATATTTTTGAGCCTTTCTATCGCAGCCCGGCGGTGAGCGAATCACAAATTCACGGCACGGGGCTGGGACTGCCGCTGGCGCGGACCATCATTGAATCCATGGGCGGGAGGCTCACGGCAAAGAGCGAGTTGGGCAAGGGAAGTTCTTTTATCATTCACCTCCCGGCGGCCAAGGAGAGCAGGTTGAAAGAAACACAGAGCGCGGCCGACAAGCCAGCGGGAGCGGAGCCGGATTTCTCGCAATGACCGAGCGCATTCTGCTGGTGGAAGACGAAGAAGACCTGCGCATGACCCTTTCCGACCGGCTAAAAGCCGAAGGATACGCGCTGGATTCGGCGGCGGACGGCGAGAGCGGCCTGCGCAAGGCGGTTGAGGGCGCGTATGACCTGGTGGTCCTGGACGTGATGCTGCCGAAGAAAAACGGCTATGACGTTTGCCGGGACATCCGCAAGGCAGGGATTGCCACGCCCATCATCATGCTGACGGCGCGCGGCCAACTGGTGGACAAAGTGTTGGGGCTGAAGATTGGCGCGGACGACTACGTGACCAAGCCTTTTGAAGTGCTGGAACTGCTGGCACGCATTGAGGCGCAGATCCGTCGCGGCGCGGTTCAGCCGAAAGAAGCTGACGTATTGCAATTTGGCCCCGTGCGAATCGATTTGAAAGGCACCACAGTTTCCCGCGATGGCAAGGTGCTGCCACTTTCCGCGCGTGAGTTCCGCCTGCTGCGCTACTTTGCGCAGAACCCGGGCACAACGCTCTCCCGCGAAGTGCTGCTCAAAGAAGTCTGGGGTTACAGTGAAGAAACTTTCACACGCACCGTGGACGTTCACGTCGGGAGCCTGCGGCAGAAGCTGGAAAAAGACCCCAAGCAGCCGGCCATGATCATCACCGTCCCGGGCCTGGGCTATAAGTTTGTTGCCTGAAGCTTTGTTATCTGAAAGCTTTGTTACTGAAACCCAGCCGCCATTTTGCGTACGGTAAATTCCGTGCGGCTTCGATGTAAAAATCCTGTAAAGCCTATGGACTTCATCGCCGAGCGGGGAGAAAATCACCGCCATGTCCCAAGAGTTATGCGCGCGGGGCCGGGAACTTTTCACAAAGGCATCCCAGGCAGATGAGTCGTTCAAGGCACGGCTGCTCGAGTTTTTTTCCAGCACAAAAAAAGACGACCAGGAAATGAAGCGGATTGAAACGCTGGGCGAAAGCCACCGCGAAGCCGACGAGGCTTTTCATCGGCACAAGAAGTTCTGCACGGCCTGCGCTGAGATACATGTAGTGTCACGCTACGTGGCGGCGGATTAATAGCTCGCGCTTCCTCAGAAGCGGCGTTCCGCAACACACTTCTGTTACCGAACTTCTTCTGCCGACAAGACGAGAGCTTTCCGCATCACAGGTGATTCAGGGACATACGCGGAGTGTCCATTTTTACTGCGGTTTTAAACAATTTCTTAGGGACTGGTTCGTGCAAACGAGCCATCACTACCGGGGCAGTCTCGCATCTGTTCTGTTGAGCAGCAACCCCGCTGCCGGCAAAGAAGCGCTGGGTAAGAACACTTGAGTTTTCTCTCCAGCGCTTGAGGGTCGCAATGCTTATGGAGGCCCTCCCCTGTGCGTCGTCCAAAAAAGTTTCATGCGTTCCTTGCTTTAGCGATCCTCTCTTCTCTCCCCGCTGGCCTGATCACATCTCGACATCTCTCGACAAACGCGAAACCGCTGGTTAACCGGCAGCAAGATGTAACGGTCATGTCGCCATTGCCTATCCAAACGAATCCTGCAAGAGTGCGCGAGCAGGACAGACTACGCATTGAAGTTGGTTACAGAAATCTGCCGTTTCGCTTTGAGCCGAACCGCGGCCAGACGGATTCACGGGTGAAGTTCCCTGATCAGTGGCTGACGAATATTCACACTTATTCGCACGTTCGCTACCAGACCCTTTATCCCAGCCTTGATCTGATTTTCCACGGGGACAAGCAGGAACTGGAGTATGACCTGATAGTCTTTCGCAGCGCAGATTCAGGGCAGGTCAAGCTTGGCGCCAGCATGTCATTTGCCGGCCCCGATTTTGTCAGGTGGTGAAGCGCGATCCTTGGCGCCAGCCCTTGGGTGGAGGACGCTCAGGTCAGGTGTTTTCCGCCGCAAAACTAAGCGATTACATTCGTCACATTGCAAGCAGCTCTTTTGTTAGCGTATCCTTAAAGGACCGCTTCTTAAAGAGCCGCACGTGGAACTTACTCTTAATATCGTATGGGCCGGAATCGCGGCCACACTGCTGCTGTTTTGGGCAGGACGTGCATCAGGGCTTTCATTAGGGCGTTCACCAAACCCCAGGCTTGCGCATGCCGAGATGCGGCGAACGGCGACCGCGCTGCTGGCCTTGTTGTGCGTGATTTGCATTCTATTTCCCATTATTTCCATGACGGACGATCTCAATGCGAGCCCGGCCGAACCGGAGACGGCGAAATCGATCCTGGTCGTGCTGCCGCATTTTCTGATGAGCGATGGTTCGTGGACCCTGGTCTACGATCCGCACGCGACTGTGTTTCACCATGAAGTTGAGGCGCACGAGGCTTTTGCGCCTCCCGCACACCAGTTTCTTTCATTCCTTGTGACGCGGCGTCCTCCGCCGGTCCCGGCAGCTTAGCCGGCAAGCTCACGTTTTCTTCGGTTGAATCGGTCCACAACGGCGGATCTTTGCTCGCAAGTGGCGCGCTGACGAAGAAGATTTCAATTCCATTGGAAAAAAGCTGAAGCCAGACGATGCTCTGGCGCGGAGGAGTTTATGTTTGAAGGACTGATGCAACCGATGCACCTGCTGGTGATTTTGTTTATCGCGCTCCTGTTTTTTGGCCCGTCGAAGCTGGGAGACCTGGGCAAAGGACTGGGAGACGGGATCCGGCACTTTAAGAACGCAATGCGGGAAGGTTCGGAACCGGCGGCGCCGGCAGCCCCAGCAGCCCCGGCGGCCCCGGCAGAAAAGGCGCAGGAGTAGAAATAAGGCCGGGATTTCAACGGAATCCAGGAACGAAGATACTTTCCCTGCGTGAGCGGGAATAGAGTTTCTTCCCCTGGGTGAAAGGCCAGCGCCCATGGCGCTGGCCTTTGCTGGCCTTTCCTTTGCTGGTCTGAGAGCGACGTTTTGACGTCTCTTATTTCCTGGCTGGCGGTGGAGTTACGTCAGAGACCGGCAGGTCCCAGTGCGCCAGCAGAATTTCAAAGCGGCGCTGCTCTTCTCGCTTGTAGGTATCCTGGTCCGGCCAGAGCTGGCGCGTCATGGCTTCTTCATCGGGATTGGCGGTGGTGGCGACCGTTGAGTTTTTGAAGCGAATGGTCACGCGATAGTCCCAGCGCGCGTCTTCCGTCATGTGATTGGAAGGCGTCTCAATCTTTACCGACAGCATACGACCGCTCTCGATTTCTTTGCGCAGCAGAGGATAGTGGTTCTTGAGGAAGAGCTGGAGAAATTCCTGCTGATGTCCCCACTGGATTTTGTAGTAATACTCCATCACGTAAGGCTGGTCAGGGGCATTCTGGGGCGGCGCGCCCTGAGCAACGAGCGGGAACGAAAACAAGACAGGAAGCAAGAGCTGCAGAACTTTCTTCATGGAATCTCCATTCAGGGTGCTGGGGTTGAATTTTATCAAGCCCGCGCCGCTCCGGCTTTGCACAAAAACTCACCACAGCGCGGTCGAGCCGCACCAAAAAGAAACATTCACACGGAGGCACGGAGACACGGAGAAAAACTCAAAAAGCATCAGTCAAAAAAGCCAAAGTCAAAACCTCAACACGGAGGACACAGAGAGGCCTCGGAGGGCGCAGAGAGAGCTGAGGAACAAGGCTGATTGAAAAAACATTTTACTGGCAGCACGAAGCGTGGAAGGTATAATCCCGCGGTGATGTTGGATAAAAACCGATTCTTGAGGAGATGAATATGGCCGGTTCCGTCAGGGTGTTGGGGCCAGTAGTACTGGCAATTGGTTTGTTCCCGCTGTTGCCGCTTGCAGCCACGGCTCCCATGCCCACGAAATCGCCTGCTGGACCAGTTATTACTGGAGTTGCGTTAAATCCCGCCTCGACCCTGCTGCAACAGCCCTGCCCCGTCGAGCTGGTTTTTCATGGCAGCATCACCACCACTCGCGCCGCATCAGTCACGTACACGTGGGTGGATTCCCATGGCCGGGCCTGGCCGGAACATCGGCGGAGGTTTTCACTTCCCGGCGTCAACGGCGTGAGCCACAAATGGAAGCTGGGAAAGCCAGGGAGAACGGTGGATGAATGGGTGCAGCTCAAAGTAATCTCGCCGGAGGAGAAATTATCGAACAAGGTGCCGGTGCACTTTACGTGTATAAAGTAGGTTTTTCTGTCTATCACGGATGCATTTGTCGCCTGGCTGCGGGTTGTAACCAAAACCTGATATTTTCCGCAGTGAGACGGTTTCCTTCCAGATTCATCGATAGTGCTCCTACCGGGTAGATTCAGGATTGGGATGAATCCTTGTTTCTCGCCCCTAGAGTTATCGAGCGCAGCCAGGGGCGGCTGCGGTCCACAATAGTTTTTAGGCGGACTCCTCAAGCATCATGCGCTCAGAGCACTAGCGCGATCAACGTCTGCCTAAAGGCCCGCGATTACACATCCCGCGCAAAAGCGGCGCGGTCCGGGGACCCCGCGATTCGCTAGCGAATCGCTAGACGCTGATACTGCTAGTGGGCCAGTTTTTCAAACTGACCCATTACCGCAAATGCAATCTCGTGTCCTCGAGTGTAGACGCCAGTTCACGACACCTATTTCGCCATGGCAAAATTCAGTCTGATACAAAGGAGACCACATGTCCACTCCCAATGCCCGCCAATCCGACGTCGCCACGCTCGATGCGATTTTGCATGCTTTCTATGAAACCGTTTCCGGGCCTTCCGGCCAGCCGCGAGACTGGGACCGTTTCCGATCTCTTTTGCTGCCGGGCGCACGCCTTATGCCGATCGTTTCCATCCCCGGGGAAAAGACCAGCCTGCGTTTCCTGAGCACCGAAGATTTCATTCGCCGCGTGGAACCGATATTCGCGATCGAGGATTTCTGGGAACGGGAATCGAGCCGTCAGACCGAAACATTCGGCCGCTTTGCACACGTGTTGAGCTTCTATGATTCTCTCCGCAGTCCGACCGGAGTACCGTTCGAGCGAAGCGCGAACAGTATCCAATTGCTC
>Ga0126383_10001559_pt1 | contig 14367 bp, 11 predicted proteins | sample PanSoiMetPlot_35_FD_96882 | JGI IMG/M metagenome (GOLD analysis project Ga0126383, IMG submission 96882) | Tropical forest soil microbial communities from Panama - MetaG Plot_35 | ecosystem: Environmental > Terrestrial > Soil > Tropical forest > Bulk soil | place: Panama | collected 2016-02-17
CGCGACGCGCAGCTCGGTAATTTCGGCGCGATAGCGTCCCGCTGTGGCGCCGCTGGCCTCTTTGCCCTCTCCGGTCTCCTGCGCCGCCCTCACTTCGAGCAGGTAATGGCCTTTCGCCTCCGCGATGAAGAGGAGCGTCTCGCTCTCGTCCAGACTTTTTTTGTTGTTGACTTCAGCGATTTGTTCTCCGTTCGGTCCCGAGAGTTTTAGCGCCACATCAACGCCGTGTTGTTCGACCGTCACGCGAGCGAATTCGCCCGCGCGCAGCTTGAGCCGGTAAGCCTGCGTCTGCCCGGGCGCCTCTTCGCGCTCAACGGGCTTGCCGAGCTTGAGCCTGGGCGATTCTTTAGTTTTGGTTTTCACGTCTGATTTTGACTGCTGAAGGCCGGATGCGATTTTCGGCATTGCCGACGGGTTGTATTCAAACGCCGTAGCGCAAACCAACAGGACTGTTGGCAAGACAGCCCACCGAGGATTTTGTAAAGACATAGGTTGAGCCCCCAATATTTTTCTAGATGCTGAGCAATTTAGTTGTGTTCCAGCCTGATCAGATGGACGAGGGTTTCGCCACGCCCTTTGACATTAGTCTGTTTGTTCCGCTCATCTTTTTCGATGGCGATCTGAGCGGGTTGATTATTTTTCGCCAGCCAATCGCGAGCCGCGCGAACCTGCGCCGGGTCGGTGATTGCGCCGCGCTCTTTCGGATTGGCCACTCCTTTGACGCTCTCCATCTCCGGCAATGGCGCGGACGACCAGAGCAGCCAGAGTTTCTCCGTGCCCTGCTCACGATCGAAGACAAAACCGTCGCCGAGTTCAGGAATGGTGATCTGCTGATTGGCGGTCAACCGCGCCGAACTTTGATTGGACGTCGGAGAAGGGAAGAGCAGAACGTAGCTCGGGAGATCGGGCGCCGGCGCCGGGCCTTCGTTAAGGATGTAGAGAAAGCCTGATTGCCGGCTCGACACATGCAGTCGCACGTGGTAATCGCTCTCGAAATTTATCTCGCCGGCCAGCTTGAATGGCTCCTGATACGGTCTTCCGTCGCGGTATTTCTGTACCGTTATCCAGTAGCTGAGTCGCTCTGTCATTGGCGGGAGCGGCGGCGGGTTTTGTCCGCGATCGCCGGATTTCCAGATCAAGGCTCCGATTGCGAGCAACAACGCCGCCGCGGTCACAACCGGCAGCCAGAGCATGGATCGCCGCCGCGGGCGGTACGCGTCTGAAATTCGCGTGGCGTTTTCAGGGCTAGTCGGCCTGGCGTCCGCCGAAGCTGTCGTGACGCCTCTTTTCACCTCGGTCGAGGATTGATCGCCGTCGCCGCCGACACTGGAAGACGGCGGCTGGCTGGTCAACGATCGCGCCAGCTCTTCAGCGAAGCGGAGCGCGCTGACGTAACGGTCGGAGGCGTTGAAAGATAAAGCTTTCAAAATGGCGTCCTGCGCGGCTTCGGGCAGGTTGCGGCGAATCTCTTTCGGCTTTGTGATCTGTCCCAACCTCTGCATTTCATAAAGATCGACAGCCGAATCGGCCTTAAACGGCGGTCGTCCGGTGAGCGCTTCGTAAGCGACCGCGGCGAGGCCGTAAATGTCGCTTTCCGCGGTCGGTCGCCCGCGCATCTGTTCGGGCGCCATATACGGCGGCGTGCCCGCGATCCAGGTCATCTCGGCGGCGGTGGCGACCTGCGAGTCCTTGATCCGCGCCACTCCGAAATCAATCAGCTTGATCTGAAACTCGCCCCCACCTATCTCTTCGATCATGATGTTTTCGGGCTTGAGATCGCGATGAAGGACCCCTTTGTCGTGCGCGGCTTCGAGCGCCTGGCCTGTCTGGCGGATGATCCGCGCGGCCTTCTCGAAATCCATTCCCTGCTGCGGGATCATCCGCCGCAGCGTGACGCCCCGGACGTATTGCATCACCAGAAAAGCTTTGCCGTCCGGCGCCTCGCCGGAATCGAGCACGCCGACCACGCCCGGATGATTGATGCGCGCAAGCGCCTCCATCTCCTGCCGGAATTTTTTGGTGAACCACAAATCGTATTTGTCGTTCCCCTGCGCGGCGAAGAGGACTTTGATCACGACCTCGCGTGAGAGCAAATGCTTGTCTCGCGCCAGGTAGACCACGCCAATGCCGCCGCGACCCAGCTCCCTCTCGATCAGATAACGGTCTTTCAGCAGAAGGCCCAGATAATGATCCGGCGTCTTCGGCGTGAGCGGCTCAGCGGCTGTCGTGGATTCGGTTATATCCTGATTGTTCTCGTTGCTCATTACGATCTATTCCAAGAGCGGAAACGAATGGGACTTTCAGCGCATGGCATTGGCGCCGCCCGGATGGTAAGCGCGTTCGAGATTGGCCTTGATCTCGTCTAGCGTGAACCAGGCGGGTTTGAATTGCTGTTTAGAATACAGGCCGGCCTGATCGAAGTAGTGCTTCGATTGCGGGTCGGCGCTCTGGCCGAATTGCAGCAGCGACATGGCGCGAGGCTTCGGGCCGAATTCGACCACGCTGACGAACGAATGGCCGGCGACGCCGTAGCGCCGCTTCTGCCCCTGGGCCACGGGCGCGTAGAAGTTGAAGACGATGCCGATCGGATCGCCGGGACCGCCCGCCACGGGGAGGCTAGGTCTGTCGTCGCTGAATGGCTCCAGGGCGCCGCTGGTGTGAACGCGTTGAATGCGGCTGATCTCGCCCCACGCGACTTTCCACGTCCCCCAACTTCTGGCTATGTCGTTCAATACGTATTCGAGGACGGCGATTTTCGGATAAGGATTGTCCCTGGTAATCGCCTGCGCTTGCGGTTGAAGCGACGTGTAAAACCACAGCGTGAAGACGGTCATCGGGACAGAATCAATCGAGCTGACGCCGTTCCACGATTTCAACGCGGCGACGGCTTCGGCGGTCTTATCGGCGCGCGCGGCGTCCTGAGCTTTCAGCTTCTTCCATTCGGCGACGAGCGGCGGGATTTGTGTTTCGGCTTCGATCACGCGCGTGTCGAACGCGGCCTTCGCCCAATCGTCGAAAGAGAATTTCGCCTTATCGCCGAGCAGCCGGCGTGAAATGCGCGAACGCGCGTTATCGGTTTCGCCGGCCATGTATTTCGGAAACTTCGACGCGTCGGGATTGCCGACCTTCGCATCGGTGGCGAGGAAAGGCGTGGCGTTGCAGTTCTGCGCCCAGCCCGACGGCGGGTTGAAGATTTGCGGCAGTTCGTCAATCGTGTGATAACCCTGCCATTCCGCGCCCGGATCGCTGCCGTCAACCGGTTTCAGCCAGTCGTATTTCTGATCGCGTTTGGGGACCGCGCCGTTATAGAGATACCAGATGGCGCCTTCGCGGTCGGCGTACATCGTGTTGAACATCGGGATGTCGAGGCGGGCCATCGCCTGGTGAAACTCTTTGAAGTTTCGCGCCTTGCTCATCAAGTAACGCTGCTCGATCGCGTCGTTACTTTCAAACTTCGACATCCGCACGGTCAGCGGGGCGCCGTCGCGGACTGCGACGACTGGGCCGTGATGCGTCCTGCGGAATTTAAACGTCCGCGTCTCGGCGCCTTTGCCGGTCTTGATTTTGATCGAGTCCGTCCACTCGGTCGCCGCGCGATAGCCATTGCCGTATTTGTAATTCAACGGATTCTTCGGGTCGTCGAACTTTTCGGCCCAGACATCAATGATGTCGGGAACGTTGACGGTATGGCTCCAGCCCAGGTTGTCGTTGTGACCGAGCGAAGGGAACGGCGCGCCCGGGAAGGTCGCGCCGGCCATATTCCAGCCGCTATCGCTGTGGACGTGACCTTCGATCCATTGACCGGGGCCGAAGAACGGTTGGTGGGGATTGATGAAGAGCATCGCGTGACCGCTCACGCTCTTCGACGGGCTGATCGCCCACGTGTTCGACCCGATCTGTCCGGCCTTCCATGCCTCTTCCGCTCTGTCATTGGTCGCAACATCGGATGGCGACGGCAATGAGCTTGTCATTCCATTCGCTTTGACCTCTTGAACCGCGGTTCGAATCTCGGCGTCGCGGATGCCTGCGCGGCGATAGATGAAGAGCTGGTATTGCGCGAATCGTCCGAACGCGAGCAGATACCAGGGTTCGAATTTGGTGATTAGCCGCGGCTTGACCTGAGGGGTCTTTTCCAGAAAGTAGTTCAACCCGTCGACAGTCGCCTGGCAGATCTCCTTCGTCTGCCTGCTCAACTTCGGATATTCGGCCTGCGAAATCCTGACGATTTCGAGCGCGCGGTTGGTCAAATCGGCGTTGAGCGACTGTTCGCCGTAAACTTCCGAGGCGCGGCCCAACGCCTGAATGTAGCTGTCTTCGATCTGCCAGAAGTTGTCCTCGGCCTGGGCGTAAACGAAACCGAAGATCACGCTCATGTCGGTCGGGCCGTAAACATGAGGCACGCCCCAGCTGTCTCGGTAAATGGTGACCGACCCGGCCATTTTTTCGAGAGCGTTACTTTGCGCGACTGCGTCCCGCGAAAGCGGGGCTTGCGTCACGAGCGCGATGAGTAACGCGGCGAAAGCCGCCATGCGGGTCAAGGTGGCTTTTTTCATCTCTCCAATCCCCCACTCGATTGGTGTTAGTTGACCAAGATGAGTCAGGAGTTTAACACGAGCCGAATCCGGCAGGCCATCAATTGCTATTCAGGCGGCGGCGCTCTTCTCTTTTTCATCCAATTTGCCGATCAACCCGTTCCAGGGCGGAACAACCAGCGTCACGTTACCCGCGGCTTTCAACTGGCAGGCCAGCCGAATCGGCGAATCATTATCGGCGGTGAAGCCTTCGTAGCCGAAATAACGCCAGCGGTTGATCTCGCGTTCGTTGGGCGGCGAAATCTTACTGGTGTCGGAGAGCACGCCGACCCAGCACGTGCCGCACGAAGCCGAGCGGCATTCGACGGGAATGGGCCCTTCGCCCGGCATGGCGCGCGGATCCTGCGCGGTGTGATCGCCTTTGTAGTCGCGTCCCGCCATCGTCACGTCTTGCTCCTTGAGAACTTTGAACGAACAGCCGGGCGTCTGTTCGCGGAAGTTGACGGTATACGTTTTGTTGACCGATCTGAAGATTCCCATCAGTCCCTGTCCGTCGTCCTTCGCCCGCTCGGCGACTATCCTCTCGGCCGATTTGTTCCAGTCCTTGCCATACGCGCCAGGCGCGGCGGGTTGTCTGAACAACTCTAACCCGACTTGCTGCAGCGAGCCGAATGCGACCGTGGCGATGCCCACGAGCAGTGATTCATGAGCCTTGGCGTTACCCGCGAGCTTCCGCGCGACATCGCGGATTTGATCGGCGAGAGGGGGCGCCGAATTCGCGGTCTCGGCGTATTCGGCGACCGCGCGTTTCACGGCAGGCCAGTAACGATGGCCGTACATAAACTCCGCAGATGAATCAACCTGGTCGGCCAACCGGCACCTGCCTTTGAGAAGCAGTCTTTTCGCCGTCTCTTCGGGATCGGCCGAATGCGCCAACGCCCGATGGAGTTTGACCGGGAAGAACGCGAACCAGACGCGGGTGGCGCGTCGATCAACGGGATGAATCGCCGATTGCAATTCGTTGACGATCTTTTTCCAGTCCGCGTCATCGCGCTGAGCCAGGAAAGATAGAAAGGCGTTCTGAGAGTCTGACATCAGTTAACTTCCTCGATTCGGATTGTGATCGAAATTTTGAGTGTGATTTGAGCCACTAAAGATAGCGACAACCTTCTCCATTTTCAATTCCCCTTTTTGGAAATCAGAGGCTCAGCGCCTGAAACCACACCACCGTTCCTGCGATCAGAAGCAGAGCGGCGCTGACCGTGCGCGCCGAACTGCGCTTATCCCACAGCGCCGCCGCGATTGCGAAGGGCCAGAAGAGCGCGAACTCCCAGCGGATGACGCGCAATCCGCGCGTCGTCATCAACCCGGCGACGGACATCGGCGAAACGGGAATCGGACGCCACGGCAGGAAGTAACGCGTGTTGTCGAACGGCGCAAAGAACGCCACGCCCAATCCTCCGCTCGTCATCGCGTCGAAGAGCCCGTGCGACGCCGTAATCAACGTGAAGAAGATCGCGAGCTTCAGGAAAGAATGGTCGGACGCCCATTTCCCACGCAGGGCCAGGGCCGCGGTAACTAATCCAACCAGCGCGGCGAAGAACAGTGAATGTGTGAAGCCTCGATGGCCGAATGGGTGTCCGTACGGAATCCAGGGCATCAACAACGCGTCGGCGTCTGGCAGGATCGGAAGCAGGATGGACGCGAGCCTCAGTCCCTGGTCGGTCGGAGCGGTGAAGACCGATCTCATCGCCGTGAATCCGATCGCCCCGTGTGTAAAGATAGTTGGCATAATGACCGAATCAGAGTACAAAAGATAAAGAACATAAGTCCGTACCACATTTTACGCAGGAGGTAACTACGTTGAAAAAGACCACTCCGTTCGGCGATCTTGAAGTATTCGACGCTCACACACATTTCTTCTCCCACAAATTTTTCGAGACGCTCTCAGGGCAGTCGCCGCATCTCGGCAAAGAGTCGAACGCCATCGAACGCGCCGCCGAGATGACCGGCTGGACGATGCCTCCGCGCGACTCGGGGGAGCTGGCGGCGATCTGGACGTCGGAATTCGACCGTCACGGCGTCTCCGGAGCTTTGATAATCGCCAGCGCGCCGGGCGACGAAGAGTCTGTCGCCGCAGCCGTGGCGGCGTTCCCGAATCGGATCGCAGGCGCGTTTATGTTCGATCCGACAAAGCCGGACGCCGAATCGCGCGCGCGACGCGCATTCGACGATCTGGGACTGCGCGTCGTCTGTCTGTTCCCGGCGATGCATCATTACTCTATGGCTGAAAACGAGGGCGTTCGCGCCATTGCCGCGCTTGCGGGCGAGAGGCCGGGAACCGCAGTGTTCGTTCATTGCGGCGCGCTTTCAGTGGGCGTGCGCAAGAAGCTCGGATTGCCGAGCCTTTTCGATATGCGCACGTCGAACCCGCTGGAAATTTACAGGGTCGCGGCGGAGTTCTCAAAAACAAAATTCATTATTCCGCATTTCGGCGCGGGAATGTTTCGCGAAACGATGATGCTGGCCGATCTGTGCCCGAATATTTACGTGGACACTTCGAGCACGAACAAGTGGATGAAATATGAAGCCGCGCCGGTCGATCTGCCGATAATCTTCAAACGCGCCCTCGATGTGGTCGGGAGCGAGCGGTTGCTCTTCGGCACGGATTCATCGTTCTTCCCGCGCGGATGGGTCGAAAGTGTGTTTGACGCGCAGATCAACGCTTTGAGCGAGATCGGCGCGACCGAAGAACAGGCGCGGGCGATTTTCGGAGACAACATAAGAAGGTTGCTCAGCGCTCCGTAAACAAAGTTCTCTCCCATTTTTCTGTCCTGCATTTTTCTGTTAAAGACAATCCAACAGAAAAATGGGAGAGAACTTTGTTTACGGGCTCTCAGTCTTTGTTGATGAACTAAAACCTAAAACCGATTACCTACCACCTACAAACACATTTCCTCTGACAGAGTAAGCTAAGAGAGCGGCGAGAGGATGGATCTCACGCGATGCGGTAAACTATCGGGTAAGCGGTCTTGCGCGAGGAGGAAATATTATGTACTTCAAGCAATTTTATCTGGGTTGTCTGGCGCATGCTTCTTATCTGATCGGCTCTGAAGGCGAGGCGGCGGTGGTTGATCCGCAGCGCGACATCGAGCAGTACGTCAACGAAGCCGAAGCCGAAAGGTTGAAGATCAAATACGTGATCGAGACGCACCTGCACGCCGATTTCGTCAGCGGCCATCGCGAGCTTGCCGAACTGACGGGGGCCAGGATCGTCTTCGGGCGGAAGGCCAACGCGGCTTTCGATTACGCGCCCGCGAAAGACGGCGATGAGTTCAGGATCGGTAAAGTTATCCTGCGCGTCCTGGAGACCCCGGGTCACACGCCCGAAAGCATCTCCATTTTGGTCACCGACACCGAAGTCTCAAATCAACCGCAAAAAGTTCTGACCGGTGACACGCTCTTCATCGGCGACGTCGGGCGACCTGACCTGGTCAGCTCGATAGGCTTCACGGCTGAGCAGATGGCCGGGACGCTTTACGATAGTCTGCATGGCAAGTTGTTGAGGCTCGATGACGCGGTCGAGGTGTGGCCGGCGCACGGCAAAGGCAGTCTGTGCGGGCGCAACATGTAGAACGAAACGTCATCGACCATGGGCCGGCAGCGCCGATCCAATTACGCATTGCGGCCGATGGCGAGAGAGGAGTTCGTCAAAATGATGACGGCCGATCTGCCCGAAGCCCCGGCCTATTTTTCAAAGGACGCCGAGCTTAATCGTGGCGGAGCGCGCGCGCTGGCCGAATTGCCGCGGCCCGCCGCGCTCACGCCTGAAGAGGTCAACAAACTCGCGGGCCATGGCGTGACGATTCTGGACGTGCGGCCCTCCACCGAGTTCGGAGCGGGGCACGTTCCCGCCTCGCTCAACATCGGACTCGGGGGGCAGTTCGCTTCGTGGGCGGCGCAATTGATCAAATTCGACGCGCCGATTGTGATCGTCGCCGAAGACGAGTCGAAGGTTGGTGAAGCGGTGACGCGGCTGGCGCGCGTAGGAATCGAAAATGTGAAAGGATATCTGGCGGGCGGAATGGACGGGTGGGGTCGCGCCGGCCTGAGCGTGAACGCGATCGCGCAGATTTCGGTTGATGATTTGAGCGAGCTGCTGAGTTCGGGTAATGACCTGCAGGTGATTGACGTGCGCCAGCCTGGCGAATACAGCAATGGACACGTGCCGTCGGCGGTCAACGCGCCGCTCGCGCGAGTCGGCGAGCGCGCGCCCGAGTTTGATCCGAATCGCCGAACGGCGGTAATCTGCGCGGGCGGCTTTCGTTCGAGCGCGGCCACGAGCGTCCTCGAGCGGTGGGGTTTTAAAAATCTGCTCAACGTGCTCGGTGGGACGAGCGCGTGGATCACTGCGGGTTATCCGGTCGAAGGCTGAGCTTTTTTATGACGAGGCAATTATGAGTGATCTCTTGGCTGCGCGGTCGCAGATGGCGATGTCGCTGGCCTTCCACATCATCTTCGCGGTCGCGGGCGTCACGATGCCGTTATTGATGTGCGTCGCCGAATGGCGATGGTTGCGGACGCGCGACGAGACTTATTTGACGCTGGCGAAACGTTGGGCGAAAGGAACCGCGATTCTGTTCGCGGTCGGCGCGGTGTCTGGCACGGTGCTGTCGTTCGAGCTCGGGTTGTTGTGGCCGGAATTCATGCGTTGGGCGGGCCCGATCATCGGAATGCCGTTTTCGCTCGAAGGCTTCGCGTTCTTCACCGAAGCGATTTTCCTCGGAATCTATCTTTACGGTTGGGAGCGCGTGTCGCCGCGGGCGCATCTGGCGGCGGGCGCGATCGTCGCTTTGAGCGGCGCGGCGTCGGCGATCTTTGTCGTCATCGCCAACGCATGGATGAACACGCCGGCCGGGTTTCGGATGGTCGGCGGCAAGCCGGTGGACATTGATCCGATCGCCGCGATGATGAATCCGGCGGCGTTGGGCCAGACGATCCATATGCTGCTTGCGGCTTATGCGGCGGTCGGATTCGCGGTCGCGGGCATTCACGCGTTTTTGCTGTTCAGAGACCATCGAAACATTTTTCATCGCCACGCGATGGCGATCGCGCTGGCCGTCGGCGGCGTCGGCGCGATCCTGCAACCGTTCAGCGGCGATCTGTTGGGACGAATGCTGGCGCGTTATCAACCGGTCAAATTGGCCGCGATGGAGGGACAATTCAAAACCGAGCAGGGCGCGCCGGTGCGCATCGGCGGATTGCCTGATGAAGAATCCGCGACCACTCCTCACGCGATTGAGATTCCTTACGGACTGAGCCTGCTCGCGTTTCATGACCCGAAAGCGGTCGTCAAAGGTCTCGAAGACTTTCCGCGCGATCTGTGGCCGCCTGTAGCGATCGTGCATGTCGCGTTTCAGGTGATGGTGGCGGCGGGCGCGGTGATGGCGTTGGTGGCGATTTGGGGCGCTTATCTGGCATGGCGGCGCAAATCACTGCCGGATTCGCGACGGTTTTTACGCGCGGTTGTGGCCGCGTCCCCGTTCGGATTCGTCGCGATTGAAGCCGGCTGGACGGTGACCGAAGTCGGGCGTCAGCCCTGGATCATTCAAGGCGTGATGCGCACGGCCCAGGCCGTCACGCCGATGCCGGGTCTCAAAATTCCGTTCGTCACCTTCACGCTGATCTACATCTTTCTCGCGGCTGTGGTCGTCTGGCTGCTCAAGAGACAGGTGGCGCAAAGCCCGCGGGTCTATGCTGAACCGGCGGTAGAGGCTGAGTACAATGCGCCACAATTACTTTGAGGGGTCGATTTTCGCTTCCCTTCGACCATCAAAATAATTCTGCAAGGGAGCGCTGAGCTAAGGGAGGAGTATGCTTTCGATTGACGTTTTGGTTGCGGGCGCGATGATGGTCTCGCTGACGCTTTATGCCCTGCTGGGCGGGGCGGATTTCGGCGGCGGCGTGTGGGATCTGTTCGCCTCGGGGCCGCGCGAGCGGGCGCGGCGCGAATTGATAGCCGAAGCCATTGGGCCCATCTGGGAGGCGAATCACGTCTGGCTGATCCTGGTCGTAGTCCTGCTCTTCACCGCGTTCCCGCCCGCTTTCGCCACGATTGCGATCGCGCTCCACATTCCGCTGACGCTGATGCTGATCGGCGTTGTGTTCCGCGGCTCGGCTTTCACTTTCCGGAGCTATGACAGAAGGACGGACGACGTTCAGCGCCGCTGGGGGAGAATCTTTTCGATGACCAGTTTGATCACGCCGGTTTTGCTGGGTGTGACGGTCGGCGCGATTTCATCGGGCAGGATTCGGAACGAGTATTCGGATTTCGTCGCGGCCTTTATCTCTCCTTGGATGGCGCCGTTTCCGTTCGCGGTGGGGTTCTTCGCGCTCGCGTTGTTCGCGTTTTTGGCGGCGGTCTATTTGACGGTCGAGGCCAGGGACGAAGCGCTGCGCGAGGATTTTCGTCGGCGCGCTCTGGCCTCAGCGATCGCGGTCGGCGTCATGGCGCTCGTCGTCTTCCTGCTCTCAGGGAACGGCGCCCCGATGATCCGTCATCGGTTGAGCCAAAGCTGGTGGACATGGCCGCTGCAGATCGCGACGGCGATCTTTGCGGTCTCCGCGATCTATGCCTTATGGACGCGAAGATTCCGAATGGCCAGGTTTTGCGCGGCTGCGCAGGTGACGTTGATTCTGTGGGGATGGGGGGCGGCGCAATACCCTTACCTGATCGCGCCGGATGTGACGATCTACAACTCGGCGGCGCCCGCGATTACGTTGCGCCTTGTCTGGTGGGCGTTGTTGGCGGGCTCAGCGCTATTGTTTCCTTCGTTCTATTACCTGTTTCGCGTTTTCAAGGGGAGCGCGGCTCACGGCGCGGATTGAAAGAGACGGAGAGACGGAGAGAGAGATTCATATCTCTCCGTCTCTCCGTCTCTCTATCTCGCTTTCCCCTCGACGTCAGCAATCTTCCGACTGATCCAGCCACATCATCAGCCTGCGGCTGAAATCGTTATTCGAATTGATGGTGACCAGATCGAAGAGAGTGTCGCGCTGCGCCTGTGTGATTCTGGGCGAGGCTTGCAGATCGGAGCCGACGCGGAACGCGCCATTCTCCAGAAGCCTCACCCAACGTTTCTCTTCGAATATTTGCGTGCCCGATTTACGCTTCGCTTCATCGGGGTAGTATTTCCTCGATAAATCCTCAGCCTGTGAATCGTGCTCGTGACAGGGGCAAGGAAAAAATCTGCCGTTAGGGGCAATCCATCCGGGGGACTGATGAAATTTCCTCGCCGGAAATGATAAGGTGGCTCGCGCCATTGGTATCACTCCTTCAAAGAATGCTTTGGTACAGATTTAACGCCTGGCCGGTAACCGGAGCAATAGATGAGAGTTATGCGAAACAATTTGCCCAGTCCCGGCGAAAACCACGACTTTAATATGGGATGCTGATTTTACCTCCGGCCTAAAACAACTCCTTAAAACTCACATTCGACGACTTCAAAAACGAGACCAGATCGAGCAACTGCTTGAACGTATATTTCGAAGCGTAATCGGCGGGCATCGCCGAAGTGTTGAGCCGCTCGGTCTTCGCGACCTCCGATTTCAGGAAGGCGCGTGAGACGGGCGGGAGCGTTGAAGTGTCGTAAAGCCTGATCGTCGTTTCGTCTTCGTCTCGTTTGACGCCGGTGAAATTTTCGCCGGCGCGAGTCGTGATCATGATCGTCGCGTATTTTTCGTCAATCGCCGCATGCGGCGCGACGATGCCCTGCAAGATCTCCCGCGGCGGTTTGCGGGCGATCTCGGTCAGATCGGGGCCGATATGTCCGCCACGATTCTGCACGGTGTGGCAGACGCGGCAGTTTCGAGTCTCGGAGGAATCGAAGAAGAGCTTTCGCCCCTCCTCGATACTGCCGCGAATGTCGAATGAATCGTTGATCGCGACGTTCGATTTTACGGATTCGGGCTCTGGGGACGGCGCGGGTTCGGTCTTCGGCTCTGCGCCACTGAGATGTGGATCAATAGTCCGCGCCTGGGGTTGGGATGCTTGGGGTTGGGGTTGTGGATCGTTATTCGCTTTAGCCGCGCCTTTGTTCGGCGACAGCGAGAGGATGAAAGCGACGCATTGAGTGATCTGTTGTTTGTTCAAACTCTCTTTGAATGCCGGCATACTTGTTCCCGGGACGCCCTCGGTAATCAAGTGTGTCAGATATTCGGCGCTGAATTCGCGGTCGCGCAGTTTGGGGCCGCCTCCTCCCATGCCTCCGGCGGCGTGGCAATAAGTCATCCCGCACGACCCCAGATAGATCCGCCTGCCGGCTTCGACCTGGCTCTGGGCGTTTTGCGGCTGCGCGGCGCGCGAACCAAGGGGGAGATCGAAAGAGGAAAGACAAAAAGCGAAAGAGAAAAAAAACAGAAAGGCAAAGGCGCGCCGGGGAACTTCCACAAGTCTCGATCTACTTTCCATTGTCCGCCACTCCTTTGCTCGAAGTTTCGGGGAGAGCGAAGACGACCAATGTCGACGCCGCTTCTGGAATCTTGGGGGCCGATTCAGGCCAGAGTAGTGGAACGAGTCCGGACAGGAGCGATCCCATCCCGGTCGGGACGGCGATGTATTGCCGCCCGTTGACCGAATAACTGATCGGTGAGCCGCTCATTCCGGCGCCGGTGTTGAACGACCACAACTTCTGCCCCGTCCTGGCGTCGAGCGCGAAGGCGGCGCCCATCACATCGCCGCTGAAGATCAGATCGCCGCCCGTGGCGAGCAGCGACCCCACGTTCATACCAGTCGTGTTGTAGCGCCATTTGCGCTCGCCCGTCAGCGGATCGAAGGCGTTGATGTGGCCGTATGCGGGCTTCTCTTTGGGGGGCTTCATATCCATACTGCCGCCGAAGAGGGGCTGGCCTTCCTTGATCTCCAGCTTCTGGGGTTTGATGACGTTGCAGATTTCCCAGCCGATGTTGTACCACCAGCCGATCCGGGGGTTGTAAGCCGAGTGATCGTAATTGCGCCCGCCCGCCGCGCTCGGACAGACGAAGGTTTCTTTGTCTCGAGGAACCGGCTGCATTCCGACCGGGCGTCCGTTTTTATCAACGCCTTTGAGCCAGGTCAGAATGTCGACGTGCGGCCAGGCGTTGACGTATTTGCCCGTCGCGCGGTCGAGCACCCACGTCATCCCGCCTTTGTTCGCGTGCACGAGCAACTTCTGCGCGCGGCCGTCCTTCTGGTAATCAATCAGCGCGCATTCGAAAGCCGAGTCGAAGTCGTACATGTCGTGCGGCACTTCCTGGTAGCTCCACTTCAATTTGCCGGTGTCGGGATCGAGCGCGATGATCGAATTGGAATAGAGGTTATCGCCCGGACGAAACTCGTCGTAAAAATCGGACGACGGATTGCCCACTCCCCAATAGAGCAGGTTCAATTCGGCGTCATACGATCCGACCAGCCACGTCGGGGCGCCGCCGTATTTCAGCATTCTCGGATCCCAGGTCTCGGAACCCGGCTCACCCGGCGCCGGGATAGTGTAAAACCGCCAGACATGTTTGCCGGTCTTCGCGTCGTAAGCGTTCAGGTATCCGCGATGCGCGTGTTCGCCGCCGGTACCTCCGACGATGACTTTGTCTTTGACTACGAGCGGCGCCGAGGTGATGTTGCATCCGCACTGGCGCACGTCTTCGACCTCGACATCCCAGATTTCGCGGCCCGTCCCGGCGTCGAGCGCGACCACGTGGTTGTCGAGCGTGCCGAAATAGACTCTGCCGTAAGCCACGGCCAGTCCGCGCGAGCCTGACTGGTAGGGAATTGACGACTTGGGCAGCTTGTAGATATAGC
>Ga0126383_10001560_pt1 | contig 14366 bp, 23 predicted proteins | sample PanSoiMetPlot_35_FD_96882 | JGI IMG/M metagenome (GOLD analysis project Ga0126383, IMG submission 96882) | Tropical forest soil microbial communities from Panama - MetaG Plot_35 | ecosystem: Environmental > Terrestrial > Soil > Tropical forest > Bulk soil | place: Panama | collected 2016-02-17
CCCTGTTGAAAAACTCTATTGCTCGGCCTTTGGGTATCGACCGGTAGAATCACGGTGCTGAGAGTTACTATAGGACCGCGTATGTGGGCAGCGGTGAAATCCCGGCCGGATTTATCGCTCTTGTTGTCTCTCCTATTGGCGATTCTCTTGTATCCGGTGCTGGATCACGGAGATGGTCGCAGGTTGTTTCTGGGTGTACTTATGTTTGTACCGGTCATCTTATCGACGATCCGGTTGTCGCAGATAAAAGGCTGGTTGTGGCGGTCCTCGTTACTGGTCGCAGGCATTGTGATCTTCGCCGTCGCGGGCCGGTATTGGCCGAATCCGCATTCACCACAATCAAGTGGGGACTTGAGGCTGTGTTTTTTGGGCTTACCGTGGTTGGCCTATTCTCCTACGTTCATATGCCGAATCGATCACGAGTTCCCACCTATATACCGCAGCCAGCATTTACCTGTTGCTTGGCTTGCTGTGGTTTGCGCTCTATTGCACTGTGTCCGGCCTCTATCAGGGAGCCATCCTGAGTAGCCAACGGTTAATAGACCGCCAGAACGAGCTTCTGTATTTCAGCCTCGCGACCCTTACCACGCTTGGTTACGGCGATGTTGTCCCGGTCTACAACGAAGTGCGCATGTTAGCCGTCTTGGAGTCGGTGGCCGGCGTTCTCTACGACGCGATCACCGTTGCGATACTGGTCAGCAGCTACCGGCGACGCAGTTCATCCTGAGTAAGGAGCGCAATCGGATAAGCATTCCTTAACTTGTTTTCTCGACAAGCTTCAAAACGGAGCAGGTGGACAGATACATAGAACGGAGGGTTTCTGAGGGTGCGGCGCGCCAGCCACAGTGAACCGCGTGACTCAGTTACTCGGACAGGCCTTCAGGCTAGCGATCCAGCAAAAGCACCTTATGGCTGGTCCCTTTCAATTGCGGATCCTCGGAAGCTCATAAAAATCGCTGTCAGCATTGCCAACGTCGCAATCCAGTAACCGCACCAAAAAAAAACCAGAGCTGTTGCGTTGAGCCGTGGGGGGCGAAGCTCGGCCAGTCGGCGAAACACTATTGGCAGTTCGGTCGCCGTCGCCCAGAACGCACCGGGAACCGACTTGCCGATGTGAGACGTGAGTCCGGTGTAGTACGGCATCAGCAGGGCGTGCGTGCCGTAAAGATCCAACGCGGCTGCGCACACTGCCAGACCCAGAAACACAAAGCGCGCGGGAGCGAAAGCCTGCAATCCCCATACCAGCAGGATCACTTCAGCGGCAACAGCCGTGTACAGATACCACCCGGTGGAAGAGGACACCCCCTGATTCATGAATGTCACCAAGACGCTGTACGCCAGCCCAGCCCAAAAGAAAATGTAGAAAGCCGACAAGACAAGGATATCGTCCATCTGGGCGCTCGTACCACGACCGTGTCTCAAACGGACCACACCGCCCACTATGGCCATACCAATCACACTGAAGCCCAGCACGTATATCGCATTCGGGACTCGCAGGAAACTCCATGCGCCAAACCAAACATGTGAAATCAAGATCGAGAGCACGCCGCTCTTCCAGTTCACGTGCGGAACCTGCCCCAGCTTTTGCACCACCGACAGGTGGCTGATTGCGACATCGTCGATCACACCAGTCCAAGACCCGGTGGTTCTGTGGACGCCGGCGTACCACTTGCCCGCGACGACCGCGGTAGCCGCGAATGCAGCGGCAAGGCGAGGGATGATGGAAACGGGACTCGCGCGCTGCTGACCAGTGTCACTTGGACGCCACACTGCCAAAACGCCTACCACCACTACCGCCGGTAAAGCCGACATCACGTAGGCCTTGGAAAGTAGTCCGCACCCCAGCGCCGCACCCAGCAGTAACCAGGCACTCCACGACAGCGGCTTGTGCACGGCTGCGACGGCTGCGGCCAGCATCACGGTATAGCAAACCAAGGCCGGACTTTCGTTGGACACCCGTGTCACGCTAATCATCAATTCCGGCAGCAGCACGATGATCGCGGTCACTCCCAGCGCCTGAGGTTCAGTTCGCAGCACTCGTCGAGCAATTCCGTAACCAACTGGTATGGCAAGCGACGCCAGCAGCATGGTTAGGATTCGCAGCAAGTACACGCGTGACAAAAGCGGAAGAACAGCGATCCGGCGAAGGGGAATGGCAAAAACCCAGTAGTACAGTGGGGCCTGCTGAGACTCGTAATTAAGAATCGGCTCGGCGGCGGGCTGGGTTCCCTCCTGCGGAGCCAGCCCTCGAACGGCATCTACGCGCTGCTCGCGTTCGACAAGCGGTAGGTTCCAGTACTCGTCGTGTGACGTGAGCGGAGGTGGGATCATATGGAATCGCAGCTCCCAAGGCAACGGAAGCAGGTGCAGCGATTTCTGTACTTCAAGCGAAATTGGACTATCGGCGTGCGGCAACCCCTGTCCACTGGCCACACGCTGTAGCGCTGCAAAATGAAACGGCTCGTCGTAGCCTTCCCAGGGAGGAAGCAGCGCACAATACCAAAAGCCGCGAATCACGAACGCGAGCCACAGCAGCGTCATGATCAAAGTCGTTCGCTGCACAGTTCGATTGGAGTGCATTTTCGTTTACACTTCCGCCTTGTGCAAGCCCGAATGGGTTGCGGACCATCATCGCCCCAACCAGGGCAGCGGGAGGAGCCGGAAACCATCATTGCCAATCCGGGCGTACTCCTGACTGAACGAATCTGTTGTCTAGACTAAACTTAGAACTTACTGAGCCAAGTTAAGTCTCTGGGTTACCTCCAAGAACAGCCATTACACTCAAAACCCCAGAGTGGCGTCAATTCGGTGCCGCATTCTTCCCCAGCAGGACTGCTCCCGACCCAGCCACGAATTCGGTACGTTCGGTTAGCAACCCGATGTGCGGTTGTAACTACTTGGCATCCAGTCTATTAGACGGAACTGTCCGCCTACCTCCGCATCTTGCCGCAAACCCAAAGACCTCAGTAGTCAGTTATAGCCAGCGCGCGGGTCAGTGAACAAGGGAGCATTGCGCTGGGCAAATTCTATGCCTCACCCCTTCCGGGGTACACTCCTGATCGCCCCTGCCCCTGTTTCGGAGTACCTATCGCATCGTGCGTGCCCCGAAATTCCCCAAGTGGGCGGAGAACAATATCGCAAGGGATTCTTGGAAGATGCGCAGTATCGCAAACTGATTGAGCATTGCCGTGAGCTATGGTTCCGTGCACTGGCAGAATGTGGCCGCATACACAGCTGGCGCGTTTCGGAACTGCTCACAATGCGCGTTTCGCAGGTGGATGTGTCACAACGTGTGATTCGCCTCGAACCTGGCAGGACAAAGAACCGCGACGGCAGAGAGGTAATGATGACGGAAACCGTTTGCCAACTGCTCTCAGCTCTCGTTCACGACAAGGCGGCTGATGATTTCGTTTTCACCCGTGCGAATGGGAAGCCAGTGCGGGATTTCCGGGTGAAATGGCAGAACGCTTGTGTTCATGCCGGAGTCCCCGATCTTCTCTTCCACGATCTACGGAGAACCGGAGCGCGGAACCTTCGCAGAGCGGGAGTAGCTGAGGGCATCATTATGAAAATCGGCGGCTGGCCCACGCGGATCGTCTTCGAGCGGTACGGCATAGTGAGGCGTTCGGATGAACCACGCGATTCTCAAGTTGCAGGAATCGGAGAAGCGAGCAGAGCATGAAAGCGCACTTGCTGAAGCTAAACGACGGCAGTAAGGGTTCGAGGTCAAAGATCATCCATCATCCCAAGCTGTCAACTGACCCATCAGCGGGTTACTTGCGATATGGGGTTTTATTAACACAACGCGTCATTCGCGAATTTGCTGAGCACGCACTCACTGTCGGGCCGTAACTCGAAATGTTCTCAGACGGGTCGTGATTGCACGCAAGTAAATCGTTCCTTCAGGCGCAAGAACGGCGTCTCCAGGCAGCGATAGGAGACGCTTGCCATGGCTATGGTGAGCAACAGACCTCCCCACCATAAAGCGGCATAGCGCAAAGGCCTCCCCGTGGTCGTGCCTAGCGCGCGTCCGACCAGACTCAAAGCGAACAGGTGATAGACGTACAGGCCGTATGAGATCTTACCGAGGTAGACCAGCGGCGATAGCGAGAGCGAAGACCCGCAAACCGAGAGAAAGAAAGCCAAACACCCGCCTGTGACGCAGGCCAAGCCAAAGAACGCGAACTTAGGGCCAAAGACTTCAGCGTAGTATCCGCAGGTAACCAGAACCGTTATGCCGAAGCTCGCCATCAGCAGGCGCGCAGGAATGGACAATAGCGGCACAGATCCCCTCAACAGCACAGCGCAGAGAACGCCGGCACCTATGCAGTCAAGTGGGCAAAGCTATTGAACCAAACCTGGTCGCTGACCCCAATCCTAGCGCAAGATACGCACGCACCAAATTGGCGGTCGCGATGAGCCCGAGAGCCGTGTACAGCCAGCCGCGTCGAGAGAAAAACTTCATTCCGAGTGGCCACAGCAGATAGAACTGTTCTTCAATGGACACACTCCAGAGAATGATAGCCCAGGAGTCCGCCACACCGAATAGAACCACGATCCAGTTCCCGGCAAGCAGAAGGAATCCGGCGAAATAGCTCAATGGCAGCCGCCCGGACCATGGCCAGAGGGCGGCAAGGGTCAAAACAAAGAAGTAAAGCGGCCAGATACGCAAAATGCGTCGAACGTAAAATGCGCGCACATTGATGTGTCCGGTAACTTCCTTCTCCCGCAGCAACAGCGATGTGATCAAGTAGCCGCTCAACAGGAAGAACAATTGAACACCGAAGCGTCCCGACGATGCGATCGCCGCTAACAGCAGCGCGGCCTTCTCAGTTATATGCGACTTCATCAACTGCGCTGGATCGTGTCTTAACGAATGACTCAAGTAAACGCCAAGGAAGGCAAAAAAACGCAGGATGTCCAGTTCAGGACGGTAGAAACTGGCTTGCCCCGCCGAGCGAGCTTCTCTTTGGTTTAGCAACTCGAAGCTCCGAACGGTGTGCTCGATCAAACAGTGACAGTACTCACCCGAAAGCTCATTGATATACGGCAAGAACTGCAACGGAGAGCACCTAGAGAGCTTCGTGAGCGTGTTGATGCAGTTATCAGCGCTGAATTACTCGAAGACATTGCTGCAACGGGGAATTGCTGACATGCCACGTAAGTGAAATCACTGGCAATTGCCTTATTTGTGGTCTGGGTTGTGAGTATCCTCGCGAGGTACTTGCTGAAATGATCCACGCGAGAAAAAATTGTGAGTGCAGACTGTGATCGTGCAGCCTGCCGTGATGTGTTGTTTCCTTTTCTGTGATGGGTAGCCGGATGCTCTTGGGGAAATATGAGTATCCGGCCCTTTTTTGTTTCCAGCGATGCGCGGGGGGTTCTACCGGAGATGTCTGCTGTGATCGATCGACGGTACACAGGGCCTGCCCGGATCGAATTTTGCGAGACCCTCGGTACACACCTTGGTACAAAGGGGTAAAAACCGAGCCTGTCATCGACTGACAGGCAATGCGTCAAACCCTTGTTTTTATTGGTGCCGGGAGGGGGGGTCGAACCCCCACGAGGGGTGAACCTCGGCGGATTTTGAGTTCTGCCTATTGTCGCCAAATCTCACTGCAACTCATTGACTCCGCAGTTACTTAGCTTAACTCCGACCCAACGTACATTATCCACCTAATTGACCTATTTGGACATAGCGTGACGCACAGTTTGACCACACCTAGCCACCCGCCTTCAACGCCCCCACCAGCTTCTCAAAGTCTTTCCCCCGGTCGGTATCAAACAGCTTCCACTTCCTCACTTCCTCAAACCGAGCGATCGTGATCGGAAACAGCATTTGTTTCTTCTCCCCGCCTCCCGCTCACGCGTGTTGGCAATCTCCGTCCCTACCCGATCGCTCGCCATGCTGTGTTCCGACAGAATGAGCAGCAGCTTGTCATGCACCCGAATGGCCTCATCGATCTGTTCATGAATCTTCCGCCCGCCTTTAATGTCATGCGGCGCAAACCAGCCGCTCGGCAAACGCCTGGTCTTCGGTCGAAATAGCTGATGAAGCACGAGTAATACTCAATAAGCGCCCCACCATCGATCCAATGTAGGCAATAAACGGGGTTGCCCTTTGCCCAATCGCTCTTCAGAACGACGTCTCTTCAATCGGCCAACGTTTGCTTAACACCTGCTCTTCGACTGACTTCAGCAAATACCGACGCCCGTGATGTATCTGTATCTTCTTCAGCGCGAAGTGAGCTCTGGACTTCGACTTCACCGCCCCAGGTCAAGGTTGGGGAACCGCTTATTGTTTACGTCTGGTCATCAATCAGTCGTCGAGTGATTTTGATTACGGTTTGTGCTGCGAGGCGGGTGACTCATCCCAGCTTCCGGCCCGAAAGCCTTGGCGAAAAAACCCGCTCCAGGCCGTACCCACCACCTTTGCGCACCTTGACTCCAAATTCTCTCAGAGCTAAATTAGGCTCCTCTCAGACGTCGGTCTCACCGACGCAAGTTTATAGCCCGCCTTCGTCGCCTGGTCTAGCGTCACTTTGTCTGGGCTCCCCACGCGAACATTTCATTCCGAGAACGGCAAGTTCTGATGGATCCGCTGCGATTAGTCAATCTCGATCGACTGATGAGCCGTTCAAGCGGTCGCCCCGAAGTTGTGATTGGACTCATTGACGGACCGGTAGCGTTAGACCAGGCGAATCTGGCGAAGACAAGCATTCGTGAGGTGCCGGGAATGCAAGGCGTAGCGTGCTCTATCGCAACCAGCGTCGCCTGTACGCACGGGACGTTGGTGGCAGGCATACTGTCCGCGAAGAGAGGATCGCCGGCACCGGCCATATGTCCTGAATGCACGCTTTTGATCCGGCCAATTTTTCCCGAAAACAGTGCCGGCAATGGACAGATGCCAAGCGCCACTCCGCAAGAACTTGCAACTGCCATCCGCGATGTCGTGGAAGCTGGCGCTCGGGTCATTAACATGAGCGCAGCCCTGTTGCAACCTTCGTGGGAAGGAGCAAGGAAGCTAGAACAGGCGCTTGATTTTGCCGCGTCGCGTGGCGCAATTACGGTGGCGGCGGCTGGGAATCAGGGTACAGTGGGCAGCACCACTATCACTCGCCACCCTTGGGTAATTCCGGTGACCGCGTGCGATCTGCAAGGCAGGCCCACGATGGAGTCGAACCTCGGAGCTTCCATCGGCCGGCGTGGGCTTACTGCGCCAGGGCAAAGCATCACCAGTCTTGGAACAAACGGCAAGCCAGGAACATTTCAGGGTACCAGCGCCGCGGCGCCTTTTGTCACCGGGGCGATTGCCCTGCTGTGGTCGGAGTTTTCCAGCGCCTCGGCTCTCCAGATCAGGTTCGCGTTAACGAAAGGAGGCCGTCGTTCGCGCTCGATAATTCCGCCTTTGCTGGATGCCTGGTCGGCCTATGAAGTCATGAGCGGAAACTAGGAGGAGATCGCATGGCGAGAAAGAGGAGCAAGCCCAAGCCTGAGGCTGAGGTAGGACCTGCTCATCGCGTGCGGCTTCCCGGGTTCCTGGTCGAAGAGGAGGTCGGTCTTGGAGATCTTATCAAGAGGGTGACGTACGTCATGGGGATCAGGCCTTGTAGTGGTTGTGAGAAGCGAGCTGCTACGCTTAACCGCTGGATGACCTTCTCTCGTTAATTCAACCCGGTGCATTTCTTAAGGAGAGACACGATGGAGCAATCACATAGCGAAGTGCAAGAGCAAGCCGTAACCACATTGCCAGCTCAGGATGAGCGACCCGCGGTTGTAGCCCCTTCCGTCCAGTCGGCTGCGACTGTTTCCGCACAAGCCTGCCCGACCTGCGGCAACGCCCCGGCCGCCAACGGCAGCGCCACCGCTTCACCATCCTGGGTCTATGCCGTTGGCAGAATTGAAGCACGCGTCCCAAGCGTTTCTGTGGAGAAGGAGGTCGTCCAGGCCACCAGCCGATCTGACGCCAAGGGCCTCACGGATCGACAAACCCTTCAGGCCGTGTTGTCCAAGCCGGAGAATCGCTATCTGGCGCGGCTAATGTGTTGGGTGATGACCATCGAGGGCCTGGAGACCTACATCCTGGTTCCGCGTGACCCCTCCGACATCAGTCTGCTGGTGGATGCGCTGCGTCCCACGCCTCAGCCCTGGGACCTTGACGTTGTCATCGGAAGAAAGGGACCCATCGCTCCGCCGCAGATGTGTAACGGTCTGATGGTCCCCATTGTGATCTTTGACCAGATCTATTCATTCGACCGCGAGACGCTGATTAAGTCTATTCCGCGACCCGAGAAGACCTCGGCCAAAGAGTTCGCTCCGGCGGCGGAAGAATTGTTCGATCGCATCATGCAGATGACCGACAATGCCGGGGCGACCGACGATTACCGCGCGTTGAATTACCTGGCGATGCGCTACCACGCGATTTATGCCAAGGCTGCCGAGTATTTCGGGCAGAACTGTTCGCTCACCGGCGTTTACGTTAACCCTTCGGCTTTGAGCTCTACGCGCAACATTGTGGAAGTTGTTTTTGCATACACCAACCGCAACACAGATGTGGTGGACAAGTGTTTTGTCCGGGTTGACGTGACCGATGAGTTTCCCTTCTTGGCAACAAAGCTGTCACCTTATTACGACCGGTGAGAGTGATTGAGCTCTGATCGCGAAACAACGGCTCATACTGCGAAGGCGCGCCGAATAGGAGAACACGATGAATTTACCTGGCTATAGGGCGGAAGCATCGATTTACACAAGCGCTAACTCCTATTACTTCTCCTCGGAGTCAGGTCAACCGAACAGCTCAGGTCAGGATCCGGGGCAGGTTGTTCCCATGATAGGGAAATGCACCCCTTTCTGTACCCTCTGTGAGTCGGACATCACTTCCCCGACTGGTTGTAGCAAGTCATGTGTCTTGGCAGACTGCAGCGAGACTCAGCGATCTTGTACTGGCTGCTCGAATCCGTGTACAGGAGGAAAGTTTTGCCACGGCAAATGCACGGATCCCAGCAGAGATCGGACAAACTGCGGCACGTGCGGCAACGTCTGTCCACCCGGCGTGGGTTGCCTGAATGGCAACTGTGGCTGTGATCCGGGGCAAGTCCTCTGTCCCGGTGGCTGCACGGATACCAACAGCGATTCATCCAACTGCGGCGCCTGTGGCCATGCCTGTGGCGCCGGAAAAATCTGTCAAAACGGCACTTGTGTTGAAGCCAACTGCCGGGTCTTCTGTTCGGACTGGAAACGATGCAACCAGACTTGCGGACCCTGGCCGCCAGGATTGAGCAACGCCGGATGCTGGCTCGATTGTCTTCAGGTGAATGTTGATTGCCTCAATGCCACGTGTGGTTAATCGATTGTGGCTGTGCCTGCAGCTCGTCCTGTAGTTAGACGGGCCGCGAGAGTGCGGAGGTATTTGCGCCTAGCAGGGCGGCTCCGGACAGTTGCCGTGCAACAGTTACAGCAAAGGAGAAATTGCATGAGAATACCGGGTTTCACAGCCGAAAGTACATTAGCGCGCCGCCGAGGCGGCCGATTGCGCTCCATGTTTGACAAGGCAGGCAACCGCTTGCACCCTGCGATGTTGATCCAGGTGGATGGAGTCGACTATTGCGAGGGCGAAATAAGCGACGACGGGACGATCCAGTGCTACGGAGACTCCGGGGGCGGACCCGATGGAGGAGGCGGCCGTGGCGGCGGAGGCGGTGGTGGGCCCAACTGCGTTCCTCACTGTGGTCCGTGCAGACGCAATCGCCGCGGGGGCTGGCAGAAGGCATGCACAGGCAGCAATTGCAGCGTCACGTTGGTAGGCTGTTCGCCCTTTGGTGTGGTTACTACTGGCCCGATCAGCTCGGGTCTTTCAGCACAGGGATAACTTTCGTCTTTCCAAACAGCTGCGCCGCGACGTCAAGGTTGAACCTCGAGGTGCCGAAATGAATCTGCCTGGATTTAATGCGGAAGCATCACTGTACCCGACCAGAGAGTCACACGGGTTGTCCGGGTTGGCTGGTGGCAGGCGGCCGCAGATCTTGCCCCAGCTTGGCTTCGGTGGTGGCGGCATCGGCGTAACCTATCCGCCGGGCGACGACGATTGCTATTGTTGCACTTCGTGGGTGCGCTGCCCCTGCGGCTTGAGCTTGGGCTGATGATGGCCTTGGAAGCGCTGCGCCACGCTCACGTTCGTTTATTACGGCTTTGGAGGAACGAAGGGAGAAGACCATGACAGTGCCGGGATTCACGGCAGAAGTCTCACTTCACTTGAGCGAAGGAGTATCTTCTGTGGCCAGCCTCCATGGCCGAGACGCTCGCGTACAAGCTGCCGCAGCGGGCCTCCCGGGTAAAGTTAGCATTTGCGATCTCTTACCGTACTTTCCCTGGTTGGAGCCGCTTTGCTGCCTGTCGATTAGTGATCCCAAAGTGTCTTGCATGTGTCAGTGCAAGTACAGCACTGGTATGTTCGCTCCGCCGGCAAACATATGTGTCGGATCGCCGGACGCGCAGTGCGACAAAAACTGCATGTGTCGTTGCTATGGACTACCACCAGGTTGCACGATAACGTGACCAGGGCTTGAAAGACCTCCTGCGGAGTAGGAGGTAATTGAAATGCGTTTACCGGAATTTGCTGCGGAGAGTTCGCTGTATCGACGGAGGTGCCACTACCAGATGACTGCGACCGCTGGTCACGGCTCTGGGATCGTACCTGCTGCCGTTAATTTGTGTGACGTCAATTGCTACATGGTTTGTCACGATCCACAGTGCTTGGCGCTGTGCCTCACCAATCAGCGATACTGTCCTCCACCTTCGCCTCAAGGTCCACTCTGTTATTACCAGGGACGAAAGCACTATGGCCCCTGCTATGACGACTGCTTTAACCGGTGCACGGCAAACTTGAATCCTAAAGACCCCTTATATCCATATGAGGTCGATTGCTGTGATACGGAGTGCGACTGTTGTTGCAGGGGCACAAGCTGCGTGTGCTAGGCCGATAACAGGTGTGATTGAAATGAAAATGCCGGGATTCACAGCCGTAGCGTCCGCATACCGAGCTGGCGATCGCTACTTAGCGGCTCGTCGGCACGGTTTTGCTCAAGACAAAGTTGTTCCTTGCCCGCATAAGCCTCCGCAGCCTATTTGCGGAGACTGTATATGGGATACCTATGATTTTCCCGCGGGAAATGTGTGCGCACAATTATGCATGGATCCAGGAGACCCGACAATTTACCCATCGGTGTGCGATCCCAGCCAATGTCCGGTCAAGTGCACCAGGTGTCTGGGTTATCTTTTCGGCTCGAAGCAGTATTGCATGGGCGGCGAATATGGGTCGGGAGCCTGGGTCTCGTGCGCGGCACAGCGAGCAAGGTAGTTTCGAAAACTGTTGTCGGGGCTGCGCAATCAGAACGCTCAGTGATTGGCGACGGTTCAAAGGGCAAGCCAGTAGGAGGTAACTATGACTATTCCAGGATTCTCAGCAGAGGCTTCCCTCGGGGACTTGCCAAGCGAATTCATCTCAGGGAACACCGGGCTCGGAATGCGAGCGGGGGCGAAGATCGTGCCTCAACTAAGGATCATCGAGGAATCATGCATTCCGGTAAGCACGTTGTATCAGGTGTGTGGTTGCGAGGATGAGGAAACGGAGTCGAGTCACTGGTGTGTTGTGCGAAGGTAACATCCTGGCAGTACATTTCTGCCACCTGAGTAACAAGCTGCGAACTGGCGAGTGGTCATAAAACCCAAACCGCGCTGAAAGGAGATGCCTACCATGAACTTGCCACTGTTTAGTGCTGAAGCCTCACTCTACAGAATTCAGGGTTACGAGATAGGTCAGGCTCACCGCCCCGGAATCAGAGGCCACTTGCTGCGCGCACAGATGCTAAGTGGATCCGGCGGCACACCGCGTATCTGCCTTCCCCAATGCCTCGGGCCATGTCAACCGGACGTCGACCCTTTCCAAGGTGGATGGCAGTCGTGCATTGACGCTGGGTGCAACCTATACTCGGCTCCCTGTAAACCATGCTGTAGTGTCGAGAGTGACTGCAGCAATTGTGATAGCTGCGATACGAACCCGGCTCGGGACTGCCCACCCGGCTACTATAACTTCGTTTGCCACCGTTGCGCAGCACTCAAGATTCAAGGCAAATGCAACCCGAAGTGTTAATGTAACTACCCGTGAAGGCCAGACTCTGGATGGATTCTCAACGAGTAACCGCACAAACCGAACACGGCCCTTAACTTCAAAGGAGATGTCTGCCATGAACTTGCCAGGATTTACTGCCGAAGCCTCACTTCGCAAAACGACCAGAAACCTTCGCCTGACGGCCAGTTCGAGGGCCGCCGCGGGCAGCGTGCAGCCAGCGTTTATAGGCCCGAAAGGCGGTTGCTGGCAGATCTGCGGGGGAGATCCCGACTGTATGCAATGCTGTTTGTGCATTCGTCGCGGTGGGCATCCCTGGCAGTGCTGCTTCTAACGCGACCGAGCGAACCGACCAGAATCGATTCGGGCGGGAAGCACCACTCTGCTGGAGTCGCGTCGGTGAAGTCGCGAAGTGCTATTACGGATAATTCTCGGAAAACCCTCGGACTATACCCCTCGCGCGATTTTCCTTCCCGCCTGCACCGAGTTGCTTGGTTCCGAATCGTCTGCGAATCCTCCGCGAATCGGTTGCTAATCGCTGGAGAATTGGCCAGGAAAATTCGCTAGGACAAAGTTCCGAGCGCTTTAACGATTTCTCGCGGAGGGCTCTAACGGACGGAGGGCTCTAACGGGGTGTCTGCCCCCCATTTACTTGCAGCATTCTTCCGAGAGCGACGCGATGGCGGCGCGCCGATAGGCGATTACTCGCTCGTCCTATGCAACTAAGCCGATGGAGATCGTACCTGGGGAATTACTGGGGACCCTGTGCAGAAGATCGCAGCATTCCGGCTTCAGCTTGGTTACAGTACAGCTACAGTGCCTTGCAAGCTCTTGATGCTTCGTTATTTGCAGTGACGCAGCGGATATATACAATCCGGCGTTTCCCAGTTAGCAAGTTCATAACTTACCCGGCCTGGCGTTATACAAACTCAAACCTCAGCAGGATTATCGAGAATTAGTTCGGGAGTCGCGGGGGTGCTGGTGTCACCCGTGACGCATTGCAGGCGTTTTTACGATAACGGACACACGCGCGTGGTGCTAATTGGCAAGCAAGCGTCACAAGCGTCACTCAGGCGTAAGCGCGCCCCGCGAGCGCGTGAGAGAGTACGATAACGCTTGACGGCTAAGCAAGCGTCTGGCACGCTGCAAGACGTGAAGAAAAAGAGGCAGCCCGACTCAAGCATACGTTCTGCCGCCCAATCGCTGGGAAGGCTGGGAGGCGCGCGGAGACTGAAGAACATAGGCCCGCAGGGCTTCGCCAAGCTCGGCCGCAAGGGCGGCAAGGCGAGGCTCAAGAGCATGAGCAAGGCCCAGCGCACTGCGATCGCCAGGAAGGCCGCAGAGGCGCGCGTCCGCAAGTACGATTTTCGGTGCAAGTCGGGCGGGAGTTGACGCTACAACGAATCCGGGGCTGTTTTGTTGGATATATTACACTTACCCTTCCGATTTCTTGCGCTCTCTCATCACATCTGACACGGTATCGAACGGTTTCCAACAACCCTTGCATTGAAGGCGGTCGGAATTCAGCCGAAGTAGATCGGCGGGCTTGTGAACGAATCCGCAGTGCGGACAAGTCCAAGTCGGGACGGGCGGGATGACCACAGGGATTGTACGCAGAGTTATATCAGTCATTCAGCACCTCAAAAGCGAACAGTTTAGGCACGGGTAGCACAGGAAGGCAGTGATCGGCGTCACGTTACGAGGTGCCGCTTCAGGTGATTTCTCAACATTGGCACACGCCCAAGCGGGGACGTGTGGAAGCTGTGTTCGGCGGGCGTTGGGGATCGTGTGCCAAGCGATTGCTGGCCAGGCCCCCGGGGGTGGGGAGTCCCGGTGGTGGTTCCTTTCCCATACGGCCTAGGACCGGAGCACTTGCCCCCAAAAACAACCCCAGAGTACACTTTGGCCGCACCCCAGGTGAAATCAATTCCCTGTTTCACGAAAGAGGAGACCCCATGAAAAGCAGGACAATTGTTTTGATGATGGCGCTGTGCACACTCGGATTAGCTGTGAGCTTCGCAGCCGAAAACCCCAACATGGGAACTTGGAAGCTGAACGAAGCCAAGTCGAAGATCCCAGCTGGCGCCGGCAAGAACACAACGGTGGTTTATTCCGCAGAGGCCAATGACATGATCAAGGTCACCACGGACGGCGTGGATGGCTCGGGAAAACCGGCACATTCGGAGTGGACGGGCAAGTTTGACGGCAAGCCGTATCCCGTCACGGGATCGGACAGCTCTGA
>Ga0126383_10001561_pt1 | contig 14361 bp, 13 predicted proteins | sample PanSoiMetPlot_35_FD_96882 | JGI IMG/M metagenome (GOLD analysis project Ga0126383, IMG submission 96882) | Tropical forest soil microbial communities from Panama - MetaG Plot_35 | ecosystem: Environmental > Terrestrial > Soil > Tropical forest > Bulk soil | place: Panama | collected 2016-02-17
ATCCTTCCCCGGATTTTCCGTTGGCGCCGAAGAGCACAAGATGGGCATCCGCGGATCGTCCACCTGCCCCATCATTCTCAACGACTGCAAGGTTCCGATCGAAAACCTTCTGGGAGAAATCGGGAAGGGCCACGTCATCGCCTTCAACATTCTCAATGTGGGCCGCTTCAAACTGGGTGCCATGTGCGTCGGTGGAGGCCGTGTCGCGCTCAACAATGCCATCGACTACGCCAAGCAACGCAAGGCTTTCAGTAAGGTCATTGCCGACTTCGGCCTGGTGCGCGAAAAAATCGCCAACATGGCGGTCGGCATCTACACCGGTGAGGCGCTCGTCTACCGCACGGTCGGCATGATGGACGTTGCTCTCGCCGAAGTCGACAAGACTGCAGCCCACGCCCTCGCCGAGACCCGCAAGGCCATCGAGGAATACGCCGTCGAGTGCTCCATTATCAAGGTCTGGGGCTCGGAGATGGTCGACTACGTGGTCGACGAAACCGTCCAGATCTACGGCGGCTACGGCTTTGTCGAGGAGTATCCCGCCGAGCGCGCCTATCGCGATGCCCGCATCAACCGCATCTTTGAAGGCACCAACGAAATCAACCGCCTTATCATTACCGGCTTTCTGCTCAAACGCGCGATGAGCGGACAACTCGCCCTCATGCCCGCCATCAAGAAGCTGATGGACGAAGTCCTCTCCGGACCGGTCATCAGCGAAGATCTTGAGGGCCCACTCGCCGAGGAACGCAGGCTGGTCGCGCAGGCCAAGAAGCTCGGTCTGTTCGTCGCCGGATCGGCCACTCAGAAATACATGCAGGCGATTCAGGATCAGCAGGAAGTGATGGGCGCCATCGCCGACATGGTGATCGAGACCTACGCCATGGAGTCCGCCGTCGTGCGCGCCCAGAAGATTGCCCAGCGTGAGGGCGAGAAAGCCGCCACCCTGCCCATCGCGATGACCCGCGTCTACCTGTCGCAGGCCATGGACAAGCTCGAAGCCGCTGCGAGAAAAGTGACTGCTGCCGTAGCCGAGGGTGACATGCTGCGCACGCAGTTGGCCATCCTGCGCCGCCTGGCGAAGTACGAGCCCTTCAACACCATCGAACTCCGCCAGCAGATCGCGCAAGCGATGATCGAGAAGGGGAAGTACAGCCTGGCATAGAGCCAATGCCGATTTCAGCAGCTCTGCGAATCGGCGATTGAGGTTGGAAATCGCCGGCGCTCGGCTCACACCGAAGCCTCGCCGCTTTTCCGTAGTCCGTTTGAGAGCTCGCTGACGGTTGAAATTCCTCATTCGAGGGGCACGTCAATCGCCAATCGTCAATTCTTCCTGAGCTCTTCCATCACGCTCTGAATCAGTTCTTTGGCATCGGTCAGGTTCTTCATCACCATCCGGATGTCCATCACCGGCTTTCCCGGACAGCGCTGGCTTTGGCAGTAGACGCCGTGTTGCCCCACCAGCGCCATCGCGTCGGTGATGGTATCAAGGGTCACCGCCAGGCGCCCGCGCGGCACACCCATCATCGTCTCGTAGCGGTCGAGTTCTTCCTGCTTCTCGTCGAATACCGGCATGCGATGATTCTAGCAGTCAGCATTGGGACTTCAGCATTCAGCCCTCTCTCGCGTCTGCCCCAGCTTGCTATCCAGGTCGTTGCTGTTTAGTCTAAGTATCCAGCCTCGGCATCGCGGAATCCTGTGTCCATCTTCAGGCGGTTGCCATGGCTGATTGCTGAGTGCTGATTGCTAGGAAGGAGACATGATGCGCAATCTCGCCGTTGTCCTCGTCATCCTGCTGTCCGCTGCCCTCTCATTTGGCCAGGAAAAACGCCAAAGCCCCCCGGCCTCGGCCACCTGCAATTTTGCCGATGGCAAGTCGATCAAGGTGAACTACTCCAGCCCGCGCGCCAAGGGACGCAAAATCTTTGGCGGCCTGGTTCCGTTCGGCGAAGTGTGGCGTACTGGAGCCAATGAAGCGACATCGTTCGTGACCGACACCGCTCTCACTATCGGCGGCAAAGAAATTCCTGCCGGCAGCTACACCATTTTCACGATCCCCAATGCCGACAAGTGGACGCTCATCGTCAACAAGAAAACCGGTGAGTGGGGCATTCCCTACAAGTATGAAGGCGAGGAACTGCTGCGCGCCGATATGAGCGTGGGTAGGACCGCGGGACCGGTGGAAAATTTCACCGTCTCCTTCCACGAGATGGGCACCGGCTGCCACATGTATCTCGACTGGGAGAACACCCGCGCCACTATCGAGATCAGCCAGAAGAAGTAAGCCTGGAAAACCACAAAGGACGCGAAGCTTCACGAGAGATTTTTTGTGTTCCTGCGTGCCCTCTGTGGTCCAGGCTTTTCCAGCCGGCTGATCGCCGTGGCGGCCTCGGCCGAATCCGGTATCACCGTCTGCGCCTCCTGATACGCGGCCTGCGCGTCTGACCTGCGTCCAGCCTGCTCCAGCCCATGTCCCAGCCGCAGGCAGCACTCGCCGGGCTGTAGAGGGCCGGCGCCGCCACCGCCATAAGCAACTACACGCCAACGTTGCGCTTCCGAGGAGTAGCGAACGGTTCCCGAGCGGCGCGGGCGGAGGAGACCTCTTGTTCGAGCGGAGCGGGCAATAGTGAAATTTAGCCACCCTGAGATCCCAGCGAGGAGCAGAACAGAGAATCACGTTGGCCAGGTGCGGCCCTCGGCATTGTCTCCATTCTTTCGTATACCTTGGTCTCCACGCTGGCGATCCTCAATTTCTCAGCGTCTTCCCCGTCTTCAGCGTGTACTGGATCCGTTCCTGCGTCTTCTTCTCGCCGCACAGCGACTTGAAGCCTTCGCGCTCCAGGTCGAGCACGTATTGCTCGCTGATGGGAGTTCCCGGTGTGACATTGCCACCGCACAGGACTTCCGCGATCTTGCCGCCGAGTTTCACTTCGTAGTCGCTGATGTAATCTCCCTGGCGCATCATGTGCACCCCCAGCTTGAGCATGGCCAGAACGTTTTCGCCGGGGGCGGGAATATCCTTTCGCGGCTGCGCAGGCTCGTATCCGGCCCGCACCAACTCGAGCGCCCGCGCCTTGGCGTCAGTGAGCACGCGCTCGCGGTTCATGGTGATGCGGTCGGACTCGGCCACGAATCCTAATCCCCGCGCCTCGTGCGCCGAAGTTGCAACCTTTGCCGTGGCGATGGTCTCGAAGGCTTTCTTCATAGCTTCCATGAGTTCGACCGATTCGCCGCGTCCGTCCTTGCGGATCGACGCCGCGCTGTCGACCGCGCGCAGCAGCATCTCTTTGCAGCCACCGCCGCCGGGCAGCAGCCCGACTCCTACCTCCACCAGCCCGGTATACAGTTCCGCGTGCGGCTGGCGTGCCGGAGCATGCATGGAAATCTCGGTCCCGCCCCCCAGGCACAGGCCAAATGCGCCCACCACCACTGGCTTGGGGGAAAACTTGATGGCCTGCGTCATGTTCTGGAACTGGCGGATGACCAGATCCACATCGTCCCACTCTTCCTCCTGCACGGCCATCAGCAGCAGCATCAGGTTCGCGCCGACGGAGAAGTTGGGCGCGTCATTGGTGATAACAAAAGCGTCAAAGCTGTCTCCCGCGCCGCCCGGTTTTAGCGTTTGCGTGATCAGGCTGATGATGTCCGCTCCCAGCGAGTTCATCTTGGAGTGAAACTCGATGCAACCTACGCCGTCGCCCAGGTCCACCAGTGAGGCGCCGGAATTCTTCTTCACCACGCCATTCCACTTCTTGGCCACCGTCACCGACCACACGCCCTGCGGAACCTGGACCGGCTGCCACTGCCCCGCGCTCAGGTCCCAGTACTTTCGTCCGCAGGGCGACTCCGATTCGTCGCCATACCACGACTTCTGCCCGGCGAGCAACTTCTCGACATTAGCCGCCACCGCATGGCCTTCTTTCTTCATGCGCGCGACCGAGAGCTCCACTCCGACCGCATCCCAGAGCTCGAAGGGCCCCAGTTCCCAGTTGAGGCCGAGTTTCATGGCGCGATCAATTTCCACGACCGTGTCGGATATCTCCGGAATTCGGTTCGCGGAGTAGGTAAGCAGGTCGGCGAGCGCCGACCAGAGAAACTGTCCTGCCTTGTCCGCTTTTTGCGCGCCACCTTCAAAGCCCAGCAAGGTACGAATGCGGGTCCCGGCATCCTCGATGTTTTTCGCCATCTCCAGGGCAGGGAACTTTGCCTTCTGCCGGGGATGGTACTCGAGCGTCCGCCAGTCAAGCGCCAGACGTTGCTCCTGGTGATCCGCTCCGGTGACCTTCTTGTAGAACCCCCCCTTGGTTTTGTCGCCCAGCATCTTGCGCTCGAGCATCTGCTTGTAGAAGTCGGGCAGCGTGAGATCCGATCGCTCATCGAGCGCCTTGCCCGCGCCCGTCATGTTGCTCACCACGTGCCCGAGGATGTCGAGCCCCACCAGGTCAATGGTGCGGAAGGTCGCTGACTTGGGCCAGCCCACGGCGGGTCCGGTGAGCGCATCGACGTCTTCAATGGAGAGATCGAGTTCCTGCATCAGCCGCATCACGTTGAGCACGGAAAATGTCCCGATGCGGTTGGCGATGAAGTTGGGTGTGTCCTTGGCGTAGACGATGCCTTTGCCCAGATGCACATCGCCGAAGTGCGCGACGGCCCCCATCGCGCTGCGATCGGTCTCGGGCGTGGCAATCAGCTCCAGCAGCCGCATGTAGCGCGGCGGATTGAAAAAGTGCGTGCCAAACCATGAGCGGCGAAAGTCGTCGGAAAAACCTTCCGCAATCTTGCCCACGGGCAAACCGCTGGTATTGGTGGTGATGATGGTTCCCGGCTTGCGCACCGCCTCGACTTTCCTGAGCAGCGCACGCTTGATCTCGAGGTTTTCCACCACCGCCTCGATAATCCAGTCGACCTCGGCAAGCTTCTTCAGATCGTCTTCGAAATTGCCAACCGTCACCAGGCTGGCAAGCGCGGGCTCCATGAAAGCCGCAGGCTTTGATTTTCGGGCAGCATCCAGGCCAGCCGCCGCGATCTTGTTGCGCGCCGGCGCGTCCGCGTCCGGTGGCACGATGTCGAACAGGTAGCTGGGAATCCCGGCGTTGGCGAAATGAGCAGCGATGCGTGCGCCCATGGTTCCGGCGCCCAGGATGGCGACTTTCTGTATGCGCTTCATAATAACTTCAGTTGAAAATTGAAAATCTGATCTACGGCAGTTTATCTATGGCCCACTCGTCTTTGCCAGTGCGCACCACGACAATTTCAGAAAATCGCGACCGCGGCTTGTGGTCTTTTCCGGGAACAGTCTGCCACAGGGCCACGGGAAACCGGTAGCGTCCCGCCTTCAGTCGTTTTCCGCGGTTGATTTCAAAACCTTCCTGGGAGGATCCTACGGATGAGAAGAACCTGTCGAGATGGTCTTCCGAAGTGTGCTTCTTGGCCGCATCGGTTAGAAGCAGGAGCCCGGCTTCCTGGTCCTGCACCTGCCAGGCGTGCAGTAAGCGGTTGGCGGTCGCCAACGCGGCAACGTACTCCGCACCGGGAGCCGCGGATGCCGTGGATTTTGCCGCGGCCGGCAGTGCCAGCGTCAGCGCCAGGAGCAAAGCTGCGAGTTCGGGTGGATTCATGATCTCAGGAAAATGTGCCCCAAAAACAACGGGCGCATGTCGTTCAAGATGTGGGGTGAGGATGGCAACGGCACGCGCCCTATTAAGTTGTCTTCAGGCTAGAATCCCCACTTCCGTTTGTCAAGATAAATCTTTTAGTTTCAATACTATGCGATGAGCTTAGCAAGCACAAAAGCAGCCCCCGCTGCAAGTCCACCGATCACCATCGTCTGTGACGCCGAGCGGAGCGGGGGAGTGCCGGTAAAACGTCCTTTCAGGAAGCCAAAAACCCCCAAAGCCGCAAGGGTCACAATCGCCGACACGATCAGTCCCGTCTGTGCGTTGCTTAGTGCCAGGTATGGCGCCAGCGGAATGAAGCCTCCCGCCACGTACGAGCCCGCGATGGTGGCGGCGCTGGTTAATGCGCGTTTGGGATCCGGTTCTTCCAGTCCCAACTCATAGCGCATCATGAAATCCACCCACGCCTCGGGACGCTCGCTTAACGCCTTCACCAGCGGAGCGCTCTGCTCCTCGGTGATGCCGTACTCATGAAACACGCGGCTCACTTCCGCCATCTCTTCTTCGGGAATTTCGACGATCTCCCGCTCTTCCCGCGCCCGCTCCTGCTGGTAGTGTTCAGCGTCGCCGTGGGCTGCGAGATATCCGCCCAGCCCCATGGCGATGGAGCCGGCTGCAATTTCGGCCAGTCCGCCCACCACGATCAGCCGCGTATCCTGTAGCGCTCCTGAAAGCCCGGCCGCCAGCGCGAACGGCACCGTCAGGCCGTCCGACATACCGATGACCACGTCGCGCACAAAATTTCCGGCGGTGAAATGTCTCTCCAAATGGACTCGCGCACCGGGCATAAGCTCTAGACCTCCGCATGACTTTGCAGATATTGCAACGCGCGCCGGACCACGTCCCGCTCACCGCGATACGCCAGCGTCCTCGCTGCCTCTTCGAGGGGGATCCACAATGCGCGCTTCACCTCCAGGCGCATCTCCGGTGTCACATCGTCGATCATTCCCGACTCATACTTCAGGAGATAAAAGCTGACAATCTTGAATACACGTTGTCCGTCACCCCAGGAGCGCACATAGACGTACTTGATGTCGGCCAGCTTGGTCAGTGCCGAGGTGGTCAGCCCAGTCTCTTCCCGCACCTCGCGCAGCGCCGTCTGCTCCGCTTTCTCCCCGGCATCGACTAGCCCCTTGGGTAACGCAAGGGTCACTTTAGGAGCGCTTTTTTTTGCAGTTCGACCAGAGTCTGAAGGCTCCTTTCGAGGCTCGATGGCGGCCAGTTGCCAGCCTTCCGCCGCCCGTCGAACTACCACACCACCGGCCGAGATTTCCCGCATCATGGCTCTCTAAGCTATCAGGATCATGGGAGTTAGTCACCGACACCGGGAGTAACCTCTCGCCCGTAATTGGCGCGCCCCTGGGACTTGAGCGAACATTAGGGGCTGGGCTGGCATCTAACTTGCTTAGGGAGTGAATGTTAGAGCGGGGGTAAATTGGGGAAGGGCCTCGATAGAATTATTTACTCGGTACAAGCGTTCGGACGCGAGTTTTCCGGACGCCGACGCCCCGCCCCGATCGCCCGGAATGTGCCCGCCATAGGTCTTGCCCTAGGCGGTGGATTCGCCCGCGGTATAGCCCACATCGGCGTTCTCAAAGTTCTCGAGCAGGAAAATATCCCCATCAGCTTTGTTGCGGGAACCAGCGTCGGAGCGCTTATCGGCGCCGCCTACTGCGGAGGCGTTTCTCCCGCAGAACTCGAAGAGGTCGCCGCGCGCGTGCGCTTCAAACATTTCGCGCGCTGGACCCTCTCGCGCCTGGGATTTGCCAGCAACCAGCGCATGATCGGCTTCCTGAATTCATTGCTGAAGGTAAAAACCTTCGAGGAACTCAGCATCCCTCTGGCCGTCACCGCCACCGACTTTTCCACCGGAGAAGGAGTCGTCTTCCACTCCGGACCATTGGTCGATCCCGTTCGCGCCAGCTGCGCCTACCCGGGAATGTTCCTTCCGGTAACGATTCGCGGCCGCATGCTGGTCGACGGCATGCTGGCCCACGCCGTGCCCAGCGTTCCCCTGCGGGAAATGGGGGCGCAGCGGGTTCTTGCCGTTCACCTGAAAGGAACCTGGGCTCACAAAGATGGACCACGTCACTTGTTCGATGTCATCGGTCAATGCTTCGCCATCGCGCAGGAGATGAACTGCAACATCGGGAAGGCAGCCTCCGATCTGATCATCGAGCCCGACGTGAACGGCTACAAGTACGACGACTTCGAGCACAGTGCCGATCTGGTCCGCGCCGGAGAACAGGTGACTCGCGCCGCACTTCCTGAAATCAAGAAATGGTTCGAAGTGGAACTGCCTCGGCGCCCAGCCGCAGCAAAGGTTGCGGTCCAGCAACCCGCCACTATGCCCGCCGACTGAACCGACTTCGGCCGCCAAACCCGCACTCTCACCTTCGTCGCCCCGTCTCCTGCCGGTAGACACGCAAGAGTCTCACAGCGGGAATGCTCGATCCCGAAGTCCTCCAGAATGTTCACAATCGCTTGCCCCTGAAACCGCCCGCAAAAAGGGTAGGCGTATACTTCTTCGACGATCGACCGCCTTACCCGTAGGAATTGGATCATGCCGGTCAAACAGGGTGGCTTGAATCTTCTGCAACAGCCGGTTGCTCGCGATCTTCTGGAATCCAGAAATCCCGCCCGCCTCGCCTACATCTGGACTGACTGTACGCCACGGGTGGTTCCCATCTGGTTTCACTGGAACGGCAGCGATTTGGTGTTGGCCTCGCCTCCCAAGGCTCCCAAGCTCAAAACGCTGGCCAGGAATCCAGAGACGTCGCTCACTGTCGATGACAACACGTTCCCCCTACAAGATTCTTCTGGTGCGCGGCAGGGCGCGCGTTGAAGCCATGAATGGAGTTGTCCCCGAATACGTCATCGCCGCCGAACGCTACTTCGGACGCGAACAGGGACAAGCCTGGGTTACACAGCTGGGCGGGATGGTATCCAGCATGGTTCGCACCACCATCACCCCGCACTGGGTGGGCCTGCTGGATTTCCAAAGCCGGTTCCCCAGCGCGCTTCCGCCCTGATTCGAAGCCGCACCCTCGGGATCCGACTGCACGTTGCGCGGAAGCAGTACATGCGGATGGCATTTGCTGGGATCAGTCTGAGGTCCATCGCCAGTTCGGCCACCTCCCACAAGCGAAGCCGTCCTGGAAATCGGCCAAAATAGGTTCCGCCGACCGGGGCATCGGGCGTAGACTCTCTGACGGGGAGTTCCAGTCATGCGAATCCTGGGTAGCCTCATCTTCCTGCTGTTTACCGCCATCTCCGCACTCGCTGCCAACGACATTCCCAAAGGCACCAAGATCGACGTCCGCATCACAACCCTGCTCAACTCCGACAGCACGTCTCCCGGAGATACCTTCGAGGCCAGGCTGAACCGCGACTTGGTCGTGAATGGAAAGACCGTCGCGCCCGAAGGATCGATAGCTCGCGGCCGGGTGGATACCGCCGATCCCTCCAACGGAGGGCAGACGGCCGGCGTGCTCATAATCCGCCTTACTGAAATCGAGACCAAAGACGCCATTTACAACTTCACCACCAACACCTACACACGCCAGGGCCACGGCCGCCCGCGGCCGTACAACCGGGCAGGAAGCGTCGCCGATACCATCGCCGGCGTGGGACATCCCAGCAACAATCCTCCTGACATTGGCGTGGGAACCTCGATCGGGTCTGGCAGTGGTCCTGCGGCGCTCATTCCCGAAGGCACCCTGGTGACCTTCCGTACCACAACCGCCGCCGCAACCGAGAATAAGTAATACATCGACTCGCCCGACAGTCATAAGTCGGAGGAGACGCCCACAAGTTCTGTCTTTGCTTTTCTTGGCAAATCAGCCACATAGCGCCCATTGCGCGGTGCCCCAGGTCACGATCCAATCCGCCTCAGCCGACGCCACCCCGTGTTAGCATTTCTGCAAGAACCCCTATGCGCCGTCTGGCCCTATTCCTCATCGTTGCCACGCTCGCCGCCGCCAAAGACAAAGACGAGTCGTCCTGGATCCGCGTCAACTCCAGCCACTTCTCCGTCCTGACCGACGCCGGCGAGAAGCGCGGGCACGACGTGATCGTGCGCTTCGAGCAGATGCGCGGCGTCTTCAGCCAGCTTCTGGTCCGCAGCAAAGTCAACATGTCGCTGCCGATCGACATCATCGCGCTGAAGTCCGACAAACAATACAGTCAGCTCGCGCCCATCCGCCAGGGACAGCCCATCGACGCTCCCGGCTTCTTCATCGGCGGGGACGATCGCGTCTTCATCGTCCTTGACCTCTTCGAAGAAGAGAGCTGGCGCGCCATCGCGCACCCGTTTGCCCACTATCTTCTGAACTACAACTACCCGCCCACCCCGGCGTGGTTCGATGAGGGTTTCGCCGAATATTTCTCCAGCATGCGTCCCAACATCAAGCAAGTGCAGATCGGCGCCGACCCCGAACTCCACCTCTCCTGGAAAGAGGATCTCATCGGCAATGAGATCGAAGTGCGCAACGTTCCCAAGTCGTTCACCGAATTCCTCAGCGCACCCGTCTGGCTCTCCATGCCCGACCTGTTCGATTTGAAGCACACCGTCTCCAACTACCAGGAGGGCACGCATCACACGCTGTTCTACGCCCAGTCCTGGATCACCATGCATTTCCTGCTCAACACCAACCGTCTGCCGCAAACCGGCGAGCTCTTCGACCTGGTGCTGAACCAGAAGGTGCCAGTCAACGACGCCATCCCGAAGGCCTACGGCATGAGCCCGGCCGATTTCGACAAGGCCGTCAAAGACTACTTCCACGCCCAGCAGCCTCTGTTTGTCGCTATGGACGCCGCCGCCCTCCCCGGCACCATCAATCCCGGAGGCCAGACCGGAACCCTGCCGCTTCCCGCCACCGCCGACGAGGTCGGCACCAGCCGCGTCGACGTGCCCGAACCCGAAGCCCGCGCCCTGATCGCCGAGATGGAGTTACGCCTCCCCGAACATCGCGCCCAGGCTCTCAAGGAGCTCGACAGCGTCCTCGCCGACCCCAAGGGAGACACCCCGGTCGCCCACCGCGCCCTCGGCTGGGCTCACATGGACAAGAATGAATTCGATCCTGCCAGCGAGGAATTCTCCAAGGGCTTCGATCTGGATCGCAACGACCCCTGGGTCCGCTACTACGCTGCGCTGGTGAAATTCCGCCGCGCCCGCTTTAGCGGACAGCCCATCCAGGGCCTGGCCAACGCGCAACAGGATCTGCGTGCGGTCATTGACTGGGATCCGACTTTCGCCGAAGCCTACGCCATGCTGGCCCGCGTCCGCACCGAGGGCGGAGGCATTAACTCCGCCATCGAATCCATGCGCAACGCATTACAATTCAGTCCGCGCAACCAACAGTACCGCCTCGACATGGCGCACATCCTGCTCGCCGGAAAGAAATGGGATGACGCTGACGCCTTGCTGCAGATCCTCAAAACCAGCTCCAATCCGCAGATTGCCCGCGCCGCCCGCAAAGATCTCGACGATCTGCCAACCCTGAGAAAATACGGAATCCCTCCTCAGAGCGAAACTCCTCCCGCCGCCAAGGCTGCGGCCCCACCCCCGGCATCAAGCTCCGATTCATCCGATGGGAGCGAAGAACAGCCACCGGCCGAGCCTAAGGCCGATACCAGAGCCGTTGAGTTCTCGAAAGGAAAGCTCATCGGTGTCGATTGTTCTCACACACCCGCGGCCATCCTCACGGTCATGATCGGTGTCAGGAAATCTCTCAAGCTGCGCACCGACGACTACAAGTCCCTGGCCTTGGTTGGCGCCGATCAGTTCTCCTGTGCCTGGAAAAACCGCGACGTCGCCGTCAACTACAAGGCCGGGGGCAAATCCGACGGCGACCTGATCTCCCTCGAACTCCAATAAACGGGACTGAAGCGCGTTCGGCCGACCCCGCACCAAACCCTGAACCCCATCCCGCTCGCGCGGCATCTCTAACCCTACTATGAGCGCGCTGGCCCACTCGGTCCTCCGGTTGGACTGCATCGATGTTTGCGACTACTCCGCCCGCGGCTGGAATCCGGCCACGTCAGCCCGGGCTCGCGCCCTCGAGTACTGCCGTTATCTTGAGGAAGGAAAAATCCTCTTCTTCCGCCGGCCGCCGTTTTCACTGCCCACCGACGACTACACCTTCCTCATCCGCCAACAGCACGCCGGATCCATGCTGCGCAAGAATATTTCTTATCGCCCCGCGGCAGATCGCTTGCGCGGATACCACGCGTCGTCCGCCGACCAGCAGCGCATGCAACAGGTCCTCGGCAGCTGCTCCGCCGAAATCACCAGCTTTGTCTCCCGCTTCCTCATGCCCTATGCGGACAGGCTTTGCCGCGGCTACGCCAGCTTTCGCCCCGTCGAAGAACAGGGCCGTAACCTGCCCCGGCACAAGCGCAACGATCTTCTTCACATCGACGCGTTCCCCTCCCGTCCTACCCGAGGCGGGCGCATTCTGCGTGTCTTCACCAACCTTCATCCCTTCCGCAAGCGCGTCTGGGATGTCGGCGGGCCATTCAGGGAACTCGCCGAACGCTATGCGGAGAAAAGCGGCACCCGGCTCGGCGGCCTGCTCACGAAGCTTGTCGGCTGGTTGCGCGCCGCCGGTCTCCCCCTCGCGGAAAGATCGCCCTACGATAGTGTCATGCTGCGCCTGCACCATCAGCTGAAAGAGGACCGCGCCTACCAGGCCCAGGCCAATCCGCGCCGCGTTGAATTCCCACCCATGTCCACCTGGCTGGTCTTCACCGACGGACTGCCCCACGCCGTCCTCTCCGGGCAGTTCGCCATCGAACAGACTTTTGTCGTTCCCATCGAAGCCCTGGTCTCACCCCAGCACTCCCCGCTCCGCATCCTCGAAGGCGTCGCCCGGCGCCCGCTCGCCTGATTCTTGTTGTACTATCCCAGCCGTGCCCCGCTATCGGCTTCTCGCTCTGCTGTTGTGCCTTCTCTGTGCCCCTTGGAGCCTCGCCTCCGACCTCACTCCCAATAGGGTTCGCTGCCAGGGCACCGACTACACCTACCTGCTTTACGCGGAAGCTCACACCGGTCCCGCGCCTGCCATTCTCCTGCTGCATGGGGCCGGAGATCACGCCACAAGCTTCATCGAAAACTGGACCCACCTCGCCCACAGAAAGGGCGCTGTGCTCATCGCCCCCGAAATTCCCCGCGACCTCAAGTTCGAAGCCATCGCTCCTGATGTCTTCCGCTGCATCGTCGAAGACGCCCGCCGCCAGGTCACCATCGATGCCACGCGCATCTACCTTTTCGGCCACTCCATGGGCGGATACCTCGGCTTCGACGCCGCCATGTTCCAGTCCGAATACTTTGCCGCCGCCGCCATTCACGGCTCCGACATCGCCGATGACTACGTCTCCATCCTTAGCCATGCGAAAAGGAAAATTCCTCTCGCCATTTACATCGGCGACAACGACCACTTCTTTCCGCTGGCGCACGTCCACGAGACGCGCGATCGATTGGAGAAAGGCGGCTTCCCCGTGCACTTTGTGGAAATCGTCGGCCACGATCACAACTACTACCGCGTGGCCGAGCAGGTGAATGCCGATGCCTGGAAGTTCTTCGCGACCGAGACGCTGGCCGTGAAGTAAGCGCCGACGCGGCCTCCCGGAGGCAACTCCAGCAGGCCCGCACTCACGCACTCACGGCACCAGAGTCGCCGCCAGCACCGCCACACTTTGATCGTTAGGGAGGGTCAGGCTGGCGACCGTCTTTGTCGAGTTAAGCGCGAAGCGGTAGGCATACAGGTTGAACGTCCTCTGATCTTTGGTGCCGTTGTCGAAATTCCGGTAAGCCATGGCCACCCCTTCCAGCTCACCGGCGTATTTCTGCGGAGTGAACCAGTCGCTGAAGTTCTGCGTGAATTGTGAAGTGGTGCCGTCCGTGTAAGTCACGGTGAGCGTTTCCGATGATTGATTGCCGTTCACACCCGTCGCCATCAACATCAGGCTTGAGAACTGCCCCGTCGGCAGCGTCACTGACTGCCCGCTGCAACCGACGGCGTCCAGTTGATTGGCCGGCCCAAAGTCGAGCAGCACACCGCTGAACACCCGTGCGGGCGTCAGCAGAGTCGCCGAGTAAGAGTAACCTTTTCCGTCCAGACCGCCGGTGGTATAAGTCGATCCGTCCGTGTAGATGCCATTCAGATTAAACTCCGACGATAGATCCACCGGCGTTCCACTGCCGGTCGTGCCGATCGCCGCGCTCACCGCCAGCGTGAAGGTGAACGTCTCCGTGATGGTTCCCGATGTGCCTGTCACCGTCACCGTTGCGAATCCGGTGCTCGCCGAAGGATTCGCCTTGAACAGAATCTTCTGCTTGTTACCCTGTCCCTGCACCTTCGACTTTACGCCCTTCGGCAGACCCGACACGCTCAGCGTCACATTGCCGGTGAATCCGCCGAAGTCGGTGATCGTAATCGGCTCATTGGCCGTTCCGCTCTGATTCAGGAACACGTTACTCGGCCCCGAGAGCGTAAACCCACTGCTGGCCACGGCGTTATTGATCGCTGCCGCGTACTGTGCTGCCAGTCCCGTACCGACAAAATCGTCATACAGCCACATGAATCCGCCGTTGATGCCGCACTGGCTGTGCCACCCGCTCATGATGGTCTGCACCTGGCTGGGGGTGTCGTTCAGATCCCACAATCCCGGCCACACGGGAACCGTGCCG
>Ga0126383_10001562_pt1 | contig 14342 bp, 21 predicted proteins | sample PanSoiMetPlot_35_FD_96882 | JGI IMG/M metagenome (GOLD analysis project Ga0126383, IMG submission 96882) | Tropical forest soil microbial communities from Panama - MetaG Plot_35 | ecosystem: Environmental > Terrestrial > Soil > Tropical forest > Bulk soil | place: Panama | collected 2016-02-17
CAGCCGAAATGCAGAAGATGGTAACGGCCGGGGCGGTCAGCTCGTCTAAGGCCATCCCGCTGCTGCTGTCCGGGCTCGAAAAGGGCACTAAGGGCGCAGCCGGGATGACAACCGCCTTCGGCGGGCTCATGAAGGCCCAGAGCACCTCACTGACCGGCCTGTGGTCCAACTTCGTGGACACCGCAAACCAGAAACTGGGGCAGCTCCTGACCCCAGCCATGCCCGCCATCAAGTCCACCCTGGGGGTCCTCACCGACCTCATCAGCGGGAAGGGCCCCCTAGCCCAGGGCTTCCAGGGGCTCATGCGGGTGGTGGGCCCGGTGCTGGGCGGGCTCATGCGGAACGTGGGCACGTTCTCAAAGCAGATGGCAGCTGGGCTGGCTGACCTGCTGCCAGTGCTGCTGCCGGTCGCTGAGGTCATCGGCGGGGTGCTGCTGATCGGGCTTAAAGAGCTGGGCTGGGTGCTGGCCAACGTGGTGGGCCCCGCGTTTAAGGCCATCGCCGGATTCATCCGCCAGAACGAGACCCTGTTCCTGAGCCTGGGAACCGCGATCGGCATCGTCACCGTGGCCCTCAACCTGTGGCGGGTGGGCCTCATGGTCGTGGCCATCCAGATGAAGGTCATGGCGGTGCTGACCCGAGGCTGGGCCATAGCCCAGGGCATCCTCAACGCCGTCATGGCAGCCAACCCGGTCATGCTCGTGGTCGTCGCCCTGGTCGCCCTGGGTGCTGCCCTGTATGTGGCCTGGACCCGCTCAGCCACCTTCCGGCAGATCGTGGAGACTGCCTTTAACGCGGTCAAGTCAGTGGCCATGGCTGTGGTCAACTGGTTTGCGGGGCCATTCCTGCGATTCTTTACCGTCACCATTCCCGGCATATTCAATGCCGTGCTCCGCTGGGTCAAGACGAATTGGCCGCTCATTGTCGGATTCCTGACCGGGCCCATCGGCCTGGCGGTGGTGCTCATCATCCGCTACTGGACCCAGATACGCAATTTCATCACGAATACGGTCGGGGCCATCTGGCGAATTGTCACCAGCGTATTCACCAATATCCGCAATTTCATAGGCGGAATTGCGGGCTCGGTGCAACGCACCGTGGCCAGCTGGTGGTCCAACGTCGTCTCGACCGTGACCGGGGCCCTGAGCCGCGCCTGGGCCAACCTGTCCGGGTGGTTCGCCAGGCTGCCAGGCCAGATAGCCGCCTGGGGCGCGGCTGCGGTGAGGGGCTGGGCCAGGCTCGGCAGTGACATGATCGGCGGGCTCCTGGGCGGCATATCCGGGGCAATGCGGAACATCGCCAGCTGGGTCAACCGCGTCGTGGTCCAGCCGATCGTGGGGGCTGTCAAGCGTTTCTTCGGCATCCACAGCCCCAGCACCGTGATGGAGGGTATCGGCGGCAACCTGACTGCTGGCCTGTTTAAGGGGCTGGCTGCCGATGCCGGGGGCATCGTGAAGATGGTATTCGGCGGCTGGCCCCAGGCCCTGGGCGGCCTGATAAGCAAGGGCTTCGCTGCCGTCACTGCCCTGCCTGGCAAGGCCCTGTCAGCCCTGGGCTCAGTGGCCGGGAAGGTCGGCGGCTGGTTTAAGGGCCTCTTCGGCGGCGGCAGTGGCGCGGGGGTGGCCCAGTGGCGCGGCCTCATGCTGTCAGTGCTCCAGATGTTCGGTATCCCCCAGCTGCTGGGCACCTTCATGACCCAGATGAATACCGAGAGCGGCGGGAATCCTAAAGCCATAAACCTCACCGATTCCAACGCCAGGGCCGGGATTCCCAGTAAAGGGCTCATGCAAGTAATCGATCCGACCTTTAATGCCTATGCGGGACCATTCAGGGGGCGGGGGATATGGGACCCGCTAGCCAATATCTACGCCGCTGTGGCCTACGCGGTGGCCCGCTACGGGGCCAATATCGTCAATGTCCTGGGCCACGGGCACGGCTATGCCCAGGGCGGCACGATCACTGAGCCCGTGCTGGGCTTCGGGGCCCGCAGCAGGATGCCCTACCTGTTCGGTGAGGCAGGGGATGAGCGGGTCAGCCCGCTGCGGGGCGGCTTCACCGCAGTTGAGCGGGCCCTGCTGGCCAGCAGGTCTGGCAGCACCATCATCAATGTCTACCCGCGTGAGGGGCAGAGCGAGACAGCCATAGCGGCCAGCGTCAATGCCCACCTCCACTGGGCAGCAGCAGGGGGGCAGGCATGATTCCGGTCACCTGGGACGGGCTGGCCCTCAACATCGGGGACGACCCTGCCACCTCGCTGTGGTGGGTCATTGAGGATGTCCAGGGCTGGCTGGACACACCGCCCCTGGATGGCAACGACATTGACCGGGCCCTGTCCGATGGGTCAGCCTACGGGCCCAAGGTCCTCGGGGCCCGCCAGGTGGTGCTCCAGGGCTGTGTCCTCACCGATGGCAGCCCAGCAGACCTGCCCACAATCCGTGACCAGCTGGCTGGCAAGGCAGCTGCCAGGACCCCGGTCACCCTGGCCATCGGGGACGCAGCTGGCCGCACCCTCACAGCCACAGTCAGGGCCGACACGGACGCCTTCAAACACACGTTCCTGAGCCCTACCGCCTTCAGGTGGCAGGCCACCCTGACCGCAGCAGACCCCAGGCTGTATGACCAGAACGCCCAGACCGTCACCCTGACCAACGCGAGCGGGGGCGGCGGCCGCGGTTACCTGCTGACCTTCCCGCGCCACTATGCCCTGGCCACCCTGCCCAGTACTGCCTGGCTGCCCAACGCGGGCAATGCTGAGGCCCCTGTGGTGGCCCTTTACACCGGGCCCCTGACCTCAGGGCTGAGGCTGACTGACGGCACGAACAGTATTTTCCTGGCTGCCCTCAACCCAGGTGAACAGGTCTACATCCAGACGGACAGGCTCATTGCCGCCGCGCCCGGTGGGGCCAGCCGAGCCTCATACATCCTGCCTGGCTCAGCCCCCCTGACCGTTGCCCCTGGCGGTGAGCAGTGGTCATTGATCGGCACAGGCTCAGGCAGTGTCCAGCTCTCCTGGCAGTCCTCATGGTGGTAGCAGCGCCCCTGGACTTCCCGGTACCCCTCAACCCGGTGCCAGGTGACTGGTCCTACTGGGCTGACACAACGATCGGGGCTCAGCCCCTGGGCCCGCTGCGGCCTACCGCTTTCAGCTGTAACTGGGTCCTCAACGGGTTCGGCGCTGGTCAGGTCACGCTGCCTTTCGACGGGCTGACCATTCCCGCGATAGGTGCTGACAGGGTGCTGAGGCTGTGGGCCTGGCGGGTGTGGGCCTACTTCCAGGGGCAGCCCATCTGGTGCGGCTGCCCGACAGGTGTCACCGATGACGGCTCAGTGGGGGTCACCTACACCCTGACCGAGCTGCCTGGCTACCTCACCCGCCGCCAGTACGACGTGGTAGGCGGCCACACCTACACCGCTGTGGAGCAGACAGCCATTGCCGCTGACCTGGCCGCGCCTGTCAGTGATGTGGGGGTGCAGCTGGTCACCCAGGCCGGTGGCGGCTTCCCGCGTGATCGTCAGTACACCTACCTACAGCAGGACAGGGCCACCCTGCTGGGTGAGCTGGCCGGGGTCATCTCGGGCCCTGAATACCGCTCCGAATACTCTTCGAGCTCCACCGGGCCAGCCTGCACCCTGCGGGTGGCCTACCCCAGGGTGGGCTCCACAGCCACCGGGCTGGGCATCACCGTGCCAGGGGCCGGGGTCGGCTACCAGGCCCAGTGGGATGCCGATGCCATGAGGACCCACACCTTCGCCGTGGGTGACCTCGCGGACAACGCGCCTACCACTGCCGTTAAGCCAGTCATGGTCAAGGACCTGCCGCAGGCTGACCTGCCGCGCCTGGACGCTGTGGACGACTGGTCCGGGGTGATCCTGACCAGCACCCTGGCCGAGAAAGCGAACGCCAATGCCCAGCGGTATGCCCAGCCAGCCCTGGCCCTGACAGCCACCGCGACCCTGGCCGCGCCTGTCCTGGGCTCATACGGGGTGGGGGATGACGTGGCGGTGTCGATCACCTCACCGATGCTGCCAGCTGGCTATGTGGTCACTGGCAGGCTCACCCAGGTTGACGTGGACGCGGCAGCAGGGACAGCCAAGTGGACCGTGGCTGTGACTGTCCCCACCCCCAGGGCCCGCCCAACGATCACCCAGGCCCTGGTCCGCAACAGCAGCCAGCTGGCCTCGATGTTCCGCAAGTCCCTGACCACCACCCCGACCAACCTTTAGGGGGCCCAGACCATGACTACCGGACTGCTCGAATGGGGCCAGAGCGGCAGCTACAACGCACCGGACGATCGCAGGGTCATCACTGCCCTGTCAGCTGGCCGCAGTGCCGGTGTGGTTAATCCCGTGGTGCTGACTGCCGGGTCAGGGCTCAATGTGCAGGTGGCTGCTGGCTGGCTCGCGGTGGTCAACTGCCAGGACGGCACATACGGGGTGATCGGCACCGCTTCAGCCTTGACCGTGCCAGGGGCTGCCGGTGACCCAGGAGCCCCCCGCACTGACTCACTATGGGCTGACTGCTCACCCACAGCCGGGACCTTCAGCCTGGTCATCATCCCCCAGTCAGCTGAGACAGGCAGGCTGGGCATGAGGCTGGCCACCATCACCGTGCCGACCAACGCGAACCTGGCCTCGGCATTCACCCTGACCCCGGTCACAGCCAGCTTCGCCAACTTCCCGAACGGGCTCAACCTCGGCGCGGGCGGCACGATGTGGACGCTGACGCCCGAGAGCCCAGCTGGCTATCTCAAGCTTCAGCAGGGGGCCAACCCGCCGCTGTACCTGTCCGACACGACCGGGATGCTGTATGCGGCCAACCCCGCCTCGCTCGGCCAGCCGGACATCTGGCATGTCTGCACACTGTCAGGCGGCTGGACACACGTGGCCAGCCAGGGGCTTACCTACACGCTGCTGCCCGACGACACCGTCCACCTGCACGGGCAGATGACCGTCCCGTCCGGGGTCACCGGCCCCGCGAACACGATCACCACCATGCCGATCGGCTACCGGCCCGCCAACCGCAACGAGCCCCTGGCGGTGGTCGAGACCCTGCCATCAAGCCCCTACACCGGCACTGTCCACCAGCTGCTGGTCCGCACATCCGGGGTGTGCGACCTGTTCGGTGCCGCGACCTCGGGCAACCTGCTCATGGTCAACGTGCGGTATCCAGTCCACGCCGCGCTCTAACCAACCCGTAGGAGGGAATCCATGCCGCCCACATTCAGAGAGATCCGCAATGCTGGCCGGTTCCGCAGTGACCGGGAAGCCCGCGAGGATGCCGGGATCGAGCTGCCTGACCCGGCACCCGAGCCCCCAGACATTGACCAGGTGACCCGTGAGCATGACCGGGCCTGGGCTGACCACTTCCGCGCTGAGCGGGAGGGCCGCGACGATGCCTAGTAGCTACACCGAGCGGTGGTATGACTGCCCGAACTACTCCAGTCGCGGCGGGGTGGACCCCACGAAGCTGACCTTCCACACCACCGAGGGCTCCACCACCGGGGAGAGCCTGGCCAACTGGCTGGGCAACCCGGCTGCCCAGGTGTCCTACCACGCGGCAGTGGACATGGAGGCAGGCATAGTCCACCGCTTCGTTGACAGCGACTCGAAAGCATGGAGCCAGGCCAATTACAACCCGCAGGGCCTGTCGGTCGCTTTCTGCACCCCTGAGGGCGCGGCCAATGGCTGGTCCAGGGACACCTGGCTGTCAAAGGGCGTGATGCTGGACAACGCCGCGGCGATCGGCCGCACCTTCGCTGACTGGTATCACATCCCGCTGGTGGAGCTGAGCAGCTCGTCAGCCCAGGGCTCTGGGATTGGCTGCTGTCAACACGCCAACCTGGGGCCAGGCGGCGGGAACCACTCAGACTGCGGGCTGGGCCGCTTCCCCATGGATGAGCTAATCAGGAGGATGGGCGGGCAGGCTGGCACCCCGCCAGCCCAGCAGCCCCCCAGCAGCAGCGGCGGCAAGGCCCCCGCGTTCCCCTACCCGGCTGACCACTACCTGGGCCAGCCAGACTCTGACCCGCACTGCCACAGCGGCTACTACGGCGGGCCAGACCAGACCAACGTCCGCACCTGGCAAACCCAGATGGCAGCCAGGGGCTGGACAATCTCAGCCGATGGCATGTTCGGCCCAGCCAGCTCAAACGTGGCCCGCAGCTTCCAGGCCGAAAAGGGCCTCACAGCTGACGGGCTCGTGGGCCCCCAGACCTGGGCAGCCTCCTGGACGGAGCCGGTGACGTGAGGCCGCGCCTGCTCGTGATCCTGCTCGGCTGCGCTGCCATTGTGCTGGGTGCCCTGGTGGTGATCCGCAATAAGGGCCTTGACGATGAGCTGCTCGGCGGCGGGGTGATGGCAGCTGGGCTGGGCCTCATCCTGGGTGCCCTGCCAGCCTGACGAAACAAAGGGAAGGTCAAATATGTTCGCTACCGGAATCGGCCAGGCTCAGTGCCTGTCCATCATCCAGGGCAAGCTCAGGAGCATCCGCGACAGTCTCGGTGAGGCGCGGGAGCTGCACGCCTGGTCAGCAGGTCTGTCCACTGCCGAGATCGCGCAAGCAACCGGGCTGACTGACCCCGACGCGCAGACGCTCCAGAGTGCAATGGCCGATGCAGCTGGGCTGGGCGATCTCTACAGCCTCGGGACCGACGACCGCAATCCTGGCCCTGGCTACGTGTACGGGGCCAGCCAGATACAGGTCATCGGCCCGCTTTAAGGGCTGCCCTGGAATGACGCCCCCGCCCGGTAAGCTGGCCCCTGTCACCTTTACTCGGGGCTGACACAGCCCCCGGCACCCGCGCTAGCGTGCCGGGGGCTGCTCCATTCCGCCACGCCATGAGCACTGAAGAGGTGGCATAACCCCTTTACCAGTGGTTAAGGTTTGGTAGTACCACCCACCCCCTGGCCTGGGGGGTGGGATTGCAAGCCCCGAGAAAGGCAGGTCGATCCATGACCTCATCCGACGACAGCAGCTCTGCTGAGGCCAGGAGGGCTGGCCAGGTAACCATCCGGCTGTCAGCTGGCACGAAACGCTGGTATGGGGAAGAGGGCCCCCTGCGTGGCCTCACCCCTCATGCCCTCATGGTCAGGGCCCTGGAGAAATTCGCCGAGGACAACACACCTGACCGGCCCATAGACCCGTCAGAGCGGCAGATGCGGGCCCAGCTCGCTGAGCTGGTCCACCACTACGGTGAGGCATACGCCATCACCATGCACGGCAAGGGCATGCGGCGGCGGTGGATAGCCCAGCGCCGCGACGGTGAAAACACACTCACTGCTGGCAGTGCTGAGGGGCTCCTGGTCCAGATCAGGGCTGACTACAGCCGCCATGCTGTGCCCCGCGACGTGCCCCACTTCCCGCCCTCACTACTAGCCCCGAGAGATGACGAAAGGAAACACGGATAATGACAACCCAGACCCTGGCCCCAGGCCACCTGGTGGACGGTGCCACAGCAGCAGACCTGAGGCTGTCTTACAGCCAGGTCAAGGGCATAGGCATAGACAGTGTGCGGATGTCCTGGCGGTTCGGCCAGAACATCGACAGCCACCGTGACACCTACACGATGAAGCAGCTCGCTGAGTGCATGGACCTCAGTGTGGGCACCCTCCACCGATACCTGGCCCTGTACCAGGCATACCAGCGGCCTGAGCTGGCTGTGGAGGCATCCCAGCAGCTCCAGACCTACGACATCGGCATCATCTCCGGGCTGAAGGACCAGCGGCCCCCTGGCCAGGGACTGGCTGGCAGGCGTTTCCGCTACCAGTGCAGGCACTGTCACAGCACCGACATCACGCGCCTGGAGCTAAATGAGGACGGCCAGCCCCTGGAGCCCCTGGAGGACCTGGGCAGGAAGACAGTGCCTGTGGTCAGGTTCCTGGCAGGGGCCAGCTCATGAGCCTGGACCAGCTGCCAGCTGACTACACAGGCCCCCTGGCCCTGGTGGTATCCACTGACGGCATAGCCCGAGCCGTCCGGATGCCCGATGACAGCCCAGCTGCCCCAGTCAAGTGGCTACAGGACCTGATAGGCGGCCACTTCGAGGGCATCGGCGGCACCAGTGGGGGTGAGCCCTGGATTGCCTACCTGGCTGAGGACGGGGAGCACCTGGCCCTCAATGTCAGGGCCACAGCCCTGGCCAGGCACCTGGGCTGGCTAGGCCACCCAGCTGACTACCTGCTGGGCACCGTCGTTTTCCTGGGTCGCAGGGGCACCGAGGAAACTGACGTGCCTGAGCGGGTGCTGGCCCTGGCTGGCACAGCTGGGGTCCAGTGATGTGCGGGCCCCATGGCAACCCAGCCAACCCAGTGGACAACCCCATGCCGCCGCCGCGAATACGCATACCGCTATCACCAGAGCCCCCCAGGAGGCCCAGGAGGCTGAGAGTGTGGTTTACCAGTGGTGAGCCCTACGGCGGGGACGCCAACGCCACCTACAGCCCCACTGAGGCTGCCTCCATCGCGGGTGACTACCCCTGGGCAAGGCTGGACAGCCAGGGTGACCTCATCGTGGGCATGTACCGGGAGCGGGCCAGCTGGCCTGGTGACCCCATGGAAGGGTGGAGGCTGGCCCTTCAGCTGACCCAGGGGCAGGTGGAGTCATGAGCCAGACCCACTACATCGATGCTGAGTTTCGGGAGTTTGAGGGTGACCGGAAGTTCGGCACCTTCGGGCCATTCCATGACTGGGCTGCTGTGGAGGTGGCCCTGGTGGGGCTGGCTGCCCGTGATGACTGCCTCAATGCCACTGTCCGCAGCTTCGGTGAGCCCCCAGAGCCTGAGGACCAGGAGCAGCCAGCCTGGACCCCCAGGCCAGATGCTGACCCCAGGGTGAGGTCCCAGTGACCCACCCCCCTGAGCTGCCACCGTATGACCCGTGTCCTGACATCGGGGCAGTGCTGGCCTGGGCTGCCAGTAGCGCCCCGCCTGTCAGGGTGCAGATGCACCTAGCCCGTGTCCAGAGGTGGCTGAGGCTGGCCAGCCCTGAGCCTCGGGAGTACACCCACAGGCTGCGGATCATGCTGCCAGCATTTGCCCTGGACCTGGTCCAGTCGATGGAGGATGACGAGCGAGCAGACATGGAGGACCCAGGCCCCTAGACCTGCTGGGCGGCCAGGCTGCTGCCCTGGATCGAATCCGCCCAGTCAGGGCAGGCCAGGGGCCTAAGGCTGGCACCCCCCAGCCCCTGGCCTGGCAAAGCTGAGGCCCCCCAGGTGATGCGGTCCTGGGGGGCCTCACTGTGCCCAGGGTCACACTCACAAACAGGCCGAACCCTTGGGCATGGGAATAATTTAAGGGTGAGCCTGTGTTGTCCTAGCGGAACGCAGGACAACACAACGGAAGGAACCACCCGAAATGTTCACCATCACCCGCCAGGAGCTGGGCTCAGGCAGGTACAGCTACACAGGCCAGGGCCAGCTCAACGGTGAGGACCTCACAGGGCTGCTGCTCATTGCCAGCTCTAAGGTCTGCTACTCCTGGGCCAGCCTGACCCCCATTCCGCATGAGGGCGAGACCCGCCAGGTGCTCAGCTTCCACAAGTCCCAGACTGCTGCTGCCAAGGGCAACAGTGACCTCCGCAAGTGGGCCACCGGGCCCATCCAGGTCCTGGAGATTGGGGGCCAGTCATGAGGTGCCCAGAGTGCGGCTCACCAGAGGTCACCCTGGTAGACCCTGAGACTGCCTACTGTGAGGCTTGCGAGTTTGAGGGCCGTGCAGGTGCATTCGAGGCCCCAGCCCAGCCCACCATCGACACTGCCACCACAGCAGATGAGCTGCTGACTGCCCTGGCCCAGGTGCCTGTGGACCTGAGGGCCACAGCCCTGGCAGGCAGGGGCATCCGCATCCTCCAGGAGGCCGCCGACCTGTGCGGTGTGGGGGATGCTGACACCCTGGGCAAGCGGTCAGCCATCAACGCCATACTGGCCAACTTCTGATGAGCTGCCCTGAGTGCGGGGCCCCTCAGGAGCACCTGCCTGAAGAGTGCCCAGCTGCTGAGTGGGAGGCCGCAGGGCCCACCCTCGGCGCATGTGAAGCATGGTTCGTCCGCTTCGGTGAGGGGCGGCACCTGGCTGCCCAGCTGGGCTGGGGAACACAGGACTACTACCAGGCAGTGATTGAGGGTGTCACCCTCATGCACAACGTGGGAGGCTGCCCAGTCGGGCAGCTGGACAACTGAAAGGAACCACCACCATGACCCACATGAGCACTTGGCTAGTCAGGCTCAACGGGATGCCGATCCTGGAGGTCACAGCACCCTCATACATGCAGCCCCAGGCCCTGGCTCGGGACATCATGCTCTACGACCACACCGACAGTGACCAGGTGACCTGGAGGTGGCTGGCATGACTGCCATGGCTGTGACTGCCACTGGGGCTGCCTGGCAGCCCCTGGCCCAGGTCCCTGACCAGGAGCTGGTCTGGGGGGCCTACCTGAGGCTGTCCAGGGTGAAGCCCCAGAGCAAGCGGCGGGCCCACCAGCGGGGCAGGATGCGGACCCCGGATGAGTCCACCCAGCGGCAGCTGGCCCTCATCAAGGCCCATGCTGCTGCCCACGGGCTCAACCTGCCAGATCACCTCATTTTTGAGGACAACGGCCGCACAGCCTGGCCCAGGCCAGGCAAGCCCCACCCCCAGCGCCCTGCCTGGGACCAGATGATTAAGGCTGGGCGGGCCGGGGACTTCCAGGGCCTGCTCACCTGGAAGGTCAGCAGGTTTGCCAGGAGCCCCCGCGACGGGGAGGACCTGGCAGACCTCAGGGTGGTCCTGGACGGGCCCAGCTCTAACAGGTTCGACCTCCGCGACCCCACAGCTGAGGGCCTGGGCAACTTCCGCCAGCAGGTGGTGGCTGCTGCCCAGGAGTCCCACCAGATCAGTGACCGGGTGAAGGACACCTTCAGGGACATGCTGGCTGCTGGCTACAGGATCGGGGGCTCAGGCCGAAACTTCGGCTTCGAGGTCCTGTCTGACCAGGAGCTGGATTGGGACTGGGACCAGGCCCCAGAGGATGGCTCCAGGTTCCTGGGGCCTGCTGCTGTGTACCGGGAGGATGAGGCAGCAGCTGTGCGGGAGCTGGCCAGGATGCTGCTGGCCGGTGACAGCCTGACCCAGCTGTGTGCCTGGGTGGACCGGGCCTGCCGGTCCTGCCTGAAGCTGCCAGAGCACTGCACCTGCCCCCCAGGCGGTGAGTACGGCTGGCCCACAGTCCGCGGCGGCTCCTGGCAGACCAGGACCCTGTCCAGGATGCTGGCCAATCCCATCTACGGCGGCTGGCTCACCTACAGGGGTGAGGTCATCGGCAAACTAGCGAACGTGGAGCCCATCTTGGATGCTGACACCTACCAGGCCCTACAGGACAAACTCAGTGCCCGCAAGCAGGGCAGGAGGCCCAACGGGGTCTACCAGCTGACTGGCGGGGGCCTGCACTGCGGCAACCCAGCCTGCCCCAAGCGGGGCACGGGCACCCTGGCTGGCACCAGGAGCAGGCACAGCACCAGGGCCTACATCTGTGCCCCACACAACGGGGGCTGCGGCATGTCAGTGACTGCTGGGCCTGTGGAGGCCCTCGTCCGTGATGAGGTCCTCAGGGTCTGGGGTGACCAGGCCACCAGGGAAGCCATGGCCAGGGCTGACACTGCCCTGGATGAGCAGCGGGCCCAGCTCCAGGCCACCCTCCAGGCCCTGGATGCTGACCTGGCTGCCACTGAGGCCAGGCTGGGCAGGATTCCCCTGGAGCAGACCCGACGCCGTGAGGCTGTGGAGGCAAACCTGGCCAGCATGGCTGCCAGGTGGGATGTGGCCAAGGCTGCCCTTGATGAGCTGGGGCCTGCCAGCCGCCGCGCCGAGCTGCCTGAGGTCCTCACCCCAGCTGAGTGGGACAGCCCCAGGCAGTCACCTGCTGACAGGGTCCAGGTGATTCGGGACCTTCACCTCAGGTTCACGGTGATGCCCTCCACCAGGCCCCAGGGCACTCGCGGCTTCGACCCTGCCAGGGTCCAGGTGAGCCGGGTGTAACAGTTGTCCGACCCTGTCCGGTCATATCGGTGGAGCCCCCCTTGGCCTGCTTCCAGGGGGGGCTCCATCACGTCCGGTGATAACTCGTCTGGGATTGCATCTTGACGATCATGGAAGTACCCGATTATTGTGCGGGGTTAAGGAATCCTTCAGAAGCGGTGCAGGTGTGGTTAACCCGCCGCTCACATATGGGCTGAGGGGCCCGGTACCTGCCTCCAGGCCGCGACGTTCCGGGGTCGTCGTTGAAACAACCCGAGGGAAGCCCCCCAGGCGGGTGGGGCGATACAAATCACCTTCCCAGGCCCTTCCGGGGTGGGCCCAAAACAACCCGAGGGAAGCCTTTACGGGCAGGCGGTAAACAACCCGAGGGCAAGTCCCAGGGCAGCAGGGCCCTGGCATCAATCACATGGCAACCCCTGGGAAGGTTCCCGATGCCCTCCGACACCGCTGCTAACGTGTTCGATTACGCCAAGCTGGCCAGGCTCAGACGTGCGTCAGGGCTGTCGGCTGAGCAGTTTTGCGTCAAGGCTGGCCTCTCGTTCCCCTATCTCTGGAGACTGGAGACAGGCGGCAATGACCCCAGCCTGGCGCTGGTGGGGCGGCTGGCAGCTGCCCTGGGCATCAATCCGGGTGAGCTGCTGAGGCCAGCCGAGCCCAGCACCGCTGACCCCGCGCCGCTCGCGTCATGAGCGGCGCGGAGGTCATCGGCCAGCTGACCGCCGATGACTATGCAGACCTGGCCCTCAGGCTGCGGCGCATGAGGGCAGCTGCTGAGCCTGAGCCTGAGGCTGAGGCTGAGCAGGAGCCAGGTGATGCCGCATGATCCACCGAAGGAACCACGGGCGCGGCCACAGCTACTGGGACGGTGAGGGCGCGGCAGCTGTCAAGCTGCCAGGTGTCACCTCGATCGTGTCAGAGTGCATGGCCCCCAGCAGGGGGCTGCGGCGCTGGCCTGGGAAGGTCACCGCCAGGTATGCCGTGGACTACTGGGACCAGCTCAGCCAGCTGCGCTACTCAGAGCGGCTGGACCAGCTGCTGGCAGCCCAGGACACTGAGCGGACCAGGGTCACCCGCAAGGGCACCCAGGTCCACCGGGTGGCTGAGCTGCTCATTGAGACAGGCCCCGATGAGCCTGAGGTGGAGGTCCCAGACGAGCTGGTCGGCTACGCCCAGAACTATGCCGCGTTTCTCGATGCCTACGGCATGAAGACCGTTGCGGTGGAGCTGGTCATTGCCAACCGCAAGGTGGGCTACTGCGGCACCCTCGATGTGATCGGGGACCTGCCCGAGGTCAGCCTGGGTGATGAGCTGCTCCCGCCTGCCAGGTGGCTGCTGGATGTCAAGTCAGGGGCCAGCGGTGTGTGGCCTGAGGCTGCCATCCAGACCTGTGCCTACTCCAGGGCTGAGGTCTACCTGGGCACCGATGGGCAAGAGCACCCATTCAGCGAGCTGGGGGTCCAGCGGTGTGGCGCCATCCATGTCCGTGAGGACGGCTGGGACCTCATCCCGCTGGTGACAGGGGCCGAGACCTGGTCCTACTTCCAGCACCTGGCATGGCTCTGGTATCACGGCGATGCCGTAAAGACTTGGGTCGGCGCGGCAGCTGACCCGCCAGATGAGCTGCTTGGGGGCAGCTCACCCTGACAGCCACGGGGGGTGGCCTGGGTCCTGCACTTCCCCGAGGTCCCCAGGCCCGTCCCCGTGGTCCCGCCTCAACCCATCCGAAGGAAAGGCAGGACAGTGAACATAGTAGCGGGCCGCATTGTGGCCGGGTGGGGAAAGTGAGCCCGGCACGCCGTCAGGAGGACGGCAACGGCACAGGGGGCAACCTTCCCAGCCTCAGGACCTGGCTAGTCGAGGCCGAGGCAGCTGGGGCCATTGCCCAGCAGCTGGCTGGCACCCCGTTCGTGCCAGACAGCCTGAAGAGGTGGAGGCCAGACCCCAAGGGCACCCGCATTGATAAGCAGGGGCACCACTTCAGCCTGGACGAGGCTGCCACGACGGTCACGGTCGCCGCGGCGATGCTGACAGGGCAGGAGCTGGGCTTCGGGCCCATGGCCTCACTGCGGTCCATTGACATCATCAACGACACCCCGGCGCTGCGGGCCATAGCCCTGCGGGCCCTGGTGCAGACCCACGGGCATGACATCTGGGTGGTGGAGTCCACAGCGACCAGGGCTGTGGTGCGGGGCAAGCGGCGGGACCAGATTGAGCCCCAGCAGTCAGTGTGGACCCTGGACCGGGCCCGCCAGCTGGGCCTGTACCCAGGCCCCGAGTGGGGCAACTGGCGCAAGCAGCCCCAGAGTCAGCTGGTAGCCCGCGCCACAGCTGA
>Ga0126383_10001564_pt1 | contig 14317 bp, 13 predicted proteins | sample PanSoiMetPlot_35_FD_96882 | JGI IMG/M metagenome (GOLD analysis project Ga0126383, IMG submission 96882) | Tropical forest soil microbial communities from Panama - MetaG Plot_35 | ecosystem: Environmental > Terrestrial > Soil > Tropical forest > Bulk soil | place: Panama | collected 2016-02-17
ACATCAAGTACTACCGGTGGTCGTACCAGTTCGACGGCGATCCAACTCCACCCAAGGTGATTAATGCGCCCGTTACACACCGCTTCCAGACCAGCCTCATTCCTCCGTTCTCCGTAGACTCATACCCGCTCGGGCCACATACCGTTGGCCCCAACAGCAACCTGTTTGAAATCCCGGATCCGAATGTGTTGTGGGTTGACATCGTGGACCCTCTCGATCGCCCGTACGCCTATTTCGACACAACCGAGGGCGCACCGCCAACTCGCAGCGGTGTAAACAGCCCATTCTGCGGCGGCACATCCGCACGCACCGGCATGTGCACACTGATACTGGAGATCTTCGACAGCGGAGGGAACTACGTCCCCTGCAACAACGCGTTTGGGACATCGACATTCGGTGATCAGCCGGGGCCTCCTCCGCCCCCCGGAAACTTCTCATTCATTCTGCCGCAGGTGGGTGGTCCGCCGAATGCATTTGACTTCGCACCAAAGCCCAATATCACTGACCAGGGCCGGCTCGTTTTTCGCATCTTCGTGGATAACAACGTCTGCACCACGCAGATACCGAAGGTGTCGACTCCGATTACCTCGACTGACACAGACCCATGCGGCATCCTGCAGTACACGAACCCGACCGACAACGTGGCGATTTCCTACGTCGCGTTCCACCCCGAGAACTTCCTCGACTGGAGTCTCACCGTAGAGTTGGGCGTAAGTGGCATCGTCGCTTCCATTCCACCGTCACCGCCCGCCACAAATACGAGTTCGGGATCTCCCGGCTTGCCGGCAACCTTCAACAACACTGCGGGCGCGCTCCTTACTCCACCCGTCGGGCCCCCCTGTACTCAGGGAGCCTTTGCTGTTGTACTCTATGCGGCGGCTCGCGCAACCGACGGCTACGAGCGGCTCTCGCAGTACGATTGTCAGTCTTCGGCGGCCTTTGCGCTCACTCAGCCTTGTCCGCCCCTGATCGTCCGCTGAGCCGGAGGATCGGTGAAGAAAACGAAACCTGGAAGCGGACCGGATGGTTGTAAATCCGGTCTGCCTGGGTTACTTTCTACGCGAACTTGTATGGAGTGGGGACTTGAGTTTCGCTTCGTTGTGGCCATTCTGGCAACCTGGCGGGTTGCACACCTGCTCGCAAATGAAGACGGTCCCGCGGACATAGTCGTTCGTCTCCGGGCGGCTTTAGGCGAGAGTGTAGCCGGCAAATTGATGGACTGCTTCGATTGTCTCAGTATGTGGGTCGCCGCTGTGGCCGCCTTGTTTGTCACCCGTCGGCCTCTGCAATGGCTAGTCGGTTGGTTGGCCATTTCCGGTGGCGCGTGCCTGTTGGAGAGGCTGGGACAAAAGCCTGTGCTTATACAGTCTGCGGCCGAGTCCTCAGAAGGAGATTTGGATCATGTGTTGCGGTCAGAAGCGGTCGATAATCAAGGGAAGCCCGAACCTAAGCACACGGTCCGGCACTTCCACTAGTGCGCGAGATCAGGCTGGACACTCGCATCTCCCGGTCGTTAGTTCTGCATCCCGCAGGAATCCCCCCACTTTGTCCAACACTGGAAACCAACAGCAGGGAAGTATGGTATTTGCGCCGGGTGTAAGGTACCGCTCTAGCGTGACTCTTCGCTATTTGCGAAGCACGCCGGCTCACATAATAGGCCCGGTCACCGGCCGCAGCTATCAGTTTTCCGCTGCGCATCCCGTGCAGGTCATCGATTCCAGAGACGCTTCTGGCCTGTTGAGTACAGGTTTCTTCCGCCGAGCCTGATCATTAGCATCGATTACCTGATGGATACTCCTTATTCGCGCTTGGAATTTGAGCACGGCGCCATGCTCCATTGTTTTGATGGTTCCGCCTTTGTCATTCACGTATTCACGTGCAGTTTTTCTACCGTACCAGCGGTTAGGATGCGACTTTTTCTAGCCCCGAGGAAATTGAACCGGCTGGCATTTAATATCCGCCGGAGTTGAGCAGCGCAAGAGGAACTGGTCGATGGCCCGCACCTGAGATCTCACCCTACGTGCTCCGAAGGCAAGCAGCATTGAAGACTTGGAGCGGGAGGCCAGGACCTGGCTCCAACAGAGGGCTAAGCTTTTGTCGAGAAGAACCCGTACATTACCGAATCGAATAGAAGTGCGCGATTTAGGCTTCCGACCTCCATTTTGGCAAGCCTTGGAGAGAGTTCTGCCTGATTGGCGTAGCAGTAAGGACTACCAGCATCAAAGGGCTAAAGACTACTTGATCTTTGGTCTTCCGACACCTTGCGAATGATGCTCGGCCAACTTTAGGTTTGCCGACGATAAGTGCTCGATCAGCAAGACCTCGGCTTCGTGGCTGTTTCTCGGGTCCAGCAAACCGCAGCAGATTCTCATCCGGATCTTTGACGACGAAAGTTTTCGCGCCCCAAGGTTGCTTCAGTGTCTGGTGAAATCCAACGACAGCGGACTGAAACTCAAGAAACAGTAGCTTGATCTCGTTCGCTGTGGCAACAGTCATAGATGCTGATAACAGTTCCTCGCGATCGCGGAGCGTTTTCCAAAGTCGCGGAGAAATCCATTGCAAATTATCGGTCACGGTGCGGAGCGCTCCCCTTCGAGATTCGGAATCAGGTCGTCTTTTCCCCCCGCCTCTCGGAGGATCCGGAAAGCCCATGCGTCGATATCGAACAGAAACGTGAGGGTTTCGTCTCCGTCCTTGGAAAAGAAGATGGTCCAGGTCTGAGGAAACAATTCGCGCTTCGGCTTACCATCCTCGACGACCGAGAGATGATCTCCCTCCGCCTCGACCGTAAGCACGTCGTTCTGCGAGCCGTAGCGCCCGGCTAGCATGGCTAGCCAGGTCGGAGGAACCTGAACGGCGGTGTGATCCCACAGCGGCTTGCGGGGCGGAAGCTTGTCACACGGGGTAAGGACCTCCCAGTCGATCGGATTCCACGTGTCACCCAGCAGTCCCTTGAGGAGAGCACTGTAAGTGCCCTCGCCGTTGCTGCTGTTCGTCAGGATCACCATGCAGGTGGCTTGGTCCTGGTGGCACACGACGTAGGTTCTCCAGCCCTCATCGTGGCCTTCCTTGAAGAACGCCCACCCATTGGGCGTGTGGTAGAGACCCACGCCGAGGCCATAGGACAGCTGAATGCCCTTGTACTCGTCTGTAGTGTCAGGTAGAAGTGGCGGGAATTCGAGTTTCGAGACGATGGGGATCTGAGCGCTCAGCATCTGCGCATGCGTCTCCTTGCGAAGACCACGACCGGAGAGGACGGCCTGTGTGAATCTTGCGTAGTCGGTAATAGTCGTCTGCATAGAGCCGGCCCCTTGGGCGGTCTTGCGCTTTTGGATGCCCAGCGAGCGCCGATATTCATCGTAGCCGTTCGCATGATCGGACTCGAAGGTGTTCTGCCAGACCATGCTGGTTCGAGTCATACCCAACGGCCGGAACACCTGGTCTCGCATGAGTTCCTCGGTCGACTTCTTGGTGAGGGTCTCCACGACCAGCTGAAGCAGGTTGTAGCCTTCGCTGCCGTATGAGTACCTTGTGCCGGGCTGGAAATGGATGACCAGTCGATGATCCGGATCAAAATAACGCGCATTGTTGAACCCGGCTGTATGGCTCAGCAACATACGCGTCGTGATCAGCTTGGAACGGGGGTCGTTGGCGATGTTCCGCCAGGCAGGGTAGTCAGATAACGGCCGGGATAGATATTCGTAGACGGGCTTGTCGAGATCGATCACGTGATCATCGACGAGCTTCATCACAAGATAGGCGAACGCGACCTTCGTCAGCGACCCCGCAACCATGATGGAATTCACTGTCAGCGGCTCACTCGGCGACATGTTCTTAACACCGTAGGCCTTCAGATAGACGACCTTGCCTTTATTGATCAAGGCAAGCGCAAGCCCTGGAACCTCCGCTGCCTGCATCACGTGAGTGATGGTAGTGTCGATCTCCGCAGGAGTGTGGGTGTGACCATCGATCCCCACAAACGCTGACTTGCCATTCGCTTGTAACGGCAGCCAGACGGTCGTGGTGATTAGGAGTGCGAGGAGTCTACAGCGCACCTTAGAACCTCAAAGTTAAGTTTAGCGAGCCAGATTATGCATGCTCGTCAAGCGAGTTGGTATAAGGGCCTGCATCATGAGCCTACGAAGTGGAATATAGAAATGTTCCTTCACGATTCGGTGGTTTGTGAACTTTGTATAGATTTCCATCAGATACAAAAGAAATGGTTCACAAAGTGCTGAAACCAAACGACTGGGGGAGCGGAGGTACTGCCACACTTAAATCCCCGAACGTTTAGTGCGCGCCGGCTTCCGGGGCTTCGCCGGGACGTGGTTTCTTGAGCAAGAAGGGAAGCGGGACGAGGCAGGCAACAATGACTGACGCAATCCAGAAGGCGTTCACGTAAGAGAGAAGCGCGGCCTGCTGCTCGATTAGTCCCATGACCTGGTTATAAGCCTGCTGAACAGCCAGTGCCGGGCCTGAACCGGATTTGGCCATGGTGGCGGCGCTGCCTTGCAACATCTGCTGAAACTGCGGATTGGTGGCCGTCGCATGCGCCACGAGGTTAGTCTGATGCACTTGACTTTGACGCGCGAGGAAGGTGGTCAGCATGGAAATTCCGATGCTGCCACCAAGATTACGAATGAAGTTGCTGATACCGGAGACCTGGTTGCTCTTATCGCGCGGCACGCCAGGCCGCGTTTCTCGGGAGGAAAGGTGTCGGCCAGAATGGCCTGCTCGCTGGGACCCATCCCGCCTCCGCCCGCACCTTGGAGAATTCGGAAAAAGATGAGGAGCGGCAGCGTGGGCGCGAGTCCGCACAAGAACGATGAGGCCGTAAATAGGGCCACGCAGGTCATGTAGAAACGCTTGCGCCCGATGATGGTAGTGAGCCAGCCCGACATGGGGAGCACAATGGCGTTGGAAACCAGATAGCTGGTAAGGACCCAGGTCGATTCGTCCAAACCTGCGCTGAGGCCACCTGCGATGTGGGTGAGAGCGACGTTGGCGATGGAGGAGTCGAGATCTCCATAAAGGTGGCCAGCGTCACTGTGAGGGCGATGATCCACGGGTTGTAACGCGGCTTCCAGGTGGAGACGGCGTATTGCTGTTCAGGGTCGGTCATGCGGGGTGATCAGAAGATCGAAAAACATTCACCACAGAGGCACAGAGAAATAAAGAATTTCCGGTGCTTCGATGTGAGGAATCCCTTTGGTTTCCCGGCCAGGAGCCTCTGTGACAGTTACTGGTTGCTTCCGCCCTGCGGACGCGCCGACACCTTCACATTGGGCACGACAGACATGCCCGGACGCAAGAGGCCCTCGTTGTTGAAGTCCGGCTTGTCGGCACGGTCGAAGTCGATGCGAACCGGAATACGTTGCACCACCTTAACGTAGTTGCCAGTGGCATTCTCGGGCGGCAGCAGGCTGTACTTCGCCCCGGTAGCGCCGCCGATGCTGGTCACATGTCCCTGCCACTTTCGACCGCCGTAGGTGTCAACTTTGACGGTGGCCGGCTGGCCGGGTTGCATTTTGGCCAACTGGGTTTCTTTGAAATTTGCGGTGACCCAGATTTCCCGCAGCGGCACGACGGCCATCAGGTCCTGACCAGGAGCGACGTTTTGTCCGACCTGTACGGAGCGCTTGCCAACAATTCCATCCACAGGAGCAACGATGGTCGTGTAATTCAGGTTGAGTTGCGCCTGATCCAAGGCGGCCTTGGAGCGCTGCTGTTGGGCGAACGCGGATGCGGCGCGGGCACGGATGGCTTCGACTTGTTTTGGGGTGACTTGGGCATTATTCCAACTCGCCTTGGCTTGCAACACGCGCTGCTGCTCAATGCGTACCTGCTCCTGCGCCGCAAGCAATGCAGCCTTTCGAGCAGCAACGGTGGCATTAGCAGCGGTTGCGGCTGCGACCGCCTGATCGAATTGCTGCGCTGCGATTTCTTTTTTGTCGAGCAGCAAGCGATACCGTTCGACATCGGTATTGAGCTTTGTTGCATTCGCTTCTGCCTCGGTGACCTGAGCTTGGGCGGCTTCCATCTGCTTTTGCGCGGAGGAAACTCCGGCCTGTGCTGCGAGAACATCGGCGCCCGCTGTATTGATCTGGCTACTGGAACCGACGGATGCAATTGGCACATTGGCTTGCGCGGCCTGAGTGTTAGCAGTCGCATCCTGGTAGTCGGCCTGGGCGCGATCGAGTGCGACTTTGTAGTCGGTGGGATCGATCTGCACCAGCACGTCACCCTTGCGTACGAATTGGCCGTCGTCAAAGTTCACCTTGATGACCTGGCCGCCGACGCGCGCGCTGATGGGATAAATATGGCCATCGATCTCAGCGTCATCGGTGTTCTCCCAGTTGCGACTGTCGAGCCAATACCACCCCACGGCCAGCAGCACGAGAATCGCGGCGCCGAATACCAGGAACTTGGCTCGAGGACTGCGCTCAAACAGGCCGCGCCGCCTAGGGCCTTCGGAATCGCCTTTGGCGCTGGTGTCGGGCTCCGCCGGACTCTGCGGCGGCGATTTGACTTCAGTTTGGTCTGTGCTGGTCGGACTCATTCGTTTTCACCTGTTTCTTTGCGGCGGATTAGGCGGCGTAGGTGGAGGATTGGTTGTAGGCGGAGGTGTCTGTCCCGGCGGCGCGACCACCGACGGTGGCAGCGCTGGATTACCTGCCAGATACTGCCTAACCATCTGCTCGGCGTTTCCAATGGAGCGCGCCAGCAATACCTTCGCAATATTGTGCGCGAAAAGACTGGCGATATAACGATCGTTGGCCGACGCCAGCTGCTGCTGTGCCTGGATAACCTCTACGTTGTTGGTAACTCCGGCGGCAAAGCGGTCCTGCGATTGATCAAGCGCCTGCTGCGCGAAATCCAGACCCGTTTTCGCAACTTCGACCTGCCGGGCCGCAGCGCGCAGATCCAGAACCGAATCTTCCACTTCCTGCTCGATACGGGCCTTCAAGTTGGAAGTCTCCGCCTGACGTTCCTGCAAAACAGCTTCCGCTTCCTTCACATCAGCCTGTACGCGTCCTCCCTGAAAAATAGGAACGTTCAAGGTCGCGGCGAGCGTGTAATTGGGCGCCAACTGGGATGGCGTATAACCCAAGACACCGTAGTCTGCCGAAACTCCGGCCGCTGGAAGATATTGCTTCCATGCTGCAGAACGACGGAGTTCGGCGGCGCTAACCTGCGCCTGCGCAGCCTTGTAGTCGGAGCGAGTATCCAAGGCAAGCTGAAAGGCTCCGCTGAGATTGATCTCCGGCACATCGGCGTAAGGAGCGCGGTTCACCAGCCGGAATTTCTGCGTAATCGGTAGTCCGATGACGCGCGCCAGCGAGATACGCTGTTTCTCCAGGTCATTTTCGGTTGTAATGACCGCTTCCTCCTGTACCTGCAACTGGACGCGAGCGCGCAAAGTATCGACATGGGGGGCCAAACCCGCGGTTTCTTGATCTTCGGCCAATTGATACAGCGCCTGAGCAGACTTGAGCTCCGCTTGGACCGCTTCGAGTCGTGACTCCTGAGCAATGACCAGCAGATAATTCGCGCCGACCGCCAGGACGACGGTATCGCGGGCATCGTGGTAGTTGAACTCAGCCGCCTTCACATCACGACCGGAGGCACGATAGCGATCGATGGACGTTGCGTTAAGAGGTTGCCAAGTGCCGGAAGCCTGAAGGGTGGTCAGGCCGAAGGGACCAACCGAGCTCGGGAAACCGGCGGCCTTAATTCCGAGAGCTTTCAGGTTGATGCGTTGCAGCTCTTCGCCAAAAGCGCCGTTAATGTTGGGCAGCAGATTACTGAGTGACTGCAGGCGGGCGGCACGAGCTTCGGCCGTCGTCTGATTGCTGAGATAGAGTCCGAGATTGTACTTGAGGCCGCGGTCGAGCGCGTCCAGGGCAGTCAGATCAAGGACCTGGTCGGTTGCCGTGCCTTGGGGAATCGATCCGGCGTAAGGATCGGTATTGCGATTGATGACCGACTGCGCCGAGGGAAGAGGAGTGAGCACGTTCTGGTCGGTTACCTGAGCAGGCAGCTTTGCCGCGGACAGAACGATCATCAACGTGGCCACTAGGGATGGCGCGGCTGGGAAAGAAATGCGTCGTATGCGTTCCATGGTATATCTAATACACTGTTAGCTCGTCTGCGTGAATGTGCCCCGCCCTCCAGAAGTAGATATTAACTATATTGTTTGCAGCAGATTGGGAAAAGCCGTGATATATCTAATACATACATGCATGTATATGATAATACACCAGCGTTAGATGTTTCCCAGGCGAAGCTGGTTGCAAACTCAAGGGGAAAGTTTTTGGGGCGTAGGTATGGCAGTGCGAATGGAAACGAACAAAGCAGTGCCGGCATCGCGCAGGCAGGAGATTACACGCGCGCGGTTGATCCAGTCGGCAGAAAAGATTTTTGCGTGCGACGGCTTTGAAGCTGCAAAGCTGGAAGAAATTGCTGCGGATGCCGGTTACACTCGCGGCGCGTTTTACGCAAACTTCAAGAGCAAAGAAGATCTGTTCTGCGCGCTGCTGGAGAACGAGATCTCATCTCGTATCGGCGTGCTGGAGCGCGAGATGTCGCGGGTGCGTGACCCCGAGGCAAAACTCAAGGCCATGCGCGAGTTCTTCCTCTCCAAGACACTGGACCGGCGCTGGTGCCTGCTGGCGCTGGAGTTCAAGCTGTTTGCCGTTCGCCATCCCGAAGTGCGGAAACGGCTGGTGGCCATGCATCGGCGATTTGTGGAGCCCCGCGTGGGAATGCTGGAAGAAGTAATGAAAGCCTTGGGGCGTAAGCTGCCGATATCGGCCTGCGCCACTGGAGTTTCTATGGCGGCATTGGGAAATTCATTAATGCTGGAGAACATGCTGGATCCGGTGCTAATGCCGCAGAGCGACGCACTGCAGATCATGTCGAATTTCTTTGATTTGCTGACGTCGACGCCCGCCAAGTAATTCTTGCAGGCTCAGCGCCCTCCGGACAAAGCAAGTTCGCTGGTGGCGGGACGCGACATCAAGTCGCGAATCGCTTCCTGCGGCGATTTGCCCTCCTGCAAAATGGCGTGCATCTGCTGAGTGATGGGCATCTCAACACCCATTTTGCGTGCAAGTCCAATGGCAGCATTGGTGGTGAGCACCCCTTCGGCCACCATGCCGTGCATGCCGGCGATGATGTCGTCCAATTTGCGTCCATGACCGAGTTCTACGCCGACGCTGCGATTGCGGGAAAGGCCACCGGTGCATGTGAGGATGAGATCTCCCAGACCGGCCAGACCAGCCATCGTTTCCGCACGCCCTCCACAGGCAGTTACTAATCGTGTGATTTCCGCAAGGCCACGGGTAATCAGAGCGGCGACGCTGTTGTGCCCCAATTGCAGTCCATCGCAAACACCGGCGGCGATGGCGACGATGTTTTTCAGCGAGCCGCCGAGTTCGACGCCCACAATGTCATCGTTGGTGTACACGCGGAAGCGCGGATCGCTGAATTCCTTTTGCACGGTGGTTGCGAGTTCATTGTCTTTGGATGCGATCGTTAGCGCGGTGGGCTGGGTGAACGCAACTTCCCTGGCAAAGGTGGGACCGCTCAAAGCGCCAATGCGCGGGGCAAAGGGGGATGGCGAACGGAGCAACACGTCAGTGACAACTTCGCTCATTCGCAGGAAGGTATCGTTCTCGATGCCCTTGGTCGCGCTGACGAAGAGCATGTCGGGGCGCAGGTGGGGTGACATCGAGACGAATAAGTGGCGGGTATGGTGGGAAGGCATAACGCTGACGACGATCTCTGTGTCGCGCAGGGCTTCCGCCAAGCTATTTGTGGCTTCAACTGCGTGAGGAACAGGGCAGCCGGCGAGAAACAACTCGTTGACGTGATGGGCATTGATGCTCTGGCAAACCTCGGTTTCGTGTGCCCAGATGCGAACATGATGTCCGCCGTGACGTCCGAGGACGATAGCGATGGCAGTACCCCAAGCTCCTGCTCCAATGACGGCAATGCGACTCATGCGGCACTCGTCTTTCCACCGCCGAGGCGGTTTTCGTTGCCGGCCATGAGGCGGCGAATGTTGTCTTTGTGGCGAATGATGATCAACAGGGACGAAGCGGACATGAGAGCGAAAACGGTCGGGCTGCGGGTTTCAGGATTGAGCCACCAGGCAGCGATGGGAAAGACGGCTGAGCCCACCATACTTCCCAAGGAAACATAGCGTGTGATGGCGACGATTGCCACAAACAGCAACAGCGAGATTGCTACCGCTGCCGGGGCGATGCCCAGGAAAGCGCCGACGGCCGTGGCGACACCTTTGCCTCCCTTAAAGCGCAGCCAGAGGGGAAACATGTGGCCGACGATGGCGCAAAGGCCGGCGAGGGCAGCTAGCTGGTAAACAGAGTGCGCGCCCCAGTCGGGAACCTCTGTCGGATGATGTCCGGCAAAAAAGAATGCGTGCGCGACAGCGACATAGCCTTTCAGCGCATCGAGCAAGAGGGTTGTGATCGCAAGTCCTTTCGCGCCGGTGCGCGCGACGTTGGTCGCTCCGATATTGCCGCTGCCGGTGTGACGAACATCTTCGCCGCGGAAGATGCGGACGAGCAGATAACCGAACGGTATCGAACCGAGCAGGTAAGCGACAACGGCGATAATGAGTGCGTGAAGCAAGGGCCTGGTTCTTACCTCGCGGGCTAAAGCCCACTCCGTGTCCATGAAGAAATGGGCTGCACGGCACGGCTAAAAGCCGTGCCCATTCAATACATGTCTCCACTGCACGGCTGAAGCTGTGCTCCAGCATCGAGCTTTGCACTTGCAGAGCCAGTCAGCGCAGTGGGAAGGACGCGCGCTTTTCGTAGCGCGCGCCCGCCGGCGACAGATAGCTCTCGTACAGACTGAACTCGTGCGCCGTCATTGTACCGAAGTCAGGCGGTGGCGACTTTTCCAACTGTTCGCGAACAAGTTGCAGGCTGGGTGCCGCACGCTCGCCACGAACGGGGTGCGGCCGTCCACTGCCCACACGCGCGAGGGTGAGATGGGGGGTAAACACGTCGTGGTCGCGCTCGAATTCCAAGGGCTGAAGAGCTCTTGCTAGGCTGTCCGCGAGCGTTTGCAGGTGTTCGTCGCCTTCGATACCGATCCAGAAGACGCGTGGCGACTTTGGAGTGGGGAAGAATCCCGCGCCATGAAAAGACAGAGTGACGGGAGAGGAATTTACTTTTACGAGAGTATCGCGGATTTCGGCAAGCTTTTTCGTCTCACCGAGAAACTGGAGTGTGACGTGATAGGTTTCCGGGCCGACCCAGCGGACGCCAGGAGCAAGCCGACGGAGTTGGTCGCGAAACGCAGTGATGCGCTCACGGATGTCTGGGTCGATATCGAGGGCGACAAAAAGGCGCATAGAGCTACAAGATTTCGCCTCATGGGCTAAGCCCAATGTATTTTCAACCTCTGACGGCAGGGCTGAAGTCCTGCCCGGGCAAAGCGGCGCGAAATCGACTTTTTCAGGGGCTCTGTACGGCCGTGCCCCTCCCGATGGCTACATCACCAACCTGCGCACCAGATCGAGCGCTTGCTGGCTGGCCCAGCGACGAATGCGTTCGCGATCGCCGGGAAAACGCCGCTCTACGACCTCCTGCCTGGCGCCATCAGTGGCGGCGATCCAGACGGTCCCTACTGGTTTGTCTTCTGTGCCGCCTGCAGGCCCAGCGATTCCAGTCACCCCACACCGATATCAGCGTTACACATGGAACGGATGTTCTCCGCCATCGCAACCGCAACCTCTTTGCTCACAGCCCCGTGAGCTTCAATCATTAGCGGCGGTATATCGGCGAAGAGCGTCTTAAGATCGTTGGAGTACACAACAACTCCTCCCAGAAAGAAACGTGAGCTGCCCGGCACGGAAGTAATGCGCTCGGCCACCATGCCGCCGGTACAGGATTCAGCGACAGCGAGCTTGAGGTTGCGCATCTGCAGGAAATAGCCGACGATCTCCTCGAGGGACTCGCAGCAAGTAGAGAACACGGCGTCGTCGAGTTCGTCTTCCAGCTCGCCGGCGAGCCTATCCACAGCCGCCTGCGCTTCCTCAGGAGTGTGACCAACGGCGCGAAGATGAAACTCGACCTGGCCTTGGCTGGCGAGGACCGTGGTCTGGACATTGGCATACCGCTGGTAGATCGGAGCCGTGCGCTGGTCGGCTGCCGATTCGGGCAACATCGCGGTTTTCAGTACCTTGGTTGCGATGGTTGAAGGCGGGAGAACGTCGCGGAGGCGCGGGGCACACTCGTAACGCCAGAGTGCTTCCAACTCGTGCGGGGGCCCAGGCAACAGGATGATAATTCGAGACTGTCCGTTGACAGCGATACGGAGATATTGACCGGAAGCGGTTCCACGCGGGTTGGGCATTACCTCAGCGCCCTGGAGAATGTCGGCTTGTTTCGCATTGTTGGACGGCATCGGAATGCGGCGTTCCGCGAAGCGCTTGTACATGGCCGCAACGATCTCGTTGTCGCGCCGTAACTCGATGCCCAGCGCCGCCGCCACGCACTCGCGGGTGAGGTCGTCTTCGGTGGGACCGAGGCCGCCCGTGAAGAGGACGATGTCGGAGCGCTCGATTGCGGAGCGCGCAACACTTACCAGATGATCGAAGTTATCGCCGACAATTGTCTTGAAGCCGACGACAACTCCTAGCTGGTTTAGCTGATTGATGAGGAATAAAGAATCGGTGTCCTGACGGAACGGAGTAAGCATCTCCGAGCCGACCGCAATGATTTCAGCGATCACGCGTTCAGTCTAGCATTGGGGGAAAGAGCGCTCGGCGTCTAGCGCGAGGGGATGATGTTTCGACCGGCGATGCCCCAGTCGAGGTGATGCAATCCGCTGGTGGTGGCGAGCACAGCTGCTTTGCCGGGAGAGAAAGCGATACCAACAAGGTTCTGTCCAGACACAACCAGCGACGGTTTACGGTCAGGGGTGATTTTGACGATGCCGCGCCGTCCGTGCAGGGAAGCGGCGACGTAGAGATTGCCCTTGGCGTCGAAGGCAAGTCCCTGGGGACGGCCGAGGCCACGGTAGTACACGTCAACATGGCCGTGGGGATCGACTTGATAGACCGCATCGAAACTGGAGGTAGTCGGGCCGGTGACGTAGAGGAACCCGCTGTCGTCGAATGCGAGATGGTAGGCCGACACGCTGGCCTCTATGGTGGCGAAAACAAAAATCTGACGATCACGACCGATCTTGAAGATGGTCCCGCTGCGGTCGCCCACGTACAGGTTACCATCACGGTCGAAGGCGATTCCCGTGGCCACGCCCATGCCTTCCGCATACGAAGTCATAGCGCCGTTCTTGGCGACGCGGTATACCGTGCCATCGTAGCGCGAAGAAACATACAGGCTGCCATCGTGGCCGAGGGCGAGGCCGGTGGGATTCATCATCTCGACCACGAATGGCTTGGCGGTGTACGTGTCATCAATGCGATAAATTGCAACCGGTACTTTCTGCCCACGCGATCCCGAGAAGGTAACGTAAATGCTGCCAGCTTCATCGACCACCGGATTGGCGACCGGATGAAGGTTGTCGGCAATTGGCTCGGCGACGCTGATTTCACGAGGATTGCTACGATGGCCGTTGGCCGCCACGACAACGCTGCCCGAGGAGGCTCCATCGGGCACCCGCGCCACGATGAACTGATCGGAGCTCACAACGAGAGAGGCCGGCAAATCGCCGAACTGCACCGCCGGCCGGCGAAGGTCGCGAGGACGCAGTCCACGACCCAGAATTCTTACCTCGCCACCGGGTAAAGCACACCGAGGCTCGATGGCGTCGATTTGCGGATTACCGTTCAAGTGCAGAACTGCCATGTGAGATCCTGCCGCTAATCCTAATCTTACTTCCTGTCATGGCGAAGCAATCAACAGGCTCAGCGCAACCAGCGAAAATGCAGCAGCAGTTGCAGCGTGACCAACCCGTACACGCCCGCTCCCAAGTCATCCACTACGATGCCGGTGCCCTCGGGAAGGTTTTCAAGAGCACGAATGGGTGGCGGCTTCAGGATGTCGAACGCACGGAAAAGTATAAAGCCCGCCAGCAGAGGCTTCCAGGCAATCGGTGCGGCGATAAGCGTCACAAGTTGGCCGGCTACCTCATCGATGACGACGTGCGAGGGATCTTTCTGGCCACAACCGCGCGCCTCAAGAGTTGCAGCCGGGATTCCGACGACGGTAACGGCGACGATAAGCGCCAGAATAATCGGTAGGTGAAGCGCATTGGGCATGCGGGCAGCCAATGCCCACCACAGCAGCGCGGCAGCCAGCGATCCCCACGTGCCCGG
>Ga0126383_10001565_pt1 | contig 14317 bp, 11 predicted proteins | sample PanSoiMetPlot_35_FD_96882 | JGI IMG/M metagenome (GOLD analysis project Ga0126383, IMG submission 96882) | Tropical forest soil microbial communities from Panama - MetaG Plot_35 | ecosystem: Environmental > Terrestrial > Soil > Tropical forest > Bulk soil | place: Panama | collected 2016-02-17
ACTGCGCAGTGTGGCCAAGCACCTGAACTTCCGGCGGGCGGCAGAGGAAATGTTTCTGACGCAGCCCGCGGTGACGTTGCAGATCAAGGCGCTCGAGCAGGATGTCGGTGTTCAACTGTTCGATCGGAGTGGCGCGCGAATCTCCCTGACCCCTGCGGGCGCCGCGCTGGTAAAGTATGCGGAAAAGATTCACAAACTGGAAGTGGAGGCCCACGAGGCACTGGCCCGGTTCGCCGGGCAGCAGCGCGGAGACCTGCGGGTAGCCGCATCGTTGACCATCGCGCAGTACATCCTGCCGCGGGTTCTAGGGGCTTTTCAGCAGGAATACCCCCAGGTGCAACCCCGCGTGATCACCTGCAATACCGAGAACGTGCTCGAAAAGCTCATCGACCACAAGGTGGACTTGGGGCTGATCGAGGGGCCCACGCTTCGCCGCGACGTGCGCACAGAAGTATTCCTGCAGGACGAGATCGCTCTGATTGTGCCTCCGGCGCACGAGTGGAGCGAACGCAGTTTCATCGAGCCAGAGGACGTAAAGCAGGAACGGTTGCTGATGCGCGAGCGCGGATCGGGGACGCGGCGCGTGATCGAAGCTGCTCTCGAAGCGAGGGGCATCAAGCCGAAGCAGTTAAACCTCGCCCTGGAGTTTGATTCCACCGAAGGCATTATCACGGCGGTGGAGGCGGGATTGGGAGTCGGCTTTGCCTCTCTGTGGGCGATCAGCAAGGAGCTGCAGATTGGTTCGCTGCGTGCCGTGCCCATTGGCGGCGTACGCATTACGCGCCCGCTCAGCGTGGTGTTTCCGCGAGGGCAGGAACCACAGGGGGTGGCGCTGGCTCTGCTCCAGTTCCTGCGCACGCGGCGTGATTTGATGGTGGATAAACAGGCCAAGATTGCCGATAAGCACCGCGCATGAGTCATAAAAATTACTGCTTGGACGCGATCCGGGAAACACGGCGAAACTGGATTCGTGCTGAACTCCAAGAACGTTTTCTTTGCCGGTTTGATTGTAGCCGCGAGCGGGCTGTTGTCGACGCCGCTGGCGTTGCTTCTGGGACTCATCTACGGTTTGTCGTTCGCGCATCCTTACTCGGTTGATTCGAAGAAGCTCTCCTCGTTTCTGTTGCAGGTGTCGATCGTCGGCCTGGGCTTCGGCATGAACCTGCATGAAGTCATCCACGCCGGACGCACCGGATTTATCTACACTGCGGTGAGCATTACCTGCGCCATGCTTCTCGGCCTGGGCCTCGGACGGTTGTTCAAGGTGGGGCACACGCCGGCGCTTCTGATCAGCGCGGGGACGGCGATCTGCGGAGGGAGCGCGATTGCGGCTGTGGCTCCCGTGATCGACGCCGGTGAAGAGGAAATGGCGGTTTCGCTGGGAACGGTGTTCGTGCTGAACTCGATCGCGTTGTTCCTGTTCCCGCTGGCGGGGTATGCGCTCCATCTCAGCCAGTCGCAATTCGGGTTATGGTCAGCACTGGCGATTCATGACACAAGTTCTGTGGTCGGAGCGACGGCGAAATACGGACCGCACGCGCTGATGATTGGAACGACTATAAAGCTGGCAAGGGCTCTCTGGATCGTCCCCGTGGCCTTCGTGGTGGCCATACTGAAGAACAACAAGAGACGCATCCAGTGGCCCTGGTTCATGCTGTTTTTCTGCCTGGCGGCGGTGGCGAGCACCTACGCACCGTGGTTGGGATGGGTGTATCCGAAACTGAGCCTGCTGGGCAAAACAGGTTTGACCGTTACGCTTTATCTCATCGGCACCGGGATTTCGAAATCCACGCTGAAACAGGTGGGTGTGCGGCCCCTGCTGCAGGGGGTTCTGCTATGGGCGATTGTAGGACTAGCGTCCCTGGAACTGATTCGGCTGGGATGGATTGCCATCTGACCTGAGGTCGGCTGTGGTTTTCGTCTGCAGTAAACGGTTGATCTCCCGTTCAAACACAGACCTGTCGGTTGCGCCGATGTGCTTGCTGGAGATGTGTCCGTCTCGATCAATAAGAAAGGAGATCGGCAAGCCGAGAATTCCTCCGTATAGCTCGCCCACCTTTGCGTTGCCCATGACCACCGGATAGTTCATGTGGAAGCGTTCGTAGAACTCGCGAGCCGGTTCGGGACCGTCGTCCATGGAAATGCCCACAATCTGGAGGCCCTCAGGACCATACTTATTCTGCAGCTCGATGAAATTCGGAATCTCTTCCTTGCAGGGCTCGCACCAGGTAGCCCAGAAATCCAGGAGGACGACTTTGCCGCGGTAGGAGGCGAGGCTCAGCGGCTTGCCGCTCAGATCGGGAAGTGAAAACTCGGGCGCGACCTGTGCGGCGGGCGACTTGGGCGTGCGGCTTCGAAAGTAGAACAGGACCGCGAGCAGTACAACGAAAGCGACGAGGATCCTTTTCCCCATGAGTGTCGTCCTTAATCCCCCTTCGCCACGGGATAGCCCCTCTGAACCCAGTCGGTCCCGAAGTTGTCCGCGATGTAGAGCGCCTTGTAGTTGGTGAAGCCCAGATCGCGCAGCGCGTCGAACGCCGGCTTGAGGTTGGGGCAGCGGTTCCACGGACAACATCCGCAATAGATCACAATGAACTGACCGCGGGACACGGTTTTGAGTCGGTCGCGTAGTCGTTGTATCCCGTCCGGGGTCGAGGCCTGACCGATGTACTCAGAGCCTGGAATGTGCGCCTGCTCAAACAGTACCCGCGAACCGACTTGAAGCATCAGCGGCTTCATGCTGGTCGGCGACTGGACTATCCCCGCCAGATCGTCAGGATGAATCAGCCCTGAGGCCGGGATCGCGCTGGCCTGAGCGGAAGCGAGGGCCGAGGCGGCGAACAGGCAAATACCCGCCCAGGTGATGCGCATCAAACAATTTCTCATTACATTTTGATTATCCCTTCGCCGGGCCGGCGGCTGCAAGGTCGCCGAACGTGCGCGGCCATCGCGAGTGGGTTCCGATGGGGACCGAAGAGTAGAAAAACTTTGCACAGAGTCTTTCTCCCTCTAGTCATCCTCTCTCTAGGCATCGCAAGCCAAACAAGGCATCTTGGTAGACCGATGGTTCGCGTGGAGCACTGATTCGGGCTGTTCAACTGTGACCCCCTAGCCCGACTTGTTGCTCGAACCGCGGCCAATTCCAACTCAACCGAAACGGTCTTTGCACTGAAGGAGGCACAAAATGACCATCGCCAAAGTTCAACGGCGATTCTGTCTGGTGGCTGCGATTGCGGCATTGACGATCACATGTTGCGCAATTCCCGTGCTCGCTCAACAGAATCTGGTGTACATCAACGCGAACAATCCCAACGAGGGCCAGAACGCAGTGAGCGCGCTGGTCAACGATGGAACCGGAAACATGACTCCGCTGGCCGGCTCCCCGTTCTACACGGGCGGAACCGGCGTGGGCACGCCGCCCAGTGGGGATGCGGACTGGGATTCCGACGGGGAAATCGCCATCAATGCGGCCGGCACCTTGTTGTTCGCCGTCAACGGGCACACCAACACGGTTGCCGCGTTCACGCTCAACGCTGATGGATCTCTGACCCACGTCTCAGGGTCGCCGTTTCCGTCCAACGGTCCGCAACCCGCGAGCATTGCCTACAAGGACAACGCGCTCGGAAGCGGAGTTTCGGTGATGGTGGTAGTGAACAAGGATTCGGATCCGCTGCAGACTCCGACTGCGCCCAACTACACGTCGTACACCGTGAGCTCCAGCGGCGTAATGACGTTCAATGCAGGCTCGACCTATGCACTTCCTCCGGGTGCCTCACCGGCCATGGCCTTGATCCGCCGTAGTGCGGTTACAGGCTTCTTCGGCGTCGAGTTTATGGCAGGGACCATTTCCTCTTACAAGGTGACCCGCACCGGAATAATGTCGGTAACTAACTCTCTGGCCATGCCGGGCCCGAACCCCATAGGAGTGGGCGCGGTTCTGCACCCCACGGTCAAGGGTCTCTATCTCACCTTGCCAGCCGATCATAAGGTGGAGGTCTACGGATACGACTCAACCGGAAAGCTGGGCGCCGTCGGAAGCGCGAGCAACCATGGGGCGGCCATTTGCTGGGCTGCCGTGAATGCCGCGGGCACGCGGCTTTACACCTCGGAAACGGCGTCAGGCACCATCACCGTGTACGATCTCACCAATACCCAGAAGCCGGTTCAGTTGCAGCACCTGGCGGTCAGCGGAACTGGCGCTCTGCCGACGCACATGAAGGTGGATCCCACCGGCCAGTTCCTTTATGTTCTGGACCGTCTGGGCGTGTTGCACGTCCTCAACATCGCGTCCGACGGAACGGTGAGCGAGAACGTCACGCCGTTCAGCCTGGGACTGCCCTCCGGCGATGTGCCCCTGGGAGTGCAGGTGCTGATGAAGTAGTTTTGGGCGGTTTCGGTAAAGCGAGGAGGGTCCGGGCTGAGCCCGGGCCCTTTTTCCTTGCGAGTTGTCCTATTGCACAACCAGGATGAACGTGGTGGTGCTTGAGACGCCTCCGCTGGTACCGGTCACCGTAACGGAGTAGGTACCGATCGGAGTTCCGGGATCCGTACCGCCACCGCCACTCCCGCTGCCACCCCCGCAAGCGGGCAGGATGAGCAGCAGCGCGACCACGACCGAGGTCGCCAGCCGCGTCCAGCGCCGTCTGTCCCTGCCGTCGACCAGGACCATCCCAAACGCAATGGATCCGAAGCCGGTCATCCACCACGTACCGAGGGAGAGTCCGGCCAGCTTGGCCGCGGGATGTGGACCAGTGGTCGTCACCGTCAGCGTGGTCATGCCGGGTCCGGTTACGCTCGCCGGATTGAAGCTGCAGGAGCTTTCGCTGGGCAAACCGGTGCAGGATGTCGCCGCGAAGCTGATAGTACCTGTGTACCCCGTCTGTCCTGTGACAGTGAGGGGTAGCGTCGCAGTACTTCCCGGGCTGCTGATGGTGAGAGTGACGGGTGGGGTTCCCACGGACAAGCTGAAGTTGCCAACCGTAAGCGTGGCACCACCGGAGGCTGAGGAACTGTAGTTGGCGTCACCGCCATATGAGGCCGTCAGCGCGTATTTGCCCGCCGTGGCAAATGTAGTCGTGAGCATCGCGGTGAGGGAAGCCGGACCAGTAAACGAACCCGCGACCGGTGTGTACTGGACGGTGCCAGTCAACGGCGTTCCGTTCGCGAGGAAGGCAACCGGGGGGCTGGGCGCCAGGCCGGAACTGGAGGTTTGAATGGTCGTAGACAGCGTCACTGACGCACCCGTTAGCACGCTGGAGGCGGAACTCGTAACCGCTGTCATGCTGGTGGAGGCCCGGGTGATGCTGTAGCTGGCGGTGGCGGAGCTGGAGTTGAAGCTGTTGTCGCCAGGGTAAGAGGCGGTTACGGCGTTCGTGCCACCTGGAAATTGCACGGGCTGGTCCTCGGCGTATCCCTGGTTGTTCAGGACGAACGAGCCTCCATCGAGGGGACTGCTGTTGTCAGTCAGGGTTAAGGTTCCACTGGGGCAACTGGTGCAGGCGATGGCGGAGGAGGGGGTGACATCTGCACGAAGGATGTACGGAGAGCCGTAGACGGCGGTGGTCGCGTGCCGGTTCAGGATATCCCCGAAATTATCGAAGGTGATGAGGCTGAGCGCAGTGGTGCTGTTCTCCTTGCCTACGGTCACCGTCACCGCCGTGGAATCACTGCTGCCGTAGGTACCGTCTCCCGCATAGTGCGCGTGGACAGTGTAAGAGCCGCCCGGCAGGGAGGTGGTGGGGCCGATGGCTTGTCCGCTTGCGAGGGTGAAGCTCGCCACGCCCTTACCGGCACTGGTCAACAGCGAAACGGGTCCGGTTGCTCCCGAAGGAGTGACTCCGATGGTGGCGGTGACCGATTGCCCGTGAGTGATAGTGGTGGTATTGAGCGACAGCGTCGTGGTGCTGGCCTTGAAGGATACCGAACTCCAGTTATTCACCAGGTTGGCGGCGTTAACCGAGCCCAGTCCGGTGGCCGGGTCGTACCCGGGAGTGGTGATGTAGCCGCTCAGGATCCCGACCGAGTGTCCGGCGGTGTTGACGATGCAGTTGGGGCTGCCGGCCGCGCAGGGCATGGCGATCGTGCCGGAAGTGACGTCGTTGAAATTACAGCTCGACCCCGATCCATTGCTTGAGTTGCAACCCGTGGCCGATTGTTGAGCTGCCAGCTTGTAGAGAACGTAGTTGGCGTTTCCCTGGCGTGTCCCCGCTTTCTGGTTCACCAGGGCCATGATTCCGGCAAAGGCAGGGGAAGCCACGGAGGTGCCGCCAAAGCCCGCGATATCGAAAAACGGAGCATTGACATCACAGGTGCCGGACTGGCTGATGTCAGACTCGCAGATCAGGTAGAAATTTCCGTTGAATACGCCATTGGCAGCGAACAGTGATACGTCGGGCAGATCGCGCTTGCCATCGGCGGGAACGCCGGCGCCGGATTGCCACGCTGGCTTTGCATATCCCCCCGAACAACTCCCCAGTGTTTGCGTGTTGCTGGTGCAATTGCTTACGCCGCCGCTGCCGCCGCTCGCCTGCACCAGGCCGAAGCTGGCCAGAGTAGGGTTGTTGCAGTTCGTTTCAGCGTTCGTACTATAGCCGAAGGTACCGAGGATCCCGTTGGTACAAGAGTTATTCCAGGCCGTTTCCGGGATGTAGCTCAGCACCGACTGCTGAGTGGTGGGATTGTTGGACAAGCTCCAGTAAGTTTGCGGGTTGGCAGCATCGTTGAAATCGGTACCGCCCACCGCCACATTGAAAGGGGTGGAGCCGATGCCGTTTACAGCCAGACCAAACTGCGCCGCGAGTCCGCTGCCCTGATCGCACCCCGCAGAACCGCTGTCGCCAGTGGAGATCATGACGGTGATGCCCTGGGCGGAGGCTTGCTCCCACATGCTGTTGTAGAAGGCATTGCCCGCGGTGCCGAAGGCGAGTTCGCAGTTGCCGAAGCTCTCGCTCATCACCCCGGCGAGGTTGTTGTCAACAATGTACTCGGCGGAGAGATCAGTACCGTCGGTGGTCTCAGTGGTTTCAGAAACTACAAAATCGACGGTTGCGCCCCTGGCCACCGCGCCCGACCACTGCACGTCGATGTCGGCTTCGCTCTCGTCCCCGGTTATGCCGGGGTTGGGGCCGTTGTAAATGATCTGCGGATCATGCGCGGGGAGCCCGAACAGGGTGCGAAAGTCGCGCGTATCCTGAATGTTAATGTCGGAGCGCCCCACGATGGCGATGGTCTCTCCCGATCCGTCGATGCCGCTCGTCCATAGGGGAAGAACGTTGTAGATGGTAGCGAAGTCGTATGGCGTCACACCGTAACACTCGTTGGAACCACACGCCTGGAATGTGAATTGCGGATTGAGCGGGCTCAGCTTCGGCGAGGCTTTTGATTTGGAGAAGAGGCCGGCGTAGTGGCTTTGTGCCTTGCGCGGGAAGTTGTGGAGTGACACCGGTCCCGCCACCACGGGAGCCAGGGCCGCTGGAATCTGCGGATCGCTGACATTGGCCCAGTGTTGTTCGCCATTCACCAGGTAACTGTGGATCGAGGTGTGAAAGGCCTGCTGAACCTGGTCCGTGGTCCCCTCAAATTCAACGATGGTTCGTCCTGTGGAAACGCGGGTTATTTGAAAGCCGTGCGACTGTAACCAGTTCGTGACAGTCTGAACATCGGCATCGGAGGGACCAAATTGCTGGCCAAATTCGTCAGGGGTCAGCCACTTATGGTAACTGGGCGACGACTTATCCTGCTGGGCGTCGAGAAGCGTGACCAGCGCGTGTTCCTGGAGCGGGCTGCGCTGCAATAGCAGCAGCATGCGATGCAGAGGTATGGCGGAAGGGGCAGGACCTTGATCGAATTGTTTCTGCGCCAGTGGATGCACATTTCCCCGCAACACGGTCAACTTCGCTTCGTCCACGGCGTCAGTGATCCTCGCCAGGGACGACCTTTGAGCCCAAGTGGTTGCTGCGAGAAAAGTGAACAGGATTGTACTGGCGATGAAACTTACGTCCAGGCCCTTACGGCGAAACCCCATACTCGTCCTCCACGAAACTAGCCGGGCCGGTGCCCGGCACTACCCGCGGCCCCTACGCCGCAGACACGAAAGGTCTGAACTTATCGAACTGGAATAACCTGGCAGCTTCCCACGCCTTACGATTGGTGGGGACGAGTCCAAAGCCCTTGTAAACAGAAGTGTACCGGGCACAGCGCCCTTGTTCAAGAAGGACTGGGCCTGGCTGCCGCAAAAAGGAAAGGAGACCCGAACCGGGCTAGGGTCTTGCGGGATCCCCGCCAGCGGGTGAGACAGCGGGGGCCAGCGGAGCGGCCAGAGATTGCTTGACCGATACCGGCAGCTTGGCGGCCTGGGCCAGCAGAACGCTGACCTGCCACATCTGGGTATCCGACAACGACTCTCTGAAGCCAGGCATTCCGGTCAGGCGAATTCCATTCTCGACCTTCCAGTAAGTTTCTCCTGCGGGATCGTCGGTTACTCCCTTGCCGTCGAGCAGAGCCGGAGGGACTGGGAACATCCCCATGGCAACCGCGGTTCTGGGCTGGCTGGGCAGCCCGTGGCACACTGCACAATTTTCACGGTAGACCTGGGCGCCTGCGGCAAAGCTGGCTTCGTCGCCTTCAATGGGTACGTTCCTCGGCATCTCCCTTTCGATGACCGCATGCAAGGCCTTACGGGCCAACATCTTTTCGAACGGCATAGGCGCAGCCGCGGTAGCGACGGGAGCGCCCCCAAAAGCGAAGTACCAATAGAGGCCCAGGGGTACAGCGACCAGACCTAACACGAATCCCACGATGAATTTCACCAGGCAATCTCCTGTGTCCGGGCGGAGCCCGATCATGTGCAGCGGTTAGGCGGACATTGTCTCATCCCGCTGCCATGGCCGGAAGCGTCAATTGAGAGGGGAGCAGGGTGCCAGGGATCACAGTGGTCTCGAGGCTGCGGTCCTAAACCAGAAGATTTCGAGATCCACCCAGGCGACCGATGCGGGGGTGTAGAGCGATGTTACGACTCCTGGTGGCGGCCTTCTTCTGGATATGTGCAATCGGGATACTTGCCCTGAGTATAGGGGCGGAAATTGCTGACGCGCACAATTGCCCAGGGACCGATCAAGAGCAAATTGAGCTCTAATTCTGCTCGCTCTCCCGGTGAGGGTGGTTGATTCGGTCGGAGAGCCTAAAGCATCCCACCGGTCTTGACGGTCAGAACATTGAGTGCCGTTTCCAGTTTGCGGATTGCTTCCGTCAGTTCCGGATGCTCTCCGATCCTTGCCCGGAGGTTTTCAAGCAGATTATGAGCCCCTTCGACGTGCTCAAGGGCCGGCTGTTTCGCCGTCTTGGGCGGAAGCGGTTTCGATGCCATAGTGAACCTCGCACTTCCGAGGCCAGTATAGCGCCAAACACGGCCCCATCGATGTGACCTAATCCTCGGGAGGAGTCTCGAGAACCGAGACGGCCTCGAGCCCGGCGGCAACCTCGGGCAGGATGCCGAGTCCGGCATAGATCGGACGGACGACCCGGCGGATCTCGGGCAGACGAACAGCGAACCATGCCGACCCGAGGACGCAGAGGGATCCGGTCATCATCACAGTGCGGGGGGCACCGAAGCGGGCGGCCAGTTCTCCCGCCAGCAGGCTGCCGAATGGCGCCATACCGAGGAAGGCCATCGAGTACAAGCTCATCACCCGTCCGCGCTTGTCGTCCTCGACAATGGTCTGAAGGATGGTGTTGCTGGCGGCCATCTGGATCATCATGGCTCCGCCTACGAGAGGCATGAGGGCAAGCGATAGCCAGAGGTTGCGCGAAAAGCCAAAGGCGATGAGGCCAGCTCCGAAAGTGGCCGCGGCCGCGGGAACCATGCGGCCCAGGCCAAGAATACTGCGCCGGGCAGCGAGTATGACGGCCCCGCCCAGGGCGCCGACACCGGAAGCTCCCATCAGGAAGCCCAGGGTATGCGCGCCGCCGCGCAACACCTGGGCCGCGAAGATCGGCATTAGCACCGTGTACGGCATTCCCACCAGGCTGACCAGCGCCAGCAGCAGGAGCAGGGAGCGTATGGGAAGCGAATGCGCTGCGTAGATCCAGCCCTCGCGCAGTTCGTGGCGCAGGGATTTCTGCCGACGGCTGCGCGGCGCAGGAGCGATTCGCATCAACAGAAGCGAAGCGATGACAGCCATGTAACTGATTCCATCAATGAGGAAGCAATAACCTTCGCCGGCCGCAGCGATAATCACTCCGGCTATCGAAGGTCCCAGCAGACGGGCGGCGTTGACCATCGAAGAATTCAGGGCGATGGCGTTGCCCAGGTCCTCGCGGCTCTCAACCATCTCGACGACAAAAGACTGGCGGGCCGGCATGTCGAAGGCGTTGATGATCCCCTGGGCCAGGCTCAGCCAGACTATGTCGGCGATGGTGATGGTTCCGGCGAGAGCCAGCCATGCCAGTGCGAACGACTGCAACATCGACAGGATCTGGGTGATGATCAACGTACGGTGACGGCTCCAGCGATCAACCCAGACTCCGGCAAACGGACCCAGCAGAAAAGTTGGAATCTGGCCGGCAAACCCCACCACACCGAGGAGGAACGCAGAGTGGCTGAGGCGATAGACCAGCCAGCTGGCCGCCACCTTTGTCATCCAGGTGCCAATGAGCGATACGCTCTGCCCGCTGAAAAAGAGACGGTAGTTGCGGTAGTGGAGGGCACGCAAGACAAACTTCCAGCTCAAACCGCGTGAGCCGGGATTGGCTCGCGACCGCTCGACCGAATTGATATTCGAAGAGGACATGGCTGGCTGGTCGAGGATAGCGGCATCGGCTCCGGTCGGGCAACGTAACCCGCTTCGGCCCCGACTGGCGGGCGTTTCACGGGATCAGGGATGCCGTCCCCTCAGACCGGTAATCGGGTTTCCCATGTATTGTGTCGATTTTGCCTCGTATGAGATAAGACCGTTAAGCACCACCTCGACCTGGCCGGGCGCCGGGCCTCCATATTATGCAAGATATTGGGCGAGCGTCGGTATCGGCGCGCTTTCTTGAGAAGTCGCAGAGAACAGGTATGCCAGTCCGGATTTTGGTAGCCGATGATCATGCAGCCATTCGCCGGCTTTTGCGCAGGCTCCTCGAGGCGCACCGCCCGGATTGGGAAGTTTGTGCCGAAGCCGCCGACGGCGCCGAAGTGGTGGAGAAATTTCAACAGCGGGAACCCGACATTCTGGTGATCGACCTCGCGATGCCCAAGATGAACGGGTTACAGGCCGCGCGCGAAATTGCCAGACTGAAGCCACAGACTCCCATGCTCCTGCTGACCGTGCAGCAAGTCTCTGCGCAGTTGCGGGATGAGGCCAGGAAGGCGGGCTTTCGTGGTGCCGTCTCAAAAGACACCGGTTCGGAAGTCCTAAAAGGACTGGAGGCGCTATTGCGGGACGAGACCTACTTTGCAAGCGACGGACCCAACGTAGCCGCGTGAGGGCGTTCGATCACAGGCCCGTACTAGCCTGGGAATTCAGAGTCGCGTATATTGAAGCCCTCCCATGGGCTTCTCCGCAACCAAGACGAAACCAGTCTTACTCATTCGCGATCTCGAAGGCTTCGGCGACCTGAAACAGGTCGAGAAAGTCGAAAAGGAAGTCTGGGGTCTTGACGATCTTGATGTGCTTCCCCTCACCATGGCGATTGCCACCAAGGAAGCGGGCAGCGTCTGGCTAGGCGCTTTCGACAAAGACCGTCTGGTGGGATTTGCCTTTGGTTTTATCGGGATGGAGCACGAGCGCTTCGTGCTGCACTCGCATATGCTGGCGGTGCGCCAGGAGTATCGTGATCTGGACGTGGGAATGAAGTTGAAGCTGGCGCAGCGGGATCGCGCTCTGGCCGCCCGCCTGCAGGAGATGACCTGGACTTTCGATCCTCTGCAAAGCAAGAACGCCCATTTCAATTTTCTGAAACTGGGGGTGGTTTCTCATACCTACAAGATCGATTTCTACGGGCCAGAGACATCCAGTGTGCTGCATCGCAACGGAACCGATCGCCTCTGGGTGCGATGGCCGCTGACCAGCCGGAGAGTGCTGGAGCGCATTCAGGGGAAGGAGAAGCGCGCGGAATTGATGGACATACTGTCTCGCCTGTCGCCGCTGATCCGCTTTAATGGGAATGGCCGGCCAGCGCGGACTGATCTGGCGGCAGCGCTGTCGCGGCAGCGCATCGCCATTGAAATTCCCAGTGATATTGGCGACATCGAAAGGAAAGATCTGTCGCTTGCCCGCCTGTGGCGTGAGGAAACCCGCTGGGCGTTCAGCGAGAGTCTGAAAGCAGGCTTCTTTGTGGCGGAGTTCTGCCGCACGGTGCGCGGCATGCAGGGACCCGGCGCTTACCTTCTCGAGAAGGGGACGGTAGAGGAATACGTGCCGGAGCTGGCGCGGCGGATTTAGCTTGTCACACCATGATTGGCTAGTCTCCGGAAAGCAATCTCCAGGCCTCGCGGCTGGTGACCAGCACATGCTGAACGCTCTTCACCGCACGCATGTATTGGGCACGCTCAAAGGCCGACGGGTCGGGACAACGCAGCTGGCTCATGCTGCCTTTCATCTGCTCGACTGACTCGTATTCGTGTTTGTCCATCCACTCCGCCAGTCCCAGTTCGATATAGCGCAGGTGGCTGATGCCGTTGCGCAGCAGTGTGGAGCAGAGCATGGTGACATCGGCTCCCACCATCAACAGCTTGATCACATCCTCGGGGCCGTGAACGCCGCTGGTGGCTGCCAGGCTGGTCTTCACCCGACCGAAAAGCACGCCGATCCAGGTCAGCGGCAGTCGCAGAGCCTGCGGCGTACTGAGCAGGACATTGGGCTTGATCTCCAGTTCATCGATATCGATGTCCGGTTGGTAAAAGCGATTGAACAACACCAGCCCGTTGGCGCCAGCCTCATCGAGTTGCCTGGCCATGTTCGCCATGCTGCTGAAGAACGGACTGAGTTTGATAGTGATGGGAATCCCCACGACGGCCTTTACCGCTTTCACGATCTCGAGACAGTTTTGTTCGACCTCGAGTCCGGGAACGTTCATGTCGGTGGGAATCGAATAGATGTTGCACTCCAACGCGTCGGCTCCTGCCTGCTCAATTTGCTTCGCATATTCGGTCCAGCCTCCGACGGTTGCGCCGTTGAGGCTGGCGATGATGGGGATACGGACAGCCTCTTTGGCCTTGCGGACGTGATTGAGATAGCCTTCGGGACCGAGGTGGAATTCGCCCGCCTGGGGAAAGAAGGAGAGGGATTCAGCGAAGCTGTCGATGCCCGCACTCAGGTGATGATCGAGTTCCAGGCTTTCTTGCCGCAATTGCTCTTCAAACAGGGAATAGAGGACGACCGCGGAAGCCCCGGCATCTTCCAGGCGCCGGATGCCGTCGATGTCCTGCGACAAGGGCGAAGCGGAAGGCACGAGCGGCGTGCGCAGTTTCAGACCCAGATAATTTGTTGTGAGGTCGGGCATGGTTGTCTCCTTGCCTCGCGTGGTTAGTTGCCGGTTTCTACCGTAGCGGGCGTTTCTTTTTCCGGGGCCGTGCCGGAGCGACGCGGTTCCGCCGGATGTCCGCCGTCCGCCGGCTTTTCGAACTTGCGCTGCGCCAGATACTCATACATGCGATAGCGCGTGTCGGCATCGCGCTGCGCCAGTTTCCACAAGGCCGTGGCTTCTTCAGGCCGGCTCTTGGTGAGCATCTTGAAGCGCGTCTCCATAAACAGGTAGTCCTGGACTTTTTTTGTCGGCGTGCGGGAGTCGAGAGTCAGGGGGTTCTGGCCTTGTTCCGCGCGCTCCGGGTTATAGCGATAGAGCAGCCACTGTCCGCTGTCGACCGCGGCCTTCTGGTCCGACATGCCGGTTGTCATGTTGATTCCGTGGGCGATGCAGTGCGAGTAGGCGATGATCAGGCTGGGGCCGTCGTACGCCTCAGCCTCGAGAAAAGCCCTGAGGGTGTGCTCGTCTTTGGCGCCCATGGCCACGCTGGCAACATAAACGTTGCCGTAGCTCATGGCCATGAGTCCCAGGTCCTTCTTGGGGCCGGGTTTGCCGCCGGAGGCAAACTTGGCGACCGCCGATCGTGGCGTGGACTTCGAGGCCTGTCCGCCAGTGTTGGAGTAGACCTCCGTATCAAGAACCAGCAGGTTGACGTTGCGCCCGGTCGAAAGCACGTGATCGAGGCCGCCGTAGCCGATGTCGTATGCCCAGCCATCCCCGCCGACGATCCACACGCTTTTCTTCACCAGCATGTCAGCCAGAGCAAGCAGTTGCTTCGCATCCGCACAGTCCAGGCCCTGCAACTTCT
>Ga0126383_10001566_pt1 | contig 14314 bp, 10 predicted proteins | sample PanSoiMetPlot_35_FD_96882 | JGI IMG/M metagenome (GOLD analysis project Ga0126383, IMG submission 96882) | Tropical forest soil microbial communities from Panama - MetaG Plot_35 | ecosystem: Environmental > Terrestrial > Soil > Tropical forest > Bulk soil | place: Panama | collected 2016-02-17
TATTGATCGAAGGTCGGCCACAATATCGGGAGGAAGGGCAAAACAGTACAGGCCGACCATGTCGCCGCTCGGTGCCCTCCAGCGGCGAATGCCATCATCGTCCCCCTGCAATTCAAACTCTGCTGCGTCGAAGCCGACCAAACCAAGTGGCGCTGCATAACCAACAACGATATAGGACGGATGCTATCGCGCACGAATCTGGTCATTCATATCGGTCTTAAGGTGAGCCGCGACCTAATGCCCCAAATGAAAAACGGGAAGGGGTCGTGTGCCGCGGCGCGCTCACGAAGGGGCTCTGGGGTACACGGAGGGGGATCGATTCGATATCTTACGACTAACCTATAAATAGGGACATCTGGGTGCAGCAGTTGAGCCAGCAGGCGTTTGGGTGGGGAGAAGAACCCGACCCATCGACAGGCAATGATTCATTGCTTGTCGCTGCGGTGCTGAGCAATGACCGCAAGGCGACAGCAGAATTTGTTATGCGCTTCGCGGACGGACTGTACGGCTATGTTCGTTCCCGCCTGGCGCCACGTTATGACGAAGTCGATGACCTGGTGCAGGAGATCTTTTTGGCAGCCTGGAAGAACCTTAGGCGCTATCAAGGCACTGCACCTCTACAGGCTTGGGTCATGGGAATTGCTCGTCACAAGATTGAAGATTACTACCGCGCGCGACTGAAGGTGATGGAATCAATCGAAGGCTCGCTTGACGACCACCAAGTTTCGGGGGACGTCCCGGAGTTTCACCAGGCTATGGAGCAGAACGAAATGAAGGCGAAGGCAAGAGGTGTACTGGCCAGTCTTCCTGAAACGTATCGTCTGGCCCTGATCTGGCGCTACTGGGAACAGGCACCAGCTCGAGAGATGGCGCTTAAGATGGGCAAGACAGAAAAGGCGATTGAACGATTGCTGGCGCGTGCGCGAGCTGAATTTCGTGAAAGGTGGAGCCATGGCCAATCTGCCTGAAGAACAATTCATGGAGACGATCGCCGCTCAGGTTAAGTTGACGGATTCGCAATCTGCGCCTGCGAATCTGAAGGCCAAAATCTATTCTGCCTTGGTGTTGCGGCAGGCCGAGTCCGGTCCACTCGCCAGCCTGACTGAGAGCAAGGCCCGGGGGGGAAAGCTTTGCGTCTTTGAACAGCTTGTCCGGATTGCGCCCCTGGGTGAGACTGTGAAGTCACTCAATATCTGTCGCGTCTGCCATGCGCGCGTTTTGGCTGAGCATTTTGAAAATCCGCCCATCTACTGGAGCGGTTGTCCTTATGTTCGATTCAAGAAGTCCTGACGACCGCCGATTGAGAGGGCGAGCTTGAAATGGAAAGTTTGTTTGGCCGATAGGGCTCCTTCGACAGCCTCTGGCAAAAACAGGCAGGTTGAGTTGGCCGCTATGCTGTTTGTGAAACCCTGGGACGGCGCACAACAGGGGCTTGCTCTGTGGGCTACAGAGGCGTCGCTACGCGACTATGATCCGGCGAGAAACCGGATTTCATCTGTTTGAGTGGGCCGCAGGCCCATGCGCAATCACGGCAGCTTTGAAGCCACGACCTAACGTGAGTTTTGCTTTTAGATCGTCAGAATCGTTTAATGAAGCCGAACAGGTTTTGGAAATTCTTAAAACTGTGCTGTCCGGACGGCGATAGTTGATTATCAATGGGATTTTTGCTGATGGTTTCGCTAAAGGTATAGCGGAAAGCCCAGCCACCTCGCACTTTCACATCCATGCCGACCGGAATATGAAGCGCAGCCATATTAGAGCTGAAGCTCAAGGGCGGCAATATAGGGGCGCCTATGAGTTGCTCGATGCGTTTCCTGGGAGCTGCAAAGTGGACGAGACCTGTTCCGACAGAAAGATATGGCCGTAACCGGCTATCCCGCTTGCGAAAGTAAACCAGGAAATCGGCGATGATGCTTTGCTGGGAACTGCTGCGCGTTTCCTGGTATCCCTTCTGGGCGCCGTGGACGAACTGTGCGGAAGTCAAGATCAGTTGATTGCTGTTCCAGATGTATGTTGCTTGCAAGGCAAAGTAATCCGAAAGATGTACTCCGACCAAAGCTTGCAGCGCGCCGCCGTTCTTGGGATCGTAAGAAGCAAAGGCCGTAGACCCTGAGCTCAGTACGGAGCGCGAGTCTGCCGAGAGCGAAGAGAATCCACCTAACACGCCGGCATAGAGCTGGGCGTGGGCCGACATCGTCGAGCTCCAACCTAGAAGCAGAAGCAGCCAGAACTGCACGATCTTAGGTTGCATGTCATCTGCCGATTAGAACCGCAGGATCCGAACAATTTAAGAAAAGTTGTGGGGGGTTTCGCCACCGAATGCGACTTATCCATCAGTAGCATGAAATTGTCGTTCCACATACTTCACCATCGCACTCAGTTCGCAAACCATGCTTGTTAGATGCGCCAAGGCTATTAACCGCCAGCTTCGACTCCAGAAATATCCCTAGGGGAGATGAACCATGCTTAGAATTATTCGCATACTCTTGATCGTCATTTTGGCAATTGGCGGGGTATTGCCGGTCCTCAGCAACGCGCGAGATGATCAAGCCGCTGGAGCGGTGTTCGTGATGACGAATGCTGCCGACAAAAATGAAATCATCGCGTACAAACGAGCAGGGGATGGCTCGTTATCTGATGAGCATCGTTTCGCAACGGGAGGCCGCGGCAGTGGGGGGACGACCGATCCACTGGCATCGCAGGGCTCACTTACGCTTACGGAAGACCACTCGTTTCTGCTGGCAGCGAACACCGGCAGTGGAGAAATATCCTCTTTTCGAGTGCATGGTGCCACGCTTCAGCTTGCCGATGTAGTGCCGTGTGGCGGCAGCAAACCAGTTTCAGTGGTGCAACGCCGTGACTTTGTGTATGTCGTCAATGCCGGCGGTAACAGCAATGTCGTAGGCTTTCGCCTGGCGGGAAATGGGAAGCTCACACAAATTCCGCATTCGACTACTTTCCTTAGCACTAGCAATTCGGGCCCGGGATCGGTCGCGTTCAGCCCGGATGGTCAGTTCCTTGTTGTCACTGAAAAGGCTACGAACAACATCGACGTGTTTCGGGTGCAACCCAACGGCAGACTGGGACCGATCGTAATCAACAGCAGCTCTGGTGCAGGCGTGTTTGCGTTGTTGTTCGCACCGAACGGAGCAGCCTTGGCTTCCCAGACCGGGCCTCCAGCCCCTGCGGTTTCGTCGTATGCCGTTGAGTCGAACGGAACGCTCTCCGCCATTAGTGCCAATGTACCGACTCTGGGCACGGCAACATGCTGGCAGGCAGTCACACCGGACGGAAGATTCGTTTACACGGCAAACTCCGGATCGTCATCAATTTCCGGCTATTCGATTGGGAAGAACGGTGCTTTGACCCCGCTACCAGGTACGGTGGTTGCAACCCTGCCTACAGGCAGCATTGACTTGGATACGACGATTAGCTCTGATGGCAAGTTCCTCTACACGTTGAACTCGGGAACCGGCACCATCGGCATCTTCGGAATCGATGCGGACGGCACGCTGAGCAGCCTCGGTGAAAAAGCGGGGCTTCAGGCATCCTCCGGGTTCAATGGAATAGCTGCGATTTAATTGGTCCAACATTCGCCCAATGACAGGCAAGTGTTGATTGGATAACGACGACTGCCGCGACCTTGTAACAAACCCTGAGATCAAGAGCGCAATTGATAACGCTCTCTTATGAAAAGGAGAACTTTCAGGAATTACTGGCACCTATGTGCTGGAGGGAATCCGGGCCATAGCCGATAACTTCAATGCTCGACCTGCGGCGAAAGAGTCGAGCATAACACCCACCGTCACGATTGAACGCATCGGCTGATGCGAATCAAGTACCCCACCCCCAGGGGTACACCCCCTAATCGCGGTCGTCCCTATCTCCCGAGTACCTGGTTTCGAGGCACACGCGACTCTTACGGCGCAGCGCGCCGCCTTCTACAGCCGTTCGGATGCGACGGTGAGATCAGTTGCCCCACATGGCGCTTAAAATACTGATGATGATCACTAGAACGGTGAAAATCATGGTGCCTCTTTTCTTACGGTTGTGTGGCCGCAGCGTTTGATTAAGATGTCCTTTTTGCCAAACTGCAAATGCCGAAGGCGCCCGTCCACGAGATTCTCCCGGCCCACGGTAAGCAGGCAGCCTTGGGTCCAACAGACACCCCTTGCCGAACCTTGCCAAACCGAATCAGGTTGCGGGCTCCAGTCAAAGCGTTCTTCCAATGGGATGGGTTCGTCATCGGCAAGCAACATATCAAGTCCAGATGGATCACAATCGAGAACGCGCATAGCTTCCTTTGAGCCAACGCCTAAGATGAGAGACTGTCTGTCGGAGCCTTTTATTTCTTTCTCACCCTAGTTGTATGAAACACCTGTTATGGAACCACTTAAGAGCCAGGTAGGTCTTTCAGATTCTTGAGAGCCTTACTAGAATCGTTAGACGGGGCGTTTGGCGGGCCGACGAGTGTCCGAAACATCAGTGTAGCTGGCACTTCTGGGGAAATGTAGGCTGTGGGAGAATCATCCCACCGTCTAGCAGCTATTTGGGAGAGAATGGCTATGGTGATGTTTCGGAACGCATTGGCTGACCCAGACGCGAAACTAAACAACCCACCCCCTGGAGGGTGCACTCCTGATCGACAATGGCGAAGCTGGAAACCCCAAGTCAAAGTGACCAGCCAAATGCGAACGGACACTAACCTCGCGCGCGACACCTCAGCCGGTTGCTGTTCAGTAGGCTACCTTATGCGGCTAAGTGGTTGGGATTGCAACGAAACTGGCGGAGCACGCAATCATCTGCGAACTTTCTCCGAAATTCCCTGCTAACAAGGGAAAGTACAAGGAATTTGGCCAAATGATCCCTCCTCTCTTCGACGTTGGGAACGCGTATCACCTTGGTGCACAGCCACTTACTGGGATTCGTCGCCCGGAATTAATGGGCGTACTAACAGGGAATTCTAGAACGCATATCAGGGAATCCACTTCCCTCTTAAACGCGTTCGGACGGCGAGAGTCAAATTCGGATGGACTTTGCCAAAGATGCCAGCTCATGTTTGCCGTCCGGGTAAGGATGGCGGCTTCTCGATCCAGGACTTGTGTGTTGCGGTTACTTTTCGGCCGGCCGCGAAGCTGATTCTTCCAGGCACACTTGCAGCTACAGACCTCCCGCCGAGAGGTCGTCAATCGTACCCTAGCGTCCGCAGACCAGATGGCATTTTCATGGCAGTCCAGCTTACTTGATTCCATTTCCCCCACCAGCACCGGAGATGTTCCACTTCTGGTGACACACTCGGATCTACGGCTTACGTGGAGAACATAGCTCATCTTTAGGAAAGCCGCAGTACGCAACCACCACTGACAATCTAACCTGTCCGATATGCAGAGCATTGGTTAAGAGCCCGCCCTTTTTACGCCATCTCAGAAGAAACGATGTCAGCTTCCCGGTTCTAGTGCCGAGCTGAACCTCAAGCTCATGGACGGAGCGCAGTAAGAGCTCTATCAGCGGCTTTCAGACCCGAAATCACAGCAACCTGCTTGAATTTTGGTCATAAGTCGCGCATTCTTTCGGTGAATGTCCAAAAGAAAGATCCAAGTGGACGCGCTACTTTGGAAACGTATTGGCGAGCTTTTTGAGGCTGCACGGGCGCTCGAAGGCCAGGAACGGCTGGATTATCTGAGGGAGCGATGCGGCAGCGACAAGAACCTGCTCGACGAAGTTCTTTCGCTGCTTTACGCAGACAGGAAGCGAGCGCCTGCGGAGCCTCCGTCGACAGCCACAGCGCTGTCCATTCCTGATGTTGTTGCCGGCCGCTTTCGCATTGTTAGCTATATTTCCGAGGGCGGCATGGGAACCGTCTACGAGGCGGAAGATCTTCAGCTTCATGAACGTATCGCACTGAAGACGATTCGTCCCAGCGTCGCTTCCGACCAGCACGCGATTGACCGCTTCAAACAGGAAATACATCTCGGGAAGACGGTCACTCATCCCAACGTTTGCCGGATTCATGACCTGATAGTAGACCACGCGGAAGATGGCTCCGAGATACTGTACCTCAGCATGGAGTATCTCGAGGGCGAGACCCTGGCGGCGCGCATCGCACGTGGGCCTCTTCCCAACGTAGAAGCGTTACCTCTTATCCAGGACATGGCGGACGGGCTTGCGGCTGCTCACCTGGCTGAAATCGTCCATCGCGATTTCAAAAGCGGCAACGTGATGCTGGTCAAGCGCGGTGGCCGTACACATGCGGTGATCACCGATTTCGGGTTGGCGCGAACTGTCCGCACCAGCGATTTCCGCAGCCACACCAGTATGGTTGGGACCGTGGATTACATGGCTCCTGAACAAATTCGGGGTGAGGAACTGACCCCAGCTACGGATATTTACGCATTGGGCGTGGTGATGTACGAAATGGTGACGGGCCAGCGCCCGTTCACCAGCGACTCGAAAATAACGATCGCAATGAAGCACCTCAATGACGAGCCGATCCCGCCACGCGAATTGAAACCAGCGCTCGACCCGGACTGGAACGATACGATCCTCCATTGTCTGAGAAAAGATCCCAGTGAACGGTTTCAGTCCGCTGCTGAGGTGAAAACTGCATTACTCCAAGGGGCTCCCTCTCAGGTTGGCATGCTCCGTGCCTTAACCCGGCGAGGATTGGTGCGATGGCTGGAATTTTTCCTGGCGTTGTCACTCGTCGCTGTGGTTAGTACAGTCGTAGTGCGGCAACGCACAAAACTCTCCCCGCGAAGCGCAGAACCGACCCGAATTGCTGTCCTCCCTTTTGATACGCACGGAAATACCGCAGACAGTGAATACCTGGCAGATGGGCTGGCTGATGAGATTGCCGGACTGCTTTCGCGGGTCCGAACTCTGCAGGTGGTCTCGCCAGTATCGTTGCATGCGCTCAAGCATATGGAGCGTTCGCTAGACGAAGTCGGCCGCCAGCTCCGGGTTCGATATTTCGTCACCGGAAGTGTGGAAGGCACAGGTTCGCAGATAAGAATTCGCGTGCGCATGCTGGATGCTTCCACGGGTATTCTTTGGGCCCGAAACTATGACCGCAACGCAAACAACAATCTATCCGTTGAAAATGAAGTAGCGCAGGAAGTAGTCCAATCTCTTGCCCTGGCCCTGGGCGGTGAAGAGAGCCGCGCACTGTCAAAGCCGGTTACTCAGAATCCGCAGGCCTTTGACGCATATCTGCGAGGCAAAAGTCTGGTCCGAATTTTCAACAACCGGGGACAAGAGACAGACTTCTCTGCGGCAGAAGAAGAACTACGAAAGGCCATTCGATTCGATCCGCAGATGGCGGCGGCGTATGGTGAGTTGGCCCACCTGTATTTCCTGCACGATGTGGAACGCGCTCGTTCCACAGACGATCCGCAACGTTTGCGCATCGCTTCCGAGCAGGCGTTGGTGCTTGACCCGAAACAAATCGCTGCTCTCGAAGCGCTCGCCATGATGTACGAGGCAACCGGTGGGACAGAGGCGGCGTACCGTTTCGCTCTCCAGGTGCTGGCCGTCAATCCACGCGATCCAGGCGCATTGATGGTGCTGGGTGTAGTGTACGGGTACAACGGCATGCTCGAGGACTCGCTGCTTGCCTTCCGCAAAGCCGCCGATGCAGAACCTCTCTACCTTTATCCGATGACCAACGCCGCCGAGACGCTGGTCATGATGGGCCGCCTGGACGAGGCTTGGCGGGAGATCGAGGCTGCAGCAGCGATTGAACCAGACAATTACGGCGTATTCCTGAAGCGTGCCTGGATACGCTACCACCAGGGCCGTTTCGAAGAAGCCTACCAAATGGTTTGCGTGATTTCATTAACAGGCGCTGGCTCGAATATGCGGGACTGAGGTTCGAAGAGGCGCTGGGCAAGGACCTGTTAGTCAATCCATGCGGTAGATTTTCGCAATAAGGAGTCGCTTACGATGACTGAAAATCCATCTTCTGTGATCGCTGCAACTGTCTTCGACACGAAACCTTATGATCGGGAGGCGCTGCGGCAGGCCTCAGCCAACCATGGTATTCAGTGGCACTTTCTCGAGTTTCGTCTGGCAGAAGATTCGGCCTCTGCGGCGAAGAATGCCCGAGTGGTTTGCGTATTTGTCAATGACCAGTTGAACCGGCCATGTCTGGAAGTGCTGGCAAACCTGGGTGTGGAGCTAGTGGCCCTTCGCTCTACGGGATTCAATAACGTAGATGTCAACGCTGCCAGAGAGTTAAAACTGACCGTTACGCGAGTTCCTGTCTATTCACCGCATGCCGTAGCTGAACACGCTGTGGCGTTACTGCTCACGTTGAACCGCAAGACCCATCGTGCATTCAACCGCGTGCGGGAGCTAAACTTTTCGCTCAACGGCCTAGTGGGTTTTGACCTCTGCGCCAAGACAGCAGGTATCGTCGGTACAGGAAAGATCGGACGTGTCACTGGGCAGATTCTTCGTGGGTTTGGAATGAGAGTGCTAGCCTACGACGTTTTTCCCAACCATGAATGGGCAAAGCAAGCCGGGGTGGAATACGTCAAAACGCTCTCCGCGTTGCTAGGGACGAGTGACGTGGTTTCGCTGCACACTCCGCTTACCCCTGAGACCAGGTACACCATCCGTGCAGAGACGATCGAGTTGATGAAGCGCGGCAGCATACTCATCAACTCGAGCCGAGGGGGATTGGTGGACACCAAGGCTTTGATTAAAGCGTTAAAGTCCGGCCATCTTGCAGGTGTTGGACTCGATGTGTATGAGGAGGAGGAGGGCATATTCTTCGAGGACCTCTCCGGTGACGTGCTGCACGACGACGACCTGGCGCGGTTACTCACCTTTCCCAACGTGCTGATTACCTCACACCAGGCATTCCTCACACGTGAGGCATTGAGCGAAATCTCCCACACCACTGTGACCAATATCCTGGCCTTAGCTAGCCGACAGTCATTCGTCGACGGTTCAGTTGTGACATAAACACTGGAGTCGGTGTCGTTGTGGATTTTCTCCTGGCAATCCTGCCCATCGGCTTCCTCATCTATGTGATGACCAAGAAAGACCCTTGGGCGTCCTACACAAGCCTTCCTTCTGCCGCTATCTTGGTCTACCTTCTGGTTCTCATTCACTCAAAACTCGACCCTAATCTGGTCAACGCCACGGTTGTGAACGGTGCTCTGACAGCCTTGACGCCGATCTCCATTATCTGGGGGGCTGTCCTGATGTCACAAGCGATGCGACGTTCAGGAGCGGAAGGAATCATCGGTGAATGGCTTAAGGAAGTGAGCGCCGATCCGGTTGCCCAATTGATGATCGTCGGATGGGCATTCCCGTTCATGATTGAAGGCGCCAGTGGTTTCGGAACGCCCGCTGCGATTGCCGCGCCTTTGCTGGTCGGCCTTGGTTTCGATGCGGTGCGGGTGGCAATTCTAACGTTGGTGATGAATGCAGTACCAGTCACCTTCGGCGCGGTCGGCACGCCCATGTGGTTTGGCTTCAGCCAGGTGCCGCTGAGCCCATCCGAGATTCTGGCCGTGAGTTGGAAAAGCGCTCTTGTGCACACGGTAGCCGCGCTGTTCGTGCCGATCATCGCCTTGCGCTTCGTGGTGGGATGGAACCAGATTCGCCAGAACCTGCTCTACATTTATCTGAGCATTCTGAGCTGCGTTCTTCCCTCACTAGCTTTGTCCCGCTTCAACTACGAGTTCCCATCGTTGATCGGCGGTGCTGTTGGACTCTGCCTTTCCGTGCTGCTGGCAAAGCGCCAAGTGGGTCTGGCGCACACGCATGCTGGCAAAGAAGCGGACATCGGCCCGCCATCTAAACGCCACGAACGCGTACGGGCTTTCGCGCCCTATCTGATGTTGATCGCAATTCTGATTGTCACGCGGGTGCGCTTCTTGCCCCTTCGCGCATGGCTAAATGCGGAGTCTCCCAAGCTTGTGCTGGACTGGGGATCGCTTGGTACATTCAGCGTGAGTGCAGCTCTCGTTCTCAGACTGGATTCTATCTTTTGCACGACGAGCGGCTGGAGCTATCACGGGCTCTTTGTGCCTAGCCTGATTCCATTTGTCGTCGTCGTGCTTCTTTCGATACCACTGCTGAGAATCGACCTTCCTGCACTAAAAAGAGTCGTGGCGGACACGACGAATCGCTTGAGTGGGCCGAGTATCACTCTGGTGGGGGCATTGATCACGGTCCAATTAATGACGCTGGGGGACGACAGGGCACAAACGATGACCATAGGTTCGACCTTGGCCTCCGCCACGGGCCGGATCTGGCCATTCTTTGCGCCAGTACTGGGGGCGCTGGGCGCATTTTTCGCCGGCTCGGCTACCGTCTCGAACCTGACCTTCGCTGGCATCCAGGACTCGATTGCCCGCACGCTCGGCTTTGATAGAACTTCGATTCTTGCTCTGCAGTCCGTAGGCGCCGCTATGGGCAACATGGTTGCCATCAGCAACATCGTCGCTGTGACCTCGATTCTGGATCTGGTCAATCAAGACGGTTTTGTTCTCAAGCGAACGGTTATTCCCCTGATCGTCTACTGTCTGGTCGCCGGTATATCAGGTTTGATTCTCGCCTAATCGACAGATCTTTCCAGCGGATTCCACCTTCACAGATCGTGTGAAGCGACGGACTTGCCCGCTATGGCAGAGCCACTCTCAACGACAGCCACGTGAATGATGAAGTCTAGAACCTTGCTCGAGTAGCCGCACTCTCGTCAACTCGACCACGGCGAGCAGAATGAGCGCGCCCGATAACTCATGAGGCCGCTTCTAATCGCGTTCGCGCGCTGGTGCTCAACGGGGGCACCTTCACCGGTTTTACCCGCCACACCTGCTCGCAATAATCGCGGATGGAGCGGTCGGATGAGAATTTACCCATACGCGCCACGTTCAGGATTGCCTTGTGCGTCCACGCCCGCTGGTCGCGCCATAGGACACTGACTCGCTCCTGGCAGTCCGCGTATGCCTGGTAATCGGCCAAGACGAAGAACGGGTCTTCGTACAGCAAGCGGTCCAGCAGCGGGTGGAAGAGATTGCGGTCGCCTCCGGCGAGGGCGCCCGATCCGATGAAGTCCAGAATTTCCTTTAAGGAGGGGTTATTCTTGGGAACTTCCGAAGGGCGGTATCCGCGGAGCTTCAGTTCCCGGATCTGTTCCACAGTCAGCCCGAAAAGGAAGAAATTCTCTGCGCCAACCTCCTCGCGGATTTCCACGTTGGCGCCGTCCAGGGTGCCGATCGTGAGGGCGCCATTGAGTGCAAACTTCATGTTGCCGGTGCCGCTCGCCTCCTTGCCGGCCATTGAGATTTGCTCAGAAAGATCCCCAGCAGGATAGATATGCTGAGCGCTCTTCACGCTGAAGTCCGGAAGAAAGACGACCTTCAGCCGGTTGCGCACCTCTGGATCGCTGTTTAACGCTTCGGCTACGGCGTTAATGAGCTTGATGATGAGCTTGGCCATGAAGTAGCCAGGTGCGGCTTTACCCGCGAAGATGAAGGTGCGCGGAGGGACGTCAGCTTTCGGGTCGCGTTTGAGACGCAAGTAAATACTGAGGATGTAAAGGACGTTGAGGTGTTGGCGCTTGTATTCGTGGATGCGCTTGACCTGGATATCGAAGAGCGATTCGGGGTTCACGTCGATACCGGTTCGCAGCTTCAACAACGCAGCGAGCTCTAGTTTGGCCGCGAGCTTTACTTGACGCCACCGCTGCTGAAACGCCTCATCGTCCGCTAGTGGCTCCAGCCTTCGAAGTTCGTAAAGGTCGGACAACCACTGTTCTCCAATGGAGTCGGTGATGAGGCTGGCCATCCGACGATTGCCGACCGCTACGAAGCGACGGGGCGTCACGCCGTTCGTGACGTTGCAGAACTTCCCGGGCCACAACTCAGCGAAATCGTGCATCACCGTCTGCTTGAGGAGTTCCGAATGCATCCGGGCGACACCGTTGACGCGATGACTGCCTACCGTCGCGAGATGGGCCATGCGCACGAAACGGTCGCCAGCTTCATCGATGAGCGACATTCGTGCAAGCCGGGCATCGTCGCCAGGGAACGCAGCCCGAACTTCATCGAGAAAGCGGGCGTTGATCTCGTAGATGATCTCCAGGTGGCGAGGAAGGAGCTGATCGATCAGGTTGACTGGCCATTTCTCGAGGGCCTCAGGAAGGAGTGTATGGTTGGTGTAAGCGAAGGTATTGCGGGTGACATTCCACGCCGTATCCCAGTCCATCCCGTGGTCGTCGACCAGCAGGTGCATTAACTCGGCGACCGCGATGGCCGGGTGCGTGTCGTTGAGCTGCACTGCCCATTTCTCATGAAACGTCTCCAGCGGGCGATTCAGTTCGCGATGGATCCGAATCATATCCTGCAAAGAGCAGCTTACGAAGAAATACTGCTGTTGCAGGCGGAGTGTCTTGCCGTGAGGCAATTCGTCGTTCGGGTAAAGCACTTTGGCAATGTTCTCCGACGCCATTTTGTCCGCAACTGCGCGGTAGTAGTCGCCGTGGTTAAAAGCGGTGAAATCAAACGACTCTACGGCCTCGGCTTTCCAAAGACGGAGCGTGTTGCAGGTGCCCACGCGGTAGCCGAGGATCGGGGTGTCATAGGCTTCGCCCTTGACCTCCATGTCGGGTAGCCAGCGGACCTGGTGGCGTCCATGTTCATCTTTGCTCGCTTCGGTTTGACCGCCGAATTTCACCTCGTAGTAGATCTCCGGCCGGACGATCTCCCAAGGATTGCCAAAGCGCAACCACTTATCCGTAACCTCCACCTGCCAGCCGTTCCTGATGGCTTGCTCAAAGACGCCAAACTCGTAACGGATGCCGTAGCCGACGGCGGGCACTTCGAGGGAGGCGAGCGAATCCATAAAACAAGCGGCCAGTCGCCCCAGGCCGCCGTTGCCAAGCCCGGGTTCTTCCTCTTGTTCAATCACCTGGTCGAGATCGAGGCCAAACTCGGAGAGAGCCTCCCGGATCGCGTCAACGATCCCGAGATTCAGGAGGTTGTTGGCCAAATGTGGGCCGGGCAGAAATTCCGCGGAGAGATAGGCGACTACCCGCGCTTCCTGCTCTCGGCGTCCCTCCAAGGTCCGCACGCCTTGCTTATGGACGCGATCTCGAACGGTCAGTGCCAGCGCTGTGTAAATATCGTTGGGCGTTGCTGCCATCGGTACCCGCCCTAGGCTGCAAAGGAGATTGTCGACAAACGATTGCCTGAGATCGGCAACGCTCATACCGGTTCGGACGCCTACACCGGGCGAGAGTGCACAGGATTTTAGGCGGAGCGATTGCGTCGTGCGCATCATAGAATTAAATTCCTTGTCAAAGCTCTAAGTGATCTCGCAGGTAATCGTTTCAGCCGATTGGTCGCGCCGGGCAACTGATTGAAGTCGTGCGAAAAGTAGGATACCAACAACGCCCCGGAGGGTGTATTCAATGTGTTAGGAAAATTGGGCTCGAATTCACGAATTCGTAACACTTTCGGCCGGACACCCATTTATAGCTGAGGCTGACTTCTGGGAATGTCCAGGGAATGATAGAGGAATCATCAATGAACATCCCTGCCCTCGGTCCCACCCACTTTCCATCACCTCTAAAACGCTGGATTAATGAGTCGGAGCGTGTTCCTGCCACAATCCTTCGTACCGTTGATGCGGCGTCAGAGGATAGCCTCCTTTTTGAATTGGCGGGCGCTCGCGAACATTTGTTTTTTAATCCACCTGAAACTCGCGCTGGCATTGTGACTTGCGGAGGATTGTGTCCCGGACTCAACGATGTTGTCCGGTCGCTGTTTCTTGAGATGCATCACGCCTACGGCGTAAAAGAGGTGCTCGGCTTCCGCTGGGGATATCAAGGGTTGGATCCGGAAGTCGGCGCCGAACCTCTCGTTCTGACACACGAGATGGTGGATGGAATTCATCTGCAGGCCGGCACCATTCTGGGGACTTCGCGCGGTCCGGTGGATAAGACACGGGCGGTGGAGAATCTAATCCGCCGTCGCGTCAATATCCTCTTCACCATCGGCGGTGATGGCACGCAGCGCGGAGCTCTGGAATTCTTCCGAGAGGCCAAAAGGCAAGGTCATGTGCTCTCGGTGGTGGGAATCCCTAAGACCATTGATAACGATATCCAATTTGTCACGCACTCATTCGGCTTCCTCACCGCGGTCGAGGAGGCAACCAAAGTGTTACAGCGCGCGCATACTGAGGCGCGCAGCGTGCAGAACGGAATCGCGTTGGTGAAACTCATGGGACGGCACGCCGGATTTCTGACTGCCGAGGCCACGGTGGCGAGCCAGGACGTGAACTTCACGCTCATTCCCGA